>Ga0335074_10017548_pt1 | contig 10095 bp, 7 predicted proteins | sample Lox_Sample_23_FD_206715 | JGI IMG/M metagenome (GOLD analysis project Ga0335074, IMG submission 206715) | Soil microbial communities from Loxahatchee National Wildlife Refuge, Florida, United States - Lox_Sample_2.3 | ecosystem: Environmental > Terrestrial > Soil > Wetlands | place: USA: Florida...
AGGCCAGCGCCTGCGCGCCATCGTCGGTGCCCCAGCCCCAGGTCGGATACACGGTCCACAGGGGAATGTGCGCGAACACGACGATCGGCGTCGACGCGGAACGGCCCTTCACGTCGGCCTCAAGCCATTCGAGCTGATCGGCGCCGAGATTTCCGAGTCCGCCGGCCTTGAGATCGTGGACGTTGACCAGGCCGATGAAATGCACGCCGTTGGCGTCGAAGCTGTACCAGCCCGCGCCCTTGGTGCCCTTGCCGTAGCGGTCGAGAAACAGTTTCCGGTCCGGATCGACGAAGTCGTGCTCGCCGGGAACGTAATGAACGTCGAGTCTGGTCTCGGCGATCGCCTTGTCGGCATCGTCGAACTGCGCGGCCTTCGACAGATGGCTGATATCGCCAGTATGGATCATGAATGCCGGCTTGACCGGCAGCGCCTTCACCTTGGCGATGCACTCGGTCAGCGTACCCACGGCGTTGGGGTAAGGCGCCTTGAAGTCGAAGCCGATGTGGCTGTCGCTGATCTGCACGAAAGTGAGCCCGCGGGCTTCGGCCGCGGCCGCTTCGTCGATCAAGCCCACGGAGCGCGGCACGCCGCCGGAAACGGTCCACAGCACGCCGGTGCCGACCCATGTCATGCATTCGAGAACCTTGCGCCGGCTCACCCCGTCGTCGTCGCGATCGAATTGGCTCATGGCCTTCTCCCAACCAGCCGACTGCCCCAAACCGTGGCGGCTTGGGCGGCTTCTGCAGTCGAGATCGGGCTTCCGGGCGGATTATTCCCGGCGGCGGAAAAATTCTCGCAGGCGCTGCCTTTTCGGCTACATGATCCATCGGCCAGCGTCGGCCACAGGGAGCCAAAAGCCGCCATGAAGTTCGGCTATTTCACACTGAGCGACAATCGCTACCCCAACAATCCGCGCTCGCCCGAGCAATTCCTGGTCGAGATACGCGACCAGGCGGTGCTGGCCGAGAAGCTTGGCTTCCACTCAGCCTGGATCGGCGAGCACCACTTCAACCGGCGTGGCTGCGTGTCGGTGCCCGCGGTCGTGCTGGCCAATATCGCCGCCGCCACGACGCGGCTACGGCTCGGACCTGCCGTCGTCGTCTTGCCGATCCATCACCCGATCCATGTCGCGGAGGAATGGGCGACGCTCGACCAGCTGTCCGGCGGCCGCGTCGATTTTGCCGCCGGTCGCGGCTACGACAGTCACGAGTTCACGCCGTTCAATGCCGATTTCAATTGCTCCGCCGAGCAGTTCAGCGAAGGCCTCGAATTGTTGATGCGCTGCTGGACCGAAACGGCGCCGTTCGACTTCAAGGGGCGGTTCTACGATTTTAAGGATGTCGAGGTCTCTCCCAAGCCGTTGCAGAAGGAGTTTCGGCCCTACATGGGCTCGTTCTCGCGCTTCTCGATGGAGCTGGCGGCGAAGTGGGATTGGAATCTGCTGCTGGCGCCGTTCGCTGCCACCATCCTGTTCGGCAGCCTCGGCAATGCGGCCGCCGCCTATCGCGAGATCTGCGAAAACGCGCAAAAGGCGGCGCAGAAGATCAAGTGCAGTTACTTCATCCACATCGGCGAGGGCGAGGACCAGCGCCAGCAGGCGCTCGAGCGGATGGTCGGCTACATCACCATGGCGGGATTGCGCAAGACCATGAGCCAGGGCGGCACCGGTGCGCTGCCGCCGACGATGGAGTACTTCAAGAAGATCGGCGCGCGGCTCAATGACGCCAAAGCTTCCGACTTCGACGACAACTCGCTGCTTTACGGCTCGCCGCAACAGATCGTCGATACCTTGAAGCGGGTCGAGGCGATCGGTCTCGACGAGGTCATTCTCTACTTCAACTTCGGCAACCGCCCCGACGCCTTCGTCCGAGAGCAGATGCACCGCTTTGCCGACGACATCGCGCCGGCTTTCGGCGGCGCCGGTGCCGCGGCGGCAGCGGCCGCCGAGTAGCGAGCGGGGGTCTCGCAGTCCCGCGCTTACGCGGGGTTCCGCATTGATTTGCAAATAACGGCCGCATCGCTATTTCCGCGCCGGAACGATCGATCGGTTCGGCGCAACAGAGATGCGCTCTCGCCGCGCGCAAGAGACTCAAAGGAGTGTAATGGAATGCAGTTGTCCCGCCGCTTATTGCTCACCAGCATCGCCGCCGCTTCAAGCGATGCGCTCCTGCACAAAACCGTCTTAGCGGCGGGCTATCCCGACCGGCCGATCCACCTCATCGTGCCGTTCGCCGCCGGCGGCAATGCCGACATTGTCGGCCGCATCTCCGGCGATGTGATCGCCAAGGGGCTCAACGGCACGGTGGTGGTCGAGGACCGCGCCGGAGCGGGCGGCGGCATCGGCGCCGCGTACGTGGCGCACGCAACGCCCGACGGCTATACGCTGCTGGTCGGCTCGAACGGGCCGCTGACCGTCAATCCGTTCCTGCACTCCCATCTCGGCTACGATCCGCTAAAGGATTTCGCCCCGATCGCGCTCACCAGCTACGTGCCGCACGCGCTCATCCTGAGCAACAAGATCACGGCAAAGACGCTGCAGGATGTGATCGCGCTGAGCAAAAAAACGCCGATCACCGTCGCTACCAGCGGCGTCGGCAGCGCCACGCACATGACGCTCGAACGCCTGAAGGCCGCGACCGGCGGCAATTTCACCCACGTGCCCTATCGCGGCGGCGGTGCGCTCATGCCCGACCTGATCGGCGGCAGCGTCGACGCTGCGATGACCGAATTCTCCACCGCATTGCCGCTGCACAAGAGCGGTCAGGCGCATATCGTCGCCATCGCGGCGGCGCACCGCTCGGCGCTCGCGCCCGACATTCCGACGTTCGAAGAAAGCGGCGTGAAAGGGTTTACCGCGCAGAGCTATATCGGCATCGCGGCGCCGGCCAAGACGCCGCCGGATATCGTCGCCAAACTGCAGGACGCCGTGCAGAAGGGCCTTGCGCCGGGTTCGCCGGCCGCGGCCCGGCTCGTGGCGCTCGGCTCGGAAGTCGCCACGCCGGAGCAGATGACGGCGGCGGGCTTCGGCAAATTCATTCAGGCCGATTACGACGCCATGGCGCAGGCGGCCAAGCTCGCCGGGATCAAACCGGACTAGCCAAGGCTTTGCCGCCGAACGCAAGCGGCTGCCGCCGCGCATGCGTTCGGCCGGCGTTCGATTGCCGTGCCGTGCGGCTATGCCGCAGCAAATAGGCCGTATCCGCCCGCAGCCCGCTCATCCTGCAGAGACGAGTCCGGTACGCGACTCAAAATGGAAACGTCACTTTAAACAACGGCCCGGTGATCCGATTCAAAACATTCGCGTCCCTGTTCGGCGGGCTTTCGCGGGAATGTCAGAAAAACGACGGCCAAAAATCTGAAAGGCAGCTCGCGAAAAACTGTATGCCTTCTGACGCACTTATCCGTTATCAAGGCACGCCCATTCATCTTGGCGAGCACGCCACCAACAGCATTGCCTTGATCCTCCATGAGCTGGCAACGAATGCGGCCAAGTACGGTGCGCTGAGCGTTGACCACGGTTCGGTCAGCGTGGCCTGGGAGGTCGCGGAGGAAAATCTGCATTTACGCTGGCGCGAAAACAACGGACCTGAAATCAGTGCGCCGACCAAGAAGGGTTTTGGCTCGGCGTTGGTCGAGCGCACCATCTCCGGGCACGGCGGAGCGCTCGACTACGCGTGGTTTCCGCGTGGGCTGACCGCAAATATCAGAATTCCGATGAGTCAGGTGGCGCGGTAGCGGGACTGCGCCCGGCCGAGGTTACCAAAGGTTCGCCCAGTTCGTGCGTCTGTCGGTTACGTCCGAGAGTGACGGTGCAGCGAAGCCTGGACCGCATTCAGGAACCGCCGCGCTTTTCCGCTTCCGCATGTTCCACGGTATCCCGGCTGCGTTGATTTATCTGGGCGGCGCGCGGCGCCGGCTGCTATACCGGCTCTTCCGACTCGAAATGCCCCGCCGGGCGCGCCAGCACCGCGATACCCATGCTGCAATCCCCGCCAATATTGTCTTCTATCGAGACGCGCCAGTCGTGGGTGGTTGCGAGCACGGCGCTCGTCGTTATGGCGGTGGCGTTCGGCGCGCCGTGGATCACGGTGGTGGCGCTCAAGACCATCGCCGCGGAAGTCGGCGGCGAGCGCTCGATCCCGGCTTTCGCTGGTGCGCTCATCTGGCTCGGTTCCGGCGTCGGCGGCATCCTGATGGGCCGCATCGCCGAGGCGGTGGGCGTGCGCTGGACCGTGGTCGGCGGCGCCGTGATGATCGCGACCGGTCTTGCGCTGTCGACACTCGGACCGTCATGGCCGCTGTTCGTCGGCCACGGCCTGTTTATCGGGCTGCTCGGCATCGGCGGCATCAATGCGCCATTCTATGTCTATGTCAGCCGCTGGTTCGACCGCAGGCGCGGCTCGGCGCTGGCCCTGATTTCCAGCGGCAGTTTCTTGGCCGGCGCGATCTGGCCGTCGATCTTCGAGCGCGCCATCGCCAGTGCGGGCTGGCGGCAGACCATGCTGTACTACGCCGCGGTCGAGCTTTTGATCATCGTGCCGGCCGCGCTTATCGTGCTGGCGCCGCCGCCCGAGACGCCGCGTCACGTCGCGGCGGCCAGCGCCTCGCGCCGCGCCGACAACGTGCTCGGCTGGCCACCCAACCTGGTATTCACGCTGCAGGCCTGCGCGATCTTTACCTGCTGCGTACCGATGTCGATGCCGCAGGCGCATCTGGTGGCGTTCTGCAGCGACATCGGCATCGGCCCGGCGCAAGGCGCGGCGATGCTGTCGGTCCTGCTCGGCGCGGCGTTCCTGTCGCGCCAAGTGTGGGGCGCGCTGTCCGACCGGCTGGGCGGCCTTTACACCATGCTGGCGGGGTCGGCCTGCCAGACCGTCGGCCTGGCGGCCTTCCTGCTTACCCAGAACGAACTCGGCCTGTTCACCGTGTCGGCGGCGTTCGGTTTCGGCTTCAGCGGCCTCGTCCCGGCCAACATCCTCGCGTCGCGCGAGCTGTTTCCGGTCGGCGAAGCCCACTGGCGGATTCCGACGCTGCTGCTGTGTAGCGGCACCGGCATGGCGACCGGCAGCTGGCTCGGCGGTGTGCTGTACGATTATTTCGGCTATTACGCGCCGGCCTTCGCTGCCGGCGTGGCGGTGAGCATGATCAATTTCACGATCATTTCGACGCTCGCGTTTCGCCGGAGCCAGACGCTCGCCGCAGCGGTGTAGGTGTCAGCGTGGCGCGTTACGCGGGGGGCGGGCTTGCGTCGCCGCGCTGCGCGGGAGTGGCCGCCTGGCGACGCGCTCCGGCCGCGCCGCACGTGCGCTGCAAAAATCCTCGACCGCCGCGGCAACCGCTGCGCTTTCCAGCGCGACTCGCACCGGCCTGGCCAGGGCCAGTTCTTCGTTGCGGTTGATGATCGAGCCGGCTTCGAGCAGCACCGCCGGCATGCGGGTGTCCTTGAGCACGATCAATTGGTCATAGCGGTAGACGCCGGCATCGGCATCGAGCAGTTCGCGCCGGCGATGGCCCATCAGCGGCAATATGTAGTGCGGCGTGTAGCCTAGGCCGCGCGCCTGCAGAGCTTCCCCCAGCAAGTGGCCGAATACCAGACTGGCAGCGCGCTGCGGATTATCGTCGGAGACGAAGATCGCATAGCCGGGATAGCTGTCGTTATAATGAAGCGCGCGCCCCTCATAGGTCCAGGTCTGCAACAGATTGTCCGGCACCGAATCGTGATGGATGGCAATGAACAGATCGGCGCGCATTTTGTTGGCGCGCACGGCGCGTTCGAGAAGTCCGAGCGGCGGCGGCGAGCTGGTGATCATCAGAGCGGTCTTGTCGAAGCCGGCCTCGACCAGCGCCTCTTTGATGGCCTGCCCGAGCCGCAAGTTGAACACGTATTCGGGCGTGCCGCGCGCCGAAATCGCGCCCGGCACCGCAACAGTGTGGCCGACGTCGATCGCGACCAGGAATTTCGACGGCAGGCACGCCTCCGCTGCCGGCTTGCGCGCGGCGGCCGCGTCCTCGCCGCGCACCCCGCCAGGTGCGGCGAGGAAACACAGTGCGGCCGCTGCCAGAAGCGCGCCGGTGTGGCGCCAGGCTGCCGTCATGATTCATTCCCCTCGAACAGCCCTTAGCGGCCGGCAGCCCGGTTGTCACCCGCCCGCTCGTACTTGTGCGCCAGCCGTTCCTGTCGTACCAGAGTTCCGCGTCCCGGTGGCTACGAGGCGCTCGAATGGGCAAGTTTGTCGGCGTTTGCGTGGTGCTGTTCGTGCTGGCGGTCGGGTTCGTCATCCTGACCCAGGGCGCGGAAATGGGCGCCGTCGTCGCCGCATTCCGCGCGGAGCCGGGCTGGCACAAGCTCGCGTGGGCGGTCGTCGTTGCGGTGCCGCTGGTCATGGTGCCGTTTTCGGTGTGGCTGTGGGACCGGCTAGCGCGGCAGCGCCAAGCCACGGCCGAGCTGGAAAAGCGGCTCGACGGTGTGCGCGCCCGCGTCAAGGATGCGGCCAAAGTCCAGCTCGACACCGAAACTGATGTGCAGCATCTCGCTCGCACCGATCCCGAGGACGCCATCGCCGCCCTGCAGCGGCGGGTTGTCGAGGCCGAGCGCTTCGTGCAGATTCAGCAGGGCCGCAACGCGATGGTCGATCTCGACTCCCGCGTCGATGCCATTCGCTCGCAGCAGCACGCGCTCAAGGACCGGCTGGCGCCGGTGCTCGACACCCGCCGCACCGTCGAGCAGCTGTTCGCCGAGCTCGATAGCCGGCAATCCGACATAGAGCGCGCGCTTGCCGAGATTGCTTCCGGCGACGACAGCACCACGCTGGACCTGCGGCTCAAGAATCTCACCGAATTCGTCAGGCACAGCAATGTCCGCTGCGATCAGATCGAATACGCCTCGAAGACCATCGTCGACCTGAAGGAGGCCTGTGCGGAAATGCGCGCCCGGCTGATGCCGTTCGGCGCCGCCGAGGACGGCATCACCGCGCGCGTACGGCAGCTCGGCGAAGAGCGCGAGCGCCTCGCCGCCACCATCGCCTCGCTTGAGCGCATGCCCGAGGGCCCGCTGGCGGAGCGCGTCGACAAATTCGCCGAGGACAAGAAAAAGCTCGACGGCGACATCGCCCACCTGCACGAGCAGTTCCACAAGCTCGGCGGCCTGCGCAAGGATGTGTCCGGACTGTTCATCGCGCTCGAGCGGGCGCTCAACACGCTCTCGATCGCGCGCAGCGATCACGGCGCCAACGATCTCGATGCCCGGGTCGACGACGTGTCGCGGTTCATCGAGCAGACGCAGACCCGCTTCGACGACATCGAACGCCGCGTGCTGGTGTTCGGACAATTGAAGACCGGGCTCGGCGAACTACAATCGCGCTTGGTGCCGCTCGAATCCGAGGACAGCGGCGTGGTTCGGCTGATCGCCGACCTTCAGGAGATCCGCGAGCGGCTGATCGTGAAAATCCGCGGCATCGAAGGCGGCGGCGCCGGCGACCTTGCGGCCCGCGTCAAGGATTTCGGCGAGGTCAAGCGCGAGCTGGAGGAGCGAGTGTCGAACCTCTCCGACCAGTTCACCAAGCTGTCGTCGATTCGCAAGGATATTGCCGGCCTGTTCGACAAGCTGAGCAGTGCGGTCAGCACCTCTTCGTCGTCGAATTGAATTTGGAAAAGGCGTTCCGATCGCGAAAGCCCTTGCGGCTGCGCTTGATCGCCTTCGCCGATCGTGGCCGGTGACGTAGCCGCGAGGCCTGCCGACTGTGCGGCTCGCATGGCAGTATCGCAGGGCGCGGATTGCCCCTTGCCGCGGACGATGCGCTGGGGCAAATTTTCCGCCGATGACGGCAATCGCCGCGGCAAAGAAATTGCCGCGCCCGTCCATGGGGAGGTTCACATGAAGCGCCTACTGTTTTCCAGCGTCGCCGCGATCGCCATCGCCGCCTTCCTGGCGGCAACGCCGGCGCAAATCAGTGCCCAGCCGAACGTCCCGATCAAGCGCAACGACATTGGCGGCGTCGTCACCGGACCGCACGGCCCGGAAGCCGGTGTGTGGGTGATCGCCGAGACCCACGATCTGCCGACCCGCTTCGCCCGCATGGTCGTCACCGACGATCAGGGCCGTTACGTGGTGCCCGATCTGCCCAAGGCCAAATACGATGTCTGGGTGCGCGGCTACGGCCTGGTCGATTCGCCCAAGGTCGCGGCCGAACCCGGCAAGCATCTCAATCTGAGCGCCGTGGTGGCGCCCAACGACGCCGCGGCGGCGCAGTACTATCCGTCGATCTACTGGTTCTCGATGCTGAAAATTCCGGGTAAAGACCAGTTCGGCGGCAAGAGCGACATTCCCGCCAAGGTAACACAGGCGGGTTACCTCACGCTCATCAAAAATCAGGGCTGCGTCGGCTGCCACCAGATCGGCTCGATCGGCACGCGGACCGTTCCGGCGGCGCTGGGCGCGTTCAAAAACGGCGAAGAGGCCTGGGCGCGGCGCATTCAGTCCGGTCAGGCCTACGAGAACATGATCAACCTGGTCGGCAGCGTCGGCGCCGTGCCGCTGAAATATTTCGGCGACTGGACCGACCGCGTCGCGCAGGGTGAACTGCCCGGCAGCAAACCGCCGCGGCCGACCGGCGTCGAGCGCAACCTCGTAGTCACCACCTGGGACTGGAGCACCGACAAGAAATATCTCCACGACCTGATTTCGACCGACAAGCGCAATCCGACCGTCAACGCCTACGGCGACCTCTACGGCTCTACGGAATATTCGAGCACCCGTCTGCCGGTGCTCAATCCGAAGACTGCGCAGGCGAGCTACATCACGCCGCCGGAAGGCGCCAACGTGCCCGACGCGCTCGGCCCGGGCCATGCCGCTCAGGAGAAGCCGATCGCGCCGTCGGCCTATTGGGGCATGGAGAAGATCTGGGACAGCAAACTGAACAGTCATAACGGCATGTTCGACGGCAAGGGCAGGCTGTGGCTGACCGGCACCAACCACGCGCCCGGCACACCGACCTACTGCCGGGCCGGCTCGGACAACCCCTATGCCAAGGTTGATCCGATCCCCACCAACGAGCGCCAGCTTGTGATGTACGATCCGAAGACGCAGAAATGGACCTTCATCGACACCTGCTTCGGCACCCACCACCTGCAATTCGGCTTCGACAAGGATAACACCGTGTGGGTCAGCGGCGCCGGCGAACGGGCCGGCTGGCTCGACACCAAGGTGTTCGATGAGACCCATGACGTGCAGAAGGCGGAAGGCTGGGCGCCGTTCGTGCTCGACACCACCGGCACCGGCAAGATCACCGCCGAGTTCAACAAGCCGGGCCAGAAGGATCCGGCCAAGGACACGCTGATGGGCGGCTCCGGCACCTACGCGGTGATGCCGAGCCCGGTCGACGGCTCGATCTGGTACACCGTCAACATCTTCGCCGGGCCCGGCGGCATCGTGCGCTTCGATCCCAAGACCAAACTGTCGGAATTCTACAAGGTGCCGATGCCGGGCTTCGGCCCGCGCGGCGGCGACATCGACTCCAAAGGCGTAGTCTGGGTGTCGCTCGGCAGCGGCGACCTCGGCAGCTTCGATCGCTCAAAGTGCAAAGGCCCGCTCAACGGCCCGAACGCGACCGGCGATCAATGCAAGGAAGGCTGGACCTTCTACAAATATCCGGGACCGGGCTTTGCCGGGCTCGGCGACAACTCGGCTGAGGCGAGCTACTACACCTGGGTCGATCAGCATGACGCGGTCGGACTCGGCAAAGACGTGCCGATCTCCACCGGCAACGAAAACGACGGCTTCGACGCGCTGGTCAATGGCAAGATGATCGTGCTGCGCATCCCGTACCCGATGGGCTTCTACGCCAAGGGGCTGGATGCCCGCATCGACAACCCGAACGCCGGCTGGAAGGGCAGGGGTCTGTGGTCGGCCGAGGGCGACCGGACGCCGTGGCTCAAGGAAGGTGGCAAGGGCGATCGGCCGATCGTGGTGCACATCCAGGTGCGGCCCAATCCGCTGGCCGATTGAGCTGACGCAGCGAGCTTTCGAACATGAGCCGCCCGGCGGACAAACGCCGGGCGGTTTTTTGTTGATGATATCTCGCCATCGGTATTGTGAAC
>Ga0335074_10017549_pt1 | contig 10095 bp, 10 predicted proteins | sample Lox_Sample_23_FD_206715 | JGI IMG/M metagenome (GOLD analysis project Ga0335074, IMG submission 206715) | Soil microbial communities from Loxahatchee National Wildlife Refuge, Florida, United States - Lox_Sample_2.3 | ecosystem: Environmental > Terrestrial > Soil > Wetlands | place: USA...
TGTGTCAGTACTCAGCTTCTACTCCCGCTTGGATGGCTCTGAAATGTTTTGCAGCAAGTCGATGGAACGTTTCGTTTGGGTATGGTAGGGTCAGGGTCGAAGCCAATGCCACATACCAATACCGAGAGAGACTGGCTATGTTGTACGAGCTGCTATCAAAGCCTCTCCTGGCAAGAGCATCCTAGCCGCTGGTAGCATGATGTCATAGACCAAGCACCTCAAAATGTGGTGTGAGGTTGACAGTGTCCCTTTCGGTGGTTTTGATGAGATCCTGCTCGAGAAGTACGAAAAATTCTTCCCAGTGCCAGGGCTAGGCAGAGAAATTGGAGAGATGTTGCTGTTCATAGAAGAGTTTGGCTATTGTGGTGGTCGTCCTTCCTGCTGATGTGGGTGACAATAAGTTCTCGTGTGGGCTCTGCTGGTCACATTAACAGCTTGAAGTGCCATGTCTTTGACTACCTTCGACGCATACGTCATGGAGCAGGACTGATCCAATGTTCTTGAGGCATGAAGCGAAGGGTCAGCCGCATGCTAGCCTAAGAATATTTTCATTGTAGCTGTAGCTAAGGTTTTCTTAACATTCTCATACATTTCAAGTGGCACTTACTAATTTGGGAGAACAATTACATTGCCATCAATAAGCAATACACATCCAGACGCTTTTAGCAGATAAGAGTTTCCCCTAGATCTTCACGTAGCCTCCTGTCACCTGATCGAGCTTCCTGGATACTCACGCGCATCCTCCCCGTGCGCGCTACTTATGGCACTTATCGGCTTCCAGAATATCACGGAAGGCCACTTGTTCATTCACGCACGCCCATGATCATGATGGCGCGAATGTTTCTAGCTCTGTTCATATTGTATCCCGAATAGACGAGAAACCTTCACTTTTTCCCTTTGAAAATGTTGATTTAAACTGAGATAGTCTTTGTTTTATACTACAAATAGGAGCGGGGATAAGGCTACATAGTTAAAAATGCGAGAACCCTTCCTTACCTTCTTACCTTTGGCCTTTGCCCAAAGGAATAGTCTCCTGAGATAAATTTCTCCCCTCTTCGTCCAGGATTTTGCGCTAGGAGATAATCGCCCCCAAGCATGGCATGATATACGCCATATAATCCACTCAGGGGCCAGACACTCCAGAACAGTGCAAGCAGCCATAATGCCCATGAGTTCCGGAGCGCCTTCTCCTCGGCCTCAATATCGACCTTGACCTTGTCATAAACGCTAGGTAAGTATGTTGCATTGTATCTCTCCCGGATGATATCATAAGTCTTTCGATCATAAATCTTGTTGAACTCCTCTTCTGTGTAATATGCATGTGCATACAGCCACTTTTGGCCACCAAGCTTTTCTACTTTGTGCTCAAAGTCGCGGTTCCAAGCTACAAATTCGGCGCGACGCTTGGGTCCAGGGCCCCAGACACCAAAGTTGAGCATCAAATCAGGCATTTGGCGGTTAGTTTTGGCGGAAAGGTGGTTTCGAACAGGATCAGTGGACATTCCTGCATATTTCAGGGGGCAGAGCCAGATCGGATAATGTCCGAATGAATGGTCTAGATACTGCATGAATTCAGTCGATCTGGGGAAAGGGATTGCGACGTCTTGTATAATATACTGTGAGGAAAATCCACTTTTATGCAACGCGTGGTACATCACGCGGGTATGCATGAAGCGATCAAGGGCCCATCTTGTGATGCGATTGAAAGGCGTAATGAAATATTTGAATGCGTAAACAGCGACCCAAAAGCCGCCGCGATCGTACCGGAAGAGATAATCAACCATGGGGACCGCCTCAGTGAGGAATGTGCTCGACGAGTCCTTATTATATGCCGTGATCAATTTCTTAGCGTGGAGATAGAACCACCGATCGGTAGAACGTGTAAACCGCTGAATATGCACTCCATTCTTAACCTCATCCGTCAACTTTCCTGTACAAACAACCCCGGAAGCTGCAGTATACATTATGCCGTCCACATAATCATTTAAGGGATCCTTTATAGCCTCTTCAATCACTTGTATAGCCTGTGGCATGCTTGAAATGGGATGATATGTGACTTCCACGAATGCCTTAGCTTTGATCAGCTGTATCTCGAGGAGTGTCGTTACACCTAACGTCCCAAATGACGATGCAGCACCATAGAAGAGGTCGGGTCTCTCGGTGGTAGAGGCGGTGACTTTCGTGCCGTCTGGTATTATTATTTCGATCCAATTAATTGTGCGATCAAAAAAGCCGTATCTGAGAGAGATCGTCAGCGTTCTAGATCATGCAGGCAATACGGCTCTCATTTGGTCTAGGGATCGTACTTGAATGAGCTACTCTCTCCAGAAGTGCCCGCAAATCCGCCGCCAACAGTGATGCCGGGAAATTCCATTACAACAGGAGGAATAAGACCATGTTGGAGTGTGGCTTGTACCAAAGAATCCATTGGTACATTGGGCTCTACAAGCGCCGTCATGCGCTCCGTATCGATCTTTAGAACGCGTGAGAGACTGCTGGTATCGATCATTTTGTCCCGTTGGACTCTCGATTGACGTGTGCTGTTTGTGGAGCCATGATAGATCCGAAATGGCTCTCTCCGGTCATAAAATTGTCGCACATGTGCTGCTATTTCGGCCACAGCTTTGTCGTGGCCGTCCATAGCTGCCTGCTCATGGACAAGTCGATGTAGACCAAGGCACAACGTCAATAAGCGAACGGAGCGCCTATCTGAGTATTGATATATACAATATGAAACAAGTAAAGGGGTGGACAGAGAAGATGATTACAATCCATAACCAGGAAAAATATCTCCTGGTGGGAGGGTGGTGGCTGGTCCGTAATCTCGGCTGCGCAATTTATATCCCGGCGCGTACTCCACCAGTAGTACTTGCAGAGCGTAGCGCCTGTTGACTAGATTGTGCTGTTGTACGATCGTCAACAACTCAAGGCAAACGAAAATGGGTCTGTAGGTAATACGTAAAACACCTCTGTGGGTAACACGACGCCACCCTCTTCTTCTTCTACATCCATGCATGACCCGAAACAAGCACTCCTGTTGCCTGCGACGCAGGAACCTAGTGTTAGAGCCCCCTTCAGATAGACGCCTAGAAATGACAGAACACGAAACACCGCCGCGGCCTGGACCCTCTGCTTCAGCTATTTTGTCGCTCCCAGCCGGCGAAGCCAAGTGGAAATACATAACCACGCTACATCTAGAGATGCTTTGTGCAACATGCCCTGATCTACTATAAAATTGTATCTATGTTTTCTTTGAAATGCGTTTGTCGATTAACCATCCTTTACTCCTTTGGCTCTTAATATTGTCTATCTTGCTCTTTGTACCTGGATTTCACGCATTTCCTCATCATACGTTCTGGCCATCCTCTAAGCAAACCAGTGCCCTCGACTCGAACGGCACAAGTCAGTCGACAACGAACCCAGTTCAGCAACAAGGCTGGACGCCCGGACCAGACGGACGAGGAACTCTAGATATCATATGGAGTAGCTTCACCACGATATTTCTCTGCAGTTGGACAGTCCTGTGCCTAAACGTCCCCCCGAAACGCTTTGGCGATGTCCGATGGTTCTGGCAGAAATGCCTTATGACGGGTCTGGGTGCTGCTGGTCCGGAATTCATACTGCAAACGGCGATTGCACAATGGGCATCGGCAAAGCGATCGGTCGAAGCTTTCAAGCTTCTAGGTTGTGAGAAATGGTCAATGGCCAATGCTTTTTTCGCTGACATGGGGGGCTTTGAACTCCACGATGAAAATGGGATCCCATTTCCTCTCGACGCGAAACAAGTTCACTTCCTGGTAGAAAAGGGTTACGTGCAACAGTCGCAGGTTCTCATCAACAAAAGCGTCATAGAAGAAAGAAATAAATGCGATCGTATGACTCGAGTCTTGACGGTTGGCCAGATACTCTGGTTCTCTATCAACCTATTCGCTCGAGTGGCCAATGGCTTACCTATCACTACCCTCGAGCTTACAACCCTGGGATTTGTGGTCTGTACAGCGGGTAGCTACTATTTCTGGTACCACAAGCCTATGGATATCAAAACACCAATAACTCTTACCCTTAAAACCACCCTTACCGATATTCTTGAAGCAGCTGGCAATCCTATCCCGGGCAAGCGAACCCCACTCGACTTCGTTGGCCGGGATGAATGGCGTTCTTGGAATTTATACTGGACTTACTGGATGAATATTCTGAGAAAGATGCATATTGTGTTCCACCCGCAGGTGCAACCTGCCGAAAAGATCTCCGACGATTACGTGCCGGCCATGTCACCATGGAATCTGTTTTCTCTTTCGGTTTTCCATATCATGTATGCTTCTGTGCATATTTTTGGATGGAAGTTCCAGTTTCCTTCTCCTGCGGAAAAAATTCTGTGGCGCATTGCAACTCTTACAGTCATGGTTTCTATTTGCGCCTGCTGGCTCACAGATATTTATGCTTGGCAGCTGCACCCAGGCTTAAGAAAATTCTTCATGAGAGTTACAGCCCACGTAGGACCACCTAGTGGTCCTCTGCCGTCGAATCCAGCATCGTTATATCTTAAGACCAAAGTGAGACATGCCGCTTCGCGGCTACGAAATAATTCCCCAGACAAAGACCCTGAACTCAGTGTGCCACTAAAGGCCATACTACCAATCACGTTTTTCTCCGCCGTATATTGCGTCGCCCGTTTGTATATCCTGGCAGAGGATTTATTTAATCTACGATCGCAACCGCCCGGCGTTTACGAATCTGTGAGCTGGTCTAATTTTTTACCACACTTTTGATTGTCACGGGACCTCGAACCTAAGTCTTATTTGTAGAATACATTCATATAGTCTTTGGTTAAAGTTCGATATAGGATGTCTATACTGATCTAATACTTCGATACGTGTGACTTTATGATAGATGTGAAGCAACTACCTCCTTCTCACTTTGGAAGAGGATCAACAGAATGATAATACATACGGGGTGATGCGGATAACCCAAAAAAGGCAGGGTACCAAAATCTCCGCCCAAACTGCGCCACACTCGTAACGCAAAACTGCCTTGTTTGACTTTCACGCACGGTAAGTCTCGAGTACGCTGCTGCTACTACAATTAAGTCATCCTAAGGTCATGAGGCTTTTCAACAGGCGATTCGCAAGAAGATTATGAAGCCAGTATGCGCATCTCCGGGCATTCGGATATGGGAAGCGACACGCCGACTCATTAGCGTTTACAAGTGGCCGGCGAGAGCGTCAGTTCATAAGTTGCACAGCATCCCTCCCTTGAAAAATTCATATCAGCTTGCGTACCTGTATCGGCTCGTTTCCGCCGGCTTCTCTGGCTGCTTGTGATGTGTGACGCATTGCTTATAAGGTAGTGACAATGCAACGTCAATCGCTCAAGCAGCCCCTGATTGACATCGCCGAGATGTCGCATTCACAATCATAGCGCCAAAAATGTTTTACACTCGTACGCTACGTCAGTTCGGCGCTTCGAAGGAAAACGCAATCTACCATCACAATCATATTTGCCTCTGTGCTTCCGAGCGCTACACTATAAGATCAGCCTCCACAAATTACTAGATTTGCTCGTCAACCGGTGATACTGTATGCTCGGCTGTAGAGAAGATGCATACCCAGAGGGCTTCGGCTGTGAGCTACGTTCCTTCTACAGGCTGGTAAGTATTCCAAGGGAGTTTATATCCACCCCTTGGTGACTCTTTTCGGACAAAACAAGTCCTGGAACTCCTTCTCATGAGCATGAATGCTCTGCAATTGTTGTTAGATCCTAAACACTCTTAAAAGTGCACAGCATAGTATTCATTAATGCTTACAAGTCTGCCTTTTATCCTTCAAAGCTTAAAGACCGAGCAGCTGCTATTCCGCCCCGAGATCGTCGCGTCTGGAACCCCTCACGTCACAGAGTTGCCCTGCACCTCGCTGCCAAGACTCAGCCACCGTGCGCTTACTCTGCTAAAGTGCCGCCTATAACTTCGCCATATTCATCAATCGCTCAAGCATTAAGCCATGAGTGTTGTCGACCTCTTCTGATTCTAAGGCTACGTCCCTACCTAGCAGCGCTTTCCCACGGCTGTCAACCGGCGTGGCGCTTCTATAATAAGCATGAACGCCAATAATACAATCAATGGATGAGTTTCGCAAACGAATGGTCGAGGAACCTTGGACATTATCTGGACATGTGCAACTACTGTCTCACTATGCTGTTGGACTTCTGTAGGCGTCAACGTTCCCGCCATAACGGACTTACGTTGGGATAGAATTCAAGATAAATCTAACCTCTTTAGTGTTAGCATGCTAGGACTAGAATTTCTATTTATGCTTGCTATGGGACAATGGAATCGGCTCGTCGGTTAGTAAAGGTAAAAAGATGTGAGAAAGATTCGACTAAGGAGACCACTTTAGAGCTTTCACACAGCCGAATGCAGTGACTGGACTTTGATGAAAGCATTCTTTGTTGATATGGGAAGATTCGTCCTCGAGACGTCAGATTCTCTGCCTTTTCCAATCGACGGAGAGCAGCTCTTTTGCTTAGTTTCAAAAGGTCATTTGACGTACCCCAAAATTGACACGTCAGAGATAGAAGACAAGAATAAATCAGATAATGTTGTAAGGTATATTATACACACTACCTTTATTATTGAGTGCCTACTCTGGACTGTAGGTTCATCACAGTCTGTCAAGTTTTAATTTTCTGTATTACTTTCATTGCGCGAGCTGCACAGAATCTAGCAATAACACACTTGAACTCACTACCTTAGGATTTGTCTTCGTCATGCTTGTGACCTTATTATGCTGGTGGTGGAAGCTTAAGGATATTGGCAAACTAATCATTCTTAAGACGATACTACAATTGCTGAGATACTGCATGAAATTAGTAAATCTATCATCGTCTGAAAGAATACTGACACTAATTCTTCACTAGGCTGGAGTTGCCGTAAATGATCCTTACGAACGTACACCTTTGGATTGTGTAAACCGCAGAGAGTGGTTCATTAATATTATTTGGAGATACTTTACGAGGCCCCTCGAGAAGTTATATATTCCTCTCTTTACGCAGAGGATCAAAGTCCGACCAATCGATTGCGTACGGACCATTAATTTTCTTGAGCGGTCTCCGCCTGTGGAGCCGCTTACCGGAATTTTTATGTAGTATACGGTGCAATCTTCGTCTCTGGCTGGAGTTTCCCGTTTCCACCGAAGAACAAGCATATCCTCTGGCCTAACTATTCTGGGCTTTTTGCCTCTGGACGGCTTATACTTTTATTATTGCGATTATGCTTACTGTCGGAATCAGGGGCAAAAACAATTTAGAATCAAAATGTACAACATTACTTCTTCGCGGCAACCTAGTACGTCTAGGAATTGGGTCGTAGCAGCTTTTTCAAAGGTCAGGAAGGCTTTGCGTGACTCACTGACACCAGATATGCCACCCCGACTGTGTACTCCTGTCACAGTACTTTGTGCAGTGTGTTGTCTTGCGCGAGCGTATATTCTCATCGAGGACATCATAGGGCTGAGGTCGCTCCCGTCAGGTGCATTCGATGCGGTCAGCTGGTCGCAGTACTTGCCGCACCTCTAAATTCGTGGGCCTTTCTTGGTCCAGGAGAACCGGGCGGATGCAGCACAGATAGAGACCTGATGGCATAGGTAGTGTTATTCACTGAAACGGGATTCATACAAATTTTCAATATATTATAGCATATAAACTATTCCATATACAAAGAGTTAATTGGCCTATAAAGCGAGATATGAGGTCAAATCCCTTAGCCAAGTGTTCTTTTCCCATTAGTGAACACCAGACTATGGATACGCTTATAGGAAAATAAGAGATAGAACCCTCGTTTTAAGATCCCCTAGCTCACCATGCACCCCTAGGCCTCAGCTAAAAACAACGGAAATCATGTGACTGGTCTTAGCAGCTGTTCCAAGTCGCCAGAAACCGTAGCTCTGCTTGGACTGCACTAGGAAGCCCCTGTCTCTGCGGATCCGGTTCTGGAGAGACTACTGCTCTGCAGAGACCGTGGCTCTGCTGGAGCGTAGACCTAAGAGGGAATCGCTCTACCGAGGTTGCACTTAAAGAGAGTATGTCTCTTTAGTAGCTATTATGAGGAAGCAGCTTTAGCCCTAGAGAGAATATGTCTCTAGAGAGAATCCTTCCAATAGGTGGTCTCTCCCCTTGCTTTGCCATATGGACCGTGCTATAATTCTTCTGGAGACTTGCATTTCTCACTACATGTGAGAATCATCGCCCTTGACAGGTCCAAATCGCATTACAGCACACCGACCAAGAAACCAACGATGCCAACTACCACGCTCCACAATCCAGTAATCACGAGCGCTGTACTCTCCCCCGACTTACTCGTTATAGCACCTGTGGCAGGAGTAGCGGTAGCTGTCGTTCCTGCTGGAGCTGTTAAAGCAGGCTGCGTCGTAGCTGTCGGGCCTCCACTCCCAATGACTATCTTTCCAATATCACCATAAGACCACCATATTCACCTGTAAAGTCCGTCACCGAAGATGCAGTTGCTTTTGGATTCGCCTCTATCAACTATGGAAAGAGTTGGTTAATAACCATCCTCGAGCCTGATCGGTGAAGACAGCCTGTTCAATGAACAACGAACGTGAAGGAACATAGATTGTAGCCACGGCGGTGGTAAGGTAGAAGAACAAGCATATCAAAATTTGCTTTGTTCTTTCTCCGATAAAATTTGTAACGAGGATAGGCAGACTCACAGGCTAAGCCGTGGTTGGCGGCTTTGCATATGTCTAATTTGGATCAGAAAAAAAGAGAAAACCCCCCGAGGTCGTCCCAAGATTATCACCAATACAGCAGAAATACAGGCCTAAAGCCTTGTATATGCCCCAACTTAAGTCAGTGTAGGTTGGTGCTTCTAAGACTGTGTTGGTGCAATTATCGACTATATTGCTGACTGTCAGCCTTAGACTTCACCGGCGTTTGAATCGACATAATAATACGGAGATTTTTAGGAGACAAGGAAGTATATTCAGTTGCGAAGGAAAGGTATCTTAATGAAAACAGATAAGCGTACTGGTTGTACCTGGAAGATCACGGAGTCAGCATTACCTAGTTAAGAAAGAATAAGAGTGGTAGGACATGTCTCGTAGGTTTAAATACACATTATACTCCGCAAGATTCTAAAAGAGATGCCTTTGAAGTAAAAACTTGTCTCACAAGTCACGAAATTGCCCAGAATAAGAAAGAAGTACTCCGAGAATATACACACAGCAAATTCCCATTGTCACGCCGGCACAAACATGGATAGAGGACAAAATGTTCCCGTTCCAGGACAGTTACCCCATCCTGAAGATCTAATTGGTGGAGATTGTACTGGACTGCTTGTTAAACTAATGCTACTATAATTCAAACTTCAGACCTAGTGCTGTGGTTTGAGCCGTGCGAGCTCAGCCGCAAAAAAGAAGAGACTCAGTACGAAGAGTAAAAGGAGTCCTGCGCCGGTGGTACGGTGCCTGTTGTTTGCTATCATGACCTGGAATGATACTTTATTTGAACCACAGACAGCAGTCGCGAGCTTGAAAGTGAGAGTTATGGAAAGAAAGAGAATTGACTTCGAAGCTGAAGCACATTACGGATAAAAATATACGAAGCAACGACGGAACAAATATGACTCTCTTTACCGTGACGATGCTTGTCTCCGGCGTAGAAATCCTATTGCACAGCACCACCATGAGTCCCTATGGGTTGACTGACAACGACACCTCCAAGACGGATATCAGCTCCCTTGCTCCAGACAATCCCACCAACGCCGATCATGAGACTAAATTGATTGGGAAGCTGCGTTGCACGTTATTGGCAACAATTGCCGCAGGAACATTGACCTATCAAGCCAGCTGGAAGGCGAGCGATGACGTTTTGGACACCGATCCAACCTAGGTACAGTAAACCCCGATATACGGGAACGGTTTATCACGTAACTCTTCGTAACGCAAGACAGGGTGCGGCACAGTAGTTCCAAGCCACAAAAGAGTCCCAATAACTTTTACTCCTGGTAAGAATATTGTGGCCCGTGCACGGTCACCTGACACCCCACTACCACATTCGCATGCTTCTGCAACGCAGCATTAT
>Ga0335074_10017550_pt1 | contig 10095 bp, 8 predicted proteins | sample Lox_Sample_23_FD_206715 | JGI IMG/M metagenome (GOLD analysis project Ga0335074, IMG submission 206715) | Soil microbial communities from Loxahatchee National Wildlife Refuge, Florida, United States - Lox_Sample_2.3 | ecosystem: Environmental > Terrestrial > Soil > Wetlands | place: USA: Florida...
GCCGCCTCGCGTCGGAGTTTGCCAAGCGCTGCGGCTTCGACGAGGAAAAGACGGGCCGTGTCGCGCTGATTGCAACCGAACTGGCGACCAACCTGATTCGGCATGCGAGCGAGGGAGAACTGGTTGTCAGCCGGTTTTCGGATTCTGATGGCCAAGGCGTCGAGCTTCTTGCGCTCGACAGGGGTCCGGGCATCCCGGACGTGCAACGGGCCTTGTCCGATGGCTATTCGACCTCCGGAACCCTGGGCGGTGGTTTGGGCGCGATGGGGCGCAGCGCCGATCGGTTTGCCTTGTTTACGCGACCGCATCTCGGCACGGCGGTGCTGGCCCGGTTCGTCGGCGCCCCGCCCTTGCCGGGGCGGCGCGCTGCCGGGCTCGGCGCCGTCATCCAGCCTTTTCCGGGCGAGCAGGTCTGCGGCGACGCCTGGGCCTACGCCGACCATCCGGGCGGCGGCACGCTGCTCGTCGTCGACGGGTCGGGGCATGGGGAACAGGCCGCAAAAGCCGCCGCCGTGGCGAGCGAGGCCTTTCTCGCCAACGCCGAACTCGATTGCGTGCGGCTGGTTGAAATGCTGCATCACGCGCTCGCTCCGACGCGCGGCGCCGCGTTGGCGGTGGCGCGCATCGATACTACGCAACGAGTTGTCCGCTTTGTTGGAATCGGCAATATCGCGGCTTCAATCGTGATGGACGGCGAGCTGCGCCATATGGTTTCCCATAACGGCACTGCGGGTCACGTTGCGCCGCGCATCCGGGAATTTACCTATCCTTATAGCCGCGCGCCGCTGGTCATCATGAACTCCGACGGGCTCTCGACGCGGTGGGACCTCGCCGCCTATCCCGGGCTTGCGGCGGCGCATCCGGCCCTGATCGCTGGCATCCTCTATCGCGACCACCGGCGCCCGCGCGACGATTGCGCCGTATTGGCGTGGCGCGCTTCCGATGAAATCCCGCCTGCTGCGCGTCGCGCTTGAGCGCGACACCGATATCGTGCTGGCGCGGCGACGCACGCGGCGCATAGCCGAACTGCTCGGGTACGACCATCATGCCCAGACCCGGATAACGACGGCCGTGTCGGAGCTCGCGCGCAACGCGGTCGAGCACGGCAAAGGCGGGTGGATCGAGTTCGCGATCGAGCCGGAAGACCGGCCGAAGTTGAAAATTGTCGTCGCCGACCGGGGACCCGGGATTCCCGACCGGCGCAACGGGGATCAGCACCGTGCCGGTGGCGGCATGGGGATCGGATTGGTCGGGGCGCAGCGTCTGGTCGGCAATCTCTCGATCGAGACCTCTCCCGAGCGGGGTACGCGCATCGTCGTTTCTGAGCCGTTGCCGAATGCCGCGCCGCAGGTCACAAAAGACCCATTGGCGCGCATCGCCGAAGCGCTGGCGAGCGACGCACCGGCCGACCCGGTCGATGAGATCCGGCAGCAGAACCGGGAAATGCTGATCCAGCTTGAGGAACTGGAAAAGCGTCGCGAGGATCTCACCCACCTGAACCAGGAATTGCAGGACACCAACCGCGGGGTCGTCGCGCTCTACGCAGAACTCGACGAGCGGGCCGACCATCTGCGGCGTGCGGACGAGCTGAAGTCGCGATTTCTCTCCAACATGACGCACGAGTTTCGGACCCCGCTCAACTCGATACTGGCGTTGACCCGGCTGCTGCTTGCCCAGACCGACGGCGCCCTCACCCCGGAACAGACGACGCAGGTGCATTTCATCCGAAAATCGGCGGAAAACCTGAGTGAGTTGGTCAATGATCTGCTCGATCTAGCCAAGGTCGCGGCCGGCAAGACGGCGGTTACGCCGATCGAGTTCACGGTCGATAGCCTCTTTGGCGCGTTACGTGGAATGCTGCGGCCGCTGCTCGTCGGCGATGCGGTCGCGCTCGTGTTCGCGGATTGCGGCGATGTGCCCACGCTGCTGACCGACGAGGCAAAGGTTTCGCAGATCCTGCGCAATTTTCTGTCAAACGCGCTGAAGTTCACGCCGAGCGGCGAGGTGCGGGTGTGGGCGGTGGCAGAGCCGGATGCCGACACGATCACGTTTTCCGTCCGCGACACCGGCATCGGCATTGCTCCCGAAAATATCGAACTGATCTTCGAGGAATTCGGGCAGGTGCCGGGGCCGATCCAATCGAAGGTCAAGGGCACCGGCCTCGGACTGCCACTCTCGAAAAAGCTGGCGGAACTCCTCGGCGGCAAAATCTGGGTGAGCAGCGCGCCCGGACAGGGGTCGGTGTTCTCGTTGACGATACCGCGGCTTTATCCGCATCTGCCGGAGATCGAGGAGGGTGCGGAAATCACATTGGACGGCGGCCGGCTGCCGGTGCTCGTCGTAGAAGACAACGCGGCCGACGCGTTTGCCGTGCAGCGCGCGCTCGCCGGCAGCCTCTACCAGCCGGTCGAGGCACACAGCATCGTCGGCGCCCGGCGCCTGCTCGAACGCTTTGATCCGGTGGCCATCCTGCTTGATGTCGTGCTGCTCGGGGACGAGTGCTGGCGATACCTGATCGAACTGAAGCAGAATGAACGCACTCAGGGCATCCCGGTCGTTGTCGTCTCGTCCAGCGGCGACAAGCGCAAAGCCATCAACCTCGGCGCCGACGAATATCTGGAAAAACCCATCGAGCCCGAGCAGCTGATCACCGCGCTGCAGCGCTGGACGGGCAACGGCTCGGTAACGACGGTGCTGATCGTCGATGACGAGCCGGTTTCGCGCTATCTCGTTCGTCGCCTGCTGCCCGCGAGCGCCTTCAAGGTGATTGAGGCGGCAACCGGCGTCGAAGGATTGGCACAGGTGCAGGACCGGGCACCGAACATCGTGCTGCTCGATCTCAACCTGCCCGAAATGGACGGGTTCGAGTTTTTGCGACGCCTTTCCGTCGAGCGCAACGGCGCCAAGCCGCCGGTCGTCATCCTCACCTCAATGGTCCTCGACCGCGAGCAGCGACTGCAGCTCGGCAATTTGGCGCAGGTACTTTCGAAAGCCGAGCTTTCGGCCGTAAGCCTGGTCGGTGCCATCCGGCACGCGCTCGGATAAGCGGCCTCGGCCGATCCCGCATGGCTGTGAACCCGCCCAGGATCCTTGTCGTCGACGACGATGCGGCAGGCCGCTATGTGAAGGCGCATACGCTGAAGGCGAGCGGCTTTTCGGTCGCGGAGGCGGCGACCGGGGCGGACGCCGTTTGCCAGACGACCCGCAGCCACACCGATCTGGTGGTCCTCGACGTCAAACTGCCCGACATAAGCGGCATCGAGGTCTGTCGCCGGATCAAGTCGCAATCACCGGGCACGATGGTGTTGCAGACCTCGGCCGCGTTCGTCGGCCCCGGCCACCGCGCGGCCGGGCTGGAGGGCGGCGCGGATTCCTATCTCGTCGAGCCGATCGATCCGCCGGAATTGATTGCCGCCGTCAACGCGCTGCTCCGCACACGCGAGGCCGAGTTTCAACTGCGTCAGCTCAACCAGGAGCTCGAGCGCCGGGTCGCGGAGCGTACCAGCGAACTGCAGGCGGCGAACGCGAAATTGCAGGCCGAGGTCGTCGAACGCCGCAAAGCGCAGGTCGCCCTTCAACTCGCCGGGAAAATGGAGCTGCTCGGGCAGCTGACCGGCGGGATTGCGCACGATTTTAATAATTTGTTGACGGTGATCTCAGGAAACCTGGATCTGCTTTTCGATACCGTCTCGGCAGCGGGACCGCTCGACGGGTCCAGGCTCAAAAAACTTATTGCAGCGGCGCAGAATGGGACCACTCAGGCGGGCCGGCTGACGCGACGGCTCCTGGCGCTCGCCCGGCGCGACGACGCCAGACCGCTGCCGGCCGACGTTGGGCGCCTCATCACAGGGCTGGAAGAATTTCTAGTTCGGGCGCTCGGTAAGCAGGTGGCGCTGCGCCTGTCTATCGGACGCGGGCTGTGGCTCTGCCGCCTCGACCAGATGCAATTCGAGGCAGCGCTCCTCAACCTCGCCGTTAATGCGCGGGATGCGATGCCGGATGGCGGCGAATTCACGATTTCAACCGCCAACGTCAGAACCGAACCAAACGACCCTGAGGCAGTGGCACCCGGCGAATACATTCTGATCGGCGTCGCCGACACCGGGACCGGCATGGATAAGGAGGTGCTGGCGCGCGCCTTCGACCCGTTTTTCACGACAAAGCAGGTCGGCAAGGGAACCGGGTTGGGCTTGAGCCAGGTGCACAGCTTTGTCACCTCGGCGGGCGGCTACCTCAAGGTGACGAGTGCGCCGAACCGGGGAACAAAGTTCGACATCTATCTCCCGCGCGGGCAAGAGCAGGAACCAACGCGCGCCGTCGCCTCACGGGATCTTCCCGCGATATTGGGGGGCTACGAAACCGTGCTCGTCGTCGAAGACGACCCTGACGTTCTCGATGTGGTGCTGAAGCTGCTGCGCATGCTGGGATATGAGGTGATAACGGCATCGAGCGGGCCGGAAGCGCTTGAGGTGCTTCGCAGCGGGCGTACGATCGATCTGTTGTTCACCGACGTCGTCATGCCCGCCGGCCTGAGCGGCTATGAGCTGGCCGAAGCGGCACACAAGATCGACAAGCATCTGAAGGTGCTGCTTACCTCCGGCTATTCCGCGGAATACCGGCCGAGCCACAACATCCGCTGGCCGATGCTGTACAAGCCCTATACCAGCGCGGAGCTTGGCGCGCAGTTACGGGCCGCACTCGACGACAGTTCGCGCGGCAGGCACGCGCGCTGAACACACCATTTCCGCGCGGCACCCAGAAGGGCCTGGCGACAGCGGATCAGCGACACAGGATGAATGTCTTCGGCTCGCGCCGGATTTCCCATTCCGCCCGTTGCAGCATCGGCACCGTGTCCTCGACGGCGGGATAACCGATACAGAGATAGGCGATCAGCCGCCAATGTTTCGGCACGTCGATGTCGGCCGCCAGGGCGGCCGGGTCGATGATCGATACCCAACCGACGCCGACGCCGTGCGCGCGCGCCGCCAGCATCAACGCGGTGACGGCCGCGACGACCGAAAACTCGATCGTTTCCGGCATGGTCACGCGGCCGAGGCCGTGTCCCGCCGTGGCGGCGCGGTCGGCGAACACGGCGAGTTGATGCGGCGCGCAGTCGAGGCCATCGAGTTTCAAGCGGGCGTAGCGGGCGGCCCGCTCGCCGGCGTAGCCGGCCAGTGCCGCCGCGTTGCTTGCCGAGAAATTCGCGCGCACCCGCGCTCGCCGTTCCGGATCGTCGACGAGGACGAAGCGCCAAGGCTGGCTCAGCCCGACCGACGGCGACAAGCAGGCGATCCCGATGAGGTCGTTGACGAGCCCGGGCGGCAGTGGTTCGCAGCGGAATCTCCGCACATCCCGCCGCCATTCGAAGAGCTGGCGGAGCTGCTTCCGAAAATCCTCGTCAAAGACCGGCGCCATCCCCGCTCCGCACCAACGGCTTGAGCGTGCAGGTCATCGCACCCGCGCACCCCGCATCGGAAAACGACATCTGGTCTGTATTGGCCACCGCGAACGCCGAAAATTTCATAAAGTCTTTGGCAAATGAATTGCGATTGATCGAGCGTTTCCCATTATTCAGAGTATATCATGGTTGCTGGACAATTAAACAAATCGGGTGAGCCAATGACCACCCTGACCAGGCTTCTGTACGACGAAGGCGCGGCGACGGCAATCGAATACGGCCTCATCGTTGCGCTGATCGCGATTGTCGCCGTCGCTGCTTTCAGGCTCGTCGGCACCAGTCTCAGTTCGGTCTTCGACACAGTCGCCACCGATCTGTAATCGTCGGCCGGATCGAGCGGCGGCCGGCCTCTGCACCGAACTCGGCCGGGACCGATTCCGCCCGCAACCCGTCAATCCGGAACGCCGGCCTCGACCGCCGCGCGTGAGGCGCCGGCCCATCCTCGCGACCGCCGCACGGGCGCGGCTTGCCCAATCTCCGCGGGCGCGGTAGGACGGGTGCTGGCGCATCGGCCGGACGGAACGAGGCGGAGGGAACCGAGATGGCGATCCAGGGCGAATACGATGTCGTCGTCGTCGGCGCTGGCAATGCCGGGCTGTGTGCGGCGCTGGCGGCGCAGGAGAATGGCGCCCGCGTACTCGTCTTGGAGGCGGCGCCATTTGACGAGCGCGGCGGCAATTCGCGCTACACGGCGGGCGCCCTGCGGTTCGTCTATGAGGGGGTCGATGACCTCTTGAAGCTTTGCGACCTGTCGAAGACCGAAATCGAGACGAGCGATTTCGGCACCTACACACAGGAAAAATATTACGACGATCTGGGTCGGCTGACCGACTATCGCAGCAACCCCGATATGGCGGAACTGCTGATCACGAGGAGCCGCGACACGCTGTTGTGGATGCGCTCGAAAGGCATCCGTTTCGCGCCGATGTATTCGCGCCAGGCCTTCAAGCACGACGGCAAGTTCGTGTTCTGGGGCGGGCTGGCGCTGGAGGCGTGGGGCGGCGGCCCCGGCCTCGTCGAAGGGCTGTTCAAGGCAGCCGACGAGCGGCAGATCACCGTCGTCTATGAGGCGCGCGGCGAAAAGCTCGTTGCCGACGATAACGGCGTGCACGGCGTCGTCGCCACGGTCGAGGGGCGCACGACGACGATCCCGGCGAAGGCGGTTGTGCTGGCATGCGGCGGCTTTGAGGCCAACGCCGAGATGCGCACGCGCTATCTCGGACCCGGCTGGGACCTCGCGAAAGTGCGCGGCACCCGTTTCAACACCGGCAAGGGCATCCAGATGGCGCTTGAGGCGGGTGCGATGCCGTATGGCAACTGGTCGGGCTGCCACGCCGTCGGTTGGGACTACAACGCGCCGGAATTCGGCGATCTGGCGGTCGGCGACAATTTCCAAAAGCACTCCTACCCGTTTGCGATCATGGTCAATGCCGACGGCGTACGCTTCTGCGACGAGGGCGCCGATTTCCGCAACTACACCTACGCCAAATACGGCCGGCTGATCCTCGAACAACCGCACCAGTTCGCGTGGCAGATCTTCGATCAGCAGACCGTGCACCTGCAGCGCGACGAATACCGCATCCGCCAGGTGACGAAAGTCGTCGCCGATACGATCGAGGAATTGGCCGACAAAATGGCCGAGACCGGCGCCGCCGTCGACAAGCGGCGCTTTGTCGAGACCGTGCGCGCGTTCAACGCCGCCGTCGATACGGGCGTGTCGTACAATCCGACGGTCAAGGACGGACGCGCCACAAAGGGGATCGAGCCGCCGAAATCGAACTGGGCGATGGCGCTCGAAAAGCCGCCCTACGAAGCGTATTGCACGACCTGCGGCGTCACGTTCACGTTCGGCGGCCTCAAGATCGACACCGACGGCCGCGTGCTCGACACCGCGCAGAAGCCGATCCCCGGCCTCTATGCGGCGGGCGAACTGGTCGGCGGCCTGTTCTATTTCAATTATCCCGGCGGCACCGGGCTCGTCTCGGGCAGCGTCTTTGGCAAGATCGCCGGCGGCAGCGCCGGCAAGGAGGCAAAAGCCGGGTGATCGCGAGCCGCCCGAAAACCCCGTTCGTCACGCCAAAACTCACCTCCGCCGGGCCTCACGCGGCCATCTGCGGGGCCGGATGCGGCCGTGCGCGCCGTCGTCACGTTTGACGCGTAAGCCTCACGCCGCGCTGGCGGCAGCGAGCTTCTTGCCGACGAGCCGGTCGAAATCCTCCCACATCAGCCGGCACAGCGTCGCCGGCGTGAAGCGGTAGTGTCCGACCGAGCCGATGATCTCGCCGACCGGCGTCACCTCGGCGGCCGAACCGGTCAGGAAAACTTCGTCGGCCTTCGCCAGATCGGCGGGCGGAATATGGCGCTCGACGACCCTGATGCCGCGCTTTTTCGCCAACTCGATGACCGTCTGGCGAGTGATGCCGTTGAGGAAACAATCGGGAATCGGCGTGTGCAATTCGCCGTTGATTGCGAGGAAAAGGTTGGCGCCGGTGCCTTCCGCCAGATTGCCACGCCAGTCGAGCATCAGCGCGTCGTCGCAGCCCTGCGCCTCGGCCTCGTGCTTGGCGATCGTGCAGATCATGTAGAGGCCCGACGCCTTGGCGTGCACCGGCGCCGTGTTGGGCGCCGGCCGCGCCCAGCGCGACCACAACATCCTAATCCCCCTGGCGCGCGCCTCGGGCGAGAAATAGGCCGGCCAGTCCCAGCAGGCGAGCGCCAGGTGGATCCTTGTCTGCTGCGCCGACACACCCATCTGCTCGGCGCCGCGCCACGCGATCGGCCGGACATAGCCGTCACGAATGTTGTTGCTGGTGATGACCTCCTCGGTTGCCCGAGCCAGATCGTCCATGCTGGCCGGAACCTCAAAGCCCATGATCTTCGCGGAATTGATCAGCCGCTGGTTGTGATCCTCCAATCGGAAGACCTTGCCGTCATAGACGCGCTCGCCTTCGAACACGCAACTCGCATAATGCAGACTGTGCGAAAGCACATGCAGTTTGGCGTCGCGCCACGGCACCAGCCGGCCGTCGTACCAGATAAAGCCGTCGCGATCGTCGAAGGGCTGCGAAAACTCGGTCATGGGAGGCTGCCTCGCCACAGAATGGCCCGCATCGTTATATGCCAGAAGACGCTTTCATTGTATTGATGGTTGCCAGATAAGTCAATATGACTGACATAAATTATGAACCCGCCGAAACCGGCGGCGACGCGCGCGAGGCTGGCGAGGAAGCGGTTCGCCAGGGCATCGAGCTGTTGTTCTTTGCCTATCGCGACTTCACCGCCGAGCCGGATGCGATCCTCGAAGAATACGGCTTCGGCCGCGCCCATCACCGCGTCGTACATTTCGTCGGCCGCCATCCGTTGATCACCGTCGGCGACCTGTTGGCGATCCTGCGCATTACGAAGCAGAGCCTCAATCGCGTGCTCGGACAATTGGTGCGGCAAGGGTTCATCGTGCAGCATCGCGGCGCGCAAGACCGCCGCCAGCGCCTGTTGGAATTGACCGAACGCGGCCGCGAGTTGGAGCGGCGGCTGTCAGCGCCGCAGCGCTCGCGCGTCGGCGCCGCCTATAAAAAAGCCGGCGCCGCGGCGGTCGAAGGTTTCCGCAGGGTGCTGTTGGGCATCATCGCCGACGAAGATGACCGTCGCCGCTTCGCGCCGCCGCGCCCGCCTCGACGCTGAGCGCAGAACGGCGGGGTTGTTTCCCCCGCCATGGCAGGATCGGTGCAGGGCGCGAAGCAACGCCGCAATGCCGGCGAAATATCGCCTATACTGCGCGCGATGAGCGACGCCGAACCGCACCTCCTGGTCGTCGACGACGATGCGCGGCTGCGTGCGCTGCTGCGCCGCTATCTTGTCGATAACGGCTTTCGCGTGACAGCTGCCGCCGATGCTGCCGAGGCGCGCGCCAACCTCGCCAGCTTCGCGTTCGACCTGATCGTGCTCGACGTGATGATGCCGGGCGAGAGCGGCCTTCAACTGACGCGGAGCCTGCGCGCCGCCGGCCGGTCGCGCGTGCCGGTGCTGCTGCTGACGGCAATGGCTGAGCCGGAAGAGCGTGTCAACGGGCTGGAGCAGGGCGCCGACGACTACCTCGCGAAGCCGTTCGAGCCGCGCGAACTGGTGCTGCGCATCCGCAACATCCTGGAACGGCGCGGCGGCGCCGGCGATGCGGCGCCGCGCGACGTGCGCTTCGGCGCGTTCCGCTTCGACCTGCAGCGCGGCGAACTGTTTCGCGGCGGTGATCCCGTCCATCTGACGGCGGCCGAAGCGGGGTTGCTGGCGGTCCTCGCCGCGCATGCCGGTGAGCCGGTATCGCGCGAGGACCTGTCGCAGGCGGCGCAGTTCAGCGGCAATATCCGCAACGTCGATGTGCAGATGACGCGTCTCAGACGAAAGATCGAAGCTGACCCGCGTTTTCCCCGCCACCTGCAGACCGTGCGCGGCACCGGCTATGCCCTCAGGCCGGAATGACGCCGCCGCCTGGCCGGGCGAGGCAGGGCCGGAACTGACGCCCGGCGATATGGAGATCCGTCAGCGCCGGGTGCTGAAGCGGCTGCTGCCGCAATCGATGTTCGGCCGCTCGCTGCTGCTGATCGTCATGCCGCTGGTGCTGCTGCAGATCATCGCGACCTGGA
>Ga0335074_10017555_pt1 | contig 10093 bp, 7 predicted proteins | sample Lox_Sample_23_FD_206715 | JGI IMG/M metagenome (GOLD analysis project Ga0335074, IMG submission 206715) | Soil microbial communities from Loxahatchee National Wildlife Refuge, Florida, United States - Lox_Sample_2.3 | ecosystem: Environmental > Terrestrial > Soil > Wetlands | place: USA: Florida...
CAATTTACCGAGGTGAGCCGGCGCGCCGGTCAGGTCGCGAACTGTTCCTTGAACACCCGCTCTTCGAGGTTGGCTTCGTGGTCGAACAGCAGGGTCATCGAGATCTCGCGATTTTCGTGGATCTCGACGCTGACTACATCCCTTGCCTCGGTAAAATCCGCGACCGCGCTCACCGGGCGCTTTGCCGCTTCGAGCGCATCGATGCGCACCTGCGCCTCGTGGCGCAACAAGGCGCCGCGCCACCGCCGCGGCCGGAATGCGCTGATCGGCGTCAGCGCCAGAATCCCGGCGCCGAGCGGAATGATCGGTCCGTGGGCCGATAAATTGTAGGCGGTGCTGCCAACCGGTGTGGCGACCAGAATGCCGTCGGCCATCAGTTCATCGATGCGGGTGACGCCGTCGACAGTCACTTTGAGCTTCGCCGCCTGACGGCTCTCCCGCAACAACGAGACCTCGTTGAAAGCGAGTGCCCGGTGGCGATCACCCCGGCCGTCGCGCGCGACCATTTCGAGCGGGTGCAGCACGACCGGCTGCGCCTCGGCCAACCGTTCGTACAACCCCTCCGGACGGTAGAGATTCATCAAAAAGCCGACACTGCCGCGATGCATGCCGTAGATCGGTACACGTTGCGGCAAGAAGCGGTGCAGGGTCTCGAGCATGAACCCGTCGCCGCCGAGCGACAGGACGATCTCGGCCTGCTCGGGTTCGACACAGCGGTAGAGCCGGCGGAGTTCGGCGAGTGCCTCCTGCGCCGGCTCGGTATCGGCAGCGACGACGGCAATTCGGGGAGGAGCGTCGCGCGATAGAGCGGCCGTCACCCGCCGGTCACGCTCATATGCCGAGCGACAGCCGGACGGTTGTGGCGACGGTCGATAATAAAATCATGGCCTCGCGGCTTTCGGCTGATCGCCTCGGCGATCGCCGCGGCCAGCACCTCGTCGCCCTCGGACTGGCGCAGCGGGGTACGCAAATCGGCCGCGTCCTCCTGACCGAGACACATGTATAGCGTGCCGGTACAGGTCAGCCGCACGCGATTGCAGCTCTCGCAGAAATTATGAGTCAGTGGTGTAATAAACCCGAGTCGATGCCCGGTTTCACGCACCGTGACATAACGGGCCGGCCCGCCGGTGCGGTAGTCGGTATCGTCGAGAGTCCAGCGCTGCTCGAGCCGGGCACGGACCAATGACAGCGGTAGATACTGCTCGATGCGGTTCTCGCCGCCGATATCGCCCATCGGCATGACCTCGATGAACACGAGATCAAAACCCTGATCGCCACACCAGGCGACAAGATCGTTGAATTCGTCGTCGTTGACACCGCGCAGCGCCACCGTGTTGATCTTGACCGCGAGCCCCGCCGCTTTTGCCGCTTTGAGCCCGCTCAGCACGACGTCGAGTTCGCCGCGACGGGTGATCTCGGTGAATTTTGCCGGATCGAGGGTATCGAGCGAGACATTGACGCGGCGGACCCCGGCTGCGCGCAACTCGGCGGCATGGCGGGCAAGCTGGCTGCCATTGGTGGTCAGGGTCAGCTCATCGAGCGCGCCGCTCTCGATGTGGCGGCCAAGCGATCGGAACAGGCCCATGATGCCGCGACGAACCAGTGGCTCACCGCCGGTCAACCGCAATTTCCTGACGCCAAGCCTGATGAAAGCGCTGCACACCCGATCAAGCTCTTCGAGCGTCAGCAGCTCGGCTTTCGGCAGGAACCGCATCTCTTCCGCCATGCAATAGACGCAGCGGAAATCGCAGCGGTCGGTGACCGATACGCGTAGATAGGTGATTTTGCGTCCAAACGGGTCGATCATTCTGGGCTCGCTTGCGACGGTCGCTGTGTCGCTTCTCAAAGATAAGCATGCGACCGGCGAATGTCGCCCCCGTTTGCGTCATGGTCGTTGCGCTGCAGCCGACGCCGGCTCGGCGGATCAGCCGCCACGGATCTGCGGCGGGACGGCAGGCGGCGGTGGCGATGCTGCGATCTTGGGGCAAATCCTCGATCCCGGTCTCCTCACAGCGGAGACTGCTGGATTGCGGCATCGTTGGGGTCGGCGGCAAGGCGGCGCACCACGGTCCAGGCGAGGTGTCCGGTAGCGCGCGACAGGCGGCTGTTGGCGGCAAGGCCAATGGCGCGAAAGACCATGCGCACACACCGGGTGACGTGCCGCTTGCGATAGACGGCAAAGGCGCGGCTCGCATAGGCGCGGCTACAGTGTCGGTGATCGTAAGGACGGCTGCTTTCATTGGCGGCGTGATAGGCGCAGGCGAGTTCGTCATCCTCACCTTCGGCAAGACGCGCCAACGCCACCCAAAGCCGGCGCCACATCCCGATGCGCTCGGCTTTGAGATAGCGGGTCAGGGTCTGATAGAAGAGCTTGTAGTGCCGCGCCTCGTCGGCGGCGATGTGATGGCAGATTTCGCTCAGCACCGGTTCCTCGGCGGCGTCGCGCAGCGCCTGGTAAAAAGAGCTTGTCGCACTCTCGACAACGCAGCGGGCGACCATTTCGCCGGCGCGCGAGCCGCGGCGCGACCGGTCGCGATCGAAATCGATCCGGAAACTCTCGGTAAAGCGCGCAAAGGCGGCGCTAAAATCGAAATCGGGGTCGGCGAGTTGGGCCCAGCGTCCGAGCGCCCGGCCATGCTGGATTTCCTCCTCGCCCCAGCGTCGGGCGCTCGCCTGAAACTCGGGATCTTCGTTGAAGACCCGACAGAGGTGATGGGCGTAGGCGCTGCCATTGGTTTCGACCAGGGCGGCGGCCTTGACGATTTTGACGATGTCGGGATCGAGCTTTGCCCGATCGAACCGGCTCCACGGGATATCGTCGATCGCCCACCTTGCCATGCCGCCTCCGTTTTAGGCATCGCATCTACCCCTATACGCCTTGGTGCCGCAAGATTCGCCAGGTTCGGGATGCGACGGCTTTCACAATAAACGCTCATCGCAAATGTTCGCCCGCCGCTGACAAACGCGGTCGGTGCCTCGAACTCGAGCATTCCGTGACGGCGATCGAGCTGGGCCTCTTGGCCTCGCCTGGCGAAATTCAAAACGGCGCGGTGCCGCGGACCACGGTGCGGTACAGCACCCGCCGATGCTGTTTCATGTCGAAATTGGCGACGGCGCGATGGAGTAGACAGCGGTTGTCCCACATCACGAGATCGCCGATGCACCAGCGGTGAACGTAGACGAATTCCGGTTGCGTCGCATGGGCCAGCAATTCGTCCAGCAAGGCTCGACCCGCAGCGAGCGGCCATCCCAAAATGTGCGAGGAGTGGTTGCCCAGATAGAGGGCCTTGGCGCCCGTGTCCGGATGAGTGCGCACCAGCGGGTGATCAACCGCTTCCCGGATGTCCGAGCCCGGGAATGGCGACTCTTCGGCACGCCTGGGCGCACCCCAGTAGAATACTACCCGCAGCCCGGCGATCCGGTGCCTCACCTCCGGCTCCAGCCGGGAATAGGCGAGAGACATGTTGGCGAATTCGGTGTCACCCCCCTGCGGTGGCATTTCAACCGCGTGGAGGGTGGTCATCATCGGCGGCGCACGATGATAGGGCTTGTCGGTATGCCAATTGTAGTTGCTGACGGGCGATGACGAGCGATCAACCGGCCTGCCGTCCTCGCCGACATTCGAGATGATGTGGGCGACCGCATGCCGCTTGTTTGCCGCGTTCCGCGCCTTACTGCGTTCGACCTCACCAAAATGAGTGGCGAATGCAAATTGCTGTTCACGGCTTAATGTCTGATTGCGAAAGACAAGGATATGGTGATCGCGAAATGCGGCAACCACCTCAGCAGTCATTGCGACAGACATCGGCTGCGACAGGTCGATACCCTCGATCGCGACGCCGCCGGCCGGTGACAACCGCGGTCCGATCAGGGGATGTGCAGTGCGCCTCTGCATCGGCTGGCCTCGCTATGTCCGAGGGTCGCTCCCCAATTCGAGGATCGAGACGCCGACCGGCGCAGTTCCCTAATCGAGGGATCATAGCATCCGGTTGCGGCCATGATGAACGGCTAAATCTACTCGACCGTTGCGAACACCACACCCTGGCCCGGCCTCTTGCCGGCGCGAGCGGGGAGGAAAACGGCAGAGGCGGGACCTCGAGCGCGGCAGTCGATGGTGGTCGAGCCGGCGGTCAGCCGAACTGCGAAATGCCCTTTGACCGAACCATTACGGCGGGAACCCGCACCCTGTGGTGTTGGCGGCCATCCGGACGGTTTTTTGACTTTTGCAATCGACCGGGACGCTCAAAAATCGGTACAGCGGCCGCCGACCTCCCAATCACCATAGCGTGTCGGTTCGGGACCTTTCGGGCCGCCGATCTCGGCGGGTGGTTGCGCCGGCCGGACCGGGATTGCAGGAGCCGCGGGTGCGGCCGGCACAGACCGCGGGTTTTGCCGAAGTGGTAAATCATCCATAGGAAAAATGTGGCAACGTGCCAAGATAACGCAAGCCGCATCGAACGATCCCATATTCTACCGGGGTCGCCGGAACCGTCGAAAGCTGGCGGTGTTGGGACGGGTTCAGGGGTGGGTTTGACCTGCATGTCGCATAACATGTCAAAAGAACTTTGATGTCGCATTTTCCAACTGCTCGCGACGTTGCGCTTGAATTGCTTGGCGCGGTGCTTCGCCGTAAGCGCCCGCTCGACGATGCCATCGATGATAATCCGGGCATGCCGCTGTTGTCGGGTCGCGACCGCGCGTTTGCGCGTCTGCTCGTCGCCACGACCTTGCGGCGGCTGGGGCAGATCGACGAACTGATCGGGTTGTGCCTCAACACGCCGCTGGCGCCGCGGGCCGCGACGATCCACGACATTTTACGTCTCGGGATCGCGCAGTTATTGTTTTTGCGCACCCCGCCGCACGCCGCGGTGGCGACGAGCGTTGATCTCGCGCACGGCCGCGGGTTTCTATCGCATAAGGGGCTGGTCAACGCGGTCCTCCGCCGCTTGAGCGTGGAAGGCGCCGAATTGAGCCAGAAGCAGGATGCCGCTCTGCTCAACACGCCGGAGTGGCTTTGGCGGTCATGGAGCGAGGCTTACGGCGAAGAGAGAGCGCGGGCGATCGCCACGGCGCATCTCAAAGAAGCGCCGCTCGATCTGAGCGTGCGCACGGATCCCGAGCTTTGGTGCGAAAAGCTGCAGGCATTGCTGCTGCCGACCGGTACATTGCGGCGGCAGGCCGGCGGCGCGGTGATGTTGCTGCCCGGCTACGCCGAGGGCGCCTGGTGGGTCCAAGACGCGGCAGCCGCGTTGCCGGCGCGCCTGCTCGGCGATGTCACCGGGCGCGAGGTGATCGATCTTTGCGCCGCACCCGGCGGCAAGAGCGCCCAACTCGCCTGTGCTGGCGCCAGGGTGATCGCGATCGACCGCTCGACGCGGCGCCTCGAACGCCTCGTTGCCAATTTCGCACGGCTGAATTTGCCGATCGAAGCGGTGGCCGCCGACGCCTTGACATGGCGGCCCGGACGCCAGTTCGATGCCGTACTGCTCGATGCTCCGTGTACGACCACCGGGGCGATCCGTCGGCACCCCGATGTGCCGCACTTGAAATCGCCGGACGACGTGGCCCGCCTGGCCGTCGTGCAAGAGAACCTGTTGCGCGCCGCGGTCGAGATCCTGACGCCGGGCGGCAGGCTCGTTTATTGCACCTGCTCGCTCGAACCCGAGGAGGGACCGCGGCAGATCGCAGCCTTGTTTCGTTCCGGCGCGCCGATTGTACGCCAGCCGATCACGGCGGAGGAGGTTGGCGGGAACGCCGAGTGGATTACCCGCGAGGGAGATCTGCGGACCTTGCCGTGCTATTTGTCCGAATATGACGGGCTTGACGGGTTCTTCTGCGCCCGGCTGGTGAAGATCGAGAGTTCCGCCTGACCGCGCAGCAGCAGTCTCGACGGCTTGCGAGGCGGTGCTTTCCTTGTTACCAAGCGCCATGCATTCGCTTGTTCGGCAGGTCTGCGACGGTCCGGATTTCATCCGACTCGCGCTCTGCCGTGCCCGGCCTGGGCGCGGATGAACAAAACGACGGACAAGCGCCCTGCGTCGCCGAGAGAGCGAGGTAGCGGCAGCGGCGCGGGTATGTTCGCCGGATTGCGGCGCAATCTGCTGCAGTCGCTTATCGCCAGGCGCTTTTACCGCCACACCTTGAAAGGCCGCGTCCCGAGCGGCGTCGGTCTGAAGATCGGACAAACCTGGCCGGGGGATCCGAAGCGCGGCATGGCCATTGCCGCCGGGGATATTGCGCTGGTCGGCCCGCTGGTGCGCAATCCCGCGCCATGCTGGTTTCCGCCCGCCGGCGCCGAGGAGTGGTACGCCGCTTGGCACGGTTTTGATTGGGTTACCGATCTGCTGGCCGCGGGGCCTGCCGGACGCGATCTGACGAGAGAGCTGGTGCAGAGCTGGCTCGCAGCGGAATCTGACGTCCGTTCAGTGGTTTGGCGCTCCGACATTCTGGGAACCCGGCTGTTCGCCTGGATCACTCATTTTGACGAGCTCGTCGGGACCAAGGAGCCTGCCTTCAGGCGCGCGGTCCTCGCCAGCATGGCCCGGCAGTACCGGCACCTTGCCCGGACCGCCGCATGGGAAGTCGAGGGCGCCGCGCGGCTGCGGGCGCTCAAGGGGCTGATCGGCGGAATTCTGGCATTTGGCGGTTCGCCCCAGCGGTTGGCGAGAACGCTGGCGGCGCTGGAGCGGGAGACCGGGGCGCAGTTTTTTGCCGATGGCGGACATCGCTCGCGCAGTCCGTCGGTACAACTGCGCGTGCTTCGCGACCTTGTCGATATCCGATCGATGCTGCGCGCCCAAAAGATCGAACCTCCGCGCGCGCTGCAGGAGACGATCGAGCGGGCAGCGCCAATGCTGCGGATGTTTCGTCACGGTGATCGGCGGCTGGCGCTGTTCAACGATTCGCTCGAAGAGGATGGGTTGCTGATCGACCTGCTTCTGACTCAGTCGGAAACCAAAGGGCGCAGCACGACCCACGCCTCCGATTCGGGTTTCGAGCGGCTGCAGGCGGCCAAGAGCTTGATCATCGTTGACACCGGAACCCGACCGCCGCCGAGTTTCGATGGGCATGCCCATGCCGGCGCGCTTTCTTTCGAAATGAGCCATGAGCGGGAGCGCATTATCGTCAATTGCGGCGCATATCGTGGGACAAAGCCGAATTGGTGGCGGGTCCCGCGGACGAGTGCGGCGCATTCGGTTCTGGTCGTGGCCGACACCAACTCGACCGAAATTCGTGATGACGGGGTGGTCAATCGAGCGCCGATCTCGGTCACCTGCGAACGCGCCGAACATGAGGGTCAGCAATGGATCTCGGCGACCCATGACGGCTACCGCGAGCGGTTTGGCTTGATTTACACCCGGGAGTTGTTCCTCGCCGCCGATGGCGATGATGTGCGCGGCGAGGATCGTCTGATCGGGCGGCCGGGTGCGAACTTCACTGTACGTTTTCATCTTCATCCGTCGGTGGAAGCGGCACTGGTCGACCAAACCGGCGCGGCGCTGCACCTGCCGAGCGGAACCTGCTGGCAGCTGCGGGCTGCCGGCGCCGAGATCAGCCTTGGCGAAAGTATCTATCTCGGATCGGGGGAGGCACAGAAAACCCAGCAGGTGATGTTGAGCGGTACAGCCGAGCCCGGCGGCACGACCGTACGCTGGGCGTTGCGCCGCCAGACCGGCCAAACCGGCTTCGCCTAGCCAGACCGGCTTCGCCTAACTTGTGGCGCGATCGCCTCGATCTCGCTGAACTCTTGGCGACTGGCGGCATCCTCGTTGCCGCCGCTGTCGCTTGCGGTGTCGGGACCGGTGCGCTGATCCCGCTGCTGCGCCGCCGCGACGTCCTCGATCGGCCGAACGAGCGTTCCTCGCACGCGGTCCCGACACCACGCGGCGGCGGCATTGCCGTCATCGGCACGGTGCTGGCGGCGTGGAGCGGGTTGGCCGCGCTCGGCCTCGTCGACACCGCGGTGATCCCGGTCTGCGTTGCTGCCGCATTGCTCGGCGTCGTCTGCTGGATCGACGATCTCCATGGCCTGTCACCGGCAACGCGAATGGCGGCGCAGGCCGCGGCGGTTGCGATTGGGCTGTTTGCGCTACCGGCCGCGCCAAACGACTTGCGGGAATGGCTGGGGCCGACGGCCGACGACGTTGTGCTTGGCTTTATCTGGTTGGGATGGGTCAACGGTTTCAATTTCATGGACGGGATCGATGGCATTGCCGCGAGCGAAGCGGCGGCGATCGGCGGCGGCCTGCTGCTGCTGGCCGCGATCGGCAGCAGCACCGATGCGACTGTTGCGATGCTTGCGGCGGCCATTCTCGGCGCCGCACTCGGTTTTTTGTGGTGGAACTGGTCACCGGCGCGGATTTTTCTCGGCGATGTCGGCAGCGTGCCGCTCGGCTACTTGACCGGATTTCTGTTGATCGGATTGGCGCAGGCGGGGCGGTGGAAGGTCGCTCTGATCCTGCCGCTCTATTTCCTGGCCGACACGACGATCACTCTGGGTCGCCGTCTGTTGCGGGGTGAGCGGGTCTGGCAGCCGCATCGTCAGCATTTTTATCAGCAGGCCGTCCGCCGCGGACGGAGGCATGCCGCTGTCGTCCACCGCGTCATCATTGCCGATCTGCTGCTGGTTGCCTGTGGCTGGGCGGCGGAAAACGGGGCAGGGATCCTGGCATTGGCCGCTGCGGTGATTATTGTGGCGGTGCTGCTGGGTGTATTTGCCCAGGGCCGCTGAAGTGGGCCTGGCAGGCGCGTCGAGGGCTTGTCCCGAACCGGCAGCGATCCTATACCCGGCCGATGGAAGCCTCCCCGCAAAAGATTTGCCGAGCGCTGATCTCGGTCAGCGACAAGACCGGGCTCGCACCGTTTGCCGCGGCGCTGGCCACACGCGGCGTCGAGCTGATATCGACTGGCGGCACGGCGCAGGCATTGACGGCTGCCGGCATTCCGGTCACCGAGGTGGCGGCTCTGACTGGCATGCCCGAGTTTCTCGACGGGCGCGTCAAAACCTTGCACCCGGTAATCCATGCCGGGCTCCTGGCGCGCCGTGACCGGCCAGACCATCTGGCGGCGTTGAACGAGCGGTCAATCGGCACGATCGACCTTTTGGTCTGCAACCTTTACCCGTTTGCCGAAACCGCGGCGCGGGGTGCGAGCCGCGACCAATGCATCGAACAGATCGACATCGGCGGGGTGGCGCTGATCCGCGCCGCGGCCAAGAATTTTGACGCCGTTACCGTGATCATCGACCCCGCGGACTACGATCGCGTGATCGCCGAACTGGCCAACGCAGACGGCATGGTCGGAACTCCGCTGCGGCGGGCACTGGCGCAACGGGCCTACGCAATGACCGCGGCTTATGATGCGGCAATCGCCGCATGGTTGGGCTGCGAAGCGGGAGAGGTGCTGCCGGAACGCATGGCGATCGCCGGCCAACTCGCCGAGCGACTGCGCTATGGCGAAAATCCGCACCAGCAGGCAGGGTTTTATCGCCTTGCGCTGACTCCGACGGACGCGGCCCGGCCAGGAGTGGCGACGGCCCGGCAAGTGCAGGGCAGGGAGCTGTCATACAACAACTATTCCGACGCCGATGCGGCGTTTGAGCTGGTCGCCGAATTCGCGGCACCAGCGGTGGCGATCGTCAAGCACGCCAACCCTTGCGGGGTCGCCACCGGCAATACTTTGCGCGAGGCTTGGGACAAGGCGCTGGCGTGTGATCCGGTCAGTGCATTCGGCGGCATCGTCGCGGCCAACCGCGCGCTGGACGTTGCGGCCGCCGAGGCGATTGCGCGGCGACTGATCGAGGTCGTGATCGCCCCGGATCTCGACCCGGAGGCCGCGGCGAGGCTGGCCCCACGTACGGCCCTGCGTGTGCTGGTGACGGGTGCCGTGCCGGACCCGGGAGCAGCGGGCGTCGTCTTCCGTTCGATTGCCGGTGGGATCCTGGTTCAGGAGCGCGATCGGGCGGCCCTCGGTGCCGATGCGCTGCGGGTCGTCACTCGCCGCCAGCCGAGCGAGGGCGAAATCGCCGATCTGTTGTTTGCCGACCGGGTCGTCAAGCACGTCAAGTCGAATGCCATCGTCTTTGCCCGTAACG
>Ga0335074_10017556_pt1 | contig 10093 bp, 5 predicted proteins | sample Lox_Sample_23_FD_206715 | JGI IMG/M metagenome (GOLD analysis project Ga0335074, IMG submission 206715) | Soil microbial communities from Loxahatchee National Wildlife Refuge, Florida, United States - Lox_Sample_2.3 | ecosystem: Environmental > Terrestrial > Soil > Wetlands | place: USA: Florida...
AAACAGACAATTCTTGGCGGCTTCCTCGCTGGTGCCCAGGATTTCGCCGATATTCCGCAGGCGCAGGCCTTGATAATGGCGCAGCTCGAAAACCATGCGCTCGCGCGGCGTCAATCCGCCCAGCGCGCTCTCGATGCGCTGCCTAAGCTGCGTATTCCAGGTATGGCGCTCCGGATCGGCGTGCGCGGCTTCCTCTTCAAAATCGTTCATGCGGTCGAGCGGACCTTCGGGCGTATCCACCACCGCCGGCTCCTCTTTGCGCACTTTGCGCTTGCGCAGACAATCGAGGCAAATGTTGGTCACGATGCGATAAAGCCAGGTATGGAAACTACAATCGAACCGGAACGAATCGATGTTGCGGAATACGCGCAAAAAAGCTTCCTGAAAGACGTCACGTGCGTCTTCCTGGGAGCGCAGGAGGTTGACGGCCAGGCGGAGCACACTTTGGTCGTACGCGCGGACAAGTTGCTCGAAAGCGTCCTGGTCGCCGCGCTGGACAGCCCGGATCAGGCTGGCTTCATCTAGTTTCGGGCTCAACCTGGCACCAGCGGCGCCCGCCGCTTCTTGCGCCATACATTCCGGTTCTACTAAAGCTTCCTACCATTCTTACAAATAGTGTGACGCAGGAGTGGCAATTTTGTCACGCTGTGCTGTTCGGATTCGGACGGTGTCCGGCGTCGGACGGGGAGCGGGACGCAGGGGGATGGGGCCGGGGTTTTGTCTCAATGCGCCTTCAGCCCCGCCTGTCAGGGAGGGGTTTACGGACACGACCCCTAACGTATAATCTTCAGGCTGGCTAGCGAACGCGCACGTCCGCCCGACGTGGTCACGGTAATCGGCCCCGTAGCGGCTCCGGAGGGTATGGTGGCGCGCACGTAATTCGGGCCAATCGCGGAAACCTTCGCCGCGGGCAGGTCGTTGAAGCTCACCGACGCGCCGAGCAGGTGTGCGCCCCATATCAGTACCTCAGCGCCCGGCGCGGCGGATTCCGGCTGGAAGCTCAGCACTCTGGGACGCGGTTTTGGCAGATCCCCATGCCACACGAAGACTGTGCCCAACCCGGTGGTGCCGCCGAGGGACGCAGTGCCGTAGATGGCGCCGTCGCTCGCCTGGATCAACTGGCAGGGACAGCGGCCGTCTTTTACCATCACCATAGTCGAAAGCAGCGTAAACGCGCCGGATTTTGTAATTCGAAAAAACTGGCTTTCGACGCCCAGCGTGGTTCCGTAGAGATTGCCGTCGCTAGCCTCGATCAGCGTGGTGGGGCTGAAAGAATTCCGATCGGCGGCAAAGCTGTGGAGCGTCGCGAAATGGCCGCTTGGAGTCAGTTTGTAAATCGTTCCGGTGTGGCTTGCGCCGCCGCTATTGGTGCTGCCGAAGAAATTGCCGTCCTGGCCCTCCACCAGAGGCACATCCACGGGATTGCCCTTCAGGCTGCCCGGCGGAAGACTCGCCAGCTTTGTCAATTTGCCCGATGAAGTGAAAGCATACACGTAGCCGGACCCGTCCGGCAGGTAGGCCAGTCCATAATACCTTCCGTCGCGCGCATAGATCGCCGTACGGGGAAGCCGTTCGCCTGCCGCAAACTCATGCAGAGACGTTACTCCGCCATCCAGCCCGCACTTCACCAGCGAGTAAACAGGATTGGCGGAAAGCGTCGCCGCGATACCCAGCAGCGAGCCGTCCGCCAGGTTCTCTGTCAGCATGGGGTCGAGGTTGTGGGGCGGATAAAACCGCAAGCTGCCGGGCGCGTGGCCGATGGAAAACAGACTCACGGGATCGAGCCGATGCGCGGCCGAAGAGTAGAAGAGCCCGTTGGCTCCGCCGACCAGCGGAGCCTGTATGTATTGGCCCGGCGGCAGATCCGCCACCCTGGAAACGGTCCCGGTTGCGGTCACCTCGAAGATCGCCTGGTGCGACTCGCCTCCGTTCGAATAGAAGACGCCGGGAGCGGCCTCCACCAACCCGTTTAGAGGGCCTTGATTGTTCAGATCGGCTATCGCGTGCAGACTTCCCAGGTCCGCCGCGGCGGCCTGCATCGTCAGGCAGGCTAAGAGTGCATATCTCCGCAAGCGGCCGTTACCGTTTCGCCGCTCGCTGCCATTGGCCGCCGCAGGCTGTCGCGCCGGTCCCGCAATAGACGATCAGTCCCGAGCACGGCGCGGACGCGGTACAGTTGGCGTCGGCCTGCGAGCCGTTGATCTGGTAGGTCGGAATGTAAACCGCGCCGTTCACGATAACCGGCAGTCCGAAAGTGGAGGCGGTCGGCTGGCAGGAACTTCCTGGCGGCGGCATGATCGTGAAGCATGGCCCGTCGCATGGTCCGGAGTCGGTGCTGGTGTTGTACGATGACCAAATCTGCTGCAGCGTGACGGCGTCGTAGGCATTCAGCATGGCGGTGAGGGTAGCGCAGGGCTGGACGGGCGGATCCGCCGGAGCGGTTTGCTCGGTGATGAGGCCCCACACCACTCCGCCGCTTCCGTTATTGGACGTTACCTCCAACTGCCCGCCCGGATAGTCCACCGTGGTGGCATCCGCCGGTATGGTCGCGTATTGCGGACTTACTAAGTAGCCCTTGTAAGTCCACTTATCGGTGCTTAACGGAGCGCTGAAGCCGGGAGTCACGGTAAGCGCGGTTTGAGTTACCGAGACGACCGTCTGCGATTGCGATCCCGCGGTGAGCGTACTTCCGGCCACTAACTGATTGTTCAAACAAGGCGCGGACGCGCTATTCAGCGTACAGGTTGTGCGCAGGCTGATCTTCGTGTAAGGCGGAGCGCTGCCCGCCGTGACGATCTTGCCTATGCCGCTTACCGGAGCGTTGTTCGAAAACTGTACGCTATTAAGCGGCTCGTGATAAGGCCAATAATAAAAATAACGGGTTCCGGATGCGGAAGGGTAAGTACTGAAACTGGTCACCCGGTGGCAGTCGTCGGACCGCACGTTCAAGTTCCAGCAGGGCGACGCGGCGGCCAGAAAGGGGAATTGGTTGCCCGTGTCGTTTTGCGTGAATCCACCCAGGCTCTCCTGGTTCAACAGATAGCCGGCGCCGCTTTTGTCGGCGGTGAGCAGCCAGTTGTCCTGGTTCGCGCCTTCGAACAACAGCATGCCGCCGACCGACATATCCATGTCGTTTTCGTTCAGGTAGTCGAAGGTGTAAGGGCATGGGGCGGAAGCGCCGCCCTTTTCGGCCGGGCAATCGGCCTTGGCCAGCATGCCGGGCGTAAAGGGATTCAGCGGTCCGCCTTGGGGCGTGAAGCTGTCCGACGGCGTGCCGTTCACGCCGGTGGTGGACGACGTAAAACCGACGATGCTCTCGCCCGCGTTCGCAGCGCCGCTTTGAAAACCGCCGTTGCCGATACCCACGAACGCGCGTGAAACGCCGTTGATCGAACTGGCCGCCGGACCGCGCCCCGACATCCAGATGCCCCCGCCGTGGCCGCACCAATTCGGCTGATTCTCATATTGCCCGGCCTTGCACTTGCTTCCGCATAACGGGGCATTGGTATTACATGACGTGCTCGAAGAATCGGTGGCGCCGGTGGAGTTGTAAACGAAATCCTGTACGAGTTGGTTATTGGGTCCGGTGGTGGAGTAACCGAACAGCCAACCATGGTAAGGGTAGCTCTTCCCGGTGGTAGTGTTGCCCGCTTCGGGAACGGCCGAGCCGAAACCTATATAAATGACGTTGGCGGGCGTGCCTCCGGGGTTCTGCACTTCGAGCAACCCCAGCCGCTGGAGATCATTGCCCGCCGAAAACGTGTACGTCCCCGAGCTGCCGGCGATTTCCACCGGGGAGCCCGAGCCTGGCACGTCCTGCAGTTGGTTGGTGATATCCACTTCGTGCAGAAACCAGTGTGGCCTCGATTGCGAATCCACGCAAAGGTCGGTGAGGAACATGGCCGGCGGCGAAAGCGTGACATCTACCACCGGCGTGGCGACGATGCCGCCGAAGTTCAAACTGCCGAGTCCTCCTGTGCCGTGCACGGCCACGCCGCCGCCGGTACCACAGTCGCTCCACATGCCGGTGCGCGAAAAGATGGTTTGTCCGGTATCCGCGTTGAAGGCCCAAAGGCTGTCGTAGAGTGTGCCCACCAGCAGCATATTACATCCCGGCTTGCCGGCGACGGTCAAATTGCTGCAATTCTCCAGGCTCTGTGCGGGCGCCTTGGAATTCAAGGTAATGCCCGCCACGTAGAGCGGCTGCGCGTAGATCGGATTGGAAGGACCGTAGCTCGGCGCGGGCGTGTCGACCAGCAGCGGCGCCAGTTCGGTGAGCGAGGTTCCGCCGCTCAGGTTTGGCGAAGTCAGAATCGTCTCGTACGGATTGTAGGCGTCGCGCGCGTTGTCTGATTGTCCGGTGATCAGGCACGGCGGGCTGGATGCCGTGCACGGCTGCGCCAGAAGAGGCGAGGACACTCCGCTCCAGGCGAATAAAGCGAGGCAAGGGAACAGTACACTGCCTACGCACTCAGATGTGCGCATCGTCACTTTTTGGCGCATTAGGGAATCTTACCGGCAGCCTGAGCCGCTTGTCAATACGGAGCTTGACTCCGTAGTACTACTACGCGAGGTCTAAAAACGTTAGATCTCAACAGGTCGCATGGCACTACTCACGCGCGTTTGCGAACGACAGGCCACACAGAACGATGGCCCGTCCCACCTTGACTTGGTGTGCCGCAGAAAGCCCTTGACCAGGCCCCAGCCGCAGCCTGCTAAAGTGGGAGATTGGTCCCATCCCTCGCTCCCAATGCGCAAGATCAGCCCGATCCCGCTATTCCTGGCTTTGCCCGCCGCGTTCGCGGCTCAGTCCGTACCCGGGCCTGGCTTCTGCGATAAGGTCGCGCCCATCTTTTCCCAGCATTGCGTCAAATGCCATCGCCCCGGGGCCATCGCCGCGCACGCCTCCTTCCTGTCTTATGAAAACATCCGGCCCTGGGCCAAAACTATTCGCCAAAAAGTAATGCTACGCGAGATGCCACCCTGGCCTCCCGATCCCCGCGCCAGCCTGCCCTTCCGTAACGATGCCCGCCTCCGCGAGGACGAAATCCGCGCCATAGTGTCGTGGGTGGATGCCGGTGCGCCCAAAGGCGGCTCGTGCCCGGACGCGGCCAGCGTGTCCGCGCCGGTCTGGCTCAACCCCAGCGGCGCGCCCCCCGACGCCGTCGTTACCCTGCCCGAAGTCGAAATCCCCGCCCATGGCGATTTCCCCTACGTCTCCGAATTCGTCAAGGTGCCCTTCGCCGAGGATAAGTGGATCTCCGCCATGCAAGTGCTCCCCAGCAATGCCGCCGTGGTGCACCACATGGCCATCACCGAGGTGGTGGCTGCTCCGCGCTTCGGCCCTGATTCGAGTCCCTTGGCCGCCCTCGCCCGCCAATCCGGATTTCCGAACGATGTAATCATGCGCGAACCCGCCGTCCGCGTCCCCGGCGACTCCGCCGCCTACGACATGTTCGGCGCATACACACCCGGCGCATCCTTCGAAGGGTATCCCGAAGGCTTCGCGCGCCTGCTCAAAGGCGGTCCCGATCTCTACCTCGACTTCAACATCCATTACCAGCCCATCGGCACACCCCAAAAAGACCATTCCGTTCTGGCGCTCTGGTTTGCGCCGCATGCGCCCGCGGCCCAGTTGTGGCGCGCCAACGGCGCCGGCGAGTCGGTTATTGTCAACGGCCAGCCACTGCTCACCGACGCTCCCGGCGAGAAGGCCGAAGGCAACAGCGCCCCCTTCCCCCCCATTCGTCCGAATCAGGCTGACTACGAAATAATCGGTATGTCGGCTTATACTCGCCCCGTCACCATCTATCAGCTTCACCCGCACGGCCACTACCGCGCCGTCGCTTTCAATTACTCGGTGGTCGGCGCCGACGGAACCGAGCGGACGCTGCTCACCATCCCTAAATACGATTTCCACTGGCAGCTTTCCTACGATCTGGCCGAGCCTCTCGAGTTAGCCGCTGGCGCCAAGCTGGTGGTCGCCGCCCATTACGATAATTCGGTCAATAATCCGGGCAACCCCGCGCCCGCCAGCGAGGTCCGTTTCCTTGCCAGCGGAAACCGCGGCATCGACGAGATGTTCACTCCCTTCGTCCAGTACGCTTGGCGGCCCGGAAACCCGTTGCCCATTGTGGATGCAATTGGATGCCTCGACCAAACCGCCGATGGCGCCTGGAGCCTGACGCGGGCCGGCGATCCCTCCGAATCACCCTCTCAAGCCGCTTCCATGGCCGAACTTAAAGCCGATGCCGCCAAACCACTAGGCGATCGCGCATACCAATTGCTGGGCGTGCGCTTCTTCCGCCCCGATCGGTGGAAGGGACAAAAAGTATCGGCCAAGGGAGTGCTAATACCCGCCGCACGCCTGCGCCGCCTCAACGTGACATCGCTACAGCCCTTGTCCGCTGCCTGTAACCAATAAGCCGGAGTATGGGGTGGCCGCTCTGGAAGCGAGCGTCATCTTATCTGGATTTCTTCGTAGCCGGCTCCGGGATTCCGTAGACCCAGAGATCGAAGAGTTTATCCAGGGGTGTGGCCATGACCTTCGAGTTTTTCTTGCGGCGCGCGGCGCCGCGTTTTGGTTCTGTGCCGCGGTCCGCCGGAGCTACGGCATCAAACGCTTTCTGCAGATCCTCGCTGGTGGCTGCCTGGCCCCATTCGTTGCTGGTGTAGAGCCGCAGCCCATTCCAGAAAGCATCGTCGCCCACCAGGAGATGCAACAGGTACAGGAAGCTGGCTCCTTTAAACTTCGGAATTTCACCATCGGCTTCCTTCCGTGTGGTCCACTCCGCGCCCGAGAGCGGGCGGTCGGCGCCCTCGGCACGCAACTGATTGTAAATTTGTCGGGAGCGTTGGATCTCGTGCTCATAAGCGTCCTTGCCGAGCCGTTTTTCCAGATACGTATCCGCTAGAAACGCGGAAATTCCATCGCTCAGCCACAGATCGGACCAGTCCTTGGGCACGATGCCGATGCCATACCATTGTTGCGCCAGTTCATCTGTCAGCAGCCACAGATCATCGGGTTGGGCCGGCGGCTTGTGCGCGTAGGATTCCGGGAGCAGCGCCAGGCCACCCGCCATGGCCCGCGTGGCGTCGCCGTGTACAAATACCTGCGTGTACATCTTGCCGGGATACGGCTTGCCCGTCCGTTCGGCCAGGTAGCGCAATGCGGCGGCGGTGGGCTCGAGAACTTGGGAGTCCGCTCCCAGCACGCGCAACTTCACGCCGGCCTCCTCAGATGTGTTTTCCGGGAAGCCGCCCAACGCGAATCCAAACCAGTAAGGCTCAGTGGGGGAATCGAGCTGCCATTCCGTGACGTTTTGCCCGCCGGCGCTGCGTATAGCAATCAACCGGCCGCTGGCCGCAGCTTTCGTATTCTCTGGAGCCGTGATGGTCAAGTGCAGCGTGGCTCGCTCGCCGGGACGGTCGTTCACCGGCAGCCAATCGCTGGTGACGGTGGTATAAACCTGGTCGGCGGAGAATTTAATTCCCGGCAACCGTCCGGCCTGGTACCGTATGACGATGCCGCGCGACTCGCCGGAAACGAGCGGCTTCGCCAGCACCACAAACAGTTTGCCGCGGTCCTGCTCAAATACCTGCGCCACCTGTCCTTCCATTACGCTCGAGACCTGGATTCCGCCGGCATCCAGATCCAGGGCGGAAAACGGCGTGTCGGACAGACCATGCAAACGGATTCGCGCTTCGCCGTACAGACATTGTTTTTGTAGGTCCGCCTGAATGCTTACATCGTAAGCGTCCACGGTATATTGGCGCGGAAGAGGCGCGGCGCCTAGCGTAACCATCGTGCGGAATGCCAGCCATCCTGCGATCCAAATGTGAGATTGCAACGCTTCGGGCGCCTCTTTACCCAATTGTACGCTGCCGTCTGGTAACTTTGCGGATGGTTACAAAAAGTCTGCTGGGACAGACCCGGCCAGACCATCGTTTTGGGTAGTCTGGTGCTTCAGGCTAGCCAACCAGCGCGGTACGGAGTAATCCGTGCCGTGAAGCCTCGTGGCAGTAGGAGCGAATCTGTCAGCCGTAGCGAAAGCAACGCCTCGTTACAAAGGAGAAAGCGGTCAATCCGCCAGACCGGAGGAAACCTGCCACCAGAGGGAAGGAACGAACAGAGGCACCCGCTGGCCCCTCCGGGGTGAGAGGGACGGCGCCGGCAGGGGACGCCGCAGGGCGGGGTAGCTTTGCCGCTGCTGGCCAACCTGCCCTGGTTCGACGCGTTGTTTCACGGGCCACAAGGGCCGGCCCGGCCGCACGGCGCGACGTTGGTACGCTATGCGGACGGCTTCGTGGTGCTGGTCAAGCGCATGACCCCGGAGATCCGTGAATTCATCGCATCGCGGCTGGAAGGAAAATTCGGACTGGAGATCAACCGGGAAAAGACACAGGTGGTGAACCTGAAGGAAGAAGAGCCAGCCTGGACTTTCCAGGCCACACATTCCGCTTTCGATCGGGACTTGCACGGGAGGAGATACAAGTATCTGAATGTGATGCCCAGCCGTAAGGCGGTGTTGAGAGAGCAGCAAGCTCTGCATGCGATGACAGGGCGGGACCAGAACTGGAAACCTCTGCCCAAGCCCATCGGCGAATTAAACCGTCAAACTGCGCGGTTGGGCACGTACTTCTGCTTCGGATATCCGGCCCAAGCCTACTGGCGGATCAACTGGTGCGCGCGCCAGCGGCTGTTCCGGCACTTGGAACGACGCCGCCAGCGGCCCTACCGCATCTCGAAGGGAGAGCCCATGGCTCGGTTCTTTGCGCGTCTCGGTCTTCCGCGACTAGGAGTGGCCACTGCGCATGTCTGAAGCGAGAGCTTCCGGGAGAGCCGGATGCGGGAAATCCTCCCCTGGTCTACTCTGCGTTTGCGAAACCGACAGGCCACGCACAACGATGGCCTGTCCCACATGACTTGACGCCGTGGGGCTGCGTCATGCCTTTGACGTGATCGTCACGCGCGCGGGGCGCAACCGCGGCGGCGGCCAATCCCCGCTGAATGCCTCCACCGTAATGGTCCCCGGAGTCCGGCGGGCCTGTACGATCGCTTGCGCCAGACCGTTGAACAAACTCCGCCGCGGCTCCTTGTCGGACTCCTGGCAGTTGGGGTCGCCATTGCCTACGCCAATCAGTGCACCTTCGCCGGTCACCTTGAAGTGGATCATGTTATCCGCCGTGGGAACCGTGCGGCCGTCCTTATCCAGCGCTTCCACCCGCAGCACCGCTACATCCTGGCCGTTCGCATCGATTTCCGTCCGGTCCGCGGTCAGCCGGATCGACTGCGGTTTGCTGGTAGTCTCGCGCTTCTCCACCAGCACGGTCTTGCCGTTCTTCGTGCCGCGCGCTTCGATCACTCCCGGCTCGTATTTCACGCTCCATTCGAGATGCGTCAGCGGCTGCACTTTCTGCGATCCCAGGCTCTTGCCATTGAGAAATAATTCCACCGCGTCCAAATTTGAGTGCACCCATACCGAAACCGGTTCGCCCTCGCGCTGCTCCCAATTCCAGTGCGGAAACAGATGCAGCACCGGCTGGCTGCCCCACCAGGCCTTGTAGTAATAGAAATCATCCTTGGGAAAACCGCACATATCCACGATGCCGAACTGCGAATTGATTGACGGCCAACCGTAAGGCGTAGGCTCGCCGCGATAATCGAAACCCGTCCAGGCAAAGCCGCCAGCCAGCCATTCGCGCGCGGCGTAGAACTTCCACCATTCTTCGGCCAGTTCCGCCCACTCCGGATGATTCGCATCGTAGGCGCTGACCCAATTGCGCAGCTTGTCGGTCGTGTAAATGCCGCGCGTCGCGACCGTGCTGGCGGTCTCTGTTCCGACACCCCGCTTTTGCGGATGCGCTTTGCGGTATCGGTCGATCGCGCCCAAGCTATAGTTGAATCCCATCACATCCAGCGGGTCGGAGAAATGCGTTTCAAAGCCGTTGTTCACCGCGGCCGTGCACAGCCGCGTGGGATCGAGCGCATGTGTGCGCGCCACCATGTCCGCCAGCACGCGCGGCCCCTGCGCACTGTGCTGCAGCACGTCTTCTTCGTTGCCCATTGACCATAAAACGATCGATGGTGAAT
>Ga0335074_10017558_pt1 | contig 10093 bp, 8 predicted proteins | sample Lox_Sample_23_FD_206715 | JGI IMG/M metagenome (GOLD analysis project Ga0335074, IMG submission 206715) | Soil microbial communities from Loxahatchee National Wildlife Refuge, Florida, United States - Lox_Sample_2.3 | ecosystem: Environmental > Terrestrial > Soil > Wetlands | place: USA: Florida...
CGGAATGACCGGGCGATCTCCTTCGCACAGCTCGGCGGCGATCATGAACGAAGGGCCCCCGCGCTGGAGGCCCAGGGAAGCTGATTAACGCTTTGAGACCGGGCTGCGCAGAGCTTCCTCATTGACCATGCTCTCGGCCAGCTGGGTGAGTTTTTGATCGGCCTTCTTCTCCTCTTGCAGGGTCTGCTCCAGCAGGGAAGCGGCTTCCCGCAGTCCGAGCGATTCGGCGAAAGTACGCGCCGATCCATAGGCGGCGATTTCGTAGTGTTCGACCCGATTCGCCGAAGCAATCAAGCCGGCATCGCGAATGGAAGACGGGTCGGTATCGCTGACCATATCCTCCCCCTCGCTGATCAGCCCCTTCATGGCATCGCAGGTCTGGCCTTTGGCACTCTTGCCCAAGGTGCGGAAAATATTTTCCAGGCGGCTCACCTGACCTTCGGTCTCCATCAAGTGAGATTGGAAGGCTTGCCGCAAAGATTGCGAGGTGCTGGCTTCCGCCATCTTGGGCAGCGCTTTTACCAGGCGTTTTTCGGCATCGTAAAGGTCTTCGATTTGCTCCAGGAAAAGATCTTCCATGCTTTGAATTTTCATTCTGAGGCTCCTTACGTAGGATTCGGAGTAGGTACTCCGCCTGTTAGACCGCATTGCACTGGAAGGTTGTTCAGTTTTTATGGCGAAGCTGGCACGGCGGTTGGTATGCGATAAGGAGGTTACAATACCGCCTGTTCCAACCGCGCCTCAAGGCGCGATGAGCGTTACGCGCCCCGCCGCTGCCATTTCCGTCGGACGGCGGCCATAGCCAGCATGCCAATCCCGATCAGCGCGACGTTGCCCGGCTCGGGAACAGTGGCCGGCGAGCCCACGTTCCATTCGCCGGCGCTACCGGAGGTGGAAGCTTGTTCGCCAGCGCTGATGAACCCGGAATCCTCAATCACGTTGCCGGCAAAAATGCCGCCATAATAATTCTCGGCGGTGATGTTCTCCGAGCCCAATTCTCCGGCGGTGAGGCTGATTTCCCAGTTAGTAATCTGCCCGCTTCCATTGGTCCAGATATCGATGGTGGGCGAACAGAAGCAGTCGTTGATGCCGGGCGTGGTGTTGGTGATGGTGTCGACGCCATCCGAGAAGCTGAACCCGACGCTGGACAAGGCGATGTTGGCGCCGCCCAAGTTGTCGCCCAGCGCCGAGGTGAGGGTGAACGATCCGGTAACTGAATCGCCCGCGTTGAAATCGGTTCCGGTGAACGTATTGAAATCGTAGCCGGTGTAATTGTAAGTAACGTCCGCCATGGCCGGCACAGTGAGCAGGAGCGCCGCGGCCAACCCGCTAAAGAGATTATTGAGATGCATTGCTTCGCCTCCAAAGAATTGAACGAGAGAAAAGTCGATGCCGGGCGACGATCAGCGCGGCCAAGCCGATCAGGATTACGGGCCAGGTGGAGGGTTCAGGAGTTGCAATCGCGTTATTGCCGATGCCGGGGCTGAAGACCAGCTCAAAGTCGCTCGCGTAGTCGGGAGAGATGGTGAAGGTAGGGTCTATCGAAGCGTCCACCGACATCGAAATCGGGTTTAACAGGCTCGCGAGAATCGTATCGCTGACATACGCGCTCAGCGTAACTTGATAGATAATACCCGGCTCGAGGTCCAAGGTTGGAGAGTACGAACCAGTTCCTGAATTGGTGTAATCCACCCCCAAGCCCTCCACCTGCACGTCGGTGGTGGCCGTATAAAAGTCATTGGGGTCGTCAACAAACGGAAGACCCGTACCGTTGAAATCGGCAACGCCGCTAGCTTGCGATGTGACGCTGGTTGTGCCGTCGAAAGTGACTGGAACGGCGCCTGCGTAAGGGGTTCCCGCGGTTTGAGCCAGCTCCAGATAATAAGTCAGGCCGCTGATGGCGGCGCCCGAAAAAAGAACCGACCCCTCCCCCGACGCCAGTTGAGCCGCCTGGAGGCTGATGGAGGCGTCCAACTCCGGTGGAAAGCCAAAGGTGGAGGCAGTCCCGCTTCCGGTGTATGGCCCGGAGCCCATGACGGAGTTGCTAATCAGGGAAGACGCCGTTGAGCTGCTACAGGGGTTCGCAGGTTGGCAACTCGCCGTCCCGCCCACCGGCCCAAGACCGACGCTCGACACCGGGGCCGCGAGCGTGATACTGGACGCCTCTGCCCGCGTGGTTACTCCCGCGGCAACGATACAAGAAAGAACGGCTATGCGGAATGCGAACAACCTAAGCTCAGGCACAATGGGCTCCTCATTTTGGTGTGTCCCGTTTGGAGGGAACATGACACCCGTGTGCTAGGATTTTGTCTTGCCCGCGCCAAGAAAAGGTTTAGCAGTACTGAGAGCGGCTGGCTGAATGGCCGATCCCATCGACAAACCGACCGGCGCTACGGGACATTGGGAACTGACGCGGGAAGCGCTGGACGGCCTGCTGCAAGCTCTGGGAGAAGACCGGGACGCTGCCGGGCGCAGATACGAGGTGCTGCGCCGCAAACTCATCGACCTGTTCGCGTGGCAGCGGTCGGAGAATCCCGAAGCACTGGCCGATGAGGCACTGAACCGGCTGGCGCGGCGGCTCAAAGAGGGCGAGCCCGTGGAGAAAATCGAAAGCTTCGCGCTGGGCATCGCCCGCATGTTGTTGAAAGAAACGGCGCGCCGGCGCGAACTGCGGGATGCCGCGCTGCGTGAGTTGAATGCCCGGCAGGCGGGTACCGATGAGGAAGCGGAAATGATCGCGGCGCTGGAGCAATGCCTGGACGCGCTTCCGGAATCCAGCCGCACGCTGATCGCCCGTTACTACACCGGGGATCGCACGGCGTTGGCGCGCGAGTTCGGCCTTTCGATCAGCGCGATGCGCACGCGCGCGCTACGAATTCGCCGGAAATTGTTGGAGTGCGTGACGGCTCGTCGGAGCCGTAATGAACAGTAGGTTCAGGACACAGTGAATAGAGATGACATGATCGCGTACCTGTTGCACAAGTGCCCGGAAGGGGAGCGCGAGGCCATCGAAGAGCGGTGGATGGAAGACACGGGGCTCTACGAGCAGCTTCAGGACGTCGAAGCCGAATTGCTGGACGCTTACGCGCAGGGGAAGTTGTCCGCGGACGATCGCGAGTCGGTGGCGAAATATTTGCTGGGCTCTCCCGTTCAGGATCGCAAACTTCTGTTTGCGCGCGCGCTGCGCAATCAATTTCCAGCTCCCGCGCGATCGCGGGTGGGGTGGCTTGGCATGGCGGCCGCCGCGGTTATCTTATTGTTGGCCGGCGCCGTGGCATGGCTGGCCTGGCAGAACCCCGCGTTACGCCAGCGTCTGAGCGCCTCCGCGAATCGCGCGCGGCCGGTGGAAGCTGCGGTGTACGTCGCCCAGATCCCCTCCGGCACTACCAACCGGTCCTCCGCTGCCGCTTCTTTGCCGGAAGTGCGGCTTCCAGCGAACGCCCAGGTACTGCGGCTGGAATTGCAGATCGACCCGGGAGATGAGACCAAGATTTTTGCGGCTTCGCTCGGCCAGGAGGGGCGGCCCGTTTGGAATGAGCAACCCATTCGCGCCGAGCGCCGGCCCTTCGGATTCGTCGCGTCGATGTGGGTGCCGGCCGCCGTGCTCGCGCCGGGCGAATATCAGGTCCAGTTATCGGCGGCGGGAGCGCTGGTGGATTCTTATCGCTTCCGCCTTCAGCGCGAACCCTGAAGTGTGAACGCGGCCCAATAGTACGGATCGCTCCAGCGCGAATCTTGCATCATCGCGAGTTGCGCGGACCGCAGAGCCGCCGCGGGCGCCAGATGACGGCGAAACAGACCTGCATAGAACCGCCGCATCAGCTCCGCGATGGCGCGGTCGCGCACGGTCCATAAGCTCGCCAAAACCTGTGGAGCGCCCGCGTACATAAATCCGCGAGTTAACCCGATCAGCCCTTCGCTGCGAACTTCCTCGCCCAGCGCGGTCTGGCAGCCGCTGAGCACCACCAGGTCCGCATTGAGCTTCAGATTATAGATTTCGTGCAGGCGCAGGAATCCATCTTGCGGATGGCCGTTGCGGTCCACCAGCGAAAGCACGATCCCGGATAGCTCTGGATTGCGGCTGTCCAAAAGCCCGTGCGTGGCGAAATGAACAATGCGATAGCGGTCCAAGTCCGGCTTCTTGGCTGCTTCGCGGCTGGCGTCGAAGTCCAGGGCCGTCCAAGTCTCGTGAGCGGGCGCAAGCTGGCGGATCGCCTCGGCTTCCTGGCGCGAGAAGTACAGGCGGGGCAGATCGGCGACGCCGGATTCGGCCGCGGCGCGAGTGACGGTTTCATCCGGCGCCGTCTCCGTGCCTCCGTTGACACGCGCGTCGTGGACGCTAAATACCGGATCGGCGAACACCGCCACCGAGCGATCCGGCGCCGTGCGCTTGGCATCCTCGGCGCGCAGAGCCGCCAGCACCGAGGCCGACGGGAGTCCCGCGATCTGGTGATCTTTTACCAGCGGAATTCCTGAGCCGGGAACCGGCAGCGCGGCGAAGGGCAAGTAAGCGAGCGCGCCATCGGCGACAATCCACAGACAAGGCGCTTCCAGTCCGCGGCCGATGGGCGCCAGCAACCGCGAGCTAAGCAGAGCGGCGGTGCGCGCAAACTCGGCTTGAGCGGCGCTCAGGCGTTCAGTGCGTTGTGCCAGCGTTTCTGGGCGGATGTCATTGCGAGCGTTCAAAGCCTGGTAGGCGCGGCGCGCCAGAGCTTCCACCTGGGCCCGCGCGGGCAGCGCGAACCCGCGGCAATCCGTTTTGGAGACCACCCAAACGTAGCTGCGCTTTTCGCCCAACCAAAATTCGAGCAGCGACGTGCCGGCAGGGGGCAACATGGCCTGGACTTGCGCCAGCGAGAGCGGCCTGGGCTGCGTCAATGCGGCATATTGCGGGCTTTTGACGCGGATCTCGGTTTCCACCGCCTGATAGCGGCCGAGCAAGCGGTCTACCTCCTGGCGTTCCGCCGCTTCCGCAGCGGCGCTATGGTTGGTTCCGAGAAGGCGCATCAGCCGGTCGTGCTTGGCGTCCAGCAATTCCTGAATCTCACGTTCGCGGGCGAGCAGCGCCGGATCGATGCCCTGGCGCAGGTCGAGCCGCGCTTCCGTGATCAGGTCCAGCAGGCCGCGCGCACGCGCCCGTTCGCTGATCTCGAAAGCCTTCGCGGGATCGTGGAGCTGCATGGCGATCTCGATGGCCAAGTCATAATACGACCGGTGGGACGCAGCCACTTCGAGGCGCGACTGCTGGCTGTCGAAGTTGGCGCGTATCGACTCCACCACGTCCAGGGATTGAGCGATGTCCGCGGCCGCCCGCGGGAGCGAACCCTGGGCGAAATCGAGCTTGGCTAGATCCAGACTGGTGACGGCTTCAGAGGCCCGAGCGCCGGTTTCGCGCTGAATGGCCAGCGCCTGATTGAGCGCTTCCCGGGCCGGTCCGATTTCATCTAACCGCGCCCAGGCCTTTCCCTTCAGGTGCAATGCTGACGCCTGGGCCAGCTTATCGCCGATCTTACCGGCGATATCGAGCGCCTGTGCCGCGGCATCGAACGCCGCCCGGGGTTCCGCCGTGGCTAGCAATACTTCAGCAACGTCGGCCAGCGTCTGCGTTTCTTCGCGCTGATAACCCGCGGCCTGGCTGATAGAAAATGCTTCGCGCTGTTCCTGGAGAGCTTCCGGATCGCGATGCTCCCGCACGTGGAGATCGCCCAAAATGTTCAGCGTTAGTATCTCGCCCCGCCGGTCGGAGATAGAACGGCGAATGGCCAACGCTTGTTTAAGCAGTTCTTCGGCCTTCGAGTTCTCACCTAGCCACATGAAGATTCTGGCCTGCTGTTGCAGGACGTAGCCTTCGCCCGGAAGATGCGACACGCGGCGGAAAATCGGGAGCGCCGCGTTGAAGCCATCCAACGCCTGCTGATACTCGCCCAGGGCGGAAAGATCCAGCGCCACATTGTAAAGGGTATTGGCGTAGGAACCCGGCTGCGCCAGCGTTTTGCGAATCGGCAGCGCCTCCTCGCCATAGCGCAACCCCAGCCGCAAGTCGCCGGTGCTGAAGTACAATACGCCCAGGTTGTTCAGCTCCTGAGCGACGCGCACCGGATCGTTCTCCTCGCGCTCGATGGCCAGGGCCCGGGAGTAGTGCCGCTCTCCCTCGGTGAAATTGCCCAACTGAAATTCGAGCAGCCCCAGATCGTTTTCGGCGTCGGATTCGCGCAGGCGGTCGCCGGCCTTTCGCGCGGCGTCGAGCATTTGCTCGAAATTCGTTCGCGCCTGGATGTTGTCGCCCTGGGCGAGCCGGCCCAGCCCCAGCACCATCCGGATATCCGCTTCGCCCCGCGGATTGGCGAGAGCGCGGTCCAGGTCCAGCGCCCGCCCGGCCAGTTCCGCCGCCCTGGCGTATTGAGCGGTATCGTGATTGGTGTGCGCCAGGCCGAACAACGCGGCTGCCTGGCCGCTCGTGTCGCCATCCGCTTTCGAAAGGTCCAGGGCCTGCTGGTACGCTTCGATGGCCGGCTTCATGTCGCCTTTGAAATGCAGCACGTAGCCGATATGATCGAAGGCGTCCGCCTGACCCACGCGGTCGTCGATGTGCTTCCACAACTCCAGAGCCGCTTGGAATTTCAACAGCGCATCGTCCAGGTAATGCGGCTGGAATTTTCGTAGGGTTGCTTCGCCCGCTCCCATCAAGCGCTCGGCGGAGCAGCGCGGGCGGTCGTTTTCGGTAACGGCGCGCGATGCACTGACCGAAATCTCAAAATCACGCTCCACCGTGCTGTGATTGGCGGGAGTGAGCCGCAAGCGATAATCCCCGGCTCCGAGCAGCACGCGTCTGGCGGCCGGAATGCGTCTGGCGAGATCGGCTTCGGTGGGCGGGCCCGCTGCCTGCTCGACGCGGAGAATCCCGGCCATCCCTTGCTTCTCGCGAATGGTAACTTCGGCGGCGTGGCCGTCCGGCACGCTGACCCGATAGATACGTTCCTCGCCGCCGGCTAGCAATTGGGGCGACGTGGAATGCAACGCGAGATTTTGCCCGGACTGCGCGAAAAGCGCCGCGGCCGCCGCCCACGAGGCCCATGCCAATGGAACCGCGCGTCGCATCCAGGTATTCCGGGAAAACAAATTCCAATGATATGACACACTGCCCGGCCGAGCGGCCGCACGGGATGCCGCTAGGGAACCGGCGGGTTTTTTTCGCGCCCATCCAGATAACGGTCCAGATTGAACGCCGCGCTGATCAATGCCAGGTGCGTGAGCGCTTGCGGAAAATTGCCGAGCGCTTGACCTTGAGGGCCAATCTGCTCGGCGTACAACCCCAGATGATTGGCGTAACCGATCATCTGCTCAAACAGCAGGCGCGACTGCCGCAGTCTGCGACGGTCGATAGCCCCGGCGCGCGTCAGCGCTTCCACCAGCCAAAAGGTGCAGAGGTTGAACGTGCCCTCGGTACCCTTCAAACCGTCCGGCGTTTTTTCGACGTCGTAGCGATACACCAGGCCATCGGAGACCAAGCCGCCGGCCTGGGGCGAGCGGTTGATGGCGTCGATGGTCTGGAGCATGCGCGGATCGGTGGGCGAGACGAAGAATACCAGCGGCATCATCAGATTGGATGCATCCAGCGCTTCGCCATCGAACTGCTGGACGAAGGCCTTCCGCTCGTGATTCCATCCGCGCTGCATGATGGTTTCGTAAATCCGGTCGCGTACCGTGGTCCAGCCGTTCCAGTCCGCCGGGAAGGAGCGCTTGGTGGCCAAGCGTAGCGCGCGATCCACGGCCACCCAGCTCATCATTTTCGAATAGACGAACTCGCGCGGTCCCCCGCGCACTTCCCAGATGGCGTTGTCTTTTTCTTCCCAATGGTTGCAAACCCAGTCCGTGAGGCGGCGAAGATAATTCCACAGATCGTAAGAAATGGGGGTGCCGTACTTGTTGTAGAGGTACAGCGAATCCATCAACTCGCCATAAATATCGAGCTGGAGCTGCTGGTAGGCGCCGTTGCCGATGCGGACCGGACTCGATCCCTGATAGCCCTCCCAATGATCCAGCGTCTCTTCGGTCAGCACATGCCGGCCATCGATGCCGTAGACGGTTTGGAGCGAGCCTTCCGGGTCCATCTCATGACAGCGCGCGTCGAGGAAGGCAACGAATTGCGCGGCTTCCTCCATGAATCCGACGCGCATCAAACTATACACGGTAAAGGCGGCGTCTCGAATCCAGGTGTAACGGTAATCCCAGTTGCGCGCGCCGCCCAGACTTTCGGGCAAACTGCAGGTGGGTGCGGCCACAATGGCGCCGGTGGGCTCAAAGGTGAGAAGTTTCAGGGCCAAGGCGGAACGATGCACTGTTTCGCGCCAGCGTCCCCGATAGCTGCATTGCGCGATCCACTGGCGCCAGAAATGAATGGTGTCGTGAAAAAGCTGGTCGCTTTCGTGTTCGTCCAGGGCGATCTGTTCGCGAACGCCGTCTTTCAGTCCCTGCACCTCGAAACTCCGGGTCTGGCCCTCGTTGAGCGAAAACTCGCAAGCCACGCCGCCTGAGCCGAACTTTTCGAGCGGAACCGAAGAGGCCAGGCCGAGCCGCAGACCGGGAGAGCAGAAACGCGCGCCGGAGCCGAGGATTTCGAGCGTGTGCCGGTCGCGGCCATAATTGAACGCCGGCACGCATTCGAGGCGAAAGCGCAAGCATCCACGGCTGACTTTTACACGCCGGATGAGGCCGCGATCAGGCAGATCGTTTTTGGATTTCCCCAGCGGCATAAAGTCGATGATTTCGCCCACGCCATCGGTGGAAAGGAAACGGGTGACCAAAACGTTCGTATCGGGCCAATAGACCTGCTTGCGGGAGGTTTGCTCGATGGTGGGTGCGATTTGAAAATAGCCGCCCTTATTTTGGTCGAGAATCGCGCCGAAGACGCTGGGCGAATCGAAATAAGGAAAACAAAACCAATCGATGGAACCGTTTTTACCGGCCAGAGCGGCCGTACGCAAATTTCCTACAACGCCGTAATTTTCGATCGGCTGATAAGCCATGGAAGGGAGAGGCTCCCGCGTCCGGTAACAGGCTCGGGAGCCAAACGGAAGAGACTACCGGCTAGCGTGTTCCTGCGGCTGTTGCTGCTTGCTTTGCTGACCGGCGTAGCGTTGGGGCTCCCGGTCGAACTTGGTTTTGCATTCCTGGCCGCAGAACGAATACTTCTTACCTTGATAGGAACTGGTGGCGGGCGCTTTGTTTTCGTCCACCTGCATGCCACACACTGGGTCTTTAGTCATCATATTATTCCTTCCTTTTGGGGAAATCCCTGGGATTAGACCCAGGGCACGCGGACGCCGTTTCCGGATGTAACGGTCTCAGCCGCGCAAGCGGGACGCGCGTTTCACCCGGACGTAACGGTCCAGTTCCGCGTAGATAGGACGAGCCACCGCAGGACGCCGCACGCGGCCGGTGAGAATCTCCCGCTGCGTCACCGAGCGGCCGTACAATTCCCGATTGTCGGAATTATCGGGACGCAAGGTGGAGCCTTCGAGCGACACGCCGGCGAAAATGCCGTGCGACCGTGAATAGGAAAGAATCTCGGCGCGCATCATCGCGTCGGTTTCCGCCGTGCCTGAGCGGCCCACCGGCCCGGCCATCACACTGGCGTCACCGCCCAGAGTGAACTTATCCTTCATCAGGTCCCGCACGCCGTGCTGGTTCATGACGATAAAAATCAGATCGGTTTCTCCTGCTCCGATCTGGAACCCGAAGCTGCCGCCTTCGATGCGAATGGTGTCCGGCGCGCTCCAGCCATGAGCGGTACGGCACACCACCACGCCCTTTCCATACTTCGCTCCGACGATAAAGCCCGCGCGTTTCAGACTCGGCACAATGCCGACACATTCGGCCTTGGCGACCAGATCTTCGGGAATGCTTCTGTCCTTGGCGTGCAGGATCTCGCTCAGCACTTCGGCCGACGCAGTCACCCGCTTTTGGACGGCCGTCGGCGGCTCTACCGCCAGCATGGCCGGCGTGACGGCTAATAGCGCCAAACCGGCGGCGTATTTCAGGATTTTGCACTTGGACATAACTTTGCCAAACGGGACTTCGGCTACCGGGAGTT
>Ga0335074_10017559_pt1 | contig 10092 bp, 8 predicted proteins | sample Lox_Sample_23_FD_206715 | JGI IMG/M metagenome (GOLD analysis project Ga0335074, IMG submission 206715) | Soil microbial communities from Loxahatchee National Wildlife Refuge, Florida, United States - Lox_Sample_2.3 | ecosystem: Environmental > Terrestrial > Soil > Wetlands | place: USA: Florida...
GCACAGATTATCAACTCCAATTTTCTGGAATATTTATTTGGCCAATGGAGACTGATCCAAGCGGATTTCCAAGTCAACGGAGGCGTTCCCAGCTTTTCGAATCTGCGCGACATCACTCCCGCGGGCGCCAATTGGATCGAGCCGGGCAACTTCGCCCCCGGTAGCCACTCGTTGCTCATTACGTCCGACATCGGCCTCACTGATCCGCAGGGCATGGACCAGTTCACTCTGGACATCGACACCGGCGATGTGGTCAATCTCACCAACACGCCGACCATCTGGGATGAGCACGGCATATTCTCACCCGACGGGCAGAGGATCATTTGGATGAGTTCCTATCCCTATCAGAACGTCCCCAACTCAGGTACCGTGCTCGGACTGGAAACCGAGTTCATGCTCATGGACCGCGAAGGCAAGCATTGGACGCAACTGACGCATTTCAATACACCCGGATATCCGGAATCGAACCCGCCCGGCCAAAGAACCGTGGCGGCCGTCGGCGCCTGGAACCTGAAGGCCACCGCGATCTCCGCGCTCAATCTGATATTTCCCAACTATCAAACCTGGTCGATCAATTTCCAGGGCGACTGTGTAGACGGTCCGCGCCCGGATGCCAGGAATTTTCCATTTTCCATTCGGAGGTAGTGCTCATGCTCAATTACTCTTCCCGTTCTGCCTTCTTGTTCATCTCACTCGTCGCCTGTCTGGGACCTGCCGCGCATTTTGCCGAGGGACAAGCCGTAAACGGATTTCCTCTATTAGCTAATAACTTCCAACTGTCGGCTCCGCACGGATTCGGGGACCGCAACAACAGTTGGGCCCAAGCCATGATCTGGTGGAATGGTTACCTCTACGTCGGCATCGCCCGCGACTCGGAGTGTCTGAGCCTGTTCGCCGTCAATGAAGCGGCCGTGGCGCTTCTCGGCGAGACGTTGGCTCAGGAACTTTTGCCTTACCCGCCGCTTGATCCCGACCTTCCGTGCACGGCGAATCCGGCGGCTTTGCCCTTAGCCGCGCAAATCTGGCGATGGTCGCCGGTCACCAATGCCTGGACGCAAGTCTATGAGTCGCCCGATACTCTGCCGAACCCCGGCCCCGGTCCGCCCGCGCCTCCCGAGACAGGGTACTTCCTGCCTTATGAAGACGCGTTTCGCGGCTTCGCGGCCTATACGGAATCCAACGGGACGCAGGCTCTCTATGCTTTTGGTGTCAATACCACCATTGCCTGGGATCGAAATGAGTTGCCGCCGCCGCGCATCCTGCGCACCACCGACGGCGTAACCTGGACGCCATTGCCGCAGGATCCCGGAACGTTTCTAGGGACGCTTCCGTTCAACTCGGACCATGCCAGCTATCGTTCCCCCGTGTCTTATAACGGGATGCTGTTCACGCTGTGCGGGCCCGTCGAAGGCCAGGGCAACTTGATCGCTTCCGCCAACCCCTCGCAAGGCGATAATGCCTGGTTCCTGGCTGGCTCCGCGAGCGTGTTCTACTACGAGCTCGCCGTATTCAACGGCTGGTTGTACCTGGGAGGCTACGATCCGCAAAACGGATACGAAGTCTGGAAGACGCAGGCCCAAGGAAGTCCGCCGTACCAAATGACGTTGGTGGTGCCTCCCGGAGCCGGTTTAACCAGCATGCCGAGCCCCTCCGTCGTCAGCATGTTCGTCCATTACGGGCGTCTGTACGTGGGGACGGCCACGTTTGCCGAACTGATTCGTATTAACGCGGACGATACCTGGGATCTGGTGATGGGCGAGCCGCGTGTGGACCCTGTCACCAACGAAATGAAATACCCGCTCAGCAATCTCGATTCCGGTTTCGGTCTTACTTTGAACGACCACGTCTGGTATCAGGACGACCCAAACAATTATCTTTACGCGGGCACCTACAACGCCTCCACGGGTTCCCATCTCAGTCCGACGCTTGCTCCTCTGCTGCAGCCCACCATGGGTGGCCAATTGTATGTGACCCCGGACGACTGGCATTGGACCGCCGTCACCACCAACGGCTTCGCCGGTCCGTCCAATCCCGAGGGAGGCATGTGGGACTATGGCATTCGCACCATGTCTTCCACGCCCTATGGAGTGTTCATAGGCACGGCCAACGATTATTGGGGTACCGGCCTCTATCAAGGCAACATAGGCCCCTCGCCGCCTGCCCAGGCTCCGCTCGCTCTCGAAATTGAACAGACCAAGAGCGGTGGCGCTTTGCTTTCCTGGACCGCCGAGCTCAACGATGTGACGTACCAAGTCTGGCGCGCGCCGATGCTTCCCATTCAGGTGCGCCAGAACTTCAGCTTCGAGGGCTTCAACGGTACTCCCGCGTTCGGCAGCTATATTCCGGACGTGTACGTAGGTCCGTATCAACTGGTTGGAACCACCACCAGCACGACGTACCTGGATTCCACCGTGCCGGCGACGGGAGAGTTCATGTATTACGTTAATGCGCTCACCTCCAAGGGAGCCGCCTCTCCGCCCTCGAACCTAACCACATTCCCGTTGCTTCTTCCGCCCGTCACATTCGCCGGTTTGCTCACCGAAGTGAATACGCTGGTGGAGCGGCAGCGGTTTGTCCCTACCGATGCGGCGGGCGCAACTGAAATTGCCCTGATCAAGACGGCATTAGCCGACGCCGCCGCGTGCAACCTCAGCGCGGCCATCACCGTTTTGACCCCGCAGACTAACGGGCGAACCGTGCTGGTTCCCGATCAGGTGGATTACCACGTTATGGTGGCCAAGCTGATCCGGCGGCTTCAACTCTATACGAAATATCCTACGCAGGTGATCACCACGGAGTTTTGTCAGCCGTAAAGCCTTCCGAGGAATCGGCATGCGTATCGATATTCTCGCTATCGGATCGAGAGGGGACGTCCAGCCCTTTGTCGCATTGGGGCTGGGATTACAAGCGGCCGGGCATCGCGTTCGCATCGTAACGCTGAACGGTTTCGAGGACCTTGTGCTCGGCCGCGGTCTCGATCTGCTTGCGATTGGCGAAAGCCCGCGGGAAATAGCGAAAACAGCCGAGGGGCGCGAGTGGGTGAAGAATCGCTCCAGCTCACTCGGTTACCTGCGGGGATTCGTGCGCATCGCCTGCGCCAAACTGGAAGAAGGCATCGCCAATTACTGGGCTGCCTGCCAGGACGTGGAGGCGCTCATTGTGTCGCCCATGGGGGTCCTGGTGGGCGCTCATATCGCCGAGCGCCTGAAAATACCGCTCATTCGGGCTCAGGTTGAGCCTCCGGCCGTGCCCACGCTTTACAGTTTGGACGGCCGCAAAAGTCTCGCCGCCGCGCTCCGGACTTACCGGACCGCGTTTATCGATGTCGCCTTTAATTTGCTCGGCTGGATGGCGCTCCGAAGCAGCACCAACCGGGCACGCGCGCGAGTGCTCTCGTTGCCGCCTCTTCCGCTGTTGTGGCTGAAAGCCCGGCGCCTTCCGCTGTTATGCGGCTATAGCCCGTCGGTGGTCCCGCAACTCCCGGATTTCGGGAAGTGGATTCACGTGACTGGTTACTGGTTTCTGGATGATCTTCCCGGCTGGACGCCATCGGCCGAACTGCTGGCGTTCCTCGAAGACGGTCCGCCGCCTCTGTTCATCGGATTCGGAAGCACGGCCCTTCCCAATCCAGAAGCCATGACGGATCTTGTTGTCCGGGCGATCGAGCGATCCGGGCGCCGGGGCATTTTGGTATCAGGCGGAACAGGGATGGCCACGGGACGGCTTTCCGAAAGTGTCCTGGCCGTCGATTTTGTGCCCTACGCGTGGCTGTTCGAGCGTGTATCCGCGGTGGTTCATCAGGGGGGTGCCGGCGTGACCGGCCTGGCTCTGCGCGCCGGGTTGCCTTCGGTTACCGTTCCCGCGTTCGGGGTCCATCCGTTCTGGGGAAAACGGCTTTTTGAGCTCGGCGCCGCCCCGCTTCCCATCCCGGCCTCACGTCTAACTGAGGAGAATCTGGCCGCCGCCATCCAGGCTGCCACCGCTGGCTCGATGGGGAGCAAAGCTGCCGCCATCGGCCGCCGGATTCGTGAAGAGGATGGGGTGGCTTGCGCCGTCGAAATCGTAAATCGGCACCTGGGGCGGCCGGAGTCCGTCTTGGTGCGTCATCAGTATGCGCATTAGAATTATCACCATCGGTTCACAAGGCGACGTTCGCCCGTACGTGGCGTTGGGCGTGGGACTAAAAAACGCCGGGCACGACGTCCGGGTGGTGACGCACCCTGCCTTTGAACCTTTGGTCCGCGAGCGCAAATTGGACTTCGCCCCGGTGGCGGGAGATCCTCGCGAACAGGCGGACAATCGCCAACTGCGCGATCTGCATGACAACGGCCGCAGCTTGATTCGTTGGTGGCAAACGTTCCGCGAGGTGGACGCGCCCCTCATGCACCAGCGTCTGCGGGACTGCTGGGAGGCCTGTTCGGACGCCGAAGTGATCATTGTCTCCATACTCCCTTACTTGTTCGGCTATGCCATCGCCAGGAAATTGAACATTCCCCTGGTTCGCGGGTTCTATTTTCCAACTTCGCCCACGCGTTCCTACCCGGCGGATTTCGTGCCGCGCTCGCTCGGGTGGAGCGGCGGTCTGAACCTGGCGAGTTATCAACTGCAGCGCCACGTTCTTTGGCAGGTGGCTCGACCCTGGATTTCCGGCGCTTACCGTGACGTGCTGGGCCCCAGTTCGCTTCCGTTCCTGGAGCCTTTTGGTGAATTGGACCGGGAACAACAACTTCTGCTGTACTGTTACAGCCCGTCCGTATCGCCCCCTCCGCCGGACTGGGGGCCCTGGATCGATGTCACCGGCTATTGGTTCCTGGACCGCACCACGGATTGGACTCCGCCGCCCGCCTTGGCTGCATTTCTCGAAAAGGGCCCTCCGCCGGTCTACATCGGCGGCTTCGGCAGCATGACCAATCGCGAGCCCGCCGAACTATCGAGAGCCGTGGTTCGCGCCCTGGCCGCGACGAAACAGCGTGCGCTGGTCCTGACCGGCTGGGGCGGCTTGTCTCCCCAGGAACTGCCGCCGGAGATCTTTGCGATCGATTGGATCCCCTTCGACTGGCTCTACCCGCGCCTGGCCGCTGTGGTTCATCATGGCGGCGCGGGCACTACCGCCGCCAGTTTGCGCGCCGGCGTGCCCACCATCATTGTTCCTTTTTTCCTGGATCAGTTTTATTGGGGACGGCGAGTCTTCGAGCTTGGCGTGGGACCGGCGCCTATCTTGCGCAAGCATTTGGACGCCGATAACCTCGCTGCCGCTCTCCGCCTGGCTACTACCGATACCGGCATGCGCGATCGCGCGGCTGCCTTGGGAGAACGCATCCGCTCCGAAGATGGCGTAGCACGAGCCGTCTCCACGTTTCAGCGCCATATGAAACAAGCCGATGCCGCGAACTTGCCCCGGCACCCGGAACCGACCATGGCCGCCCGAACAGGCTCACTGTGAAAGCAGACCAATATCCATGACGACGGACAACCATTTCATAACCAACGATTTTATTACCGTGGTATCGGGACTACCACGATCGGGAACCTCCATGATGATGCGCATCCTGGAACAGGGCGGCCTGCCTGTACTGACGGATGGCATCCGGGCGGCGGACGAGGACAACCCCAGAGGCTATTACGAATTCGAGCGGGTGAAGCGCCTGGATAAGGACGCTTCCTGGCTTCCGGACGCTTATAACAAGGCTCTGAAGGTCATTTACATCTTCCTTTATCAACTGCCGCCCCAGCACCGCTATAAGGTCCTGTTCCTGAGGCGGGATCTGGACCAGGTGGTGGCCTCGCAAAACGTGATGCTGGGAAACCGCAACGAAAAGCGCACTTTGGACGATGAGCGGCTCATCCATTCTTACCAGCAGCAGCTTCGGCATCTGGAGGCGTGGCTCAAGCAGCAGAACAATTTCGAAGTGCTTTATTTGGATTACGAAGATATCCTGAGCGATCCTGAAGACGCGGTGCTCGGCATTGTTAGTTTCCTGGGGCTCCGGCTCAATACCCAGAGGATGGTTCAAACCATCGAGCCGGCGCTGCACAGAAATCGCTCCGTGGTGTGATATGCCGCGCCCGATCTCAGTTCTCCAAAATTTCGTTTTGGTGATGATGACCGCCGGCGCCGCGCTGCACGCGGATTCCGCCGCCACTTACTACGCCGATGAGCCGGAATGCAAGGTGAAAGCGGTGCGGCAGGCGGATACAACTTATGAAAATGCGGTGAAATCGCCGGTTTCATCCGCAATTGCGGTTACGAAGCAGGATTCGAGCGGCATTTATCAGGTTTATATCGCCTCTCAGCGTGGATCCCCACTCAAGTGCATTAGCTGTCAGAACGCGCCCGGATTCCCTCGCGTGGACCGTAATAAGCCCATGATTTCGTGGCATCCCTCGGGAAAATGGCTGGTGGTGGGCGTCGAGGAGACCCGGCACGATCTCATGTTTCTACCGAAAGACGCGCAAAGGGGCCTGTTACAGAGTGGTATCTGGCTCAACATGTGGATCACTACGCCGGCCGGCGACCGTTGGTATCAGGTTACCGATTTCAAGAAATCGAACGGGCCGAGCGATGGGTTCGTCGGCACGCCTTTTACTCCGGATGGCAAGCGGGCGGTCTGGGCCGAAATCGTGAACGGCAATGTTCTGGTCAACCATTTTGGCATTTGGAAGTTATATATCGCTGATTTTGCCGTGAATTCGAACGGCGTTCCGTCATTTATGAATAAGAGGGATATCACGCCGGCGGGCGCGCGCTGGGTGGAGCCTGGGACTTTCGCCCCTGACGGCACGCACATTTTGCTGTCATCGGATATTGGCATGAAAGACGCTCAGGGCCAGGATCAATTCGTCCTCGATACCTCAAACGGCGATATTCGCAATCTAACCAATTCGCCTGATGTATGGGACGAGCACGGCGTCTTTTCGCCCGACGGATCGAAAATCAGCTTCATGTCCTCTTACCCTTATCGTGCAGATCCCCGGAGCAATAAGGTTACATCCTTGAAGACCGAATTCATGCTTATGGATTCCGACGGCAGCCATTTACAACAGATCACTCATTTCAATGCAGCCGGATATCCTGAATCTCAAGCGAAAAGAACCGTCGCGGCCGTCGCGGGTTTTACCGCGGACGGGTCGCAGCTTTTCGGTATGGTCATGTCTAACAACGACAAATTCACCAAGACGAATTGGACCATTACGTTTGTGGGACCCTGCGGTAAGCGGCGAGGTTCCGCGGGTTCGAGATCGGAGCTCCCGACGGCTCACCATTAAAAAGTTATGACGAAAACTATGACAAAAAGCGAGTTCCTGCGGCAGCTCGAAGGCCAGATGGAAATACCGGAGGGCACGCTGAACGAACACCAGGCGTTGTCGGACATCGAAGAGTGGGATTCGCTGGCCGCCTTGCTCTTCATAGCCCTGGCCGACGAAAAGCTGGGTATGACAGTGGCGGGTAACGATATCGCGAATTCCAAAAAAATGAGCGACCTTTTGGCGCTGCTCGGGGATCGGCTGACGGCTTGAGCATCCCAGCGCGCATGAAGGTGGAACTGCAGGTGCGGAGGACAGCATGAAAACATTCGTTGCGGCGATTCGGCAGGCCCTTCCCGAAGCCACCCTGGATAACGATCAACTGGCCGCGCAGTTCGGCAGTTGGTCCGCGGAGAAGATTCTTGCCAAGACGGGAGTTCGAACCCGGCATATTGCGGCGCCGGACGAATGCGCGTCCGACCTGGCTTTCCGGGCCGCCCAAAAATTGCTGGCGGAAACGCAGTTCGATCCCTCCCAGATTGATTTTCTGCTGCATTGCACCCAGACGGCGGATTACATCATGCCCACCACCGCCTGCCTGCTGCAGAACCGCCTGGGGTTGCGCACCTCCTGCGGCGCGCTCGACTTTAACCTGGGGTGCTCGGGATATATCTACGGCCTCGGGTTATCGAAGGCCCTCATCGAGTCCGGGCAGGCGCGCAGCATCCTCCTGACGACGGCCGAGACGTACAGCAAACTGATCAATCCCGCCGATAAGAGCGCGCGCACGCTTTTCGGCGACGCCGCCACCGCGACGCTCCTGACGGCCAACGAGAAGGAAACGTTGATCGGCCCGTTCGTGTACGGCACCGACGGAGCCGGCGTCAAGGACATTGTCATTCCCACCGGGGGCAAACGCCGGTCGCCGGTGCCGAACGCGGAGCTGGTAGTGGATGACAGCGGCAACGGACGCACCGTGAACGATTTTTATATGAACGGCGCCGAGGTTTTTAACTTTACCCTACGCACCGTTCCCGGCGCCGTGGAGGAGTTGCTCCAGCAGGCGGGCGTACAAAAAGACGACGTGGACCTGTTCGTGTTCCACCAGGCCAATGCGTTCATGTTGGATCACCTGCGAAGAAAGCTGCAGATCCCGGCGGCAAAGTTCGTTATGGCCATGGAACACGTGGGGAACACGGTATCCTCGTCCATCCCCATCGCCTTGCAGTGTGCCGCGCAGCGCGGCCTGCTGCAACCTGACGCGCTGGTGATGCTGGTCGCTTTCGGCGTGGGCTATTCGTGGGCCGCCACTTTCATCCGCTGGCAGCCGGACACTTCCTGCAGCTAGCCGAAGCTATGCATTCGCCGAAGTGGTTTTGGCGGAGCTCATGGCAGCGGCAAGATGCTTTCTAACCGCAATCTGAAGTTGCTCCCAGAACGCGGGGTCCAGATCGTCCGCCGCAAATCCGACGTTCATCCGTTGCCCTAATATCAGCGCCTCCATTACCAGCGACGGGCCCGTGATCTCGTTCTTGAACATCAGAGTGCATTCCTTGGGGCGCAAGCTGCCATAGCTGTCCCGAAAATTGACCACGCCGTAGTGCGTTGCCAGCAGCGTTTCGCGAAGAGTGGTGGCAGGCGTCATCTTCGGCACGCGTCCGGTGAAAAGCCGGCTGGCGGCCACATGCAGGCTATACAACGTACAGGACGTGTTATAGCCGAATGACGGCCCACCCTGGTCCATGAATTCCTGGACCTCCTGGTGTGCGCCGCGCGCCAGGTCCCAATAGGCCGGCTCACCGGCGATCCTTGTGAGCCCGTTCATGTTGCTGACGAAGCAGCCCAGGTCGCTCGCGCTGACAGGTCCGGTGGACGCTTCGAGAGATTCGCGAAGATTGAAGGGGATCTGCCACTTAAACAACAGCTCAGGCTCGCGCAGGCAGTCCCTGAGAGCGCAACAAGCGGCCGCCACTAAGGCTCCGGTCAGCGAGGCCCGCTCGCTACGGCAACGCCGGACCAGCGTTAACGTCTCCTCTTTGGAAAATACCCAGTGCACCCATTGCGATTGCGGCGGAATATCCGGCGCCTCGGGAAGACGCGTCAGAGCCGAGCGCCTTTCCTCGCGTTTCATCCTCAGAAACCGGCGGAACAGGCGCAAGCGTCCGCGTAGCCCACCGGATGGCTTGGCGCGCGGGGCTGTCACCACCGGCAAAGACGGCACGGGCTGCCGATCGGCGGTTGCCTCTCCGTTGGCATATTCGGCCAGCAGGTCATTCAGGAGCAAGAGTCCCGACATACCATCCGCGATCGCGTGCGGCACCATCAACAGCAACTCCGAAGAACCCCGCGATGGATTCTTCAGAACAGTAACCGCGGCAGCGGCGCCGGTAGACCGGAGATCCATCCCGAGCAGGCGGCGCGTTTCTTCGCGCCACGGGGTCTCAGCTCCATGACAATCAATAATTTCAAACGGTATGGGGGGAACGTCCCGGTCTAACCGATAACGCAATCGGCCGTCGGCTCCTTCGGCGATCGGCGCTCGCAGCTTAGGGTGTCGCCGCTGGAGTTGGGCCAGGGCCCAGGCCAGGGGGTCCGCTTGGATAATCCCGTCCAGCCGAACCAGCACCACCACGCGAAAAGCGCCCGCCATATCTTCCTCAAAGCGCCAGAAATAGCTCTCAACCGGGCTCAGCAGGTAAGAGTGGTTGGGATTGGTTTTTTCCGGATTGCCGTTCAACTTCCCGGGTGTAGCTTGCTCGCGTGTCGCTGTGCCCATTTCAAAGTGAAGCTACCAGTGTACCGTGCGCGCCGCAGCCGGGATCGCCGCCGGTGAGGTACTAGAGCAGG
>Ga0335074_10017560_pt1 | contig 10092 bp, 12 predicted proteins | sample Lox_Sample_23_FD_206715 | JGI IMG/M metagenome (GOLD analysis project Ga0335074, IMG submission 206715) | Soil microbial communities from Loxahatchee National Wildlife Refuge, Florida, United States - Lox_Sample_2.3 | ecosystem: Environmental > Terrestrial > Soil > Wetlands | place: USA...
CGAGCGAGCCGGTGGCTCGTTCGCGGGATTGGCATGGGGTCGGGCTTGCGCCCTCCGGGATTGGCTGCCAGGCACCCTGAGAAAGCTTGTGGCGGCGCGCTACTCCTGCAGGTCACGGCGCCAGACGGCTTCGGCCAGCCATTCATCGGCCGGACTGCGGAGCACGAAGCCGTGTTTGGCGGCCCAGGAGTGGAGCGCGGCGCGCTCCGCATCGGAGAGCTGCACGACCTGGGGCGGAAGGCGGAGTTCTGAAACTACCGGTTCGACGGCAGGGGTTTCAGGGCAGCCTGGAGGATCGTTTCGATATACCAACAGTCGCATACCGCGCTGGCCTTCCAAAAACTAAGAGAGATTTGAGTGTAGCAACAGCGGGCGGCGCGCCGATACTAGCAAATGTACCTGCGCGGCGGGCCTTAATCCATCCCGGCTTGGCTTAACCTATAAGTAAGCATGGTTGTCGCCGGACGCCGAAGGTCCATCGCGTTCTTTATCGCGCTGGGCATCGGGCTCATATCCGTTATCGTTCTGCTGTATGTCGGCTGGGTGCTGCTCAACTGGCACACCGGCATCCTGTTGTTTTTGGGATCGCTGCTGGCGCTCGTGATCATTGTCGGGGTGGTGCTGAACACCACGTTTCTGATTCGCGAGATCCGGCGCAACGAGCAGAAAGACGCCTTCATCAACGCCGTGACGCACGAATTGAAGACCCCCGTGGCGTCCATCCGGCTGTACCTGGAAACGCTGCAGACGCGCGCGGTGGAGGAAGGGAAACGGCAGAAGTTCTATCGCACGATGGTGGAGGATTGCGACCGGCTGCTGGCGACCATCGAACAGGTTTTGCGCACCGGGCGGATAGGGTCCACCAGCCATCACAAGCTGCATCTTACACCGATCGATCTGAACGGCGTGGTGGCCGAGTGCCTGGCGCGAACGCAAACGATGCATCAGCTTGGGCCGGAAGCGTTGGAGTACCGGCCGGGACCGCCGGTGACAGTAATGGGCGATGCCGAGGAGGTGCAGGCCGCGGTTTCGAATCTGATCGACAACGCCGTGAAGTATTCGGGAGGCGCGGTGCAGGTGGTGGTGGAAACGAAGCCGGTGGACGATAAGTTTGTATCGGTGCGAGTGCGCGATCAGGGACCGGGAATTTCGAAGATGGAGCTGAAGCAGATTTTCAAGCGCTTTTACCGGGTGCCGGGGCCGCTGGCGACGCGCGTCAAGGGAACCGGCCTGGGGCTTTACATCGTACGATCAGTCGCGAAACGGCATGGAGGGCGGGCCTGGGCCGAGAGCGAAGGACCGGGACGAGGGAGCACGTTCATTCTGCAGTTGCCGATCGTGAAGATGACGAAATGAGCCGGTTTGCATGAGTAAGGTCTTAGTGGTGGAAGACGAGCAGCATCTGGCCGAAGGGCTGCGCTTCAATTTAGAAGCCGAGGGCTACCAGGTGGAACTGGTGGAATCCGGCGAAGCGGCGCTTGAAACGTTGAAGACGGGAGCCGCGGGCTTCGACGTGGTGATTCTGGATGTGATGCTGCCGGGGATGAACGGATTTGGGGTGATCTCGCAGATGCGCGAATCGGGGCAATTCGTGCCGACCCTGATACTGACCGCGCGCGGCCATGCCGACGACGTGCTACAGGGGTTCGCGGCGGGCGCGGACGATTATCTGACCAAGCCCTTCGAGCTATCGATTCTGATTGCGCGGATTCGCGGGCTGCTGCGGCGGCGGGAATGGTTCCGCGCTTCCGAACCGGCGGCGCCGGCGATGCCCGCCCCGGAGCCCGATTCCGAATCGAAGCGCGTGTTCACGTTCGGAGAAAAATCCGTGGACTTCGACCGGCTGGAGCTGCGAGTGCGCGAGCAGGTGGCGCCGCTGACGCTGATGGAGGCCAACGTTCTACGGTATCTGATCGAGAACGAAGGCAAGCGCGTATCGCGCAAGGCGATGCTGGCGAACGTGTGGGGATTGCACGAGGATACCGACACGCGGGCGATCGATAATTTCATTGTGCGATTGCGGCGGTATATCGAGGATGATCCGGCCAAGCCACGGCATTTGCTGACGGTGCGGGGGGTGGGGTACCGGTTTGTCGCCACGCCTGCGGCGTAGTTCCTGGGGTTGGGGATTGGGGGCTGGAGAACGGGGATTGGGGAACGGGGATTGGGGAACGGGGTGGTGCTGATTCGTTACGATGCTGAGTCGGCGGTCGGGTTGATGGTGAATAAGCCGGAAGCCAAGGGAAGGCGCGTTACGGTTTACGCGGTCGGACCCACTAAGCCGGGCTTGCGGATCTATGCGGGATATGTCGGATGGGTGTTGGGGCTGTTCGCGATGGCGATGGGCGCGGGCGCGCAGAATAAGCTGCCGAAGTTCATGGGGCGGGAGGTAAAAGTAACGGCACCCGCGAGGAACGACAGCGACGATCCGGGCATTTCTCCGCCGGAGCCGGCGAAGCTGTGCATCGAGGGGCCGCCGCGTGAGCAGTGTTACACGGCGCCAAACGATTTTGGCTGGGACCCGTCGGTAGAGGCGGTGCAACTGGCGAAGGATAGGGCGGCGCTGTTCTTCTCGGCGGCGAGCGGCGGTGTGAGCGGAATTGCGATTCACCTTGCGCTCCTAGTGGTGGATGGGGGCACACTGCGGGACTTGTTCCAAGGGTTGGACTCCGTCTCCGAGCAAAGCCAGCGCGCATTCTGGAGCTTACCGACGGTCTCCGACACCAAGGTATTCCTAATTGCGGATTACGTTTGGGGTCCCGGGGAGGCTCACCATGAGGAACACCGCTACATGGTTTCAGTTTATGCTCAGGACCCCGAGGGTTCAGCCTATTGGCTGGAAGATCGGTATATGACTATCCGCAAGTATGACGTCGAGACGCGAAGGGATGATGTTCTGGCGTCCGAGCAGACGGAGATCCTGGCGCGGCTTAAGCGCGTGGTCGCCGCCCAGAGGGCGCATTGACAGCGTCCCGGCCGATTCGGTAACCTAAAGTGACCGCCAGTCTCCTGGGGAGAAGGTCTGTCTTTATGAAAACACTAGTTCCGTCCGAGAGGGAAATTGTGCGCCAGTGGCACGTGGTGGACGCGGCCGATCAGGTGTTGGGCCGCGTGGCCAGCAAGGCCGCGATGGTTCTGATGGGCAAGCACAAGCCAACCTACACTACCTTTCTGGACACGGGCGATCATGTGATCGTGATCAACGCGGCGAAGGTCCGGCTGACCGGCCGGAAGGAAAGCCAAAAAGTTTACCGCCGCCACTCGGGATATCCGGGCGGCCTCACCGAAGTGGGGGCCACGAAGATGAGGGCGGAGCGGCCGTCGAAGATGGTCGAGCACGCAATCGCGGGAATGCTCCCGAAGACCAAGCTCGGCAAACAGATGTATCGCAAGTTGAAAGTGTATGCAGGCGACAAGCATCCCCACCAGGCCCAAAAGCCGGTGGCGTTAGCGGTTTCATAGTGCTTCGAATGTTCTTTCCCGCCTGGCCGTCAACTTCCAACCGAAAATTTGAATCCCACGCGATCCGCCCACCGGGCGGGGTCGTGTTTGGGCGCGGATAGAGAAAGGGCTTTTAGTGGCAGCATTAGTGCAATATCTGGGAACGGGCCGGCGGAAAACCTCGGTCGCACGGATCTTTTTGCGATCGGGGAAGGGACAGATTACGGTGAACGGGCGGGCGTTCGACAATTATTTCGCCAACGAAGCCGCGCGCGCGATCGTGAAACAGCCGTTGCTGGCGGCCGAAGTGGCGGACAAGTTCGACATCATTATTTTGGCCGATGGCGGCGGGCCGTCGGGACAGGCGGGCGCGGCGCGGCTGGGCATTGCACGGGCGCTGCTGGAGTTCAACTCCGAGCTGCGGCCGAAGTTGAAAGAGATGGGATTGCTGACACGCGATCCGCGGGCGCATGAGCGCAAGAAGTATGGACAGAAGGGCGCGCGGAAGCGGTTCCAGTTCAGTAAGCGCTAACCGCGCGGCTGGTCAGCCGAGAGCATTCACGCGCGATTTCGACCGGGGCACACAAATTCCGCTTTGGGCCGTGTGCGCCGGCCGCGATCGGGCGAAACCCGTAGCTAATCAATCAAGGAGGGCATTTGCCGTCAATTTCCATGAAGGAATTGCTCGAAGCCGGCGTTCACTTCGGGCACCAGACCAAGCGCTGGAATCCAAAGATGAAAGAATACATCTTTGGCGAACGTAACGGGATCTATATCATCGATCTCCAAAAGACGCTGAAGCTTTTCAAAGACGCCATGCGCTACGTCGCCGAAGCGGCCGCGCAAGGCAAAACGGTGCTGTTCGTCGGCACCAAGCGGCAGGCGCAGGAAGCCATCTCGGAAGAAGCCACGCGCTGCGGCCAATACTACGTCAATCAACGCTGGCTGGGCGGATTGCTCACCAACATGACTACCGTGCAGAAATCCATCAAACGGCTCAAAGAGCTGGATACGATGGCGGCGGAGGGTTCAGGTTACGAAGGCCGCGTGAAGAAGGAAGCCAGCCGGCTGGAGCGCGAGCGCAAGCATTTGCAGCAAAACCTGGCCGGGATCAAGGAAATGCAGGGGCTGCCGGACGTGCTGTTCGTGGTGGATTCCAACAAAGAAGCCATCGCGGTGAAAGAGGCGCGGCGGCTGGGAATTCCGGTAGTGGCGGTCGTGGATACCAACTGCGATCCCGACGAAGTGGATCATGTGATTCCGGGCAACGACGACGCGCTTCGCGCCATCCGGCTGTTTACCACCAAGGTGGCCGACGCGGTGGTGGAAGGGCGCGCGCTCGCCACCGAACAGGATTTCGCGGCCGAGAAGATCGTCACCGACGAAACTCCGACCGAAGAAATTCTAGAGTATACGCAATTCGATCCACAGCAGTTGGATCAGCTCATGTCGGAAGGGCTTTCCGACGAGGATCTGCCTTCCATGTCCCTGCCCCGCAAGGGCCCGGGAACGGAAGCCGGAGAGACGGTAACCAGCACTCCGCAAACGGTGGAATAGCGGTTCGGCGCGAGCGGCGGGGACGGGTAGAACTCGCTGGCTGCCGGTGTGCGAATTAGAACGAACAAGAACGAACGGACCGGGCTGCTTGCTCAGGCGCTCGGTTCAGTTTAGACAGGAAGCCATGGAGATCAGTGCAAAACTAGTGAAGGAACTGCGCGACCGGACGGGCGCGGGCATGATGGAGTGCAAGAAGGCGTTGGTTGAAACCAACGGCAATCTGGCCGAAGCCGAGATTTATCTGCGCAAGGCGGGGATTACGAAAGCCTCCAGCAAATCGACGCGCACCACGCGGCAAGGCATCATCGGCAGCTACATTCATCCCGGTTCGCAGTTGGGCGTGCTGGTGGAAGTGAATTGCGAATCGGATTTCGTGGCGCGCACCGACGATTTTCAAAATCTGGTGAAGGACCTGGCGATGCAGGTGGCGGCGGCCGATCCGCAATTCATCCGCAAGGAAGACGTCACCGCCGAGGCTCTGGATAAAGAGAAGGACATCCAGCGCGCGCGGGCGCTGCAAGAGGGCAAGCCGGAGAAGATGGTGGACAAAATCATCGAAGGGCGGCTGGCCAAGTTTTACGAGGAAATTTGCCTTTACGAGCAGCCGTTCATTCGCGACAACGCGACCACGGTGAGCGACCTGATTAAAGCCACCATCGCCAAAGTGGGCGAAAACATTTCCGTTTCGCGCTTCGTGCGGTTCAAGGTGGGGGAAGCGGCGTTGATCGAAGAGACAGCGGAGCAGGCTCCGCCGAAAGAATAACGCGCGAACCGGCCATGCCTAAATACCAGCGCATCGTCCTCAAGCTGAGCGGCGAGGTAATGGCCGGCGGCAATTCATTCGGCATCGATCCGGAGCGGGTGAAGAAGCTGGCGGAAGAGATCGCCGAAGTGGCGCGGACGGGCGTGCAGATCGGCCTGGTGGTGGGCGGCGGGAATTTTTTTCGCGGCGTGGCGGCGGCGGCCATGAATATGGACCGCGTGGCGGCGGATCACATGGGCATGCTGGCCACGGTGATTAATTCGCTGGCCCTGCAGGACGCGCTCGAGAAAACCGGCGTTCCCACGCGCGTGATGACGGCCATTTCGATCCATCAAGTGGCCGAGCCGTACATTCGCCGGCGCGCGATCCGGCATCTGGAGAAGGGCCGGATTGTGATTTTCGCGGCCGGAACTTCGAATCCCTATTTTTCGACCGATACCGCGGCGACGCTGCGAGCGCTCGAGATCCATGCCGACGTGATCGCCAAGGGCACGCGCGTCAACGGCGTCTACGATAAGGACCCCCTGCGGCACGACGACGCGATTCTGTTTCCCGAGATCAGCTATCACGACGTGCTGGCCAAGGCGCTGAAGGTGCTGGATGCCTCCGCGGTAGCGATGTGCCGCGACAACCAGCTTCCCATCCTGGTGTTCAATCTGAACGTGTTCGGCAACATCATGCGCATGAGCATGGGCGAGCCGATCGGGACGTTGATTCACTAAGTTCGATTCAATGAAACGCCGGCGGTTCGAACCTGTCCCGGCCACTCCTCAGCGGCGCCGATGCAGAAGCAGGCCGATGCCGCTCCAGGCCGCCACGGCCATCCACTCGTACACGGTGAAGTGACCGGGGATGCCGGGAAGCAGTTTCATCAGCACCAGGATCGCGGCCACGACCAGCCCCGCGATTGCGGCCGTCTGTCTGCCGGCCGAAGGCTTCATCCGGACGAGGGAAGCGCAGGCCGCCAGCCATCCCACGGCCGCGGTGACGGAGCCGACCTCCGCGATGGGCACCAGCATGGAGTCGCCTCCGAAAATGACGATCGCCGTAGCGATTCCGAGCCACACTACGGCGACGGTTGGCGTTCGATTCTCGGGGTGCACGTAGGCGAGTTCCGGGCGCACCATACCACGCCGGCCGAGAGCAAAGAACAGACGGCTGGAAGCCACCATATTTCCGTTGAAACACTTCAAGACCGACAAGAGCGCGGCGGCCATTACCAGGCTGACGATCCAGCGCGATCCCACCGCCCTTTGTAACGCGTAGGCCGTGGCGAAGCTTTGGTTGGCCAGGCTCTGGCGGGGCGCGGCCGAGGCCACTGCCGAGATTATCATCAGGTAAAACAGCACCCCAACCAGGATGGCCAGGCCAATGGCCAGGAAATAGTGATGCCCCGCAAAGCCCGACTCAGCTTCTTCCGACGATTTCCCGACCGATTCGAATCCTTCCATGAAGAAAGGAACGATTTGAACGATCAGCAGAATGGAGACAAAGGCATTGCCTGAAAATAGAGGCGTCCAGTTGGCCGCGGATCCGTGGCTGACGCCGGCCGAAACAAACACGATCGCGAGAGCGATTACGGCGAAGGTGGCCCAGTTCTGGAAGCTGGCGCTGAGCCTGACCCCGCGGTAATTCATAGCGGTGACGAGCGCAGTCACCAGCAGGCCAAGCAGCACGTGCGGCAGGTAGACCGGCTGGCCGCCTATGCGGTATAACTCCATGGAGTTGAGCGCCGGAAACAGATAACCTGCGATCTTCCCCGCCGCTACCGCTTCATAAGGGCAGACGACAAAGTAAGACAGCAGCATGGTCCAGCCGGTGGCGAAGCTGATGGATGGCGGGAACACCTTGGCGGTATAGGCGACTTCGCCCGCTGCGTCGGGCATGGCCTTGACGAGTTCGCCATAGACGTAGCCGATGGGAAACAACATCAGGCCGCCGACGAGAAAGCCGATGATGGCGCCGCCCGGACCGCCGCGAGTGAGCCAGTCGTCCATGACCACCAGCCAGCCGGTGCCGACCATGGTTCCAAAGGCGAGCGAAAAGTAATCGATCAGCCGTAGCCTGCGTGCGAGTGAAGTCATGGGATCAACAGAAACAGAACAGGCAGAGCTGCTCAAACAGCAGGTTCGCGGCCAGGAGCGAGGTGATTTCGGCGCTATCAAACGGCGGAGATACTTCCACCAGATCGCAGCCGACCAGATTTAAACCTTTCAGCGCCCGCACCAGAGCGAGAATCTGCGGGCTCGATAGCCCGCCCACTTGCGGAGTCCCGGTGCCCGGAGCGAATGCGGGGTCCACCACATCGATGTCCAGGCTCAGGTAGGTTTTGCGGCCTTCAAAGGCTGCAAGCTTCTCGCGCACCAGGGCGAGCCCATGCTGGTGAAAATCCTCCGACGTAATCCACGCGATGTTGTGCTCGCGGGCGTAATCCATGTCGTCGGCGCCGTAGAGCTGCCCGCGCAATCCGATCTGCAAAATGTAAGGCTCGGCGAGCAAGCCCTCTTCGATCGCGCGGCGCACGGGAGTTCCGTGCGTGTACTTCGCGCCCCAATACTGATCCCAGGTATCGGAATGCGCGTCCAGTTGAACCAGCGCGACGGGGCCATGCGCGGCATGAATGGCGCGGAGAATGGGCAAGAGGATGGAATGATCGCCGCCCACGCAAATGGGAGTGACGCCGGCATCGAGCACGGGCCTCAAGCCGGAGGCGATCCGTGCGTAGGTATCTTCAATCGAGACCGGATTGACGGCCAGGTCCCCGTAATCGGCCACCCGGAGCTGTTCGAAAGGGCTCACATTCAGAACCGGGTTGTAGGGGCGGATGATGGCCGACTGTTCGCGAATGTGCCGTGGGCCGAGCCGGGGACCGGGCCGGTACGTGGTCCCGCCGTCAAAGGGGATGCCGATCAGGGCGACATCCAGGCGGGCGGGATCCGGGATATGAGGAAGGCGCATAAAGGTGGGCACGCCGGCGAATCGCGGGGATTCGAGAGCGTTCACCGGCGCGGGATGGGGTTCAGAGAGCGTCTTCCGGTTCTTGAAAGTAGACATTCGTGGATCTCTTTACGCTGGCCTGAGAGCGGGCCGCTTGTCAAATGGAGACTTAGCGGCCGGATCCGAACGTCACGCCGGTTGGATAATATTGAGCGGGAAAGTGACGCCTACTTCTTCATTTCTTCGTCGTCGGTGCTGGCATCCATATGCATGTCCATGCCGGCCCACACATCGTTAGGAGATTTGGCGTTGGGGTAGACGTGAGTCATCCATCCGAAGACCACTGGAATCCAGAGCCCGTGCGCCTGCTGGCAGGCTTCTTCCGTGTGGATGCTGCCGAGGGGGCCAAATTGCGCGTGAGGTCCCCATCGCTCTTCGAGCGACGAACTGCGCGGAGCGCCGCAAAAATCCACATGACGGTGCCAGGTGGCGATGCTGAGCGGAGCCACTGCGTTCAGTTGTTCGGGCGTCGAATCCTGCGGGGCGGTGTACATAACGCCCACGGCCTGCATACCTTCCGGCGTGCGTTTATACAGGATGGATCCCGGATGATCGTAGTCCACGTGCTGCTGTTCCAGCCGGTGGTAGCGACGGCTGGTGTAGTGGACCTCTTCGCCCATTTTGCCGGTAGGATGAAAAGGCTTGTAGCCATCCTGAAGCGCGGTGTTGACATTAGAATAATGCGCAACCACGCCGCGGGCGGCAGCGACGATCCGCTGGGCGCACTCTTTGTCTCCCGGGTGTGCGGCGCCCTTGAGCGACATTTGCATATGATTGCCCATCTTCATGGAGGGCACGGGCGTGTCATCGGATTTGCCGCCGTAGTGTTGAAGCAGGCGTTCCCATAAGGGGAATTGCTGAGCCATTACGACGGTAACAGAACAGAGCAGGGACAGAAGCAGAATTATCTTGAGATTCTTAGCCATAAAACCTCCAGTGCGACAGCTCTAAAACAATGAACCCCCGGCTTTATAAGGAATAATCGTCATTTTCAAGCGATCTCTACAGGGATAACGAATTGCCGGCCACACTTGTTCCACGGGGGCCGGGGCACCCTTGGATCTGGTCAAGGGAAGGTACCATGGTGGGGTGAAACCGGATACCATTCCTCCCGATCTCGCCGAAAAAGCGGCGGCCATGCGAGAGTTCCGGCGCCTGCGAGAAGCGGGCGCGGCCATTCCAGCCGAAGTGCGCGAGCGTCACGTGTGGGCTACCAACGACGGGTATGCCACCGGGCCGGATCCGGGGGAGCGGATTCCCGAGTTCGCTCTGCGAGATCAGTCCGGCGCCATCCGAACATTAAAAGACCTCACCGGGCCGAACGGGTTGTTCCT
>Ga0335074_10017561_pt1 | contig 10091 bp, 8 predicted proteins | sample Lox_Sample_23_FD_206715 | JGI IMG/M metagenome (GOLD analysis project Ga0335074, IMG submission 206715) | Soil microbial communities from Loxahatchee National Wildlife Refuge, Florida, United States - Lox_Sample_2.3 | ecosystem: Environmental > Terrestrial > Soil > Wetlands | place: USA: Florida...
CGGGCGTCGCGTCGTCGCTGTTCAACGTCGGGCAGCAGGTCGGCGGGTCGATCGGGCTCGCGGTGCTCGGCACGGTGGCGTGGAGCGCGGTGGCGTCGAACCTGCGGTCGGCGGCGGCCGCGGCCGCCCACGCGCCGGCCGCGCACCTGACCAAGGCGCAGGAGATCGCGGCGCAGACGCAGATTTCCAACCACGCGCTGGCCTACGGGTTCTCCCGCGGGTTCCTGGTGTCGGCCGGGGTCATGCTGCTCGGGCTGATCATCGGGGTGGTGGCGATCCGGGTCACGCGCCAGGATCTGGCCGGTGTCGACCCGCTGGCGGTGCCAGCGGCTGAGAGCGCCGAAAGCGCCGAGGGCGCCCTCGCGTGACGCAAGTGGCCGGTTAGCAGTCCGTGTAGCTGGCCTTGTAGCCGGACGGCGGAGCGGTAATCACGTAGCCTCCGCCGTCCGGCGACAGGTACAGCGTGACCGTCCAGTCGTTACACGAGCTGCCGTCCACGCTGTCGGCGGGGTTCTGGTGGCTGGTGAACGTGACGGTCGCCGCCACTTCCCCGCCGCTGCTGGAGATGGCGGTGAGGGTCTCCGCGGAGTCCGTGGTGGTCGCGTAGCCGGAGTCGAAGGACGAAGCGGATTCGTTCGCCTGCATCGACGCGTCGAGCAGGCTGTTGTATTCGGCATAGTTCCGCGTGTTGATCGCCTGGAAGTAGCTGTTGAGCAGCGCCTCCACCCCCGGTACGGCTGGGTTGGAGGCGACGGCTGGCGCGACGGCCACTGTCCCCGCCGACTGGGAGGGGCTGGCAGCGGCCGTTCCCGTCTGTTGAGCGCTCGCCGTGGACGGCGGCGCCGACGCGGCGTTCGCGGGCGTTGTCGCAGCGGTCGGGGATGTCGAACGCTGGTCCGCGGCATTGCTGGCGTTGCTAGGGCCACTGCCGCTCTGCCCTGATGAGACGAGGGCGTACGCGCCACCCCCGGCCGCAAGGAGGATCACCACCGCCGCCGCGACGAAGGCCGTCCTTCCGCCGGCCCGCGATCCTGACCGCGGCGATCCTGACCGCCGCGGGCCGTAGGGCGGGACCTCCGCGGGCGGCGGCGGGCCGGCCTCGGCTCCGGCGGCCGCACGTTGCGGGAATTCCGCTCCGCAGGTTGTGCAGAAGCGGGTGTCGCCGGCCCGCGGCCGGCCGCATTTAGTGCAGAAACTCATGGCGGCCGGTCCGTTCTTTCCGGTGTGATTCCGCGGTTTTCGACCCGTCGCACTTTGCGTCTGGCCCGGCGTAAAGCGTGATCATCGCCCGGTTGCGGAGCACGGTTAACGCATGTGCTGCCATTTGGTCCCCCCAACAGCCTGCACGTTCCCCAAGTTCGGCATTGCCGCCACGTACTGCCTTTTCGCGCAGATTACTCCAGCGAGCGGACACTGGGAAGGCGGCAGGAGCCCGCATTTAATGTCTTGTAAAGGGACTGGAGATTCGGCTGTTAAGGCCTGCTACGCAGGCGGCGCGGCCACGTGGCCGGTTAGGGTTGCTACGGCAGCCCTACCGGCCACTTTTCGTTTCTTCGCGAAGGAGTTCCCCTGATGGCACGGCTTCCCTATGTCGCACCCGACGGCGACGTGACCGAACGGATCCGGCAGCGGCGCGGCGGCAAGCTGACCGCGCTCGACGGGGTGCTGCTGCACAGCCCGCCGCTGGCCGACGGGTGGAACAGCATGCTCGGCGCGGTGCGCGGCGCGTCCACGCTGCCGGCGGACATCAGGGAGCTGGCGATCCTGCGGGTCGCCTTCCGCAACGGCGCGGACTACGAGTGGACGGCGCACGAGCCGCTGGCACGGCAAGCCGGGCTCGGCGACGAGGCGATCGCGGCCATAGGGTCCGGAACCGCCGTGACGCCCGGCGCTTCCGGCGCGGGGCTGAATGCGGCGCAGTCGGCGGCGCTCGCCTACGCCGACGCGATGACCGTGCACGTGTCGGTGCCCGACGAGGTGTTCGACGCGGTTCGGGCGCACTTCAGCGAGCGGGAGGTGCTCGAGCTGACCGTCACGGTAGCGGCCTACAACATGGTCTCCCGGGTGCTCGTCGCGACCGGCGTGCGCGCGGGCGAGGACCCGTTCGGGGCGCGTGTTTTACGATCGTTGTCATGGCTGACGGTCTGCTGTTCGTGTACTCGGAGCCGGGTCCCGTCCCCGAGGCCGAATTCACCGACTGGTACGACAACGAGCACGTGCCCGCGCGGCTGTCCGTGCCCGGGTTCTCGAACGTGCGCCGCTTCCAGGCGGCCGACGGCGAGGTGCCGTCGTGGCTGGCGACGTACGACCTGGCGCCCGGCACGCTAGCGAGCCCGGAGTACAAGGCGCTGGCGGAGAACGCGTCCGCGCGGGAGAAGTCGATCATGTCGTCGCTGGGGATCCTGGACCGCCGGGTGTACGAGCCGCTCAGCCCCGCCGGGGCGGCCTGGGCGCCGGGCGCGCCCGATCCGGGCGGCTCGCCGCCCGCGGTGCTGGCGGTGGGGCTGTCCGTGCCGCCGGCGGTCGAGGCGGACCTCGCGGCCTGGTACGCCGACGAGCACATCCCGATGCTGCTCGCCGTGCCCGGCTGGGGGCGCATCCGGCGCTACCGGCTCACCGAGGGCAACGCGCCGGCGTACCTGGCGCTGCACGAGATCGCGTCCCTGGCGGTCTTCGACGACCCGGCGTACCGGGCGGCGGTGACGACGCCGTGGCGGAACCGGATCGTGGACTCGGCGACCGCCAGGGAACGGCGGGTTTTCTCGCTGTACAGGGCGTTCGGCGCTTAGCTCACGGCTTTCCAGATCGTGGGACCCTTGGGGAAGCCGTCGCCGGGCTGGGTGAGGGTCAGCAGGCAGCTCGCCACCGACAACTCGAACAGGGTCAGCGTGTCGTAGTCGGGCCACAGTTCGCCGAAGTCCTTGATGACCTGATCGCGGACCGTCTCCGCGGTCGCGGTGTCCGTGATCTCCGCGGCCGTGCCCGACACCGCGAAGCCGTCGTCCTGGCGCGGTGGGGGGACCATCTCGCTGTGCAGTGAGTAGCGGCTGTCGCGGCGCAGGTCCCCTCGTTTCGGTCCGGGGAGTATAAGCACGTGCAGCCCGGCGGCGCTGATGACCGGGCACACCGGGTGCACGCGCGGGCCGCCGTCCCGGCGGACGGTGGCGAGGAAGCCGAGGCCGAGACCGTGCTGGTAGAACTGGGCGCGGCCGGCTTCGGCGAGCGCGGGCTGGTGCCGCTGAAACTCCGTCCAGGTGATCATGGCGCCGACGTTATCGCCCCATTGCTGACAGGTGTTGTCAGTGATTTTTGCCTAGGCTGGGTGCCGTGCGCGCCGACCGGCTGGTCTCGCTCGCCCTGCTGCTGCAAGCCCGGGGGCGCCTGTCCGCGCGGGCGCTGGCCGCCGCGCTCGAGGTGTCGGTGCGCACGGTCTACCGGGACATCGCCGCGCTCAGCGCCGCGGGGGTGCCGGTGGTGACGGAATCGGGCCCGAACGGAGGGTGCTGGCTCCTTGACGGCTACCGCTTCCCGCTGCGGGGGCTGTCGAGTGATGAGGCGTCCGCGCTGCTGCTCCTCGGCGTGCCCGCGGTGGTGGCCGAGCTCGGGCTCGCCGACGCGCTCGCCGCCGCCCACCGCAAGGTCCAGGCCGGCGCGAGCGCCGGTCCGGCCGGGCCCGCGCTGGTCCACCTGGACATGCCGCGCTGGTTCCACGCCGCGGAGCCTGTCCCGCACCTGCGAGCGCTGGCCGCCGCGATCCGGGACGGCCGCCAGCTGCGCCTGGGCTACCGGCGCGGCGACCAGGGGCCGGAGACGACGCGCGTCGTGGCGCCGCTCGGGCTAGTGAACAAAGCCGGTGTCTGGTACCTCGTGGCTTGCGGGGCATCGCGGGGCGGCGACGATCCGGCGGTGTTCCGCGCTGGGCGGGTGACCTCGGCCCAGGTGCTGTCCGATCCGGTCGCCCGGCCTCCGGGCTTCGACCTGGCGTCGTTCTGGGAGCGGTGGTCGGCCTCGTTCGCGGACAGCCGGCCGAAGATCGAGGTCCGGCTGCGCGCGTCGCCGCCCGCGCTGGCGGTGTTCCCCGAGGTCTTCGGCGACCCGGTGCGGCCGGCGCTCGACGCCGCGGGGCCGCCCGACGACGCGGGCTGGCGTGCAGTCACGCTGACGTTCGAGCACGAGATGGCCGCGGCCCAGCGGCTGGCCGGATTCGGCGGCCGAGTCGAGGTGCTATCCCCTGCCACGGTCCGCGCGCGGCTAGTCACGACAGCGGAAGAACTGCTGAACCGCTACCAGCGGCAGCCGACCGCTCCCTAGACGGCCGGGAGACCATGATCACGAAGAAAAAGTGTGCGGATAGGAAACTTTTCTTTCGTGATCATGGACGCCGGAGGGCGGAGACCCCTGAGGTGGGGTTCCTAGCTGGTCGCCAGGGTGAATGCGGCCTTGATCGCGCCGAGCAGCGGGGCTGTCGCGGCGGCGGGGATCGGGGCGGTGGGATCCGCGGTCAGGACGCTCACCAGGTAGGTCTGGCCGCCGCGGGTGGTAGCGAGGTAGTTGAGGGTGACCACGCCCGGTTCTGAGCCGCCCTTGAACCAGACCGACTGCCAGCGGCGGGGGTCGAGGCCGAGGCCGCCGTCGTTGATCTCGAGGATGCTCGCGACCGGGGCCAGCCCGGGCTGGCGGGCCAGCGCGGCGAGCGACGCGTAGACCTCGCAGATGTCGGTCGGCGAGGCGAACCACTCGAGAGAGCCGATGTCGCGGGGCGCGGTCCACGACGCCGCGGCGGTGAGCGCGGGGAGCGGGGCGCGGTCGACGGTGCTGGTGAGGAAGGCCAGCCGCCCCGCGGAATTCAGCGCGAGGTACCGGTTGGCGAGGCTGGGCCAGTCGTCGAGCTTGAGGACGAACAGTTCCCTGGTCGTGAGGAACGGCGTGTCCAGGGCGGGATCCGCCATCCCCGTGCCGGCGGCGGCCGCCTCGACGGCCGTCCGGCCGACCAGGTTGATCAGCAGGTTGGCGGCGGTGTTGTCGCTGGCCGAGATCATGTCCTCGGCGGCCCGCAGGACGGTCACCCGGGTGCCGTCGGGTTCGAGTGTCAGCTCGCCGGACGGCAGGCTCTTCTGCCCGCTGGTGATCGTGACCTGCTCGTTCCAGCTGACCCGGCCGGCGGCGATCGCGCGGGCCAGCGCGTCGAGCACGTAGAGCTTGAAGGCCGAGCCGAGCGGGGCCGGTGTCGTGGCGCCGATCGCCTGGATGGGCCGGCAGGCGCCGCCGCTGACGCTCGCGACGAGCAGCCTGACTTGCGGTGCGGCCTGCTCGATCTGCTTGTCGGCGGCGGCCCAGGTCGCGGGCACCGGCGGTGCGGGCTGCTGCGGGGCCGGGGCCAGTTGCAGGCCGTTGATCAGGCCGTGCGCGTCGGCGTCGACGGTGATGGTCTGAGGCTGCCCGTTGACGGTGGCGCTCAGGATGACGAATTCCGACGTGCTCAGGGCAACGGCGTTCAGCCGCACGTTCGTGGTGCGCGTGAGGATGGCGTTGAGCTGAGCGGGCGGGACCTTCGTGAGGAAGACCTGGTCGAAGTGCGCGGTGAGCTCGGTAGCGGGGATCGGCAGGTGCGCGAGGGCCCCGAGCAGCCAGCGTGCCTGCGCGCCAGGCGGGGTGTCGGGGAGAGACTGGTTCTGCCGTTGCGCTTGGTTCGCCGAGGTGGTGTGCGTGACAGCTTGCTGCGCGCTGCCGGAACACGCGGCGGTCGCGGTCAGGATCCCCGCGGCGGCCAGCGCCACCGCCACTGTCCGTGCTCTGTTCATGCGTACTCCCCGATGGCTAGATCATGACGGTGCCGGGCGCAGGAGCAGGCCGACGACCTGGCCCGCGCTGTCGAAGCTGACCTGTCCGGTCCAGTCGCCGGCTTCGAAGAACAGCGGGAGGTCCACCACCGTGAAGTCGTTGACCTGGTAGGCCAGCGGCTCCCCCATCCGCTCGTAGCCGCCCACGTGGGCGACGGTCTGCGTCCACGCCAGGGCGATCCGGTCCGCGCTGATGGCCTCGAGCATCTTTTCGCCGAAGTCCCGGCGGGCGTCCTCCCAGCGGCCCTCGATGATGCAGCCGAGGATCTCGATCGCCTTGTCCTCCGCGCCGGGCAGCGTCTGCCGGGTCATCGGCGTGTTCGTGCGCGGGTCGACCGGGCGGCCGAACCGCTGGAAGGCGGCCTGCCTGGTGGTCTGGAGGACGTCGCCGATCTCCCGCCAGCTGCGCCCCGCGGCCCGCGCGCGGTCCACGGCCGCCTGCAGCGCCGCCGCCGCGGCGGCGGACTCCTCCCGGGCCGCCGCCAGGTCGGTGAGCGGATTGGTGGCTTCGACCACGTCGTAAACATATTCATGACGTGTGTCCGTTGTCAAAGAATTCTTTACACGGCGGCTCCGCGCGCGCCTGGCCGCGTCCCGGCAGCGCGCGTCACAGTACCTGCGTTGCCGTCCCTTACCCTGCTGAACTGGCAATTCACGACCGCAGGCCGCGCATGACCCGGGTGCGGTGACGTTCGCCATGACCTCGCCTCAGATTAATTCCGTGGGCACGTTATCCCTCCCACGAAATTATAAAGCATGGTCAGGCGGTGCACCACGTAATTCAATGACGGCCGGGAGGGTCCGCGGCAGCCCGAAGCGGGACAGCAGACTGTTGTCGGTGAACCGGTCGATCGCGGCGATGCGGTCGCCGTCCACGGTGAGCAGGAGCAGACCGCAGGCGTGGTCCACGGCGGCGGCCGGATCCCGCAGGTAGCAGCCGAAGGCGGGCTGCCCGTTCGCCCGGGTCGCGACCAGCCGGTAGCCCTGGGTGCCCCCGGGAAAGGCGACGACCGCCAGGAAGTGCCGCGCCGCGCCCCTCCCCCGGTAGGCAACCGGCAGCGGGCGCATCCGCAGCCACGCGTCCGGCGTCAGCAGCGCGGCGATGGCGGCGACGTCGCCGCGCTCGAAGGCGCCGGTGAAGCGGGCCACCACCGCGGCCTCGCCCTCGTCAGGCGCGCACGGGCCGCACGCGTCGCCAGACGGCGAAGCTGGAGCCGAAGCCGAGCCCGGCGGCGGGGGCGCCGCAGCCGTGGCCGGCATCGCCGACCGGGCGCGCTGCAGCAGGTGACCGGCTCGGGCGATGGCGCAGTCGAGGATCTCCGCCACTTCTTCGAGGTCGAAGTCCAGCACGTCGCTGAGCAGGAGGGCGGCCCGCTGGTCGGGCGGCAGCCGCTGCAGCGCGCTGACGTAGGCGATGGACAGCGACCGCGGCGCGGCTCCGGACGGCGGCCCCGGGTACGGCTCGAGCCACGCCCACGGGTCGGCGCTGACCGGCTTCGGCGTGCCGAATCGCGGCAAGCCGCGAGAGACCCGCGCGAGCAGTCGCCGCCACCGCCGGTCGCCCACGCCGCCACCTCCCCTCTTCCAGGTACAGACTCCGGGCGCGGGCAAAAGTCACCGGCGCGGGCCCCGATCGGAAGGCGGACAACCCTTATAACGATTCAGTTGCGTGCGGCGGACGGCGTATTGACACCCCCTAGGGGCGCGCTGAGACTACAGGGAAGTTTGAAACGTTCCACACGACGCGGCGAGAACCCGCCCCACAAACCCGCACATGGAGGTGCGCTCGGTTGGATCCGGCAGCAAGCCAGCCCGGCCCGCGGCAGGAGGCCGGCCACGGCCGGCTCATGCTCGCGCTGCGGCACGCCGCGAAGTCGTTCGGCGCGGTCCGTGCCCTGGTCGACGGGGCGGTGGAACTGCGCGCGGGCGAGGTGCACGCGCTGCTCGGCGAGAACGGCGCGGGCAAGTCGACCCTGGTCAAGATCCTCGCCGGGGTGTACCAGCCGGACAGCGGAACGCTCGAGGTGGCCGGCCGGGAAGTGGCGCTGCACGGCCCGGCCGCGGCCAGGGCGGCCGGCATCGCCGTCATCTACCAGGAGCCGACGCTGTTCCCCGATCTGACCGTCGCGGAGAACATGTTCATCGGGCGCCAGCCGCTGCGCTCCGGGCGCCGCATCGACCGGCGGGCCATGCACGACGAGGCGGCCGCGGTCTTCAAGCGGCTCGGCGTCCCGCTGGACCCGGCGCGGATCGCCCGCGGCCTGTCCATCGCCGACCAGCAGGTCGTCGAGATCGGCAAGGCGCTGTCCCTGGACGCCCGGGTGATCGTGATGGACGAGCCCACGGCCGCGCTGTCCGCGGCGGAAACCGGCCGGCTCTTCGACGTGATCCGCACGCTGCGCGGCCAGGGCACCGCGGTGCTGTTCATCTCGCACCGGCTCGAGGAGGTCTTCGAGATCTGCGAGCAGGTCACGGTGATGCGAGACGGCAGCCACGTGCTCACCAGCCCGCTGGCCGGGCTCACCGCCGCCGACCTGGTCCGGGCGATGGTCGGCAGGGAACTGGCGGAACGGCCGCCGGAGGCGGGCGCGGCGACGCCGGGCGAGCCGGTGCTCATCGTCGAGCGGCTCACCCGCGAAGGCGTGTTCACCGACATCTCGCTCACCGTGCGCGCCGGGGAGATCGTGGCGCTCGCCGGCCTGGTCGGCTCGGGCCGCAGCGAGGTGGCGCGGTCCGTCTTCGGCATCGACAGGTACGACGCGGGCTCGGTCACGGTGCGCGGGCGGGACCTGCGCCGGGCGTCGCCAACGACCGCGATGTCCGCGGGGATCGGGTTCGTCCCCGAAGACCGCCGGCAGCAGGGCCTGGTCATGGACATGTCCGTGCAGCAGAACGTCGCCCTCGCGTCGCTGGGCCGGCTGCGCTCGGGCGGGCTGATCAGGGCCTCGGCGGAGCGCGCGATGGCCACCGACTGGGCCGCCCGGCTGAAGATCAAGTACGGACGGCTGACCGACCCGGTGGCCATGCTGTCCGGCGGCAACCAGCAGAAGGTCGTGCTGGCGAAGTGGCTCGGCCGCAAGCCCGCCGTGCTGATCGTGGACGAGCCCACCCGCGGCATCGACGTGGCGACCAAGGCGGAGGTGCACCATCTGCTCGCCGATCTCGCGAAGGACGGCGTGGGCGTGCTGATGATCTCGTCCGAGCTCCCGGAGGTCCTCAGCGTCAGCGACCGCGTCCTGGTGATGCGCGAGGGACGGCTGGTGGCCGAGTTCAGCCACGCGGACGCCTCGGAGGAAGGCATCATGTCAGCGGCCATGGGCCAGCAGGTGGCGACGTGAGGTCCACGCTGATCCCGCGACGCCAGCAGCGCCCGGGGCGCGGTCCCGCGGATGCCGGGAGGCGGACGGGCGGCGCCGCGCTCGCCGAGCGGGTCTTCCGGATCAGGGAATCGAGCATCGTCGTCGTCCTCGCCGTCTTCGTGGCCGTCACCGCGTCGGTCCAGCCCCGGTTCCTCAGCGAGACGAACATCCAGTTCGTGCTGATCGACACGACCGTGTTCGCGCTGCTCGCCCTCGGCGAGACGATGGTCGTGATCAGCCGGAACGTGGACCTGTCGGTCGGGTCCGTGCTCGGGCTGTCGGCGTACGCCTCCTCGAACCTGTTCGGGTCGCACCCGGGCATCCCGATCCCGCTGGTGTTCCTGACCGGCCTTGGCATCGGCCTGGCCTGCGGGGTGGTCAACGGGATCATGGTGGCCGCCGGGCGGGTCCCGAGCCTGGTGGTGACGCTGGCGACGCTGTACATCATCAGGGGCATCGACATCCTGCTGTTCAGCGGCAAGCAGGTGGTCGAGGCCGAACTGCCGTCCGCGTTCCTCCAGATACCGAAATCGACGATCGCCGGCATCCCCGACCTGGCCATCGCGGTCGCGGTGGTGATCGGGATCGGCGCCTACTACCTGCGCACCTACCGTTCCGGCCGGGATCTGTACGCGATCGGCTCCAACCCGGAGGCGGCCCGGCTCGCGGGGATCCCGGTCGGCAGGCGCGTGTTCACCGCGTTCGCGGTCAGCGGCGCGATCGCCGGGGTGGCCGGCGTGCTCTGGGCGGCGCAGTACGGGACGATCGACTCCAGCGCGGGCACTGGCTACGAGCTCCAGGTGATCTCGGCGGTGGTGGTCGGCGGGGTCGCGATCTTCGGCGGCAGCGGCAGCGTGGTCGGCGCGGCGCTCGGCGCGCTGCTGCTGTCCAC
>Ga0335074_10017562_pt1 | contig 10091 bp, 7 predicted proteins | sample Lox_Sample_23_FD_206715 | JGI IMG/M metagenome (GOLD analysis project Ga0335074, IMG submission 206715) | Soil microbial communities from Loxahatchee National Wildlife Refuge, Florida, United States - Lox_Sample_2.3 | ecosystem: Environmental > Terrestrial > Soil > Wetlands | place: USA: Florida...
ATTCCAGAACGACGCAACGCAATTTTCTTCCAAAACGTCATCGTCGCCCGGAAGAAGCACCCAGCGAGCGCTGGATTGCGCAACTGAGCGATTCCAATGTCCCGCGAGGTCGGTGGCCCCCAGGTTCTGCTCGAAGCGAATATACCGGATGCGCAGGCGCTCGCTGAAATCTGCGCAGATCGGCTCCAGATGCTCGGGACTCGCATCGTCGGCAACGATGACCGCAAACCTCTTGGAAGTTTGACTGGAAAGCGACTGAAGCAAGGCCGGCAAAAACCGTGCCTTGTATGCCGGTATGACGATATCCAGAGAGTCGAGGTCCTGCATATACCGTCACGTGTTTTGGATCTGCGCGCACGGGGCGGGTCAAAGGCGGACTTTACTCCAAATTCGTGCCGGGTTTGGCGGCTTGCCGCGGCAAGGCGGCTGAGGTGACGTGCGGGGCGGCTGCGGTTCGATGCCATGCCCGAACCGCCTCGCAGGTTGCTTCGAGTGCGGCGGGGGTCACGAGCTCGTGGGTGGGCAGGGTGAAGAGCCTGCCTGCCAGGGTTTTGGCCTGGGGGAACGGGCCTTGGCTTGTGATCACTTCGGGAATTGCGGCAACGCCGGTCAGATCGGTGTCGTAGAAACGCGACGCCCCTAGGCCATTTTGATTGAGCGTGTTCACGAGGACTTCGCGCGCGGCTTCATCGGGCGCCAGCAGGGCGAGGCGTAGCGGCTCGGTCTGAAGGGCCGAGCCGGGACAGCTCAATGCCTCGACTCCCATCATGGACCATTCCCCGAGCGATGATTCCCAAATGTCACGCCGATAGGATCGTTTCTGGCGGTAGAGCTCGAACCCGATGCCGACGCGATCCCATGCCGACTCGGGCAGGGGCGCGGCATTGCCGAGTGGCTTGTATGTGACCTTTCCCAAGCCGGTCCCGGGTAGCATCGAGAAGAGCCGATAAACATGCGGGCGTGTCAGAATGTTGAAGCTCATGGCGGCCGCTCGGCTGGCAAGCAGACGATCTTTGAAGGTGTAGTGGGCAGTCGGAAGCTCGGTGGAGCGTGCACTGCGAGCTGCCGGATTCTCGATCATCGCACCGCCGTGGAGCAGGTTTAGTGGCTTGCCGCGGCCGAAGCTCAAGATTACGTAGTCCCCAGGCCAATTACTGACCTGCCTGGGAAGATATTGCGCGCTGTCCTGAATGAGGTAGATCGCTCTCGACTTGCATAGAGGCGCGAGCTCGTCCGCACCGTCTCCGAGCCCCAGGAGGTTGACGGCCACAATGGCTACCGTGTCTGGCGACAAACCTGAAGCGAGGGCCGCCGGGTCGTATGACCAATGCGATGGCATCACATCGACGACCCGCGGGTATACGCCCGCATGAAGACACGCGGCCACGAGATCCGGGCAGCCGTAGGCGGGGATGATGACTTCGGGTGCGCTCGCAGAGCTCCGCGCGGCACAGTCGGCGATGGCCTTGGCGAGTGCTGCGGTCCCGGAAGGGTAAAGCGTGATCGTGCGGTCCCCGAAGAACCGCTCCATTGAGAGGCGAGCCCCCCGGCTCCCTCTCTTCAGGGGGACGGATCTTCGGACCGGGGGCAGCGCGGAAAGCCTCACCGCTTGGACGGCTCCCAGGTGAGTATTGTGCGGCCCGACAGCGTCAAAAGGGATGCATGCAAGATCGCCACATTCACTTCGACGAAGTAGATCCCTATCCTCATCGGGCCGATCTTCCGCAGAGGAGGTGCGATCCGAGAGGCCAGAGGAGAGAGATACAGAGCGACCTGGGCGGCGAACAGGGCGCCATAAAGCGCGCTTTGAGACACCAGCGCGGCATTGGCCAACAGAGCGCAGATCAGAAGCCAGGGCGTAGCCCAGCGCATGACTTTATGGCCGAATATTTCGAAGGAAAAGCGCCCGTAGCGAAATGCATTGAGCACCTCGGCGCGGATACGCAGTGAGCCCATACCGCGGGTGACGGTGCGCACCTTGCGCTGGTATTCCTTGCGGCCATCCGCGATGTTCCTGTAGTAGCCGATTACTCGCCGGTCCGAGACCGCCCGCATCCCCACCTGAACACAGCTCAGGGCCGTCCCGAAGTCGCTCTGCACTCGCTCGTCCCACATCCGGCAGACGTTGCGGCGCGCGGCAAAAAACGACCCGCTCAAGCCCACCAGCGAATAGAACCGGGTCTCCAGGTCGCGCAGCCACATCTCGTAGCGAACGTACGCACCCTCACCTTGGATGGTGCCGTCCTCGGTGATGAAGCGATCGACGCTCGAAACAGCGCCCACGGTCGGATCGCGGAAGGCATCAATAAGGTGAACCAACGCGTCCTGCGGCAGTATGGTGCCCGCGTCGGTGAAGACGATCAGGTCGGCATCGGTGGACGCGATTGCCAGCGCTTGGGCGTGCTCTTTGCCTTTTCGAACCGGCGAGCGCACCAGACGAATTCCTTTGCTCGAATATTGACGCACGATGCTGTCGGTGGCGTCATCTGACGCGTCGGAGGCCACCATCAAATCCAGCTCGGCACCCACTCGTTCCAGAGCCAAGGTGTTATCGAGTTTCCCGGCGATCTTCGATGCCTCGTTCCTTGCCGCGACCACGATGGCAACCTTTCTGATGGGAGTGGGGCTTGCAGCAGGATTGGCTACACGCCCCGGCAGCATCAGGAGAATGGCCGGATACCAGAAGTAGCTGTAGGTGGCAGCGACGATGCAGAGCCAGAACGCGGTTTCCATCGTAATACTATGATGGTCGGGTATTGAAGCTACTCACGAATGTACAACCGCACACGGTTGGAGTGCTTCGGATACGGAAGCGTTTGAAGTTACTGATCCGGTCCATGCGGCCAGCACGACGAGCGCCCATATCTCATTGGCTGAAGGGCCGCGCTTGTCCAGGTAGTCGTGCCAAAGTGCGCCAATGTCCGGTGGACGAACCGGAAACACATTGTGAAACGCCGAGCTGTGTAGGGTGTCTGCGGCCCACTCGCGCAACGGACCCCGCAGCCACCGGTCGATCGGGACGCTGAAGCCCATCTTGGGCCTTTCGATCAACGCGCGCGGCAGATACCGATCCAAGATCGCGCGCAATAGCCATTTGGTGGTTCGACCGTGCAGCTTCAAGTCTGGAGGCAGCTGCCAACTGAACTCGATCAGCCGGTGATCGAGCAGCGGCAGGCGAGTCTCCAGGCTGGTCGCCATACTGGCTCGGTCTACCTTTGCCAGATTGTCATCAGGCAGATAATTGATCTGATCTGCGAGCAGCATCGAAGCGAGGTCGTCCGTGAAGTCCCCCGGGAAGTCGCGCGGTGGGAGCGCGGCGTGCCCCCCCAATATCGAGGGCTCGACCCACCATGAGGTTAGCCGCAAATAGGTCTCGGAGAACGTCTCGGACGCGAGTATGTGCGCGAGCTTTCGCCGCGCGTCCGCGGAGCCGATCTGGCTGCCGAATCGCCCTGCCGTCGCGATCAACCATGCGACGCTCTCCGTGGCACCACCGCCCGCCAAGAGGCCGGCCAACCGCCGGCGGAGGGGCGATGGCAGCCACCGTACTCGCCGCCATGCCCTGGGGGCCAACACATAGCGGTTGTAGCCGCCGAACAGCTCATCGCCGCCGTCTCCGGAGAGCACCACGGTGACCTCCGTTCGGGCCAATCGGGAAATCAGGTACACCGGGAAAAACGACCCATTGGCGGTCGGCTCGTCCATCCACTGAACGATCGACGGGACCTGATCTACGATTTCGCGCTCGCGCAGGACAAATTCCTGGTGGCGAGTCCCCAGGTGAACGGCGATCTCGCGCGCATGGCGGGATTCGTCAAACCGCGGGTCGTCGAATGCGACCGTGAACGTCCGTACCGCCTGCGCGGATTGACTCTGCATCACCGCGGTAACGAGCGAGGAGTCGATTCCGCCGGAAAGGAATGCGCCAGTGGGGACATCGGCGTGCATCTGCGCCCGCACCGATTCGCGCAGCAGCTCTTCGCCCCGTTCTACGGCCGCGCTTGGGTCCATGATCAATTTCTGCAGTCCCTGTTTCGCGGCATTGCGGCAACTCCAGTAGGAGCGTGGTCGCAGCTCATTCGGCGATCCCGAAGACCGGGGCCAGGCAGGAGATAGCGGCTGATCGCAGCCGGCGTGGACGGTGATCAGGTGTCCGGGCGGAAGCTTGTACACCCCCTCGTAGACCGATAAGGCCCCGGGTACGCAGCCGTCGCGCAGGTAAGCGTTTGCCGCTTCGCCGTTGATCCGCGCATCGAAGTTCGGAATCTGCCTGAAAGCGCGCAGCTCGGATGCGAAGAACAGGTGCCCAAAGTGCTCGCCCAGGTAAAGGGGTTTCTCGCCCATGCGGTCACGAGCCAGGTGCAGCACGTGATCCCGCTCGTCCCAGACCGCGAAGGCGAACATTCCAACGCAATGGCCGAGAGCCTCGGCAACGCCCCATTGCGCAATGGCCGCAAGGAGCACTTCCGTGTCGCTTTCGCCCCGGAACACGTGACCCAGGGCGCGCAATTGCGCGCGCAGATCCTTAAAATTGTAAATTTCGCCGTTGAAGGTTACCCAGAAACGGTCCGCGTAGCCCATGGGCTGGCGCCCGGTGTCGGTCAAGTCGATGATGGCGAGGCGGCGGTGCGCAAGAGCCACCTCTCCCGATCGGGACCTCCACAGCCCCGAGCCGTCCGGGCCGCGGTGGGTCAAGCTGCGAGCCATTCGCTCGACGATGTGATCGAGCGGCTCCGATAATCTGCCAGGGCCGGATCTCAGTGCTATTGCCCCTGCTATTCCGCACATGCTGTTCGCCGTCGGTTCTGGAGTTCGAAGCGTGAATACGTTTCCGGAATCGCGGATATCATAAAGGCATAGAGGCCGCGAGGAATGGTATCGCACGCATATGAGAATCTGCTGGTTTTCTCACCTGGTTCCTTATCCCGCGAGCGGTCTGGGAGTGCTGCAGAGAAGCTACCATCTGGTTCGAGAGCTGGCCCGTGCACACGACGTCTATCTCTTGTGCTTCGTACAGCGGAAGATCATCCGGGAGCTGCTCGGAGATGTGGACGCAGGCCTGGAAGCCGCGCGCAGGCATTTGGGAGAGTACTGTGCCCGGGTGCAATTTCTTCGCATTCCATCCGATGAATCGCCAACGGGCCGGTCAGGGCTGGCGGTCCGCAGTTTATGGGGAGCCTACCCCTACACTGTCAGGTGGCTCTTATCCGAGCAAGCCCGGCGGACCGCGACTGAATGGAATGCTTCAATCGACTTCGATGTTGTACATTTCGACACACTGAGCCTGGCGCCATATGGAGACGTTTTCACGCGCAGCGCCTTGACTTTGGACCATCATAACATTGAATCCGACATGATGCTCAGGAGGGCCCGGCTCGAGAAGCACACGCTGAAGCGTCTGTATTTCTGGCAGGAAGGAGTCCGCCTCAGCCGTTACGAGCGGCGTGTGTGTCCTGAATTCGACTTGAACATCACCTGCTCGAAGCTGGATACCGAAAGACTCCGGCGTCTGGTGCCCGATCTGGCGGTGGCCGAGGTACCCAACGGTGTCGATACGGAGTATTTCCGACCGAGCGGGGAGCCCGAGCGCCCGCCCGGTCTTGTATTCGCCGGGAACATGTCTTGGTATCCGAATGCCATGGCGATGGCGTTCTTCGCCGACAAGGTGTGGCCGGCCCTGAAGAATGTGCTGCCCGAAGTCACGATGGATGTTGTTGGGGCCAATCCGCCGGCGCGCCTATTGTCGCTCGCGGCGCGTGATGGCAAATTCCGGGTGCATGGATTCGTCCCCGACGTGCGCCCGTACATCCACGAGGCAGCGCTTTATGTCTGTCCTATCATGGATGGGGGCGGAACGAAGTTGAAGATACTGGACGCGCTGGCCATGGGCAAACCGATTGTGGCGCACCCGATTGCATGTGAGGGGATCGAGGTGCGGGATGGAGAAAGCGTGGTCTTTGCGCGCGAGCCTGCCGAGTTCGTCGCGAACATAGTGGCCGTGCTCGAAAATCCGGAACGGAGGAGGCATTTATCGCGAAATGCGCGAGCTCTGGCAGAGTCCTCTTACTCGTACTCTCACGTCGGACGCAAGCTCGTGAGCGAGCTCGAGCGGGCGCACGCGCTTCATGTCGGCAAACCCGTGGTTGGCGGCCGGGCGATCCACCTTCCGACTGACGCGCATGGATGAGAGCTGGGAGTCGTGCTCAAAACGCCACTCATGTCGTGGCGACCGGCCGAATCCCCGGCAATACGCACGTCAATAGGCCGCACACGCTGTCGCAAACGCAACGAGCGAGAGAAGCGCCATGCAGGCAAGGAGCCCCAGGTTTTGCGGCCATTCCAACCATGCTGGGATCATCATATTGTCCACCGCGCCGCGACTGGCTCCGTGGAGAATTGAGTATGCAACACGTCGTAGAACGCTGCGGGTCCAGTTCGCGGTCTTGGTGGCGGCGTAGTCAAAGTGGTAATAGGAATCGCGCGGGTATCCCCAGTCAGCTCGGGTGGTGAATGGCATGTGTACGGGTTGTACGCCACGCCGCAGGTCCTGGAGGGATACGCCGTGCCCGTCGCCGTCCGTCAGATAGACGCCATAGGTTGGATCGAGGAGGAGGCGTGCGTCGTCCACGCAAACTTCCGCGAGACAATGCTGAGCGTATCCTTCCCGATGGTAGAACGTGATTTGGTACGCCCGCATGCCGATTTCCGCCAAACTCAGGATCAGCAAACGAGTCTTTCCGGAACAGCATGCACCGGCTTCAATGACTGCTCCTGGGCTTGCGCCAAACGCTTTGAAAAGACGGGATGCCCATATCGGGTCATCCGGAACGTCCGGCAGGTCGAAGATTCGCGAGGCAAGGCGAAATACTGCGGCTCTACCTGTTTCACCCCCGCTGAGGGATGAAGCAACGAACTGCTGCAACCGCCTTCGATCCAGATTGCGCTGCCTGATCAATACGAGAATTATCGGTACCTCAATGACGATCATCGCGCCGAATGTATCCATTGTCAGACTCCCCGGTACGCGCGCGCATAGAATCTGCGGGGCATCGGGTCCTCGAGCCCTATCCCCGATATACCTGTTTGAGCGTGCTGACCACTGACTCTATGGTGTTTTCGATGGCGTAATGCGTCTCGATCTCTCTGCGGGCCGCTTGCCCGAGACGATCACGCATCTGCTGATCACTTCCAAGCGCTCGCAGCCGCTCCGCGAGCGACTGGACATTGCCGTGCTGAAACGTCAGTCCGGTTCTTCCTGAATCGATCACCTGCGAGACGCTGGGCTCGTCGGTCACGACGACCGCGAGTTGCGAGGCCATGAATTCGAGAATCGACAAGCTCAAGCCGACCTCGCCGCTCGAAGCGTGAATGGCGATGTCGCAGCCTGACAAGATCTCGGCAACATCATGCCTGTGACCGAGCAGGGTGAATCGGCTCTCCAAATTCCGCTCCCGGATCTTCGCTCGCAACGCCTCGAAATCCGGACCATCGCCAATGTGAATGAACCGCATGTCGAGGTCGGTAAGAAGTGCCGCGGCATCCACTATATCAGTGACTCGCTTATAAGGATGTACACGGGAGCACGAGACGGTGAGGAGGGTGTCGGGCCGCAGCGAAAGCTCCTCGCGTATCGTGGGGCGCGGGTGCGGGAACTGCGACAGGTCTATCCCATTCAACGCCAGATGGCATCGGTCTCGCTCTATGCACGCTACCTTCGTAAGACGCTCGAGAACGTGCTCCGAGCACGCAATGTAGGCGTCGGCGCCGAATATCCGAACTCTTGCGGTCTTGGCAAGGCGCTTCAGTGGAGAAGGCTCCGTCCTCTGTCCGGGCGTATGATCGTGCACGACGATCTTTCGGACTCCGGCGGATCTCAACAGGCGATATATGCTCGAGCTATACGGGCGGTCGGTGAGGTAGATCAGTCCGATATCGTGGTCACGGCAGAATCTGACGAGCGCGGCGGGACGCCGGAAGTCGAAATCAAACTGCTTTATTTCGATGCCGGCTGCCGGCATCTCGGGGTTGACGGTCGTTATTTCCGGGAAGCAGAGTATCGCCCGTCGGCTGGGAAATGCGCGGGCAATGGCGATCCAGAAGCGCTCGATCATCTTCCATGCGTAGCCGGCATCCGATCGCCAGTTTCCAACCAGAAGTATGTTACCGGACGATTGCAAAGCGGACGCCGTCGGCTTCTGGTGTGTCAACGTGGAGCCGAAGTACTCGTGGCTCGCCACGGAGGCGAATTGGCTTTCGAGCCCGCCACCTCGACATACAGCCGCTCGAACTTTCTGGCCGCCGCGGAAGGCTCGTATTGAGCCCGTACCTTCTCGTAGCCGCTGTGCCCCATTGTGGCCGCGAGGTCCGGGTTGGACAGCAGCTCCGACATGCGCTTGGCCATGGCGCCCGTATCGCCCGGTGCAACGAGAAATCCGTCGACACCGTCCTGAACGATTTCGGAAGTCGCCCCGACTGTGGACGATATCACCGGCCTGGCCTGGGCCATGGCCTCGATGAGAACCATGCCGAAGCCTTCCGAGCCGATCGAGGCGAGCACTACGATTGTGCACTTCCGATAATAGTCGGCGACATTGGTCACCAGTCCGGTGAATTCTATTTGGTCCGCATAGGCGGAAGAGCGCGCGATCTGCCGGCACTCGTCAAGGTATGTGGGATCGGCGTCGGAGGAGTCGCCAACGATGTAGATGCGCAACCCGGCGAATCGCGGCAGAATTTGCATCGCGGCGGTGAGAAATTCCTTTTGTCCCTTCCAACGGTTCACGCGGCCAAAAATGCCGATCGCAAGGTTGGCTGGTAGGGGCGGCGGCGGCCCGTCGGGCGCGCGCTCGACAAAATTCGGGATATGATGAATTTTTGCGCGATCAAGCCCCGCCCTGACGGCGGACTCGGTGACTGCCTGAGAAATGGAGATGAACGCTTTGACGTGGCGAAAGTTTCTCCTGCCGCTGCCATCCATGTGACTCGGGAGTATCCCATGCAGTTGATAAATGATCGGAAGACGGAGAAGACGCGCGGCCCAAAGAGGCTCCATCGAATAGTTGTTGACGTGGACGAGGTCCAAGCGCAATTTCCGATAAATGCGCAGCAGACGCACGGTGTACGGCACGTTGGCCAGGAGTTCCGCGATCATCACTGAGAGCTCCGAGGCGCGGCGCAAAGGCGGCCAGCGAAACCGCTTCCCTACGGCCGATTTCCATTTGGCCAAGGTCACGTAATCGACCCGAGGGGCCAGTAGCCGTACTTGCTTGTCGCCGGCAAATTCCTGCGAAACGAAGCCGTCGGAACAGGCGCTCACGAGTGAGGCGTCGACCAGGGTGGTATCGAGGTGCTTGAGGAGATTTCTCGCAACGGCGAGCGATCCGCCAAATGCGACGGCCGTGTCGACGATCAAGACCTTGACGGGTCGGATTCGCGGGACAGGATCTGTCGCCAGCCGCTGTGGCAACATTGATGACGGCTCGGACGTCATTGCGGTCGACTTGCGCGAAACGAGGCAGAGGCAGTGCGAATATCGACGGTGCTCTCGCCCTCGGCCCGCCACTCGGGGAAATCCCGGCCGAGCATTCGGCAGAGAGCCTCCGTCTGACGCCGCTGCACGTCGCCGATCTCGGCCCTCAAGCGTGTGACATCCTCCAGCGACTGCTTTGCGTCCACTGGCCGATAGGCCAATTTCTTAGCCAATCGTTTGAGGCTCATGGGCACGTGTGGAGAGAGGCGATCCCACGCGGCGGAGAACTGTATCCGGTACAGGACTCCTGCGCCCGCGACGCTGGTGAGGTCTTGGGGTTTTTGATTGTGCGCCTGAGAGGATTGCTCTCCCAGCGGATGCGGTGGCAGGCCGAGCCAGCGGTAGATGCGGTCGACTTCACGTTGCGCGTTCTGGACGAGTGCCTCGAACGTCAGGGCATACAGAGAATCTTTCCCGAATACGGTGATATACGGCTCGAGTTGTGTCGCGTAGTCGCTGAAGGCGAGATATCTAGGCTCTTCCTTTACCGCTTTCAGGAGCCCGCGCGGCTCGCCTCGGCCCTTCCGGTAGTTGCGTACTCGTACGGCGTGCCGGTAATGAC
>Ga0335074_10017564_pt1 | contig 10090 bp, 12 predicted proteins | sample Lox_Sample_23_FD_206715 | JGI IMG/M metagenome (GOLD analysis project Ga0335074, IMG submission 206715) | Soil microbial communities from Loxahatchee National Wildlife Refuge, Florida, United States - Lox_Sample_2.3 | ecosystem: Environmental > Terrestrial > Soil > Wetlands | place: USA...
CAGCACGAGAGCACGGCAGCACGAGAGCACGGCAGCACGAGAGCACGGCAGCACGAGAGCACGGCAGCACGAGAGCACGGCAGCACGGCAGCACGAGAGCACGGCAGCACGGCAGCACGAGAGCACGGCAGCACTTTAATAGGCTTTGAATAACAATATGGTATGCAGAGGCGAAGGTCGGAACAGCACGAAAGGACGCAAACACGATTGATGGTAAAGCACGAAAGCACGAATTTGTCCTAGAGTTCGCATTGCGTGATCGCTTTTTAAGAGGCGGAGGAGGGCACATGGCACCGCTAGACTCGGCCGACGTCCAACGGAGCATAGAAAGATGCCAGTTCTCGCTCATCGTCGGCCTTCGTGCTAACGTGCTTTCGTGTTTGCACGACGGTGGTGGAGGAGGGGATGTGGATGGCTACGCTTATCGGGCTGGTTTCCCAAAAGGGCGGGGTCGGAAAGAGCACACTCGCACGGCTTGTCGCTCGTGAATATGCCCACGCGGGTTGGCACGTCAAGATTGCGGACCTCGATATCTCGCAAGGGACAAGCACGGATTGGAAGCAACGACGCGAACGCGGCGGCATTAAACCTGACGTCGCGGTAGAGCCCTTTGGCGCAGTAGCCCAAGCCCTAAAGGTCGCGCCGACTTACGACCTCTTACTATTTGACGGTCCTCCACATTCGATGGCAGGAACGCTGGAGATTGCCCAGGCTAGCGATGCGATCATCTTGCCCACGGGGCTCAGCCTCGACGATCTTAAGCCCTCGGTCTTGCTCGCCCACGAGCTCGTAGAGAAATCAGTTCCTCGATACAAACTCGTCTTTGTCCTGTGCAGAGTAGGGGACCGCGAAAACGAAATTGCAGAAGCCAAAGCGTACATCCGAAAAGCAGGGTACGAGGTTCTAGAGGGTGAGTTGCCGGAAAGAACCGGATATCGGCGCGCCAGTGATCAGGGTAGGGCGGTTTCGGAAACCACACATCCAAGTCTGAGGGAGAAAGCTGAGCGAGTGGCCCAAAGCATCATCGATTTCGTTGGTCATTGCTCGCAAAGCACCTATGCGTCAGCAGAGGTTAGATGAATATGACGACGGTTGTTCCGCCTCCTCCAGGAAAGTTGACTAAGGGTGAGCCTCCTAGCAGAGAGGAAACTCGAGGCAATATTTTGAAACCCGAGTCGGGCAAGTACGTGGCGCTTAATTTTAAAGTTCCCGCTGAATTCAAGAGGGATTTCAAAATTGCTGCTGCGACTTACGGCATGACACAGTCTGACTTGCTCCAGCAAGCCTTTTCGGACTGGCTACAGCGACACGGACTGATGCCCGTCCAAGTGGTCAAGGCCACAGGATAAAGGGACAGGCCAGTTGCCCTGAAGACTACATGTTTGCAGGTAGGTAGTGCTGAGGAGGACGGATGTGGTGATGGAGAAGGTGCAACAGACACTGGCCCGGTTGGAGCAAAAGGCACGTGATCAAGCTGCCAAGGCTGCCAAACGGAACGAGACAAATCCCGATCATCGAAAACATGACGAATTGTTGCCGGATAGACATCCGGTAAAAGATTTTTTTGTTGCCGATGTTCTTGATTGGGCCCTCAAGGCCGACCGGCACACGATGGAACACCCAATGTTCAGCCTGTCGAAGACTCCCGATCGAAAAGAGCGCCATTATGAGCATCAGGGGAGAACGGTCACTGTCATGCCCAGTTCCCGCGGGATTGCAACCATATGGGACAAAGACATTCTCCTCTATTGCATAAGCGTCTTGGTTGACGGTCTCAACAAAGGGCGCACAGATATATCTCGAACGGTGCGCCTTAAGGCGTACGACTTAATGGTGACAACCAACCGCTCCACCGGCGGAGAACACTACAAACGCCTTGAGGCGGCTTTCGACAGATTGTCGGGTACCCGCATAAAGACCAACATAACGACTAACGGCAAGCGTGTTCGAGAGGGCTTCGGCCTCATTGACAACTGGAAGATCATCGAGAGATCGCCAGGAGACGGGCGCATGGTAGCCGTGGAAGTTACCCTCAATGAGTGGCTTTATAATGCAATTGTCGCACGCGAAGTCTTGACCCTGAACCGAGACTACTTCCGCTTGGACGGGGGTCTTGAGCGACGGATCTACGAACTCGCGCGAAAGCATTGCGGAGCTCAGGCAAGATGGATAATCAGTCTTGAGCTGTTGCATAAGAAAAGTGGTTCGGTGGGACCTCTTAAGAGATTCCGCGAGTTCGTCAAGAAAATCGCGCGAGCCGACTGCTTACCTGACTATCGGATCAGCTATGACTTGGGCGATGATAAAGTGATGTTTTTCTCGAAGAATCCAAAGAAACTCGCGCAAGGTACCTTGGAGGCAGTTGCGAATGGATAGATACCTGCCCATCGACTGTATTGCCGTGAATGGCCAGCCTGATCCGGGATTTCGTCATAGATATTCGTGAAGCCATCCTTGAAAACGAGTAGCAGGCAAACGAAGTTTCGGTCTATCGGTGACCGAGGTTCCAACCTTTCGGTTTCCGTTATGCACGTATCAAAGAGCGTTTTTATGTCGCTCACGCTAACTAGTTTTTTAGGAGGTTACTTCGGCCTATCGGTGACCCAAAAGAGATTACGATCAACATCCCGCAAAGCACGTTTTTCTCGGCCTATCAGTGACTCGTCTTTCGGCCTATCAGTGTCCCAGGGTAGATTTTGTACATCGTCGTACGAGACAAGCACTTGTCGGCCTATCGGTGACTCGTCCCTCGTCCGAACAACGGTGCAATTCGGAGCGCTAACTGCCGAGGTGCAGCCGACGAAAGTATCGGCCTATCAGTTACCGCGATTCGGTTACAGTAGCTCTTTACCGATGTTTTCAGCCTCGGCCTATCGGTGACCGAGCGTGACGCTCGAATGATAGGGTGTGCGACATACTCGGGTCGGCCTATCGGTGACGACAAGACTGTTGCACTCGCGCCAATCAGTACACGGCAGACTTTCGGCCTATCAGTGCCCTGGCCAAGTTGCCCGGCCCCGTTGAGCACGCCGCAGGGTTGTCGGCCTATCAGTGACCAAGGGTTCCGAATGGCAGATCTTCTTCCCCTTTCGCGACACTTCGGCCGATCAGTGACCATAGACTGGGCCTATCAGTGGCGCTATTCCGGCCAATCAGTGACAAAAACTTCGGCCTATCAGTGGCTGTCCAGTCGGCCTATCGGTGACTCACCTACAAAGAATCTCTCGCAAACTCAAGGTCTTGGCCACCCATTTTTGACCATAACACGCACGCGCGATCTTAACTTAGAACTAACTCTCCTAACGCCAACCCAACCCGCCGGCTCAACAGGGGGCTACGCCCCCTTGGCGCCTTTTATAGACCCAGCCTCTAACGCAACCAAATCTCCGCCTCTTAGGGGGCTCCGCCCCCTGCCGGCTCAAACCCAACCCACCCGGCAAACCCCCGCAAGGACGCCCTACGGGCACCCACAAAACATCCAACTACCGCGCGCCGCCTCTGGCGGCGGAAAAATGCAAACAGTGATGAAACCGGTTGCGGTCTTGTATCCGGCCTTGCTTGGACTGCGCTTCACGCTAACGCCCATGGCCATGATGAAGTCTGCGCACCCATCGCCCATTTCTCAAACGCGGCCTCTTCGCGGCCGAGGCGCCAAACGAACGCTTACGGGTGCCGGTCTGACCGGTTAGTCATCACCAATGAGAGATGTCTCGCAACACGTGGCAGGCCAAAGGCCCTCAGGCCGGATTTTTCGCGCCGCCGCCGATCATCGTGATGCGCAGCCGGCCGGAACCAGCGGCGGCGGGGCGGCGGTAAGCTTCTCCGCGCGCCAGCAGCGCCCAACTTACGCGCGCATTGTGATTGGCGATCGCGACGGCGGCCATATAGGGGCCGCGGCGGCTGGCCAAGGCCATCATCCAGCGGCTGCGCGCGTCTTGTTACGTGCCGCCGCCACCAGCGCCGAACGTGCCCCTTCGACCAGCAAAGTGCGCAGATAGCGATTGCCCCGTTTGCTGATGCTGAGCAGCACCGTGCGGCCGGCCGTCGAATACTGGCGTGGGACCAGGCCCAGCCAGGCACTCAGATGGCGCCCGGTGGCAAACCCCGAGCCATCGCCGACTGCTGCCACCAGGGCCGTGGCTGTCATCGGACCAATGCCTTCGATTTGTCCCAAGCGCTGGCAGCGTGCGTCTTGCGCAAAGGCCCGCGCGATCAGCTTGTCATAGTGCCGGCGCCGTTCTTCCAACAACCGCAGGCGCTCGGCCATCTCATTGAGCAGTTCGCGGAAGAGGGCGCTCAACTCGGGGGGCTCGAGCACCTGCGGCAACAGGAGGTGCAAGGGGCCCGCCCCTTGCGCGGCGACGATGCCGTGCTCAGCCAGAAAGCCACGCATTTGATTCACCAGGCGTTCAGGTTCTTGAGCAATTGCGCGCGAGCGCGGTGCACTTCCTGGGCTTCCTCTTCGGCCAGCGTCTTAACTGGCACGAAGCGCATCGAGCGGCGCGCGGCGGCCTCGCAGATGGCCTCGGCATCGTTGCGATCATTTTTGTTGCTCTTGACGAAGGCTTTGACGAACTGCGGACTGATGAGCCGCGCCGTATGGCCCAGCCGCGTCACTTCGCGGGCCCAATGATGGGCGCCGCCGCAGGCCTCCAGCCTCCATCGCCACCACGCAGCGCGGCAGATTGCCGATGAACGGCAGCAATTGCGCGCGGCTCAAACGTTTGCGCAAGAGCATGCGCCCACGTGCATCGGCACCATGCAGATGGAAGACGCTCTTGGCCAGATCGATACCCAAAATCGCGAGTTTCATGGCGGACCTCCTGTCGGGGTTGGCTCAGTTCTCACCTCACCGAGGTCATAACGACACCGGCTGGGTCCATACCATCTCAATCCCACCCAACCCGCCTTACCCCCAATCGGAGCGCCCTACGGGCGAACCCAACCCCATCAACCACCGCGCGCCGCCTCTGGCGGCGGGAAATGAAAACAAACCATGGAAGCGCAGCGCGATAGCCGGATGATTGCCGCACGGGTGGCGATGGACCAGCTCGAAGCCATGGGCTCGGCAGCCTCCGATATCGGGGTCAAGCGCTTCGACGGCACCATGCTGCTGCGCGAAGGCTGGGGCGCCAAGCAGGTGCTTAAGTCACTGCTCTGGCTGCGGCGCGAAAACTTTAATTGCGGGCACATCTATGTGCGGCCTGCGGGCATCCACGGACTTAGTCTAGTAGACGACCTCAAGCCTGACGCGCTGGTACGGATGAAGGCGGAAGGCTTCGAGCCCGCTGCGGTGGTCGAAACCTCGCCGGGGAGTCTGCAGGCCTGGCTCAAGCACGGCGCGACGCTCCATGAGGCAACCGGCACGCGGGCGGCCAAGCTACTGGCCGAACGCTACGGCGGCGACCCCGGCAGCGCCGACTGGCGCCACTTCGGGCGGCTCGCAGGGTTTACTAATCCCAAACCATATCGCCGCTTAGCCTCGGGCCTGCATCCGTTTGCGCGGCTGCTCGAAGCCAGCGGGCAGATCTACCGGCAGGCACCCGTATTCGTCGCGGAAGTCAAAGCAGCAATGGCCGGTGAGACGGTGAGTAAGACCGGCGGCAACGACACGGCGGGGGGAGGGCAGGGCGCTCCGGAGTCGCCGCCACTTCGATCGCTAGCAGAGTTTCATAACGATTCGCGCTACGGCGGCGATCTGCATCGGGCGGATCTGGCCTGGGCGCGCCACGCGGCGGCTATGGGATTGTCGGCCAGTGAGATTCGCAGGGCCATCATAGAGGCGCGTGACCTGGCCAAGAAGGGCAGCGCCAGGCGCGCCAGCGCGCGTATGCTGAGCGCACCGCCTTCAAAGCGCTCCGGCAGGTGGAGTGACGGGGCGCTGGCGGCGCTCAGGCATGAAGAACCTAGGTATACGAGGACCAGGCAACAGCGCGCCGCGCATTCAAATCGATGAAGCAGCAGATTACAATTTAGTGATAGGTTGAGAAGCATGGAACCGGCCAGCCTGTTTCGCGACAAGCCACCGTCCGAGCAGCGGAACCTTACGGTTTTCCGAGCTGAAATGGTTGCCCGCGAGGAGACCAGCTGGCGCGAATTGTTCAGAGGCTTCGACAATCTCAAGGCCATTACCTATTCGAGCGGTCTGGACCCGATACTGGAGCTCACCGGGATGTTCTGCGACGTCGAAGTTACTTTTGGTTCCGAGCGAATTCTGTCGCGGGAGCATGCGGCTCTCGAACAAGCGAGCCATATTGCCAAGGGGTACACTTTCGTCGATGCGGTGGTCGATCAGAAGGTGTTTCTTCAACAGCTTGGTGGCGAATTGGGCAGGCCAGCGCGTGCGCTACTGCCGAGAGTAGCGAACGGCACGCTGCGCTTTCGGCTCCTGCGCAAGATGCCGAGCCACGAGAAGCTCTACCTGCTCGCGAGCGAGGGCAAACATCGGGTTATTACCGGCTCCGCTAATCTGAGTCTCGCCGCGCTTTGCGGGCGCCAGAAGGAGCTGTACGTCGTCTTCGAGGGTGAACAGGCCTATCGGGCGTTCGACGAATATTACATGCGTGACGCGGGAGAGGCTGCCCCGGTGTCCGCCGATTATCTGGCGGTGCCATCCGCTCAAGATGGCGCGCTGGAACCCCGTACTGCCCCGATTCCGGCGGCGGAAGTGCCCTGCGTGCAGATGCTTTCGGCAGGAGTGGCGATTATTGAAGATCGGCCCAAGATGCCATCGGCCGGGTTAACGCCGGAGGCCCTCAAGCTGGCCGGCATCGAAGGAGCACGGCTGCGCGGTCTTGAAGTGGAGGCCGCGAAGAATGGCAGAACATTAATCATGGCAAACTCGTTTTTACGAGCTTATCGAGCCCACCAGACGGCGCCGGCTGAAAGCGCAGACGACGAACGCATAGCATCGCGGGTCAACATAGTTATCGATACCGGCGAAGTATTTCTTGATGACAATCTGTGGCTTGGACCCCAAAGTGAGCTTCGCCCTGAAGAGATTCGCGGCGATGCGCTGCTGATGGCGGAGTATCTCGCGAGTTTCGCCAACTTCTTCGGCAACGCCGAAGGGGCGATCAGCTCGTACTGGACCTTCCTGAGCTGGCTGTATGCGGCTCCGGTCGCGCCGTGGCTGCGGCAGGCGGCGGTCCTCAATTCGGGTGACCCGCTGGCCTATCCGGTTTTCGGGATTCTTTACGGACGATCCAATGGCGGCAAGTCCTGGTTCTCGGAAATCGCGGCAAGTTCGATGTTCGGACCGGTGTGGAAGCAGTTACGCGGCACGTCGTTCACCGCCAACGGTGTGCTCGGGTTGCGCGAGCAGCTTGGTGCTATCCCGTTGCTCATCGACGATGTGAATCGCGACCGCTTCACACGCCAGGTGCCAGACCTGGTTAAATTCGACCGGGATCGCTCAAGCCTGTACGCGCCGGTTATCATTTCAACCAATAAGCAAGTGAGCGCGGTATCGCCTGATATTCGCAAACGCGCAGTGGTTTGCCTAATCGATGCTGCTATCCCCGATCAGCACACACCCTCCAAGGAGATCGCTCACCGGGCTCATGCTGACATCGGCACCAATTTCTACCGGGTCTACCTCAAGCGGCTTCTGCCAATGCTTCCCACGATGCGGGAGCAAATCGCGGAACGGCCAATGGCGCCACCCGACCTGCTCGAAGTATCATCCGCGCTTATAAGGGATTTGATGGGCAGTTATGTTGAAAGTATGCCCGGCTGGATGAAACCGGTCACGAACGGCGAACGCCTGGCGATGAATGACCAGCCTATACTCGATCAACTCAATGACATTGCGGCCAACCACGAGGAGCGCGTCGCGATTAATCACCGGGCGGGGGAGCTGAGCGTCAACTTTGGCGGAGACAACGTCCAGGCGAACAATTTTGAGAAGCTGGTGCCGGCCTTTGCGCTCAAACGGCGTTTTGCCGATAGTGTAACGGTTGACCTCACGGCCTTGGAGAAAATCTATGGCGCACAGGCATTTTCACGCCGCCGAGGCTGGCTTATGCGCCTTTTGCGACGATGAGCGGCGAATTCATCGGATTCCGGCTGCAAGGTCTTTGGCCAATGATTGTGATAGAAATGGGTCGCGAACAAACGAAGCATGCCTGCCAAGAGCAAGAAGCTTGAAAACAGCCCCCTTAGAATTGCTGCGCCAATGCATGAACGGCTGCTCGCGGCCCGTGCGGGCGGAGCCGATCTGGATGACCGGCAATTTTGGGCGGCGGCAGACGGTCGGCGTGCGCGGGATTCAGTGCGAAAGTAATCTTATGACCGAACACACCGTTATCGAGACCTCGCCGGAAGTTCTGCACGGCACGCCGGTTTTCGCCGGGACCCGGGTTCCGGTAAAGAGCCTATTCGACTATCTCAAGAGCGGCGACACGCTGGCCGACTTCCTCGACGACTTTCCCACTGTCAGCCGCGAACAGGCGGTGCGGACGCTCGAACTTGCCAGAGAGGATCTAATCGATGCGGCTATTACTGGACGAGTCGCTGCCGAGGAAGCTCAAAACCCGCCTCGGGCCTCATGAGGTTCGCACCGTTCCAGAAATGGGTTGGGCGGGTAAGAGCAACGGCATCCTCTTGAGCCTTGCAGAAGAGGAATTTGAAGTCTTCCTGACTGCCGATCAGAAACTGCCGAACCAGCAGAACCTGAAGACGTTTAAGATCGCAGTGGTGGTATTTGCTGCAGTCAGTAACCGCCTCCGTGATATTGAACCGCTCCTGCCTAAGACTCTCGAAATCTTGCCGGATCTTCGACCAGGCACGGCTGTGGTAATCAGCTGAGCAAGTGGTACATGGTGCTACTAATCTTCGAAAAAAGAACGAGCGCAAACGGCGCCGCGAGTTTACATCGGCATCGCCGGCCAGCGAGCTCTGTACGGGAGGAGATCACCCGATGGACTTAGGGAAGATTGGGATTTGGGCCATGCTGGAAACGATGACCGTCCGCGAAACACTCGGCTTCGCCAACAAAATCGAACAGCACGGTTACAAGGTTCTCTGGATTCCCGAGGGTCCTGGCCGTGACCCTTTCGCCCATTCAGCCTATTTGCTGAGCCACACCGGGAGCCTCGCGATCGCTACCGGCATTGCGAATATCTGGGCGCGCGATGCGATGGCAATGGCTTCGGCGGCGAGAACCGTGGCCGAGATCGCCGAGGGACGTTTCATACTGGGAATTGGCGTGAGCCATAAGCCGGTGATCGCCAATCGCGGCCACACTTATGACAAGCCGTACAGCTACATGAAACAGTACCTTCCGCAATTGAAGGAAGCGCTGAAAAAGCCGGGCCGCATAAAGAACCAGATTCCGCTCCTGATTGCCGCGCTTCACCCAAAGATGCTCGCGCTGGCGGCCGCGCAGACTGATGGCACACATCCATATTTTGTACCGCCCGAGCATACCGCCAAGGTTCGGGCACAAATCGGTCGGACACCTTGGGTTTGCGTCGAACAGGCTGTGATCCTGGAAGCGGATGCAACCAGGGCGCGCGCGGCCGCACGCCAGCACATGAGCTTCTATGTGACGCAGCTGCCGAACTACAAAAACAATTTGAAAGCGCTCGGATGGCAAGAGGCGGACTTCGACAACGGGTGCAGCGATCGCTTAGTCGATGCGATTGTCGCTTGGGGTAACGAAGATAAGATTCGCGCTCGCATCCAAGCGCATTTGACCGCCGGCGCTACACACGTATGTATTCAGGCGCTTCGGGCCGACAGCCAGCCGCTTCCCGACCTGCGCGCGATCGAGGCACTCGCCTCCGCGTAGGCGCTGAATCCATGGATAAATAACTTATGCATTGACTGCCGCGAAAAACGCTCTTGGAGGCTGGAGGCATCGACACGATGATACGAGTCCATATTCACTTGAAAGTGGAGGATCTTGACGCCAGCCGGGTGTTTTACAAGGCCTTCTTCGGAGCGCCGCCCGTGAAGGTCAAGCCGGATCAAATCAAATTTCGCCCGCCCTCAGCGCCGCTCAATCTAACTATCTCGCAGGCGCATCGCGGTGAGCCTAGCGCCAGCGCCGTCAACCATCTCGGGATTGAAGTGGAGTCACGTGTAG
>Ga0335074_10017565_pt1 | contig 10090 bp, 9 predicted proteins | sample Lox_Sample_23_FD_206715 | JGI IMG/M metagenome (GOLD analysis project Ga0335074, IMG submission 206715) | Soil microbial communities from Loxahatchee National Wildlife Refuge, Florida, United States - Lox_Sample_2.3 | ecosystem: Environmental > Terrestrial > Soil > Wetlands | place: USA: Florida...
GACCACGTCCATCGCGTCGAGGCCCAGATCGCGCAGGTTCTCCTCGACCTGCGCGCGCAGCTGCTCAGGGGCCAGCGCCTCGGGCCAGCCGCCGTTGGCGTCTCGCCGTGCCCCGACTTTGGTGACGATGTGCAGGTCCTCGGGGTAGGGGAACAGCGCCTCCCTGATGATCTGGTTGGTGACGCGCGGGCCGTAGTAGCCGGATGTGTCGATGTGGGTGATGCCCAGCTCAACCGCCTCGCGCAGCACCGCCACCGCGGCGTCACGGTCGGCGGGCGGCCCGAACACGCGCGGGCCGGCCAGCTGCATCGCCCCGTATCCCATCCGCGTGACGGTCAGGTCCCCGCCCAAGGCGAACGTCCCGCCCGGATGCGTCCTCGCTGCCATCAGGACGTGCCGGGGATAAGGGCGATGACGGGGATGGTCCGCGCTGTTTTCCGCTGGTAGTCGCCGAAGCGGGGATAGCGCCGGGCCTGCTCCGCGTATTTCTCGTCACGCTCGGGCCCGGCCAGTTCGGTGGCGTGCACCTCGATGACGCGGTCGCCGACCTCGATCGTGGTGTCCGGGTGGGCGAGCAGGTTGTGGTACCAGGCGGGGTTGTCGTCGGCCCCCGCCTTCGACGCGAAGACGAGATACCGGCCGTCGTCGGCCAGGTACATCACCGGGCTGACGCGCGGCGTCCCGGTACGGGCGCCGGTGGTGTGCAGCAGGAGCAGCGGCGCTCCGGCGAAGCCACCGCCGACCTGGCCGTGGTTGGCGCGGAACTCCGCGATGATGCGCGCGTTGTGCCCGCCGGGTTCAGTCATGTCATCTCCTTCTGGGATGCGGACCAGCATGCCACCGTCTCCCGCTGTGGTGCCGCCGGGGCCTGGCATGGAACAGTAGGGCTATGGCCGAACTCCGCGGGAAAGTCATTCTTGTCACCGGTGCGACCGACGGGCTTGGCCGGGCGCTGGCCGCCGAGCTCGCCAGGGCCGGGGCGACCGTGCTCGTCCACGGCCGCGACCCCGGGCGGATCGCGGACACGATCAAGGAGGTCACCGCGGCGGCCGCTGAGGCGGACGATCCGGCGGCCAGCGACCGGGTGCGCGGATACCAGGCGGACCTGTCGAGCCTCGCCGGGGTGCGTGACCTCGCCGACCAGGTCATCGCGGCGGAGCCGCGGCTTGACGTGCTGGTGAACAACGCCGGCATCGGCGGCGACGTGCCCGGTGGCGGCGCACGGCAGGAGAGCGCGGACGGGTACGAGCTGCGGTTCGCCGTCAACTACCTGGCGACGTACGCGCTGACCCGGCTGCTGCTGCCGCTGCTGCGCGCCTCGGCGCCGTCCCGGATCGTCAACGTCGCCTCCATCGGGCAGCAGGCCATCGACTTCAGCGACGTGATGCTCACGAAGGACTACAACGGGATGCGCGCCTACCGGCAGAGCAAGCTCGCGCAGGTCCTGTTCACCTTCGACCTGGCCGCCGAGCTCGACCCGGACGGCGTGACCGTCAACGCCCTGCACCCGGCCACGTTCATGCCGACCAAGATCGTGTCCTCGCCCATCAGCACCATCGCTCAGGGCGTCGAGGCGACGATGCGGCTGATCGCCGCCCCGGACGCGGAGACCGGCACCGGCCGGTTCTACAACAGCCTCGGCGAAGGACGGGCGGACGACCAGGCCTACGACCCCGCGGCACGCCGCCAGCTGCGCGAGCTGTCGGAGCGGCTGACCGGCGTGTAAGGCCGGCGTGTAAGGCCGGCGTCGCCGGCTAGCCGGGAGGGCCAGGGACCGTCGCCACGTCGACCGCCTCGACCTGGCCGGAGTCGAAGTTGGACACCAGCAGCGGGCCGTCAGGGGCCAGCGTCATGTCCCGCGGGAACAGCCCCGCCCGGATGTGACCGACGACCGCGGGCCGCCCGGCCAGCGCTGCCGCCACGTTCACCACGTCCAGGTCTGAGGTCGCCCCGCTGGCGCCGAACCGGTTGGAGTCCGCGACCACCATGAGCGAGCCGCCCCTGACCGCCGCCAGCCCGACCGGCGCCTCGCCCACCCGGACGGCGGCGACCAGGGCCCGCTTCGGATCGCTGACCAGCCGGGCCGCCGCGAAGCACAGCAGCTCGTCGCTGGCCCGGGCGGTCACCCACACCTGTGTGCCGTCCGCCGCGGTCGTGACCCGGACCGGCTGGCAGCCGGCGTCCACGGTGGCGACCACCGAGGCGGCCGGGTCCGTTTCCGCACGCCGCAGGTCGATAACGGTCAGCGTGCCCGCGGACGACGCGCCGCCGCCCGGGGCGCCCGGGGCGCCCGTCCCGCGCGACGCGATCTCGCTCGTCGCGTACAGCCAGCGCCCGTCGGGAGACACCGTAATGCCCACCGGCGCGAGCTCGAGGGGAATGCTGCCCACGTAATCCGCCGCGCCGAACCCGCGCGACACCGCCGCGCCCAGGTCGAACACCGCCGCCTGCTGCGAGTCCTCCAGGGTCACGAACGCGAACCGCCCGTCGGGGGAGGCCGCCACCTCGATCGCGCCGCCCTGCGGGCCGCCGCTCGCGCCGCCCGACGTGCCGCCCGGCGCGGACAGCGTGCCGAGCACGGCGCCGGGGACGCCGCTTTCCGCGCGGGTCACGCTCAGCACGGCCACCCCGGCGTTGTCCGCCGCGAGCAGGTACTTACCGTCCGGCGTGATCGTCACGCCCAGCGGCATGCCGGGCACGGGGACGCTCCTGACCAGCGCCGGCGCGCGCGAGCCGGCCAGCCGCAGGACGTCGATCGACGGGCTGCCGGCGCGCGGCCCGGTGACCGCGACGAATGCCCAGCGTCCGTCGGCCGTCGCCGCGACCCCGAACGGGCTGCCGGACACCGGCAGCATCGCGGCGCTGACCGCGCCGAGCGCGGGGGACGCGGCGGTGGCGGTGCTGCAGCCCGGCGCGGCGAGCGCCCGCGCCGGAAGCGGAGGTGGCGGGGGCGCCGGGGCCGACACCGGCCCCGGCGTCGCGTCGGCCGCGTGCGTGGCGGCCCCGGTGCACCCCGCGCAGAGACAGGCCGCGCAGAGACAGGCCGCGCAGCAGGCGATCGCGACGGTCAGGTATCCGCCCGCGCGGTGCGTTTTCCGAGCCAGCGCCAGCCGCATGGCCCCCAATGCTAGCGCTCGTCCCCTTCGCCCGGGATGCGGGCAATGTCCCAGGCAGCTGACGTCCCGACACATTCAGGAAACATCGCGGGCATTCCCACCTGCCACGTTACCGCCGGCGTAACAAACGGGAAATGCCCTCGAAACCCGCGCATGGGAAACATTAACCGTTGCATGAAAGCAGGCGGAGCGGCCGGGGGCCAGTAAGCCCGTGGGGACCACGACCCTGGAACCCGAGAGGCCCTTCATACAGGTAGCCCCTGGAGGAGTAAATACAGTGATTCCATACCCCACCTGGCTGGGATCGGGAGACAACGCCTGGCAGATGACAGCGGCCACGCTGGTCGGGCTCATGTCCATCCCGGCCCTGGCCGTCCTGTACGGCGGCCTCGTGCAGAAGAAATGGGCGATGAACACCGTCTTGATGGTGTTCAGCACCTTCTGCCTGGTCCTCATCACGTGGGTTCTCTGGGCCTACAAGATGGGCTTCGGTACCCCCCTGATCAGCACGTTCGTCGGTGATCCGCGGACAATCCTCGGCGCCAACGCGCTGCAGGGCCAGGCGAATATCCCGCTGCTGAACGGGTTGATGCCGAGCTTCAAGCTGCCCGCTGCGTCGGTCGAGTATTTCCAGTTCGTGTTCGCCGCGATCACCCCGATCCTTTTCATCGGCAGCGTGCTCGGCCGGATCAGCTTCAAGGTGTGGCTGATCTTCGTGCCGCTGTGGATCACCTTCGCCTACTCGGTGAACGCCTTCCTGCTCTGGGGCGGCGGCTACTGGGCCGGCAAGGGCGCGCTCGACTTCTCCGGCGGTTACGTCATCCACCTGGCCGCCGGCGTCTCCGGCTTCACGGCGGCGGCGATCATCGGGCCGCGGCTGAAGCGCGACCGTGAGAAGGCCATTCCGAACAACCTGATGTTCGTCGCGGTCGGCGCCGGCATCCTGTGGCTCGGCTGGAACGGCTTCAACGGCGGTGACCCGTACTTCGCGGGCGCGGACGCCGCGGCGGCCGTGGTCAACACCAACCTCGCGACGGCCGTGGCCATGATGACCTGGATCTTCATGGACATGTTCCTGACCAGGGAAAAGAAGCCGACCTTCCTCGGCGGCCTGAACGGCATGATCTGCGGCCTGGTCGGCATCACGCCCGCCGCCGGTTACGTCAACGGGTTCGGCGCGATCGTGATCGGCCTCGTCTGCTCCGGGGTCGTCTGGACCGCCTGGCAGTACCTGCCGAAGTACGTCTGGCCCTTCAACAAGGTCGACGACGCCCTCGGCGTGGTCTACACGCACGGCATCGCGGGCCTGTTCGGCGGCCTCCTCGTCGGCCTGCTCGCCGACCCGAACATGATCGTGTACGTGGGCCTCGGCAAGACGTCCTCGGTCGCCGGCACGGGCCTGTTCTACGGGCACCCGCACCAGTTGCTCGTGCAGTTCCTCGCGGCGCTCACGATCATCATCTGGGACGGGGCCGTCACCGCGGTCATCCTGTACGTCATCAAGTACGTGTTCCGGATGAAGCTGCGGTTCGACGACGCGGACCTGGAGGTCGGCGACATCGCGATCCACGGCGAAGAGGTCTACCCGCAGGAGGACGTGCTCAGCACCCGGCTGTCGGTGACGGCCGAGGCCGAGGCCTCGCCCACGACCGAGGAGCCGCGCCGCCCGGAGAAGGCCAGCACCGAATAGGTGACCTGCGTTACGTTGCGGCCGTAACGCACTGGGGCCGCGCGCCGGGGTACCGTCAAGGTGCCCAGGTGCGCGGCCCCTGGCATGTCCCGGACGGCCTGCTCGTTACCTGGAGGTAGAGCCAGCCAGGCTGCCCAGGATTGGAGTGCTGTGAAATCCGTCGTCACGACCGCGACACTGGTGACCGAGGACGGCGTGCCGATCGACGCCGTGCACCTGCCGGGACCGCGGGACCTCGCGATCGTCATGGCGCACGGGTTCACCCAGTCGTGGCAGCGGCCCACAGTGTGGACGATCGCGCGGCGGTTCAACCTCAAGGCGGGCGTGGTGACGTTCGACTTCCGCGGGCACGGCCGGTCCGGCGGGCTGTCCACGCTCGGCGACAAGGAGATCTACGACCTTGACATGGCCGTGCACTATGCCCGCGAGCTCGGCTACCAGAAGATCGCCGCCGTCGGCTTCTCCATGGGCGGCTCGGTGGTGCTGCGCCAGGCGGCGCTGCAGGGCGGAGTGGATGCGGTGGTCTCGGTCAGCGGGCCAGGCCGCTGGTTCTACCGGGGCACCGAGCCAATGCGCCGGGTGCACTTCGTGGCAGAAAAGCGCCTGGGCCGGATGATCGCCAGACGGTTCCTGAACACCAGGATCGACCCGCACGGCTGGCCGGTCCCCGACCCGCTGCCGCCGGCCGCCGCCGCCGAGCGGATCTCACCCGTCCCGCTGCTGATCGTGCACGGCGACAAGGACCAGTTCTTCCCCGCCGACCACGCCCGCCAGCTCTACGCCGCCGCCAGGAAGCCGAAGGAACTGTGGCTCATCCCCGGCTTCGGCCACGCGGAACGGGCAACGGACGACCAGCTCACCGACCGGATCGCCGGATGGGTGACCGAGGCGGTCACCGAGAAGACCGGCCAGCAGGAGCCGGCCTCCCCGTAATCACCAGCTGCCGGGCACCGGCATGCCCTCGGTGTACCCGGAGGCGCTCTGCACGCCGACCACGGCCCGCTCCGCGAACGACGGCAGGTCGCGCGCGCCGGCGTAGGTGCATGCGCTGCGCACGCCGGCGACGATCATGTCGAGCAGGTCCTCCACACCGGGCCGCGCGACGTCCAGGTACATCCGCGCCGAGGAGATCCCCTCCTCGAACAGCTCCTTGCGCGCCCGCTCGTACGCGGAGTCCGCCGCCGAACGCAGCCGCACCGCGCGCGCCGACGCCATCCCGAAGCTCTCCTTGTACAGCCGCCCCTCAGGGTCGCGGAACGTGTCGCCAGGCGACTCGTAGGTCCCGGCGAACCAGGAGCCGATCATCACGCACGACGCGCCCGCCGCCAGCCCGAGTGCGACGTCGCGCGGGTGCCGGACGCCGCCATCGGCCCAGACGTGCGCGCCCAGCGCCGCAGCCTCGGCGGAGCACTCGAGCACCGCGGTGAACTGCGGCCTGCCCACCCCGGTCATCATCCGGGTGGTGCACATCGCGCCGGGCCCGACACCGACCTTCACGATGTCCGCCCCGGCCGCCACCAGGTCGGCCACGCCGGACGCCGTCACCACGTTCCCCGCGACGACCGGCACCGAGGGCGACAAGCCCCGCACGGCGCGCAGCGCGGACAGCATCTTCTCCTGATGGCCGTGCGCGGTGTCCACGACGAGGATGTCGACGCCGGCGTCGAGCAGCAGCTTCGCCTTGGCCGCCACATCGCCGTTCACGCCGACGGCCGCCCCGACCCGCAGCCGTCCCGCCGCGTCGGTCGCGGGGGTGTACAGCGTGGCCCGCAGCGCGCCGGTGCGGGTGAGGATCCCGGTGCACTCCCCGGATGGGGCGACCACCGGCGCCAGCCGGCGCCGGTGGTCGTGCAGCAGGCCGAACGCCCGCTCCGGCGGCGTGCCCGCGGGCAGCGTGACGGGGTCGGCGGACATCACGGTGCTGAGCTGGGCGAACCGGTCGGCCCCCGCGCAGTCCGCCTCGGTGACGACGCCGACAGGCGCGCCGGCGCCGTCGATCACCACCACCGCACCGTGCGCCCGCTTGGGCAGCAGCGCGAGCGCCTCGCCGACGGTGTCCGTCGGCCCGAGCGTGATCGCCGTGTCGACGACGAGGTCACGGGTCTTGACCCACTCGACCACGTCGGCGACCACGTCGGCGGGGATGTCCTGCGGCAGGATCGCGATGCCGCCGCGCCGCGCGATCGTCTCCGCCATGCGGCGGCCGGAGACGGCGGTCATGTTGGCCGCCACGACCGGGATGGTGGCGCCGCTGCCGTCCGGCGCGGTCAGGTCGACGTCGAGCCGCGACCCGACCGCCGACCGCCCGGGCACCATGAACACATCGCTATAGGTCAGGTCGGTGGCCGGCTCGATATCGTGAAGAAAACGCACGTCCTTAATTCTTACCGCAGACGGGGACCGTAAAAGTTATCCCGAACGGGCCCGTGGTGACTCCCTCACGCAGGCGTCAGCCCGAACGCGGCGAACATGATGTCGGCGATCCTGTCGGCCATCTCGTCGACCGGCAGCTGCACCTCGGTGGTGACCACGAAGTTCACCCGCTCCAGCATCATCAGGCAGGCGAACGCGGTGAGCTCGGCCTGCTCCTGATGCCGGCCGGCCGCTTCCGCGGCCGCCGTCATGCCGGTGGTCATCGCCTCGGTGATGCTGAAGAACAGCCGCAGCCCGTCGCCGAACAGCTCCCCTGGGGCGTTCGCCGAGCTGAGCGTGCGCAGCACGGTCGAGTGCGCGGCGTAGGCCGCGAAGAACTTCCGCACCCACTGGCGCAGCACGGCTAGGCCGGTCTCGTCGCCCGTGACGACGGGGAAGTCGCCCGCCACGCTCTCCATGTCGTGCAGCGCGTCCCGCAGCAGCGCCTTGAACAGGTCTTCCTTGTTGGAGAAGTACAGGTAGAACGTGCCGTGCGAGATCCCCGCCCGGCGCACCACATCGTCGACGCGGACCCCGTTGAAGCCGCGTTCCTCGAATTCGATCGTGCCCGCGTCAAGCAGCTTGCGCACGGTCTCTCTGCCCTGCGCGCGCAGCTCGCGGTCCTGGGCGGGCGCGCCGCCGCCTAGCGACGGCCGCCCTTGTGGTTTGCGCGGCGGGCGCCCCGTTGCCCGCCGCTGGCCGGCGCCCGGCTGGGCCGGACTCCGGTCTGCCTCCTGCGTCATAGTCAGAGCGTAGCCGCAGCTTCGCCGCTGCCCCGCGCAGACCGCCAGATGCGGGCGCGCGTGCGCGCCGATCGCCCGGCGAAGGGGGTCTTGGTGGCAGGGGAGCCGGCCTATACAGTTAGGTAACTGTGAGGCTGCGCAGCGTCCGTCGCACGTCGCGGCCGGCCACCGTGACGGGTGCGCTGGCAGCGGCCGTCGTGGCCGTGGCCGGCTTGGTCGCCGCGGCCAATCCCGCGCCTGCCGTCTCGCGCACCGCCGCCGCGCCCGCCGCGAGCGTCCCGCGCCTGGTCGTCCCCGACCTCATCGCCGCCGGCCCTGGCGGCGTCACCGCGGCCGAGCTCGCCAGGCTCAGGAAACTGAGCCAGGTCAGGTCCGTGCTCCCGGTCGACGGCGCCCGGATCACGGTCAACGGCAAGCCGCTGACGGTCATCGCCGCGACGGCGAGCGCGCTGCGCCCCTGGACGCCCCCGGCCACGGCCGCCAGCGCCACGGTGTGGCGCGGCTTCGCCGCCGGCGACCTCATCACGACCGCCGCGGCGGCCCGGGCGCTGCGGCTGTCCCACGGCGCGTACCCGGTGGCGGCGGCGGTCCGGACGACGATCACGTTCGGCGGGACGGCGCTGCTCGGCGTGACCGGCGTGGACGCGATCGTGAACCAGGCCACGGCGCGCCGCCTCGGCCTCGTCAGGAACGTGGCCGTGCTGATCAACGCGCCGGCCGCCGACATGACCAAGCTCGCCGCACAGGTGAGCGCGGTGCTCGGCAAGCACAGCCGGGTCGTCCGGCTGGTCCCGGTCATCGCCGGCACCACGCTGCCGGTCGACGCGCACCCGCCCACGGGCAGGCCGGCCAGTTACCTGGCGCTGTTCCAGGAGTCCGCCGCGCAGTACTGCCCGGGGCTGTCCTGGACGGTGCTAGCCGCGATCGGGCAGATCGAGAGCGGAGACGGCGCGAACACCGGCCCGTCGAGCGCCGGGGCGCTGGGCCCGATGCAGTTCCTGCCGTCCACCTGGCGAGTCTGGGGCATCGACGCGTTCGGCGAGACCGGGCCGCCGGACATCATGAACCCGTACGACGCGGTGCCGTCCGCGGCCGAGCTGCTGTGCGCCAGCGGCGCCGCCCAGGGCGGCCAGGGGCTGCGGCAGGCGATCTTCGCCTACAACCACGCCACCTGGTACGTGGACGAGGTGCTGACGCTGGCCGCCGAGTACGCCCGCGAGTCCGGCTAAGAGCGCCCGCGAGTCCGGCCAAGGACCACGGTCGGGGCCGGGCGCCGGCGGCGGGCCCGCGAGCCGCCGCAGCCCGGCCAGGCAGAGCAGCACGCTGGCGCTGCCGCACGACGCCGCGAACACGTACCCCCACCGTGCCCCGAACGCGTCCAGGATGAACCCCGCGGCCGTCGCACCGCAGGCCACGCCGACGCCGATTCCGGTGGACAGCCACGTCATCGCCTCGGTGGTCCGCCCTGGCCAGGCCTGCTCCTCCATCAGGCTGTACCCGGCGATCAGCGTCGGCGCGATCGCCATCCCGCACAGGAACTGCACCAGCGCGAGCGTGATCAGGTTGGGCACGGTGCCGAACGTCCACACCCCGGCGACGGTGAGCGCCAGCGTGATCGCGAACCGCCGCCAGGTGGGCGACCGCCAGTTCCTGGTGCCGTACCAGAGGCCGCCGACGCCGCTGCCGAACGCCCAGCAGGCGAGCAGCAGCCCCGCCAGCGGCTTGTGGCCGAAGCTCGTGGCGAACGCGACCGTGGACAGGTCCACGGAGACGAACATCCCGCCAAGGAAGACGTAGACGGGAGCGAGCACGATCAGGCCCGGCGCGGCCAGGGAGAAGCGGCGCGCTGCCGGAGGCTCTGCTAGCCCGGGGGGACGGACTTCTTGCCCGGGGGGCACCCGCCCCCCGTTCCCCCTGGCCCCCGCGTGCCGGGCTGCGCCCGGCGGAGGGTGTGGCTGCACCTTGACGGCTGGCTCGGTGTCCCGCTGGGACGCGAACCAGAGCGTTCCCGTCAGGCAGAGCGCGGCGGCGGCGGTGACGCCGGCCGCGGGATGGACCTGGGTGGCGAGCAGCGTCACCACGGCCGGGCCGACCATGTAGCACAGCTCGTCGCCGACGGACTCCAGTGA
>Ga0335074_10017566_pt1 | contig 10089 bp, 5 predicted proteins | sample Lox_Sample_23_FD_206715 | JGI IMG/M metagenome (GOLD analysis project Ga0335074, IMG submission 206715) | Soil microbial communities from Loxahatchee National Wildlife Refuge, Florida, United States - Lox_Sample_2.3 | ecosystem: Environmental > Terrestrial > Soil > Wetlands | place: USA: Florida...
CTGCTGGCAGGGTCGGCGGAAGCATCGCCGATCGATCCGAAGGAGACGCTGGTTATACAGCGCGGCCAGATCAAATTCGAATCCTGGGACGGGTTGCCGCCTGGCAGCGGCGAAATGGCACCGCTGTATGGCGACCTGAACAAGCCGGGGCCATACCTGGTCATGATGAAATGGAACCCGGGCTGGTTCAGCGCTCCGCACAACTACCGCACGGATCGGATCCAGGTCGTGGTCTCCGGCACGTGGTGGGTGAACAGTGGCAGGGACTTCACGCCGAACATGGCGGTGCCGGTGCCGGCGGGCGGGTTCGTCAAGCGCACGGCACGCACATTCCACTACGACGGAGTGCCGGCGGGGATCAGGCAACCCGTCGTGGTGGCAGTGTTCGGCATCGGGCCGGTCGACATCGAGCTGGCCGATCCGCACCGGCCATCATGGCGTCACGTATGAGAAAGCCGCGAGCCCGGAACGATCGTTACCTGTGGGCCGCCGGGGTTTGCGCGGTCAGCGCTCGCTGAACAATACGCCGCCTTTGGCCTTGTTGTCGCGGGAACTCTCGACGATCTCGACCAGCACGGCGTCAGCGGTGACGCCAAAATTCTTCACCACCGCATCGGTGATGTCCTTGATCAGCGCCCGCTTCTGTTCTTTCGACCGCCCTTCGATGGCGTGGACGTAGACTTCCGGCATTGCACTTCCTCCTCTGCACATGAAAACTTCTCCCGCGCAGCGGGAGAGGTCAAGGCGCGCAGCGCCGCGGGTGAGGGTGATTGGGAGGCAGGAAGGCTGTCTCCCCTCCCGATCGCCTCATCCTCGCTGCTTCGGTTGGCTCGGTGCGCGACCCAACCGCGTTGATCCGCTTCGCGGCTCAACCCCGCGCGCAGCGCGGGAGAGGTTGTTCAGGCTAGCTCGCCGCGGCGAACCGTGCTGATCACAGCTTGGGCCACAGGTAACCGTGCTGAGCCTGAACCGCGACGCGCGGGAGTACGGGATTGCCGATCCGCCCGGGCCGGTTCATCGGCCGGGACGTGCTGCTGCTGATGCCGGAACATGTCGATCGAGCCGAGCGCGTACTGAGTCCCGGGTTCGACGCCATCGACTCGCTCTCCCCGGCGCCGATCCGCGACGATGGGCGCGCGCTGGCAGAGGTTGCGGTGCTGCGTCGCCGCAATTTGCGGCACTGGCCGCCGCCGTGACGGGCTTGGTCGCCAACGCGGCCTGATCGCGAGGCGGGCCTGCTCGCCGGTTCGGATCGCGTCGATTTACGTGGCCGTGATCTTGAGAAACCAGCACACGCTGTATTCCGCGTTCGCATCGGTCACGCTGTTGAAAACCTTGCCCCAGCTATAGATCTTGCCCCCGTTTCGATACAGATAATGGCAAAGCCCGCCATACGGCGTCGTTTTTGTTTTGCGTACTCCAAGGATGCCATCGCCGCTTCCGCCGCTTCCACCGCTCGTCATTTGAATTTCAACCTGGCAATTCCAGATCCGGCGCAAATAGTCAGCCACCGCCTGTGGCGGCATAGCGATCGAATACCGACAGTCGGCCTTGATGGCGGCATCCGTTTTATCCGTTATCGAATCTATCGATTTGATATATTTGTCGATGGTGAAACTGCCGAAGTCGCACTTGCCCACTTTTCCAAAGGACCTCGTGAAATCCTGAATCTCGTTCAGCACGGCAGTTTTGCCCTCTGCCTTCAACATCATCAGGTAGGTCTTGATTTCCGCGAGCACTCGGCTCGCGATCCCGGCGCCAAGCAAAAGCGGCCGTTTCCCCGGGTTAGTCTCGTACATCGTGTAGAAACTGCTGGTAAATCCGCAGATGCCCCAGTAACTATTGGTGATACCCATCATGTTCATTTCTGATTCAGAATAAGACATCGGTTACCTCCCCGCGGTGTCTGTCGGTCACGGTGCGACCGCCGATGAACATGCGCATCCTCCTCAAAAGGCTAGGGCAGGTTCGATCTTGCGTCAATAAAGTAAATATCCCGCGGCAGAGAGCTTCGCCATTGACAGACGCGACCTGAAAACCGTCTCGAAGAGGCGGCATCCTCAATAACCACCCCGATTCCGCGAACGCGCCTGGCGACTACCTGTCATATCGAGTCTGTTCCAATCGCTCCAATGGACAGTCCCTTTTTTAGGCGGGCGCCGGTGCCTCCGGGTGCAACAACTGCTCTTGGCGCAGGTCCGCCCACAGCGCTGCCGGGATCTTCATCGTCAGCAGCTTCAAATTCACCTCGAACTCCGCTGCGCTGCGCGGACCGGGGATGATCGCACACACCGCCGGATGCGCGAGCGGGAACTGCAACGCCGCTGCCGCCAGCGGCACCTTGTGCGCGTCGCACACCGCCTCGATCCGCTTCACCCGCGCCACGATCTCGGGCGGCGCCGCGGCGTAGTTCCAGGTATCGCGGCCAGCCAGAATGCCCGAGTTCAGCGGCCCGCCCACCACGATCGAGGTCCCACGGGTCACGCACATCGGCAGCAGGTCGTCGATCGGCTCCTGCTCCAGCAGCGTGTAGCGGCCGGCGAGCAGGAACACGTCCCAATCGGCGAAGCCCAGAGCTTCGATCAGCACGGCCTTCTCGTTTACGCCAATGCCAATGGCGCTGACGGTGCCATCCGCTTTCAACCTGGCCAAAGCACGATAGCCGCTGTCGCGCAGGGCACGCATATGCGGCGCGTTGCCTGCCTCGCCGTGCTGGTACACGCCGATGTCGTGCACATACAGGATGTCGATCTTCGCCAGCCCCAGCCGCTGGCAAGAATCTTCCACCGACCGCATGATCCCGTCATAGCTGTAGTCATACACAACTTCGAACGGCAGCGGCGCCAGCCGTCCATCCGTCACGCCACCCGGCGCCTGGCGCGGACGCAGCAGGCGCCCAACTTTGGTGGACAGCACCCATTCGTCGCGCGGCTCGTCGCGCAGCGCGTCGCCGACCCGGCGTTCGGCCGCTCCGACGCCATAGAACGGCGCCGTATCGACATAACGCACGCCCGCCTGCCAGGCCGCGCGCACCAGCTTTTCGCTGTCTTCCCGCGTCACCGGAATGCGGCTGCCGCCCATTGTGGCCGTGCCCAAGCCAAGACACGTCACGGACAGGTTGGTCTTGCCGACCCGGCGCTTTTCCCATTCAGGCATGCGGCCCTCCCTGTTTACGATCGGCCATATCAGGACTGCCGCGGCCACAGCGAGTCAATGGACGGCGTTGCCAAAATCGTTCCGCATCCGCCAGCCACCGATATCGTCTCGGTATCGCATATATTAAGTGATTAGCATCGCATTGTTGAGGCGATTATCATGTTGTCGTCGCGTCTTGGCGCGCCTGGCGGCAAATTACGATTGACGTTTGCCAAATGAACTGAAATATTGTCGCCAACAGCGGTCGTATGGGTCGCGCGGGACAGGGGCGGGATAGTGCATCGTTGGGGGGGTAGCTGGCCGTCTGGCCGGAGGCTGGTGTTTGCCTGGTGCGCGACGCGCCTCCGGGCAAGCTGTATGTTGCCCGGAACGTTGCTGCTGTGCTGCATCGCCACCGCGGCGCCAGCACTGGCACAAGCGCCGGCCAATCTGCGGCAGGTGCCGCAGGGCTCGCCGATTCCCCGCGTGTTGCCGCCCGCGCCGCCGGCCACCGCGCCCGGCACGGCATTGCCCGCCCTGCCGCCGCCTGGCGCCGAGGTGCCCAACCGCACCGTCAACGTCACCACCGTTGCGGTGGACGGCGTGACAGCATTCCCGCTCTCGGCGATCACGCACTTCACCGCGGGCCTGACCGGTCCGGCCGTGCCGCTGACCAAGATCGACGCGGCGCGCGAGGCCATCCTGCAATATTACCGTTCGTCGGGGTACGTGCTCTGCACCGTGTCCGCCAATCTCGACACATCAGGTGCGCTGCGCATCGTGGTGACCGAGGGGCATATCGCCAGCGTCAAGCTGGATGGCGACATCGGTCCGGCCGGCGTGCAGGTGCTGCGCTTCCTGAAGCGCCTGACCCAGGTGACGCCGATCGATTCCGCAACGTTGGAGCGTTATCTGCTGCTGGCGCAGGACGTTCCGGGCGTGACGCTGCGCGCCGTGCTGCAGCCTTCGACCGACCAGCCGGGCGCGCTGACCCTGATCGCGCAGGTCAGCCGCAAGCCGGTGTCCGGCCTGGTCACGTTCGACAACCGCGCATTCGACGAGACGGGTCCGATCGAGGGCCTTGGCGTGGTGGACTTCAACAGCTTCACCGACCTGGGCGAGAAGACCGAACTCACATATTATCATACCTTCCCGAACAGCCAGAATTTCGGCCAGTTGTCCGAGGAATTCTTCCTCGGCAGTTCCGGCCTGAAGCTAAAGCTCTACGCGGGAGAGGGAAACGCCATCCCGTCAGGTGGCGGAACCAGCGGCCTGGCAGCCGATAACTACCATGGCTTCACCGATGTCTTCGGCGGCGCGCTGAGCTATCCGGTGATCCGCTCGCGCCAGCAGACGCTGAACGTCTTCGTCAGCCTGGATGCTCTGGAATCAAGCGTCCGTACCGGTTCCTCATCCTCCACGCTGAGCGAGACCAGCTTCGATTCGCTGCGTGTCGTGCGGTTCGGCGAAGACTATGCGATGTCCGATCTGTGGCTGGGGACCGACCGCGCGGCGACGAACTCGCTGACGTTCCGTGTTTCGCAGGGCCTCCGTCTGCTGGGCGCGGAAACCGACGGCACCGCAGGCAACGCCGCCCGCCAGAACGAGCAAAGCGACTTCACCAAGGTCAACTTCCAGGCGGTCCGTACGCAGACGCTGTTCCCGATTGGGACCAGCAGCAGTGTCGCGCTGATGGAATTGCTTGCCGGACAATGGAGCGGCGACATCCTGCCACCCGCCGAGCAATTCTATCTCGGCGGTTCGCAATACACCCGCGGCTACTATTCCGGGCAGATCCCCGGCGACAAGGGACTGGCCTGGACGACCGAGCTGCAGTTCAACACCGGCACGGACCTCTCGATGTGGGGCCTGTCGGCCAACGTCTCCACGCAGTTCTACCTCTTCTACGACTGGGGCGAGGTTTGGCAGAACCAGCCCTCCGACTTCGCCACCCATGTCGCATCCGCCGGCGGCGGCGTGCGCATGCTGGTGACGCAGAACTACGAAGTGGATTTCGAGGCCCTGGACCGCATGAACCGGTATCCCACCGGCTCGGGCACCGGCATATCGGCCGAGAACGCCATCGGACTGTACTGGCGCGTGGTGGCACACTTCTGAAGCTAACGACGATCCGGCCGCGCCAGGCGCGGGCGGGAGAGGGGAACGGCTATGGCTAAGGGACGGCGCAGGGGAAGCGTGAAGCTGCTGGGGGTGATGCGGCGACCCCGCCCGGCGCTGCTGGTCAGCACGGCCCTGTGCGCGACCGTCGCCGTGGTGGTGTCCTTGCCGGCGCAGGCACAGCCATCTCCCAACACTTTGCCCACCGGCGGCACCGTGTTCGGCGGCAGCGCCTCGATCAGCACCAGCGGCAACACGGCCACCATCAACCAGGCCAGCCAGCGCGCTGCGATCAACTGGCAGACCTTCAATATCGGCAGCCAGGCGAAAGTACAGTTCGATCAGCCGAACGCCGCCGCGGTGGCGCTGAACCGCGTCACCACGCCCAACCCCTCGCAGATCGCCGGCAAGCTCGACGCCAACGGGCAGGTGATCATCGAGAACCAGTCCGGCGTGATCTTTTACAAGGGCTCGCAGGTCAATACCGCGGGCCTGATGGTGTCCGCCGCCTCCAGCAGCGATGCCGCGACGCGGACTTTCCTGAACGGCGGCAAGCTGGTGACCGACCTGCCGGCGAACCCGAATGCCGCGGTGATCAACCAGGGCCGGATCACCGTGAAGCAGGCGGGGCTGGCGGCGCTGGTTGCGCCGCAGGTCCGCAACGACGGCGTCATCGTCGCACGGCTGGGACATGTCGTGCTGGCCAGCGGCACCGAGACCACGCTCGATCTGTACGGCGACGGGCTGATGTCGATCGACGTCAGCGGCCTGGTAAAAACGCTGCCGAACGGCGCGACGGCGCTGGTGACCAACACCGGCGTGATCATCGCCGACGGCGGCACGGTGCAGCTTACCGCGCGCGAGGCCGATAGCATCGTGCAGACGCTGGTGGATGCCGGGGGGAAGATCCGCGCCAACACGGTCGGCGGCCATGTCGGCAAGATCACGCTGGCGGGCGTCGGCGGCGACATCACCATCGAGGGTCAGCTTCAGGCGGATGGCGCCGCGCCGGGCACGTCAGGCGGCAACATCGTGGTGAATCCCAGCGGCAACGTGAATGTCGCTTCGACGGCGCGGATCAGTGCGTCCGGCCAGGCCGGCGGCGGCGTGATCGCGCTGGGCACCACGCTGAAGCGGGCGAAGGGCGGGCCGAGCGTCACGGCAAAGCACACCGCGGCCAATGTTTACGTTGCCTCGGGCGCACAGATTGCCGCGAACGCGACGCGGAATGGAAATGGCGGGCGGGTGACGGTGCTGTCTACCGGCACCACCGTGATGGACGGCTCGATCAGTGCCACCGGTGGGACGCTGGGGGGGAACGGCGGGTTCGTCGAGATCTCGGGTGACGTGCTCGGGATGAATTCGGGATCCGTCGATGTCCTCGCTGCCGCCGGCACGATCGGCAACATTCTGCTCGACCCGCGGGACCTCGACATTGTTACCGCCGGCACGAACGACGGTGACGCAGGATCCACCGGCGTTGCGGTGGGGTCGCCTGATCAGAACACCGATATCACGGTCAGCGGCAGCGTACTCACTGCGCTGACGGGCAACCTGGAGATCGAGGCCAGCCGCAACCTCACCGTCGACACGGCGCTGTCGTTTTCCAACCAGACAGCGGTGGATTCGGTCGAATTCTTCGCAGGCGACAATTTGATCGTCAATCAGCCGATCAGTACCGGCGGCGGCAGCCTGCGGCTGAGCGCCGCTACGCAAATCACTAACGGTACGACGTTCGCGAATTTCAATGCCGGCGGTTCGTTGGCGGTTAATGCCATAGTCGGCAGCGGTACGACCGGGGCTATCATCCTGACAGCCGGTACCGGCGGCATCGCGCTGAACGCCAACGTCACCAGCGACAGCACGGTGAACCTGAATTCCGCAGGCCCTATCAGCCAGACTGCCGGTTCGATCACCGCGACAACGCTAAGCGGCGGATCCAGCGGCGGCGCCACGCTGACCGGTACCAATGCGGTTGGGACGCTCTCCAATTTCTCCGATACCGGCACCGGAAACACCACAGGCCTCAGTTTCACCAATGGCCAGTCCCTGACCGTCAGCGATGTGAGTTCTACCGGTCCGGTCACGCTGACGACCAAAAGTTCCGGCATCTCGCTGGCCGGCGACCTCACCGGCGGCACACTCGCGACCGTAGCCCTGAATTCGGCCGGCACGATCAGTCAGTCCGGTGGCGTGATCACCGCGGCCACGCTGACCGGCAATGCCGCGGGGACGGTCATTTTGGACAATGGGAACCTAATCTCCAATCTCGGCAACTTCGCCGTCAACGGCGGTAATTTCTACCTGAAGGACAATTCGGCGTTGACCGTGACAGGACTTGTCTCGGTCTCCAACAGCAACGGCGAGATCTATCTGGAGTCGGCCAACCCCGGCGGGATCACCATCGCGAACGGCGGAACAGTGTCGGCGCTCGGTACCGGCGAGGCGTCGTTCCAGGCGGACGCGTTCACAATCGCCGCCGGCGGCTCGGTCGCCACCAGCAACTACGTCGCGTTGGCACCGGACACGGCCAGCAAAACCGTGTCGCTGGGTACCGTCGTGTCTGGCGACCTGTCGCTGCCCTCTACCGCCGGCATCAGCACCAATGTCCTGTTTATCGGGGCTGTGACGCGACCCGGCGACGGATTCGGCGCCGTCTTTACAAACGCGCATGACATCGCTGTCGGCGGCAGCTTCAATGCGACCGGCCTTGCGCAGCTTGGTCTGTACGCCAGCAACGCGGTGACGCAAACTCAGCCGATCACTGGCGACATCTCCCTGTTTGGCAGCGCGGCAAGTTTCACCCTGCTCAATCCCAACAACGCCATCAGCGCCATTAACCTGATGGCTGCCGGCAACATCGAGGTGCTCGACAGCTCGCCACTCACGCTGCTCGCGAACAGTACGAGTGGCGGCAATATCTACGCAGCGAGTTCCAACGCGTCCGGCATCACGTTGGACGGCGTGGTCAGTGCCAGCGGCACCGTCGGAATTCAGGCCGATGCGCTGACCATCACCTCGGGGCTGATCAGTGCTGCTGCGTTTGAGCTCGCGCCGTTCTCTACCGGCGCGCTGGTCACGATCGGCGCCACGGGGGGCACTGGACTTTCGCTGCCGAACCTGACGAACGTCTCCGCGTCGCTGGTGCGCATCGGTGCGATCTCCATACCGGGAACCGCCGGCCCAACGACCACGGCCGGGTCGATCGTGGCGGGCGGCGCGTTCGGCAGCAGCAGCGTCGCGCTGGAGCTCGACAGCAAAGGCGGGATCGACGGCAGTATCGGCGCGCTGACCGCCAGCACGCTCAGCGGCAGCGCCGGCGGCGATGCCGCTTTCACCGCCGTCAACACGATCGCCGGGCTCGGCAACTTCGCCGATGCCGGCTTCAGTTTCACCCTGAACGACAGCGGCAGCCTGGCTGTCACCGGCGCGGTCGGCGCGGCCAATATTTCACTCAACGCCGGCACAATCGGCATCACCGGTCTGTTGAACGCCGGTACCTTTATGGCGCTGGGCGCCACCGCGGGAGTGAGCGAGTCCGGGTCGGCAACGATCACCGCGGCGACGCTGACCAGCATCGGCACGATCGGCGGCGGCCTGACGCTGAATGGTACGGCGAACCTGATCGGCACACTCGGCGCCGTCAACGTCTCGGGCCTGTTCGATTTGGTGGACGACGAGGCGCTGACGATCAGCGGCGCGCTCAGCACCGGTTCGACCGGCACAGTCGACCTGACCGACCTCGGCGGAGGCATCGCCAACACTGTAGGCGGCGGGATCACCACGGGCCTTCTGACCAGCAGCGGCGGCATTGCCGGCTCGCTGCTGCTGAATTCCGGGTTCAACGAGATCGGCACGATCAGCGGGGTGACCGCCATCGGGACCTTGGCGGTCCTCAACCAGCAGGCGCTGACCCTGGCGGGCCTCGTCAGCGCCGGCAGCAGCGGCACGATTGACCTCAGCGTCAATGCCGGGTCCGCGGGCGTGACCGAAGGACCGGGCGGCACGCTGGTTGCCGGGGTGCTGACCAGCAGCGACGGCATTGGCGGTCCGGCGATCTTCCAGGGCACCGCCAATAAGATCGGCACCATCAGCGGCCTGAACGCCACCGGCACCCTGGTGGTTGTGGACAGTCAGGCCCTGACGCTTGCCGGCACGAACATCGTGACCGGCGGCACGATCGATCTCACCACCACGGGCAATGGATCGAACATCAGCCAGACCGCAAGCGGCGAATTGCTCGCTGGCGTGCTGACCAGCAGCGGCGGCATATCGGGATCGGCATCGTTCACCGGCAGCGCCAACCAGATCGGCACGCTGGGCGCGATGGCCGTGGCCGGAGGCGACCTGCAACTGGTGGACACCGTGCCGCTCTCGATTGGCGGCGCGGTCACCGCAAATGACATCTTCCTCAAGAACACACAGCCAGGCGGCACCATCACGCTGGCCGGCGGCGGCACATTGACTGCCACTTCCGGCACGCGGGTCATCTCCCTGATTGCCGACAACCTGCTCGTGGCGGCCGGCGCCGGAACCATCGGTGCCCTCGGCGGCACGGTGGCGCTGGCGCCGTTCTCCCCCAACACGACCATCAGCCTGGCCGGAGGCGTAAGCAACAACGGCACCATGCTGATCGCCGGCAGCCTGATCGCCGACATCAACGTGGGCAGTGGCACGTTGCAGATCGGCGGCTACGACGATGCGCTCAACGGCAATACCCCGACGATCACCGCCGGTTCGATTTCCGTCGATGGGCCGCTGAACCTGGGCGGCACCGCCACGTTACGTCTGGACAGCACCGGCGCCATTACCGAGAGCGGCGCCAATGCCATCTCG
>Ga0335074_10017567_pt1 | contig 10089 bp, 8 predicted proteins | sample Lox_Sample_23_FD_206715 | JGI IMG/M metagenome (GOLD analysis project Ga0335074, IMG submission 206715) | Soil microbial communities from Loxahatchee National Wildlife Refuge, Florida, United States - Lox_Sample_2.3 | ecosystem: Environmental > Terrestrial > Soil > Wetlands | place: USA: Florida...
GTCCCCTTACCCCCCCCCACTCCGCGCCCGCGTCCAATGCACGTACACTGTAACACAACGCGTCACACGTCAACAGAAATCTCCACCCTTCAGTCCGAACCGCAAGCCACCCCGCCTTCCTTCTTTCTCCTCTCTTTCAACAGAGTGCATCACGCGCGAAAACCCATATTTACGCACTGCAGTTTTTCTAATTATGTATTTGGGTGGTGCTGCGAAGTGCCTAGGCATCGGGAAAGGCCGGGCCGGGGAGGTACGGCTATGACGATGGTTGTGGCTAATGTCGTAGTTGAGAGCGGTGGATACTTCCGTACAATAGAGTAGAAACGGGATTGAAGTAGTATCAAATGTCATAAAAAGTGCTTGATTGTGATGCCGAGGTCAAGTGTTTGTGGTCACAAAGTCAGTAGAAAGGGATCACTTGGTTTGGATGTGTCATAGGCATAGTAGCACATGCAAGATAAATGTTGGAAAATGAAAGAGATCACGTACAAACAAGGGGACCTTAGAGTAAATTTTATTTATTGTTCTGCTTCTGTACAAGGATGCTATGCTCTCTTTCTACACTCTTGCTCCCGTCTCCTGACTGCCACAACTTGCCATGCTATATGCCCGCGAGTCTGCCAGTAAACCATATGCTAGAGTACAGCGCGGTACATGTTTTGTACCGACCATGCCATCCATGCAGTGCCAATCCCAGCCAAAACCAAACCATGGTATCATTAAACGCCTCAACCCTTTTTGATCGCCGAGGTGCCATGACATGAACGTCGATAGCTCCCTCAGTCAGAACTCCCTCGCAATGTGAAAAGCAAACGCTAAATATCAGATCATTAAGGCGGCTGTAATACCGCAAATGTAAAATGAGTCGCTAGGTCGACTGTTCCGCGCCAATTGTGCCAATGCTGGTTACCGTGGCTGTGAAGCTAGTTCATGTATCCAAAGGCAAAAACGTATATGTCCAATGAATGCAGTGCTGCCCGAGTGTGCTTTAGGGATATTCGAGTTTGCCGCTGCTCCAAGTGCTATTACCATCCCTTAGAATAGTAGTCTCCTACTCCTCCAAAGTATTGATTCCAACTTCCGTAATTGTCCTTGTCATCTGTACCAAGATGAACCTTCTCTGGATATTGCTTCAGATTTGAGACATCGTGGGTTGTGTGTCGTCGCTTGAGAACAGCTGTAGCAGTTTGATTCTTTTGCTGACGTTCCCAAAGAAGATGACGACGGAGACTAGCAGTCAACTCCGTCTGAAGCATGTTCCTCCGAGTAGTCTTAGGTGATAGGGCAGCCTGGTGAGGAGTGACGTTCGTAGTGGTTATAATGATGGGTTGAGCTGCCGATCTAGGAATTTCCTGGCCTGGCTTTTGGCCCTTCTTCATCATTAACGGAGTGCCATCATCAGAATCAGGAGAAGCAGCGACAGATGGTCCTTGTGGAGACGAGGTACGTGATCGTTGCATAGCAGGAGTCGATTGCGATGCTGCGTTTGCAAGAGCAGCTGCACGATCATTCTGATGAAGCATCGTAGTGATGAGAGACCGGCGTGAAGTCAAATTAGGCCGAGAGTCAACACGCTGAAAGAACGTCTTTTCATCGATGCTAGACTTGCCACTCTCCTCAATTGAATCCTCCCAGTCAGATGAGTCGTCGTCGTCATCAATGGCACTTTCGTCGATCTCCTCCTCTTCGTCGGTTTCGAAGACATCATCATCCATGACTCTGTCCTCGTGAATGGTACGCGTCGCTACCTCTTCTTTGAAGGATGTCTGCTTCTTGTTCTCTAAAGGACGGCGTAGTGCTTCTGACAAGGAGCTTCGGTGCATGTTTTCCCTCAACGAGCTTTCGTCCTCACCAGATGAACCACCAAAGGTGAAGACGTTTAACTTCTTCTTTGCCTGCTGAGAGGAATGCATCCGACTCTCCAATGAACTTGCCTCGTTGAATGAATCGTCCCCGGATTGAGATGATCCCCCAAGAGCGAAGACAGTGTGCTTTTTTGGTAAGGGAGCGCGTGTATTAGAGGCGAGGGATGACTTGGGTATCGATGAAGGAGCATCCAGAAGTGGAATAGATCGGTAGGAGGAAGATATGCGTGAAGGTGAGAAGCCTCGGACAACGCTCGTGGTACTCCGCTCAGACATGCCGCTTGCCGAGTCGGAATTGACCGCCGGAGAAGATTTGTCAGATGATGCGTCGGAATTGATAGTTTTGCCCTCGCTCTCAGCCGCAACTGGCGCTGTAGGGGTAAGGTCCGCTGCAGGTGTCTTGGTGACGGGTGCAAGGAATGAGTGAGTAGGTAGGGTTAGCGGCGCAAGGTCCTTCTTCTCCTTGATCGTGAGAACCATCTTTTCTAGATCGTCAGGCGTGATGTGTCGCTCGCGACCTCTACTTCGCACGCAACTCGAGTCGTTTCGTTGTAGGCGGGGACGCGAGATATTCACTGGCGCGGATGTGGAGTTCGCCTCTTCACTATCGAACTCAATAGCCTCCTCATCCGCTAATGAGTCGACACTACCTGATAAATCGGGAATATCTGCGGTATATCGACCGTTGGAGTTTCTTGACGCTATTGAAATTGCAGGTGTCGTCGCATTCGCTTCACCCGGTTCACAGCAGAAGGTTTCTCTGTTCCACAATCTCCAACTGAGATTCTCTAAGCGTCGACCGTCTTCAACTGACCCTGCGCACCGGGAGAAAACTAGATCACCGTTAGCACATTATATGCTTTCAGGGTTGCCACAACTCGGACTTACCAGTCCACATGCTAAACAGATTCTCTACGTTCCGGGTGTCGACTTTGTGTATAAGTCCTACATCCACGGTCAAGACGGGGGTTTCCAGTCTTGAAGGCATGACTGCTCGATTGCACGAGCTGTTACTGTTGAGGAGACAGTATTCTTGTAGTTATATCGCGATACGACCGCGAAAGATCGTTGAGTTGGAGGAGAGGCAGTGTTATTTGCGCGATTCGGGTTTTGTCGGGTTTGCCTGATGGTATCGTAATCGATATCGGCGGCGATTGCATTAAACGAGTGATGCAGTTCTCGTAGCAGCTGGAAGCGTCTATGTATGTGTATGCGGGGCCAGGATAGGTGTATGTTCTATTCTTCCTTCGAATGCATGGAAGACTGCTTGCGTGGAGTCAAGATTCTTTGACATCGACGGTTTTGTTTGCGATATATGGGAATGTGTGGGAGCCAAGGCAGGGTGGAGAGGGTGTCGTGCCGGTTTTGTTGTTACCGCAGCTCGGTCTTTCTTTTGAGCAGGAGCAGGTCTATCAGTCATGGCGCGTTTTTGCACCTGTGCTAGTCTAATCCCACTGCCATAAGTGTGACGGAGCAAAAGACGGGGGGTGTCTGAGTTATCGGTTAAGGTTGGGTTGGACCAGGTAGCGCCCCAAGAAAGGCATCCCTTTTTCCGCTGAGCAAGGGGTCCCTGTTTCGTGGGTTTATGGTGGGCAGGGAATGCGAGATGGGGTGGGGTGTACTCGTTACATACTCTCGGAGAGAAAAACGAGGCCCTGGAAATTCAAACATCCCAGTTCCTTTTTGCGAGCCAGCTGACACGCACACCTTTCTATTTTTCGCCAGTGAGGTCCCCCGTTTCGGAAGGCCCAACCTACAGATCAATTCTACATGATCTAGCCCTTTGAGGACAGCACTAACCCCATCGGGCCATGCTACAGCTGTGCAGGATTGCCCCTTTTGGGAGAAGTCACTGGTCCATGTTCGGGTTGCAGAGAGGACAACGTTCACTGTATGATCTGCTTCTCGAAATAGACTATAATTTCGTATTTTAGATGGAATGCGGTACGTGATTGCCTTTGCCCTATGCTGTGCTGTGCAAATGCCGAGTGATAGGTGATGAGTGATGAACTTTTGTGATATGCTGATACAGTCGTGTTGTGACATGAGTGTATTCACAGCGGCGGTCATCATCTTTTGTTTCTGTTGTAAGGTGTCTGAGCCCAGTAACCAACCCCATAAACGCCGCCCATTCCAGCGACCCGTTCACCCCACCCATATCTCCGCATCCTTGATTGCCGGCAGTCACAAACAAGACAACCCAAACTCTGATTGCGCTTGGGCCGACATTCAACCAGTCATATTCGCTGCGCGGAGCGATTTTGACTGACACCTGGGGACGGCGATGGAGAGGACCCCGATGTCTCAGTAAAACCCCTATGTCTCGCCCACGGATTCTTGATTTTGGGTGTCTAGCCTTTACCGTGGATCGAAAGGAAAGCGCCTCCCTCGGGAATGGGTCGGGAGGCAATCTAGACAAAAGCAAAGAGCAGAGATTTGTACACATGACAGGATCTGATGCAAACAGAAAGTCACGTCGCAAATCATGGTTCTAGGCAGCGCATTCCATAACGAGTCATTCAGCAAATTCACCAGCTGGACAAGATCCAGCTCAATACTGGGTCGGAACAGCCTCGTTTGGCTCTCAGCCTTTTGGCAGGCTGGTGTGTTTTCCGAGGTGCCGAGGGAAACCCAATCCTAGGCCCGAAATGGAGGATGGTACGAATCCAGACTTATGACCTGATTTAGACTAACAAGATGACTGTCGATGCCTTGAATTCTCGACTTGGCGGTCCGTCCGTTGGGTATGAAGGTTTGTGACACTCTAACCATTCACTGAACTGCCATACGCCCCCACTCGACCGCTGGATTTCTGCGACACATCAACTTCCACTCTCTATTCTCTTTGCCTCCCTTTTCTTTTCACTCTCATCACCTGCCGAAATCATCATAGGGTCAGAACCTTCCTCTTCCAGCCCCAACACATTTTGTCGTCGTATCACTTCGTGTCATTCATCTCATCCTTCGGACCCCGATTATTTGTGTGGCCGTTGTGATACCCTCTTTTTTAATTAGCCATATTGTGGCTTCTCGCTTCAGATCTCGTCACAAGCACACCTTATGAAGTAGATCCCCTTCGCGCCTAACAGCAGCTTGGAATATGATATCCCAAATTTGATGTCGGGTGGCCTTCCGGATTCCCCGCCATCTCGTTTGCAACAGGCCGCCGGCAATCAGTGGCCCCAAACTATGTCACCCTAATTCATGGGATACACTTCAAGCCCTGCGGTGCGTGTGATGTATAAAATGCATTCCAGCCAATACAATTTCGAATCCAGAATCCAATTTCTTCTATGATTATTCCTCTCTATTGTTGATTCCCTCCTTGCTTCACGTCTAGATGACCGCGTTCTGATGAATGTAACTATTAGTTTTAACTAATCCCACAAAACGACAGCGTCCATACGAACCCCCACTTTCTATGACCCCATCAAGCCCCCCTATGGCGCCGCACCGAATTGCCACATCCACTGCCGCAGCCAACAGGAGTAGTGTGACGACACCCGTCACCAATTATTCACAAGCTCCCCAGCCAGCGCATAAAACATAGTGACTTACGAGTGCAGAGCTAGACTAAGGCGTTGCGCTGTGACCGCCATTTCATAACCCTTTTCTTTCGTAACGAATCTTGAATCGTGGAATAATGAATTGTGAATAACATAAAACCCCTCGCCTTATCACAATAGACCTCAGCTATTAAGATCAGCTATCGAGATCATGCGCCCCGGCGATGTGCATGCTCTGGCAGAGATCCATCTGTGGCTGGGCCAATATTGGACAACTCATGAAACACGCAGAGCCATCAGCGCTTCCGTCTGATCGCTAAAAGTAGCACGCTCGCACACATAACGATGCCAATATATCGATGTTGGAACCAAAGCATCTTTGAATCTGCCTTACCGCCGCTATGACTGACACCTGCGCAATGGCAATAGCAAAGGCAATAAGCAAGGGCACCTCCTGACGGTATGACGGTACGGACCTTGCCTCCCCGATACAGTGCCTTCACCACCACGAGACCATCACCAACGACAACAAGCTGTGCGAGACAACGAGCTGACTTTTGTCCGTATCATCTATCCAACCACTGCATCGACCTATCCGCGCACGATCGACCACAGATCCATCCCAATTCTTACCGGCTAGACCCACAAAGATGGCAAGTCACTTGGTCTCAAATGATGTGTTGTACATGTCCCACCCCATCCATTCCAATATTACTCACTTCGCCTCCCTCCCCGGCGGGAATCCCGTCTCCAGCTTACTTCAGAGCGCATTCCCCCGTGTTTTCCTATCACTGCCAATAATCTGCACCTCGCCACTGGAAAGGCAGGAAAGGGGAAACAGCTGAGATGAAAGCATCAAAACTCAGCCAATAGACCAAGTCACGAGGCCATCGCGGCTGCTCGCGCCCTTGCCGATGCGCGGTCATGAGAGCGTCTCAAGGCTCCAGGCAGACAGGAACCACGAAACGCGGTAACAGGCTGACTGAAGATCAGATCGTATATGCCGGGCTACATCCCGGGACTAATACAGTACGCTGTACATTGATGACTTGTAGGGGATACAGTACAGGATCCCCTTTTGGGTCGTGATAAATAACATGGTGTAGCGAGGCTGTAGTGTTTCTAATTGTAGATCACGGTGCCTGGTATCACCGTCAAAATTCGTAATACAATACGAATTTAATCAATCTCGATTATTAAAATCAGCACATGCTTCATTCTTGCATGAGAAAGACTTGCGTAATGATTGCCTTTCGCGGCGTTTATGGTACAGTCATTATCATTCATACGTTGAGCGTAAACAGTCATGCGTCCTCGTGATGCCTCGCTTTCCATCAATCATTGGATTTCCCTTACGACCCGGTTACGTGAATTAAAGTCCAATAAAATAGGGAAATTCCAATTAATTTAATTAATCATGTGTTACTCTGCTTTAACCATTTAACCCATTCTTTTGCATTTCTTTTATCTGCTTTCATTCCTTAACGTCATTTCCAATCCCAACTTCTGCCTATTCATTGTCAGACTCTTTGTCTCCGATATGTTTCTAATTATCGGCGTTGTGCAATATGAGGGTTGATGCCGAGGTGGATGGGGGAATAATGCGGGAGTGTGGGGTAATGATCGCGCCAGGTGAGGCTTGTTTCCCTTTGTCTCATCGCGACCGACCAATATGTACTCGCGACTTTGATTCAACCGACCGAGGCAGACTCCATATTGTTACTCTACTTTGTATCTCCTATCTATTCCCTTCACTTACAAATTCCGAAATCTGTTTTCGCTACAGCGGTGATCGATCAGCGCATTAACTCATCTTTTGGTAGGGGAAGCGCCAGAAGGTGCCCACGAATCGCGTTCGACCCGGAGGCATCTCCATGGCGCCCTTCTGATAACCACGCCGGACGTGGTGCCAAAATATCAGTCCTTGGATAGAGGCTTTTTGTGCCGCCCGCTTTGGCGTGAAAGTCCATGACATTCAGGAGTTGCGTGAGACTTTGAGTGTTGCCTTTTACTTCGTACTGCACACGAATAAGTCGACATAACCCAATCGACGTAATTGAAAGTTGGAAGTTCTGGTTCATTCCATCAGGAGAACGTTCACCCAATAGTCGCGATATTCTGAGGATATTTCTCACAGCTGACAACGAAATGTTCTCCAATTAAATAGGCGCAATAGTCCTATTTTGACTATTCCATCGTAGGTCCACTGCAAGATGACGCTGCCAGGCTTCAACTCCCAGATCAGATGGCATCGAGCCCTACAAGCCGAAAAGGGGCAGGACAAACTGAGCATGCAGCGCGGACTTCAAGATTAATCGAAACAGTCACCTGTGCAAGCCCAGATGACGAGGCTGAAGTTTTGAATAGGCCTCCCCAGCACTGACGTCATATAGAGTAGCCTCGGATTTCCAGTATAATGCTTTCGCTCGTTTTAATACATCAAATTCTTTTCTTTTGACAATGGCAAAGGCTAGTCACCTTGTTATTCCTTCAATAGTGCCTCAGGTTTATACTCCATATCGCGCTGCTCAATTGAACTGAGTAGTTCAACTCGAGAACCCCTCGAAAGATTCGATTCGAAACACGAGGCTTGACCTACGAAGTAGATGCAGAGCTATTTACTAGCGTGCAGGACAATAATGAGCGGGTAACGGGAATGAACCCGGGCTCTCGGGTCCCTTAGGCTTCTGTGATAAGCCGGGATCCAATAAACTTACAGTACAAGCTTAAGAGCTGGAGTTGGGGATACCGATGGATGAAGCTACTGTCAGAACCAAGTCATTCGTCAAGCTAAGGGGATGCTGTTCATGGGTATTAGCACTCCACCGGGGAAGTTCATGCTCAAGCCTATCTCTCGATACCTGCCCGGTGGTATGGGATTCACTTCATGCAGTAGCTTCCAACCCACCGTCTCGGATTCGGGGTGTCTCAAAGCCATTCCATAAACTCAAAAACCTAATTTATCTATCTTCGAAATTCGAGGTTATCTCTTTCACCCACACCTTCCCAAATTCACATGCAGGGGTATCACGCATGGCAACCAGCCCACCGGGTCGGCGGAAACAGGATTCTGCTCCCCAAGCGAGAAAATCCCTGCCATATCTACCGTGCCGGCTCCAATCCCACCTTACCAGTCCCCGAATCCCTGGTCCCAAAGCACTAGCGGTTGAGACATTTGCCCACATTGGACAAACCCCGAGATTGGGATTTGGCAACGTGTCGGGGGGGTGGCGGTATTTGGGGGAACGCATGTCTTAGGCGCTTGATTCGGCATGGCTGGTGTCAAGGATAATTTCGGGGCAGATCCCGGTGGGTTCGTGGTTGCTTTCGCGTGGGGTTAGAGGGGGGGTGTGAGTTTTGGCAACGTTAACAAACGTGGGACGGGTCAGAGGGCTTAAGTGGCGGGTTTCGGAATTCCCATTGGACATCGCCGACTTGACACGCAGTGCGCCGGTGATTGATGAGTGAAGCATGCTTCTCTTCCAGTGATGTTTTCGTCGCCTGGGTTTCCTGGTCCTGCGCATGCGGATTTGGTTTCGTCTGAACTGCACGCTTGGAGCCCAATACTTATTTGCATTGTAATAATGGGTTCCACTCTATTTCCCTACGTGCATTCGATCATCGAGATGATCCGCGTCTGCAGCGCTGCAACGCCTTGCATGGCTCTGGCAGTCTGCGTCACTTCCACCATCCAGCGTCCCTCCTGCGCATCAGGCGCGATCCTTTGGGACCGCCGAATGCAGGTACCGGTCTCGTTTCCCCGCTCGCAACAACCTCGGATCTGTCGCGGAGCCATCAACGTCAGAAGGCTTGACTTTACGGAGTAGGGGGGGTGCGGGTCTGATTTGCTGCCTCGGTCGCCGAGCGCTTCTAGCGCTGCTGCATAGAATTTCCACGCATGCGCGCATTGTTCGTCTCTGGTCCAAATTACCGGGATCCGGGTGGGCACGTTGTCTTTCCCCGGTGGAGCTCATGCCCGTCTCGGGAATGGCGCCTATGGGTGTTGTAAGTTTTCGGGCCTGCCTGAATAGGCTTGGTCAGATGATGAGGGCGACTTTTCTCATTTGTTCCGTCAGCGCGATGTCGGAAAGAGAAGCGTTGCTCGCCCAACCTGTGATTTGGCCTCCCCACGTGGTGGATAATTTTTAACCCAAATGCCGAAAGTACCAACAGGACAAAAAGCATAGATCGAGGACTCTTTTCTTCGATCAACGCTCAAATCTCTGCTATTACGAATCGTAATCTATTATTTTCCAAATAAAGTAGGAGGATTTCACATCTCAAACACGATTTTTCTATTTTAGAATTCATTTTTTTGACTCTGAATCCTGCATAGTCAAGGGCCGAGAGGTGCAGGTTCCGCAAGCGGATGGGAGGAATACTTCCGCACACGTAAGGGAAAAGGAAACGAAGGGTCCGCTCTCCGCGCACCGCAAGTCGTCATTGCTACCTTCTTACAATGGCGTTCTGAGACCTTCATCACCAGCAAGAGTAAACCGTTACTCAATTTCCACACACATCTGCAGCCAATCTACTGATCGGATCCTAAGTCCCAGGCCATCGGTCGAATGTGGGGACCTGTATCGCTCGGCGTGGTGTCCTCATATTATTAACTCCCCACTCTGATGCTGCACGAGTTGTGACATAGTTGCCCGAAACGGAAGGCGTAACCCTATGTTTTACCACGCCCACGTTTTCTCTCCGCTGGCTCTTAACCA
>Ga0335074_10017570_pt1 | contig 10088 bp, 10 predicted proteins | sample Lox_Sample_23_FD_206715 | JGI IMG/M metagenome (GOLD analysis project Ga0335074, IMG submission 206715) | Soil microbial communities from Loxahatchee National Wildlife Refuge, Florida, United States - Lox_Sample_2.3 | ecosystem: Environmental > Terrestrial > Soil > Wetlands | place: USA...
TCCAGGGCGCCTCTTCGTAGTAGATCCAAAGCTGCCATCCAATGACCGCGGCAATGCCGACCGCGATCAATGTAACTGTGACGCGGCCGGTGCCCCGGCCGATTCTGCCCGCGACCGAGGTCAACGAACCGCGCTCACGGACGTTGGCGAGCGCTCTCATGGCGTCATCCAGCGCGCGGTGAGGGCGACCACGCCACCCAACACGATGACCAGCAACGCCAGGTCGAACAACGGTCGATGCCAGACCAGGCGATAAAACCCGAACCACCGCAACAGCCGCCGTAGTCCGGCCGTCAGCGGCAGCGCCGCTCCGACCCAGAGCAGCAGGGGGGGAACGAATACACCATAGAGGTCGATTTCGCCGATCATGTGGGCCTCGCAAGCGGCTGCTGGAGGGACTCAGGTGCGGCCTCGGGCACATAGGGCGGGCCGTTGGGAAACAGAGCGCGCCTGATGCCGCCAAGCTGCAGTAACAGCTCCCGCGCTATGGTGGCAGGGTCCCGGGTCACCGCGGCAATCGCCTGATCTATAATTGCGAGCAGGGCCATGTCTGCCTCATCGAGGCCGCGTCGGCGATAATGGAGGCCAACAGCGTCCAGCATCGTTCGGATGGCTCTACGCGCTTGCTCCGGCTGCATCGTTGCCTCGCGCTGCAGATTGACGATGTTCACGCCGACCCGCAGGTCGGCCAGGGCTGATACCGCGGCACCGTCGGCGCCCTGAGCACTGACGGCGAGGCGCGGGACGACCAGGCTGAGTCGATCCAGCATGAGCGCCAGAAACGCCATTAAATTAGCTGGACTTCTGTTCGTAGCGGCATTTGCGATGTCGATGCGATTACGCCGCAGCAGTCGCCACGCCGTCCACTCGGCACTGACAGAGCGGACGATGCGGATGATGATCGCGGTCGCGGCGAGACCGACGATGGCGGCCGCCGCACCGTTCACATAACTCGTGAAATCGCCGTTGTAGCTGCTCGAAAGGGCAAGCTCGGTGGCGGCGATGAAGCTGATGGGACCGCACAGCCTGGCCGTGGCGGGCATGCTCGTCAGCGCCCCGAGGACCAGGAACACCGGCGCGAATACCAGGACGAGCATCTCGAAATCTTGCACCCGTGGCAGGACGGCGAACAGGTAGATCGCATCGATAATCAGCGCGATTACCGCGGCAACCAGAAATCCGATGACATTAGGCGCGGGGTCGTCCTGGGCGGCGAAGAACGCGCAGGCGGTGGCTGCCAGAAACGCCGCGCCGCCGCCGTCCGGCCAGGCGGTGGCAATCCAGAACGACGAGACCAACCCCATGGCAAGGATTGCCGCCAGCGCGGAATGGAGCGCCATGACGTGATCGCGATGCTGGAGCGTGCGGACGGTCTCGCCGTGAGCGAAGGTCAGGGTCGCCAGTCTCGACTGGCCAGCCCTGATTTGCCGCCGAAGCGCCATGATATCGTGAGCGAGGTCGGTCAATTCGCGCAGGCGCACCAAGAGGCCAGCCAACACCACGACCTTCCAGTCGGCGGTCGCGTCAATGGTGGGTTCCAGTGCATCGATGTCGGCATGCACCTCGGCCGCTTCTGACAGGTCCGCGGCGGGGCCTGCTTGAATCCATGCAATCATTCGGTCGAGCAAGGCGCGGAGCCGGGGCGTAATGCCCCCGATTTCCCGTAGCGCGCGGATGCGCTCGGCGGCACCGCTGACGACCGGCAACAGAAAGAGCACCCGCTGTTGCAGGATTGCGACCGGTATGGTGGCGGTCTGCAGATTGGACGTATCGTAGGCGAGGTGCGTCGCCAGCATCCCGATTTCGACGGCATCGGCGGCGACTTTGCGCCGTGCGGTGGCAGTTGCGGGGTTTTCCGGACCCCCCGATAGCACGCCCGTCGTCCAGTCGGCAGCGTTTCGAATCCAACCATCGAGGCGAGCAGTCAGGGCGGGGCCAAGAGCGGTCGGAAAGACGATGCTGCCGATGACGGTGGTGCAGACAATTCCGAGCGTAATCTCCTCGACCCGCGCCAGCACGACGTCCCAGACCGAGCCTGGCTGGTCGACGATCGGAAAGCCCATCAGGGCCACACCGTAACCAGCCAGGAGGAAGACGTAGCTACGTGGCGTCCGGTCAAGGACCGTGAAGTAAATGCAGCCACCGATCCAGACCGACAGGGCACTGATCAAAAGCACTGGCGCATTGACGAGGTTAGGGATGAATGCAAGGGTGGCGACCGCTCCGATCACCGTCCCGTAGAAGCGGTACGCTGCTTTGGAACGCATCGCACCAGTGAAAGGTTGGGCAACGATATAGGCCGTCGCCATGGCCCAATATGGTCGGTCGAGACCCACGCGCAACGCGATCCACAGCGCTAGCGTCGCGCTGGCGAATGTCTTTATGGAGAATACCCAGTCACGCAAAGCAGGCAGTGTCATCCGCGCTCCTGGTTCTATCGCTCCGCAAACGCTCGCACCAGCGCCTCGTAGATCGACCGGTTGAAATATACCACCAGCGCCGGCATCCCGTCCAACTCCGCCCAGCGCCGGGCGTCGAATTCCGAATGCGGGTGGAGATCGAGCCTAATGTTCGAATCCCACTTGGTGAACCGCTGCGCGAACCATCCCTGTCGCTGACCGCGATACCGTCCCCGCAGCGCCACGCGAAGCCGCGCCGACGGCAGGTCATAGGTCAATGCCGTGCTCGTCGAAGACATCTTCTACGCTGGCAGGCATTTAGAACCGATCTTTCGGGAGCGGAAATAGGAAGCAGGCATCAGGAGGTGTGCGGAAATGCACCCGGCTCCCATCCGCTGGACGGCTTGGCATTTCGGCTCGGGAACCTGCTTAGGGGTAGACCCTGCTGTGGCGAAAGAGGCGATCTTCACGCTTAAGCTGGAAGCCGAACTGCGCGACCAGTTCATGGCTGAAGCCGTGGCTGCGCATCGGCCGGCCTCCCAACTCGTGCGCGAGTTCTTGCGGGATTTCGTCAAGCGGCAGCGCGATGCCCGCGAGCATGATGCTTGGTTCCGAGCCGAAGTAGAACAGAGTATGCGCGAAGCCGACGACCCCAAGGTAAAGCGCATTTCCCATGAGGAGGTCGCTTCACGCTGGCGCCGACAACCTGCCGCTCTGCTGCGGCGGACCGGTGAACACAACGGGTGAGGATCGAGTGGCTGCCGGAGGCTGATGGCAGCCGCGAAAGCCAAATGGCCTATCTGGCGGCGCGTAATCCCCGAGCAGCCATCGACATGGGCGACGCAATCGAGGCCGGGCACCCCGTATGTGATTGCCTACCGCGTGGAGCCTGATACTGTGTGATCCTACGACTGCTGCATGGCGCACAACGATGGCCAGCGACACTATCGGGGTAGTGCAATCTGGCAGATACTGCCGATCTATCGCCAGGCATACCCCGCAAACGCCCGCACCAGCGCCTCATAGATTGAGCGCTTGAAATCCACCGCGAGCGCCGGCAGCTCGCTCAACTCCACCCACCGCCAAGCATCGAATTCCGGATGCGGGTCGAGATCGAGCCTGATATCCGAATCCGACCCGCCGAACCGCAGTGCGAACCACCGCTGGCGCTGACCGCGATAGCGTCCCCGCAGCGCCACCCCAATCAACTCTGGCGGCAGATCATACGTCAGCCACTCCGGATACTCGCCGATGATTTCGGCGTGGTCCGTGCCGATCTCCTCCGCCAACTCCCGCAGCACCGCAGTGCGTGGATCCTCGTCGGGGTCGATCCCGCCCTGGGGAAGCTGCCATCCGCCCGCCGCCCCCTCGGCATTGGGAAAATCCGCGCGCCGGGCGACGAACACCTTGCCGTCCCGATTGAACAGCACGGCCCCCACATTCGGCCGGTAAGGCAGCCCGCTCATTGCTTGGCCTGCGCCGCGCTCGGCGGCGGCGCAGGCGGCTCGACCAGCGCGCTGACCGGCGCCAGAGCCAGGCCGTTCGCCGCCAGCTCGTTCGCCCAGGCGGCGATTCGTTCCACCGTCACCGGCCGCACCGCGTCGGCCAGCCCCAGGGCGCTGCCCTTCTCGTGGGCGATGCGGTTCAGCACCGCCAGCTTGCCATCGATCGAGGCGGCATCGTCCGGCTCGTCGATCACCACATCGACGTCGCGGCTCCAGACAGACGGCAGCCTGCCGTGATCGCGCTCGCTCTCGCCCGGACGCGGATCGACGTACAGCAACCCGCGTTGTGCGAGCGCGGCGAGCACCGGGTCCATCTGGTCGGGCACTGAGGCAAACCGCTCGCCGCGGGTGACCCCCAGCGCCCCGGTCGCGCCAACATAGCCGGCAAACCGCGACAGCACCCAGATGAGCTGGCGGTTGTTATCCTCCGGCGAGGCCCGCGTGGTCAGTGCGTGATCGCCGGGGTCGTTCAGGGGGAAGCTCTCGGGCTCCATGGGGATGGACAGCAGGTACTCGTGCTCGCTGAGCCGGGCCTCGGCCAGCAATGGGTCCGGGTCAACGGCATACGGTGATACCGCCAGCGTGACCCCGCCGGGCAGCGTGCGGATCGCGTCCTCGCTGGCAGCCCCGTTGAGCCCGATCCCGGCGAGCACCAAGCCGACACGCGGCCGACGGCTGCTCTGGTCGAAGCCTGCGGCATAAAGCTGCATCGGCATCCGGCCGTCTTCGGCGATGCGTGGAAGTACGCGCCCCGGCAGATCCGGCGCCGGTTCCTCCAGCGCCGGGTCGGGATCGGTCACCGGCCCCGGCGTGTCACGCCCTGGCCGCGGCGCCGATTGCGCCGCCGGGGTGGGGGTCAGCACCACCACCGGTGGCGACGGCGCCGCCAAAAGTGCCTGTGCAGCGTGAACAGGGGCGGCAGACGGGCGGTGAGGGGCGGGCGGCCCGAGCACCTGCAGGACCGCCGCTCCGCCGCCTAGTGCCACCAGCACCACCGCCCAGAAGGCGCCGAGCGCCCGCCAGGCGGAGCGGCGCCCGTGCCACGACACTGCTCAGTTGGCGGAGGCGGACCGGTGCTGCTCAGCCATTGCGTTGGCGACCACCAGCGCCTCTTGAAGTTGGAAATCCGTCTGGGGCTTGGTTGGATCGAATTTCGGGAAATTTACCGGCGGCTTGGACGGGATCGCACTGGCGATCGGCGGCAGATCGGTCCGCGGCGGCGGCCCTTCCTGCGTGCCACCGGTGTTGCTGATCGTGTTGTTCAGATCCCACTCATGCTCCGGACCGAAGTGGTCTTCCTTCTGGTCGCTCTCCGCCACCTTGATGTCGGGAGCGATGCCCAGGTCCTGGATCGAGTGGCCCGACGGCGTGTAGTAGCGCGCCGTCGTCAGCCGCATCGCCCCGCCGCCGGGCAGCGGGATGACCGTCTGCACCGAACCCTTGCCGAAGCTGCGGTCACCCAGCAAGACAGCGCGGTGATGATCCTGCAACGCCCCGGCGACGATCTCGCTGGACGAGGCCGAGCCGTTGTTGATCAGCACCACCATTGGCACGCCGGGCAGCAGGTCGTCGCCCTTGGCGTCCCAGCGCTGCGAATCGTCGGCGTGCCGGCCGCGGGTCGAGACGATCTCGCCATGATCGACGAAATCGCCGGCCACCGCCACGGCTTGGTCGAGCAGCCCGCCCGGGTTGTTCCGCAGATCCAGCACGATGGCCCGCAGCTTGCCGCCGCCTTCTTTCTTCAGCTTCGCAATCGAGTCGCGGATGCCGGAATCGGCGTTCTCGGTGAACTGTGTCAGCCGGATATAGCCGATATCGTTCGGTTCCATGTGGTCCTTGACCACCTGGATATGGATGATCTGCCGCTCTAGCGTGACCTGGATCGGGTTGTCGATGTTCTGGCGCTTGATGGTGAGCGTGATCTTCGACCCCGGATCGCCGCGCATCTCATCGACCGCCTTGCTGAGCGGCAGGCCTTCGACGGTCTTGCCGTCAAGCGCGGTGATGATGTCGCCGGCCTGGATCCCGGCGTGTGAGGCGGGCGTGTCGTCGATCGGGCTGATCACCCGGATCAGGCCCTGGTCCTCGGTCACCTCGATGCCGAGGCCCCCGAACTTGCCCTGGGTCTGAACCTGCATGTCCCGGAACTGCGAGGCATCCATGTACGCCGAGTGCGGATCGAGACCGGCAAGCATGCCGTCCAGCGCATTCTCGACCAGTTTCTTGTCAGGCACCGGCTCGACATATTCCGCCCGCACCCGCTCGAACACATCGCCGAACAGCGTCAGCCAGCGATAGGTGTCGGCACGGTTCGCGTCGGTGTCGTCCTGGGCGAATGCGGGCGCGATACCGATGTGAGGGGCGAGAAGCCTGGTAGCGGGGACCGCGGCGACGCCAGCCAAAAAGGTGGCGCCAAGCAAAAGACCGGTGCGCAAGCGCCGGGGACGGAAGTGCATTCGTTCTTTCCTCTCACGCCCAGACCTGACCCGGCTCGCGCCGAGTGGACCGGTGCGCCTGTTTTAGTGAATAGCCTCCTTCTATCCGGCTTCCCAGGCCCGCAGTCCAGTACTGAATTCTTACGGGTTGCTGAACTGACACCGCTCCCGGATCAGCTGCTCGCTCGTAACCAGGGCGCCGGATTGACGGGCTCGCCGTCGCGCCGGAGTTCGACGTACAGGCTCGGCCGGTTCCGACCGCTCGCCGGGTTCCAGTCGGGCATCACCCCAACCGGATCGCCCGCGCGAAGGACCGTCCCCAACTTTGCGTCCAGCCGGTCGAATCCAGCCAGCACCGCGTCGTAGCCGCCGCCGCAATCGATGATGAGCAGCTTGCCGTAGCTGCGGAAGGCTGCGGCGAACATCACCTTGCCGGCGCAGGGCGCCACGACGCGCGCGGCTGGGGCGGCGCGGTAGGAGATGCCGACAGCGGGGCCGGCGTCGGTGGGATCGCCCCAGCCGCGCAGCACGGTGCCGACGACGGGCGTCAGAAGTTGCCCGCCCGGGCTTGTGGATGAAGCGATAGAGCTTTTTGCGGTGGGAACGGCAAAGGCGATCTCGCGGCGCCGCGCGTCCGCAAGGGCTGCCGTGCGCTTTTCGCGTATGGCGCGGGCGGCGTCCGCACGGGCGCGCGCTTCCTCGTCCCGGCGCACCTGCTCCAGCTTGTCGAGCAGCGCCCGCAGGCTCGCGGCCTGGGCGGCAAGGTCGGCAGCGCGAGCAGCGGCGGCGTCGGCCTCGTCCTGGGCATCGCGGCGGCCCTGGTCGGCGAGCGCAAGCTGGCGATCGAGTTCCGCCGCTGCCGCTGCCTGGGCGGTTTCGGCAGCCGCGAGCTTTGGCGTTTCGGCGGCGACCGCGTCGCTCGCCGCCTGCAACGCGAGCTGTTCGTGCCGCAACGCCGCGGCTTCCTCGGCGACCTGGTGCGCCATTCCTTGCAGCACCAGCAGTCCGCGGACGGCGTCTTCCGGCGGCAGCGAGACCGCCAGCATGGTTTCCGCGGGGTAGAGCGACAGGCGCTCGACCAGCGGCAGCAGCGGCTCTATCGCTTTGGCGCGTTCCGCAAGTTTCTCGGCCGCCTGAAGGCGCTTGGCGGCGAGCGCCTCTATGCGCAAGGCGGCGTCTTCGGTGGCCTGCTCCGCTTGCCTCAGGCGCGCCTGGGCGGCGCTGCGCTGCGCAGCCAGCCGTGCCGCATCGGCTGCCAGCGCCGCGGCACGGCCCGCGGCGTTCTGCTGCACGGCCAGGGCGGCGGCGCGGTCGTGTTCCGCCTGGTTGAGCCGCGCCTGCGTCTCGTCGGACGATTGCGGCGCCGGCGCATGCCCGGCGGCCTGGGCGACGAATTGTGCGATCAGCAGGGCGGCGAGCAGGCCAGTGGTCAATCTCCGAACCGATGGCGCCGCGCAGACGGGGTCGTGAGCCTGGGCGGCTTGCTTCATCGGATCTTGACCACGTGCTCGCGGAATGGGTCTGCTGGCCGCGAGGCTGGAATTGCACGCGGCACCGTAAGGAATTTCAACCGCAGATGGACGCAGATGAAACCGGAACCAACCGACTGTCGGAGCAGATTATCGGTTGCGCATTCCAGGTCATAAATACGCTCGGGGCCGGGTTTCTCGAGAAGGATTACGAGAACGCATTGGCCCACGAGCTGCGCTAATCCGGCCTGGCCGTCGAGCAACAATACGGGATTGCAGTTCGCTACGACGGCATTGTCGTCGGGGAGTACGCGACCGAATTGTTGGTCGAGCAAACCATCATCGTCGAATTGAAAGCCATCAAGGCGCTGGACAGCGCTCACGCCGCCCAATGCATCAACTACCTGAAGGCAACCGGACTGCGCCTCTGCCTGTTGCTCAACTTCGGCAGGTCCCGACTCGAAATTGAGCGTTTTGCCAACGGCCTTTGAAGAGGTACGATACATCTGCGTCCATCTGGGTGCATCTGCGGTCGAAATTACTTTCTTGCCGCCGAGCAGCCGGGCGATTCGTTTGATAGTCACGGAGACCGCGCCGCATCGCCATCGATCAGCGACCGGCCAGTCATTTCGGCCGGCTGCGGCAGCCCCATTAGCGCCAGCAGCGTCGGCGCGATGTCAGCGAGCCGTCCGTCGTGCAGTGCCGCCGCATTCCCGCCCGTCAGCAAAACCGGCACCGGGTTGGTAGTATGTGCGGTGTGCGGCCCGCCGGTGGCCGGGTCGCGCATCAACTCGCAGTTCCCATGGTCGGCTGTGATCAACAGGGCACCGCCCTGTTTGCCGATCGCCTCGGCAATGCGGCCGAGCCCCGCATCCACCGATTCCACTGCCCGGATCGCCGCCGGCAGGCTGCCGGTGTGGCCAACCATGTCCGGGTTGGCATAGTTCAGCACAATCAGGTCGTATTTGCCGGTAGAGATTGCGGCGACGACCTTGTCCGTCAGCTCCGGGGCCGACATCTCAGGCTGTTTGTCATAGGTCGCCACCTTCGGCGAGGCCACCATGATGCGGTCCTCTTTGGGAAACGGCGTTTCCCGTCCGCCATTCAGGAAATAGGTGACGTGCGCGTATTTCTCGGTCTCCGCCGCGCGGAGCTGAGTAAGGCCGGCCGACGCGACCACTTCGCCCAGCAGGTTGTTCAGGTGATCTGGCGGGAATAGCGTTTCCAGGAAGCGGTCGAGCTCGGTGCTGTACTGGGTCATGCCGACAGCGCCGGCGAAGCGGATCCGGCGCTTCCGCTGGAAACCATCGAAAGCCGGATCGAGCAACGCGCCAAGGATCTCGCGCACACGGTCGGCACGGAAATTGAAGCAGATCAGCCCGTCGCCGTCCTGCATTCCTTTATAGTCACCGATCACCGCCGGCACGACGAATTCGTCGAACGTGCCGTTGGAGTATGAATCGTCCATCACGGCAATCGGCGTTGCGAACCGCTTGCCATCGGCATCTGCCAGCGCGCGGTACGCCTTCTCCACCCGGTCCCACCGCTTGTCCCGATCCATCGCGTAATAGCGGCCACAGACGGTGGCGATCCGCACCCCTTTCGGCAGCGCCGCGGCGAGCCGCGTAAGGTCGTCCCGGCCCGATTGCGGCGGGGTGTCACGCCCGTCGGTGAAGGCGTGCACCACGACAGGGATCCCGCCGTCGCTCAGCATCGCTGCAAGCGCAGCGGCATGGTCCTGATGGGAGTGCACACCTCCGGGCGACACGAGGCCGAGCAGATGGCAGGCGCCTTTGGTGTTCTTCAACTCGGCAGTCAGGTGCGCGAGCACCGGGGACCGGCCGAGCGTGCCGTCCTCGATCGCCTGGCCGATGCGCACAAGCTCCTGCGGCACGACGCGCCCGGCGCCGATATTCAGGTGGCCCACCTCCGAGTTGCCCATCTGGCCGTCCGGCAGGCCGACGTCGTGACCGGAAGCGCGCAGAAAGGCGTGCGGGGAGTTGGCCCACAGCCGGTCGAAATTGGGCTTGCGCGCGAGCCGCTCGGCATTGTCCGCGCTCTCCTCGCGCCAGCCGAAGCCGTCGAGAATCACCAGCATCACCGGGCGAATCGGCTGCTGCATGTGCCGCTCCTGCGTCCCGGGGCTGGGTAGCGCCCGGAAGGCGGCGAAACAAGCACCCCTTCGGTCACGAAACTGCAACAAAAGCTTCACATGCCCGGTCCTAGCCGGCCCAACCAGCGGCATGGCAACTCTTGGCTCGTGCCATAGTATCAACCGGC
>Ga0335074_10017571_pt1 | contig 10088 bp, 7 predicted proteins | sample Lox_Sample_23_FD_206715 | JGI IMG/M metagenome (GOLD analysis project Ga0335074, IMG submission 206715) | Soil microbial communities from Loxahatchee National Wildlife Refuge, Florida, United States - Lox_Sample_2.3 | ecosystem: Environmental > Terrestrial > Soil > Wetlands | place: USA: Florida...
ATCGTTTCCGATCTGGAAAGCAAGATCCGCGCGGACGGCGTCGAATTGCCGCCGCCGCAAACGATCGCCGGCGAAGCCGAGCGCAAGACCGGCAGTTGGATGGAGATGTGGAACGACGAGTACCGCGGCCGCACCGTCATGCTGGTGATCTACAATCTGTTTCAGACCGTCGGCTATTACGGCTTCTCGAGCTGGGTGCCGACGCTACTGATCTCGCAAGGCATCGGCGTGACCAAATCGCTGGCCTACACGTTCGTCATCGCCATCGCGGCGCCGATCGGGCCCTTGGTCGGGATGTTCTTTGCCGATCACATCGAGCGCAAATGGCAGATCGCCTGGGCCGCCGTCGGCATCGCGATCTTCGGCCTTTTGTTCGCCAAAGGCAGCGACGCCACCGAGGTCATCGGCTGCGGCGTCTTGATCACGCTGTGCAATAACTGGATGTCGTTCTCGTTCCACGCCTATCAGGCGGAGCTTTATCCGACGCGCATCCGCGCTCAGGCGGTCGGCTTCGTTTATTCGTGGAGCCGGTTCTCGGCGATCTTTTCCGGCTTCATCATCGCCTTTCTGCTCGGCCATTACGGCACCACCGGCGTGTTCGGCTTCATCGCCGGCGCCATGGCGGTTGTCTTCATCGTCATCGGCGGCTTCGGCCCGGCGGTGACCCGGCGGCGGCTGGAAGCTATCGCCGGCTGACATAAGAATGTCGGCGGCGCAGCCTAGAGTGAAGGAGCGTCTGCATCATGGTCGCTCCGCCTATGCTCGCCGCCGGTGCCTGGGACAGCTTCGTTCCTTACAGCGGATTGCACCTCGTCACGGTGTGCTGCTGCGTTGCCCTGATCGCCGGGCTGCTCGCCGCCGGACGCGCCTGCGGTCGCGCGCGGCAAATGCAGCTGCGGTGGCTGCTCGGCATTTTCGGCCTCGTCTATTGGCTGACCTATAATGTCTGGTGGAACCGCCACGGCATCGATGTCGTAAGCGGCCTGCCGCTGCAGATTTGCGATTGCAACGGCGTCATCGCGCCGTTTGCTTTGCTGACGCAAAATCGCTGGCTGCGGGCGACCCTGTATTTCTGGGCGTTCGCGCTGACCACGCAGGCCTTCATCCAGCCGGCGCTGCAAGCCGGTCCGTCGACGCCGCTGTTCTGGTGGTTCTGGGCCCAGCACACGATCATTCTCGGCTATGCCGTGTTCGATCTTGCCGTGCTCGGCTTTCGGCCCGACTGGCGGGATTGCGGCCGCGCCTGCGCCGCCGGCGCCGCTTATTTGGCGATCGTCGTGCCGGTCGATCTGGCGCTTAACGCCGACTACGGCTATCTCGGCGCGCTGCCGGCGCGGCAAATTCCGCCGTTCGTCGCCGCGCTCGGACCGTGGCCGCTGCGCGCGGTGGTCGTCGTCGCGCTGGCCGGCTTTGCCTTTGCGGTCGCGGAGCTGCCGTGGCAGATGAAGCGCCGGCGCGAGGCAGCGGCGCCGCCGGCGTCGTCTACTTCAGCGCGCCGAGGCGCTGCAGCTCGGAGCGTTCCATGACTTTGACGAAGCCGTGGCCGACGTCGCAGACGCCGTCTTTGCGCAGCGAGCTCAGCACCCGGCAGGTATGCACCGGCGTAAGCCCGGTGAAGTCGGCGATCTGCTGCTGGCTCAACGGAAACGGAAACTCGTCGCCGATGAGTTCGCCGCGCTGCTCGCAGCGCCGCATCACATAGGTGAGCAGGGCCGCTATTCTTTCATGCGCCGTGCGCTGGCCGAGATCGACCAGGCGCCGGTCGGCGTCGCGCTGCTCCGCGGCGGTCAGCCGCAGCCACAGATCGAACAGCGACTGATTATCGCGCAGTCTGGCGCGAACCTCGACGAACGGGAAATAGCAATACCGCACGTCGGTCAACGCCTGGATGGAAAAGCCGAGCTGGCCATCGATCAGCGACGTCGCTCCGACCAGATCGCCGGATAGCAGCACGGCAAGGATCTGGCGCTTGCCGTTCGGCAATTGCACGAAGCGGACCGCCCAGCCGTCGCAGATCATAAGGACGCCTTCGCTGCTCTCGCCGGCGCGATAGATGTTTTGCCGCGCCGCGATTTCGCGGTGTTTGCCGCGTATCGCCATCGGCTGTCCGCTTCTGCCGAACAGCGCCCCGCAGAAATTCGCGCTGCGATACTGACAGGTGCTACACGGCGGATTTGGTACAGCGGGCCTGACGCGGCGCGCGTTCAGCAAATCCCACGGTGTGGCGATTTCACGGAGCATGACCATACGCCGCATCTTGCGATTGCGAGTGAGCTCTCTGTGCGGGAAAGGTGAGCGGCACCGGGCTCGAGAGTCGTCAACTCACACAGAAGGGCCTTACCCGGCGCCGCTCGTTCGTTGCTACTTTACGCTGCCTCACAGGCAGGAACGATAAGTCTCAACCGTTGTCTTTCACCTAATTTTTGTCTCCGTATAAGTCCGTATATGTCGTGTGACAGTCCCGAAGAAAAACAGCGGAATGCGTTTTGCGACTGCGTGGCGCGTTAGGTGGTTTCCATTAGGTAGATGTCTGGATGTTAACCACCACCATCCGTGCTAAAGCCCAGATGGTAGATACCGCGTCGAATCGGATGCGAGATGAAATTATCGATCGCCATTGATACGTCCAGCGATGAGGCGGTCGAAGTCGTCGCGCGCATTCTTACGCGCGAGGAAACCTCGCAGCATAAGCAGTCCTTTCGCGTATCTGGCAATTTCGTAGCGCAACTGGCTGCAACATTGCTCGATGACCTCGACGGTCGGTCTGGGCACCGTGAAAGACCTGACGCAATGCAGCGCTATGAGGTTGCTTCGGCACCGGGTTTATTTCCTCCCGGCACCGTGATGCGCCGAACGATATAAATTACTGCACTGTTACTCCACGGCAAGCAATCCGCAATCAATACGCCGTCTTGTTGATCTCGCCGGCGCCGGTGACGTACCAGCGCTCGCTGATGAACGGCTTGCCGGCAAGCCGGGCGGCCAGCCAGTCGGCTAGCAAGATCGGCGGAAACGGCCCGAGATTGGCCGCCGGCACATTGCCGACCGAGTGGCGCGATTCCTGGTACACAACCATCTGCTTCGGCCCCTTCAGGGCGGCCATCAGCCGCTCGGAATAAACGAGCGGACTCAACTCCTCGGCTTCGCCGGCGACGCAGAGATAGGGCGCCTTGATCTTCTCGACGTGACCTTCCCAGGTGATTTTTTCGCGGAACCGATCGAACTCGCTCTCGTCGGTGATGCCGGACATATACATGAAGCGCTTCTTGAAGGTCGGCGAAGCCTCCTGGAAGATGGTATGACAGCCCGGCTCGTGACACACCGACATCACCGCGCAGGCCTTGATGCGCGGCTCGTTGGCGGTCAGCACCGTGCCGAACAGCGAGCCGAAGCTCGTTCCGGCGACGCCGATGCGCGCCGCATCGAGCTCCGGACGCGCGGCAATCCAGTCGACCAAGGCCGGCCCGGTCGCCACCCAATTCTCCATGGTAAAGTACAGCCCGATCATCGGCGCTTCGTATTGGCCCGGCCCGTCGATCGCCAGGACCGCCATGCCTCGATTGAGATATTTGTCGCCGTAGAGCGCGACCTGAATTTCCTTGTAGCTGTCCATCCCCGGTATCGCGATCACCACCGGCAGCTTGCCGCCGGTATAGCCGGGCGGCAGATGCAGCCACGCCGGAATGGCCTTGTCCCCAAACGGCACCCACACCGCCTCGACGTGATGATCGGCAAGCGTTGCGTATTTGGCGTAGCATTCGCGCTTCTTGTTGTTGTAGGCGATGTTGGTCTCGTCGTTTTCGTCGTAGGGCCATTGCGCCGCGCCCCAATGCACCGCGGCCATGAAGAAATTGTCGCGGGCCGTGACCTTGTGGTCGGCCTGGGCCGCCGCATTGGCCTTGGCCTCGCGGCGGCGGGCGACGGCGGCGAAGGCCGGACCGATATCCGCCATCTTCTTCACCCGCTCGCGGATGCCGGCGAAATCGGCGTTAGCCTCGATACCGCACGGCAAATGGATGTAAAGCGACCGCGGTTGATCCCAGTCGATGCCGTTGGCACGAATGATGTTGTCGATGAGCCAGCGTTGCTCGTCGAAGCGGCGCACCTGCGGTGCGCCGCGATGATCGAGAGCCGGGGTAAAGGCTTGCTGCGGGCGATTCATGATGTGCGGCTCCCTGGCGCGAAAGGGCGGTCGCTCGTGGACGATGCCCGCCATTCCTGATGGCCGGCATTATCGGCTCAACGGACGCCATATTGTCAACGAGGATGCGATGCACCCTCGACCCGTCATGGCAGTTGGGCGCACCCGCAGCGGGCAAAGCCGCATCGGCCCGCCTCCCCGGAGGCCCGCAGGTCGCATTGCCAATTCGGCCGGCTCAGGCGTTCACATCAAAACCGGATCATCCGTCACTGCGGCGCCAGCGGCGCCTCGCCAATCTTGCGCATCGCTTCGTCGGCCACATGCGTCGACAGCTCGGCGGCGCGCCGCACGCTTCGCAGCAGCGCCTCGAAATTGTCGCGCACGATCTCGGTCTGCAGCGCCAAACAATCCTGCATGGTCCGACAGCCCATAAAACCGTCGAAATGGTCCAAATTGTCTTCGACGCGCGACTGCGCGAAGCGCATCCACTCGCCGGCAACGTCCTGCAAGCCGCCGGCCACGATGGTCGTGCTTTCGACCAGCGCCTGCAGGTTGCCGGACGAACGCTGCATGCTCTCGCGCACAGCGTCGCCGCCAATGCCGAACGTCTTGGAGAACTGATCCATCGAACGTTCGGCAAGGCGGTTTGCCGCCTCGCTGTTGGTACGCCAATGGTGGCTGACATTCTCGGCGTTGCGCCTTATGGCTTCGACGCCGGCGCGCGCCGTGCGTTCGGTTGCATCGGTCATGGTCCGGGCGGTCTGCTCGGCAGTGCGTCTTGCCGTAGTTTGGACGCCTTCGGTCGACTCTCGTTCGGACTGTCGCGGGTTGTTTGCCATAATTCCCTCCACTGCTACGTTCTACGGAAACGGCGACGAGGCACGGGCCGTTCCGGCCCGCGCCGCTTTTTTGCGCAGGCACGGAACCTCGTTCGGAACCTTGTTCCGCCGGTCGTTTTGCCGCACGGCGAATATCCTTCGGTCGGCCGGAATTTTTGTGGTCTGCCGGCATCTCCGCCCGGTGTGGGACCTAGCTTGCGCCAAGCGCCGGCTCCGGTCATCCTGCGCGCGCCTGGGAGGACACGATGGACCAGCACAGCAATGTCAAAGCCGCGATCGCCTATGACGATCTGCGCGAATGGCTGTCGTTGGCCGAGCGGCTTGGCGAGGTGCGCGCTGTTTCCGGCGCCACTTGGCAGGAAGACATCGGCCTTGCCGCAGAAGCGGTGTTGCGCGCCGAGAACGGGCCCTGCGTCGTATTCGACGACATTCCCGGCTGTCCCAAGGGCTTTCGCGTGCTTCTGAACGTGTTTGCCGGCACACGCCGCAACATGACGCTCGGCTTTCCCGATCATTTGACCAAGTGGGAGCTGAGCGACGCCTACCGCGAAGCCTATCTCAAGGAGCAGAAAATCATTCCGCACGAGATCGTGGAGGACGGACCGGTCCTCGACAACGTGCTGATGGGCGACGACGTCGACGTCACTAAATTTCCGGCGCCGATCTGGCACGAGAAAGACGGCGGGCGTTATATCGGCACCGGCACCTACAGCATCACCCGCGATCCGGAGGAGAACTGGCTCAACGCCGGCGCGTATCGCGCGCAATTGCACGACAAGACATCGGTCGGCCTGTTGATCGCCGCGGGCCATCATGGCGATATCCATCGCGCCAAATATTTCAAGCGCGGCGAGCCGATGCCGGTGGCAATGGTGCTTGGCGGCGATCCGTTGAGTTTCTTCTATGGCGGGCTTGAGGCGCCCTATGGCACCTTCGAGCTCGACGTCGTCGGTGGCTTGCGCGGACGCGCCATGCAGATGGTCCGCGGCAAAGTCACCGGCTTGCCGTTTCCCGCCGCCGCCGAGATCGTGCTCGAGGGTTTTGTCACGCCCGACCGCCGCGAAGTCGAGGGCCCGTTCGGCGAATGGACCGGCCATTATGCCGGCGGCGCCAAGCCGACCACCGTGCTCGACGTCAAGGCGATCTATCATCGCGACGATCCGATCCTGCTCGGGGTGCCGCCGATGGGCGGCGGTCCCGACGAGATGGCGCGCTACCGCGCTGTGCTGCGCTCGGCGACCATCAAGCAGAACATGACCAATGCGGGAGTGCCCGGCGTGGCGCAGGTGTGGTGTCACGAAATCGGCGGCGCGCGGCTGTTTCACGCCGTGTCGATCACGCAGCGTTATCCGGGCCACGCCGTGCAGGCCGGCCATATCGCCGCGCAATGCGGCGCTTCCGCCTATGCCTCTAAATATATTGTGGTGGTCGACGAGGACGTCGACGCCACCAATCTCGATCATGTGCTGTGGGCGATGCTCACGCGCACCGATCCGGCGCAGTCGATCCAATTCATCAACGGCTCGTGGGATTCGCCCGCCGATCCGGCGCTGCCGCCATGGAAACGCGCCGAAGGCAATATGACCCATTCGGTCGCGGTCATCGATGCCTGCCGGCCGTTCCACTGGCGCGACAAATTCCCGCCGACTAACACGCCGAGCGCCGACGTGGCGCGCAAGGCGAAGGAAAAATTCGGCTGGCTGTTGGACGGCAAATAATAGCGCCACGGACCAAAACATTTCGGACCTGCCCATTTTCATCCCATTTCGCCGGGACCATCCGCCATGAAACTCGCCGTTCCCGACATGATCTCGAATTCCTATTTCCCCGCCGAGGCCGCGGTCGAGCTTGGTTTTTTCAAGGCCGAAGGTCTCGACGTCGCACTCGAGCTCATCTTCCCGGTCGACAAGGCTTACGCGGCGCTGCGCGACGGAACGGTCGACTTCGTCGGCGGCTCGGCCCATTCGGCGCTCGCCGCCTTTCCGAATTTCCGCGGGGTGAAGCTGTTATGCGCGCAGGCGCAAGGCATGTACTGGTTTCTGGTGATGCACGCCGATTTCGCCGCCAAGCGCGGCGACATTTCCGTCGTCAAAGGCCGCAGCATCGGCGCCGCGCCCTGGGTGGATAAAGGCTTGCGCGGCTTGCTCGCAGCCGCCGGCATCGATCTTGATCGCGACGGGGTCAAGATCGCGCCGGTGCCGGGCTCGCTCGATGCCGGCGTCAATTTCGGCGTTACCGCGGCGAAGGCGCTGGAGGATCGCAAGATCGACGGCTTCTGGGCGAACGGCATGGGGGCCGAGGTCGCCGTGCGCCGCGGCATCGGCAGCGTCGTGCTGGATGTCCGCCGCGGCGACGGGCCGAAGCCATGTTTCAACTACACCGCTGCCACCATCGCCACGACCGATGCGTTACTCGCGTGCGCGCCGGAGGATGCCGCAGCCGCCGTGCGCGCCATCGCCAAAACCCATGCCGCTCTCAAAGCGGATGTGACGCGCGCCAAAACAGTCGGCGAAAAGCTCTTTCCCGCCTCGGAAGCGGCACTGATTACCGATCTTATCCGGCGCGACCTGCCCTATTACGACGCGGCATTGTCGCGCGACTTTATCGCCGGCATGAGCGCCTTCGCGCGCGGCCAAGGAATACTCGACGGCGAAATCGCTTACGAAGAGGCGGTGGCGACGCAATTTGCCCCGCTTTGGAATAGCCAATGACACGACGCATCGTTTTTCGGCGAGGGGAAAGATTCGCGATGAGTATGATGGACCGACGCCTGTTTTTGACGCTTGCCTCCGGGGCATTAGCCGCGCCCGCGATTTCGGACCGCGCGCTCGCCGACGATTGGCCCACGGCCAAGATCATTCGCGCCGTGGTGCCGTTCGCTCCCGGCAGCACCATCGACGTCATCGGCCGCATCGTGCTCGATCCTCTGGGTCGAGCGCTGGGGCAAACCATTGTCGTGGAGAACCGCGGCGGCGCCGGCGGTACGATCGGATCGGCCGTGGTGGCCAAATCCGATCCGGACGGCTACACGCTGTTGATCAATGCCTCGGCGCATTCCGCCGCACCGGCGGCCTATCCGAATCTGCCATACGATCCGTCGAAAGACTTCGCCGGGGTCGCCATGTTCGGCGTCGTGCCGAACGTGCTTTTGGTGGCGCCGTCGAAAGGCATCAAGTCCGTCAAGGATCTGGTCGACCGGGATAAGGACGGCCATATGACCTTTGCCTCGGCCGGCGTCGGCAGCGCCACGCATTGGGCGGCCGAACGGTTTCTGCTGTCGGCCGGCATCAAGGCAACGCACGTGCCGTTCAGCGGCGGACCGGCCGCATTGACCGAAGTGATGACCGGCCGCGTCGATTTCTGCTTTATCGGCGTTTCGTCGGCCATTGCCTTTATCAGGAACGGCCAACTCGTGCCGCTCGCCGTCAGCATGGTCAAACGTTCCGCCGCATTGCCCGACGTGCCGACGACGATAGAGCTCGGCTATGCCGATTCCGATTACGTGTTCTGGAATGGCATGCTCGTACCGGCGAAAACGCCGCGGCCGATCGTGGATCGGCTGCACGATGAGGTCGAGAAAGTGCTGGCGTTGCCCGATGTGCAAACCAAACTCAAGGCGCAGGGCGTCGAGCCGATGCCGCTGACGCCGCAAGAGATCGACGCCATGATTGCCCGTGAAATCGGGCAAAACATCAAGCTCGCCAAAGCGGCAGGACTGAAATTCAATTGATCGCTACCGGGGCGCCGGCCGAGGCTCTCATCGAGCCTCGCCGCTTAACGCCGCCCGGTCAAAATCCGCCGGCGGTAAATTGCAGCCGCTGGGTCACGTCATAGGGCTGCTTGGCGATCGGGTAAGCGTAATCGACCCGCAGCGCGCCGAACGGGGAATCCCAGATCAGGCTGGCGCCGACCGAGGAGCGCACGGCGCGCGCATTGGCAATCTGTTGCGACGGTGACAGTGAAGCCAACTGGGAAACGCCGGACGCGCTGGTGGCCCACAAGCTGCCGGTATCGGAGAACAGCGCGACCTTGAGCTGCGCGTCCGGCGTCACGAACGGCATCGGCGATTGCAATTCCGCGCTTGTCGTCCAATAGGCATTGCCGCCGATATTATCCATGGTGGTGCCGGGCGTGATGTCGCGCGGCCCGAAACCGTTGGGCGCGAAGCCGCGGACGAGCTGCGGACCGCCGAAAAACCCGTCGAGCAGCGGCAATTGCTGACCGCCCCATGGGGTCACGTAGCCGCCCTGGGCGCGCACCATGCCGACGACGTCGCCGACGATCGGACGATAGAAACGGATATCTTCGGTGGTCTTTGCGAAATTCGCCGCACCGCCCAGCCCGGCGAATTCGTTGTTGGTCTGGACGCGAATGCCGGTGGTGGGATCCTTCGCATTGTCGAGCGTCGAATAGGTCGTGCCGTTGCCGATCGACGACACCCAATAGGAGCCCGCCTGCGCCGCCTGCTGTATCGGCAGCGACACCGGTCCGTAGGCCGAATTGAGCGAGACACCCTGATTGTAGATCGAATAATTCCAGCTGGTCGTGAGATTTTCATTGAGCGGCGTGGCGACGGAAAACTTGGCGCCGTAAAGGCTGGTGTTAAAGGCTTGATTGCTGTTGGCGAAGGTTTCATGCCCGAATAGATCGGCGCCCACGCCCAGCCGCTGTCCCATGAACCAGGGATCGGCAAAAGCGAGGTCGAAGCCTTGCGCGTATTGCCCATAGGTCACCGAGGCTTTGGCGGTATCGCCGGTGCCGAAGAGATTGTTGTCGCTGATCGAAACCCGCGCCAGCATGCCGTCGCTGGTGGAATAGCCGCCCGAGATGAAGAAATTGCCGGTCTGCTGCTCCACGACATCGACCTTGAGCACGATACGATCCGGCGCCGAGCCCGGCTCGGTCGAGACTTTCACCGATTTGAAATAGCCGAGCGCCTTGAGGCGGCGCTCGCCGCGCTCGACCAGCGCGCGGTTGTAGGCATCGCCCTCGCCGAAATCGAATTCGCGCCGGATGACATCATCGTGGGTCGTGGTGTTGCCCTCAATGTCGATGCGTTCGACATAGAGCCGCTGGCCCTGCCCGATGGTGTAGACCAGATCGATCAG
>Ga0335074_10017572_pt1 | contig 10087 bp, 9 predicted proteins | sample Lox_Sample_23_FD_206715 | JGI IMG/M metagenome (GOLD analysis project Ga0335074, IMG submission 206715) | Soil microbial communities from Loxahatchee National Wildlife Refuge, Florida, United States - Lox_Sample_2.3 | ecosystem: Environmental > Terrestrial > Soil > Wetlands | place: USA: Florida...
CCAGATAACGTCGGTCGCCGTCATCGGCCGCAACGACGTCTGGGTCTTCGGCTCCTCCAGCTTCATCAGCGGCCAGGCCAACCTCGGCACCTGGCACTACGACGGCCACCGCTGGGTAGCGGTGGCCGGGGCGGCCGGGATATACCGCGCGAGCGCGATCTCGGAGAACAACATCTGGGCGATCACGGTCAGCCCGCGTGGCGGCTCCGTCGTGCACTACAACGGCACCGCGTTCACGAGCGTGCCGGCCGCGGACGCGGTTCTTGGCCGCACCCAGCTCAACGACGTCCTCGCCGTGTCGCGGCACAACGTCTGGGTGTCGGGGACGACCCCGGTCAACGCGGCGGACGGGCACCTGGTGCTCGTGCACTGGAACGGCCGGTGCTGGCGCCGGTTCGTCGCTCCGTGGCCGGTGCAACTGGCCGAGCGGTTCGCCACCGACGGCGGCGGCGGGGTCTGGATCCCGGTCGTGACCGGCGGAGGCGGCTCGGCTACCTGGATCCTGCATCTGTCGCGCGACGGCGCGTGGACCCGGACGGAGATCACCGCCGCCCGCGGGTCCGGTGTTGGCGTCGGTGACCTCGCGCTGGTCCCCGGGACCACCACGCTGTGGGGCACCGGCGGCCTGGTGAGCACCTCGGGCGGGGACGCCGCCATCTGGGCTCACGGGGCGGCCGACCGCCTGGCGGTGCGGGTCCACCCGCCGGTCCCCGATCACCTGGCCTTCGGCCCCCACGGGGTGCTGCGCGTCTACCTCACCGCTGGCAGCAAAGCGGCCGTGCGCGTCTTCGTGATCACCCGTCGCGACGCGGGGCGCCGGGTCACCGTCCACCCGCGGCCGGAGCCCGTGTCGAGCACGTGACCGGTTCCCCTGGCGTCGCGTTCAAGGCAGTCTCAGGAGCGGGTCGGGGTGTGCTCCTGCGCCGCGGCAGCAAGCTCCTCGGCGAGGTCGTCTGCGTCAAGCCTGGCCTCGATCTTGCGCAGGTCCTCGATCCGCGCCCTGGTTTCGACCTGGCGCGGGGTGAGCAGCGAGCAGCAATCCTGGTCCGGCAGCTCGGAGATCTTCAGCGTGGCGATCCGGCGGGCCTCGGCCATGATCTCTGTCTTGTCCAGGCCGATGAGCGGGCGCAGGATCGGCAGCGTGACCGCGTCGTCCAGCGCGGTGATGTTGGTCAGCGTCTGGCTGCTGACCTGGCCCAGCGAGTCGCCGGTGACCAGGGCCGCCGCGCGCAGACGCCTGGCCAGCGCCTCGCCCGTCTTGAGCATCAGCCGCCGCTGCGCCATGATCTGCAGCCTGCCCGCTCCCGAGGACGCCAGCTTCTGCTGCGTCCGCCCGAACGCGACGACGAACAGCCGTGAGCCGCCCTGGAACTTGTCCAGCTCCCTGACCAGGCCATACGCCTTGTACACCGACTCGGGCCCGGTCAGCGGCATCCCGGAGAAGTGCAGGAAGCTGCAGCGCAGGCCACGCCGCATCATCCGGTAGGCGGCCACCGGGGAGTCGATGCCGCCGGACATCAGCACCAGCGCGCGGCCGCTCATGCTGACCGGAAGCCCGCCCTGGCCCGGCAGGCCCTCGGTGAACACGAACACCTCGGACTGGTCGACCTCGACGAACACGGTCGTGTCCGGGTGCGACAGGTTGACCGGGTAGCCGTGCGCTTCCTGGATCCTCGCGCCGATCAGGGTGGCGAGCTGCGAGGAGTTCATGGGGAAGCGCTTGTCGCGGCGCCTGGCCCGGACCGCGAAGCTGCCCCGGCGCCCCGCGGTGAGCTGCACCGCCGCGGCCACCGCCGCCTCGGGGTCCTTGTCGACCCGCACCGCACGGCAGACCCGGGACAGCCCCATGACGTTGCGCATCCGCGCGGCCAGCAGATCGGCCGTTTCCGCCGCGGCCTCCGCCGACTGGACGACCCGCAGCACGATCACTCCCTCGCGCTGCCAGATCAGCACCTTTGCCCCGAGATCGCTCGTGGCGCGCCTGATGTTCTCGTGCAGCAGCCGCTCGAACTGCTGCCGGTTCCTGCCCTTGAGCACGATCTCGCCGAGCTTCAGCAGCACGCACGGCTCGCAGCGGGCGCCCTCGGCGCCACTGCACGCGTCGCGGGAGCTTAGGGGCAGCGCGGACATCCTTACAGTCTGCCAGCACCGGGGCGGGGCCGGACCGTGTCTACCTCCGGGCATGGGTTAACTTGCCGATACCGGGAAGGGTCTGCGGGTCAGGCCCGCCAGCAACCAGTGCGGAGGAAGCATCGTGACCGCGGTACCAGACATCATGCTGAACAACGGCAACACGATCCCCCAGTTCGGGCTCGGCGTGTTCCTGGTCGAGCCGAAAGACACGGTCCAGGCCGTGACCACCGCCCTGGCGGACGGCTACCGGCACATCGACACCGCCGAGGGATACGGCAACGAGCGGGAGGTCGGCCAGGCCGTCGCCAAATCCGGGCTGGACCGCGGGGACGTGTACATCACCAGCAAGCTGGACAACGACTCGCATCTCCCCGATGACGCCCGGCGGGCGTTCGACGCCACGCTGGAGGCCATCGGGTCCGACTACATCGACCTATTCCTGATCCACTGGCCGGTTCCCACCAGGTACGACGGCGACTACGTGTCGACCTGGCGGACGCTGGAGGAGTTCTACCGGGACGGCCGGGCCCGCTCGATCGGCGTCTCGAACTTCCAGCCGCACCACCTGCGGCGGCTGCACACCGAGTGCGAGATCCCGCCCGCCGTCAACCAGATCGAGGTCCACCCCTACTTCACCCAGGATGACGTGCGCGCGTTCTGCGGCGAGCACCAGATCGCCGTCGAGGCGTGGGCGCCGCTGGCCCAGGGCGCGGTGCTCGGTGACCCGACGATCGACTCGATCGCCCGGCGGGTGGGCAGGACGCCGGCCCAGGTCGTGCTGCGCTGGCACATCGAGCGCGGCGACATCGTCTTCCCCAAGTCGGTTTCTCCCGCCCGCATCCGCGAGAACATCGACATCTTCGACTTCGAGCTCTCCGGCGAGGACGTAGAGGCGATCAGCGCGCTGAACCGCAACGAGCGCGGCGGCCCCGACCCGGACAAATTCGACGGCTCCTGACCCCGCGCCGCCCGCCCCGCGCCGCCCGCCCCGCGCCCTCCGCGCGCCGCCCCGCGCCCTCCGCGCCGGCCCGCCCGTGCCCCGCCGCGGTGTTCCATGATCTGGGTGCAAAACGCGCTGTATGCGCTCATTTACAGCCAAGATCATGAAAATCCCGGCTGCGGAGACGCGCGAGGGGGGTGCGTGCTTGCCAACGCCGGGGGTCAGTTGGAATCCTCGTCGGGTGGACGGGACGCCGCATCCGGCCACATCATTGCTGTTGAGCGGCCGGACGGACGTGCGAAGAGGGGGCGGATGACCGGGACTGGCGGGGGCTGGTTTGCGCCGATGCCGCCGTGGCCTTCCGGGGCCGCGTGGATCGGCGGGCAATTCTGCCCGATCGAGGATGCAAAAATCTCCGTGCTCGACCTCGGGGTGACCCGCTCGGACGCCGCGTACGACGTCGTTCACGTGTGGCGGCGGCGCTTCTTCCGGCTCGATGATCATCTGGACCGGTTCACGGCGAGCATGGCGCGGCTGCGGCTCGACCCCGGCTGCGGCCGGGCCGAGATCGAGACGGCCCTGCACGGATGCGTCCGGCTGGCCGGCCTGCGCGAGGCCTACGTGTCGATGACCTGCACCCGCGGCCGCGTCGCCGCGGGCAGCCGGGACCTGCGCACGGCCAAGGCCACGTTCTACTGCTACGCCGTGCCGTTCGTGTGGATCTGCACGCCGCAGCAGCAGGCCGAGGGTGTGAGCATGCGGATCAGCGACATGACGCGGATCCCGCCGCAGAGCGTCGACCCGACCGTGAAGAACTACCACTGGCTCGACATGGACGTGGCGCTGCTCGACGCGTACGACCACGACGCCCAGCTCGTCGTGCTCCGCGACGCCTCCGGCGCGATCACCGAGGGGCCGGGCTACAACGTGTTCGCCCACACCGGCGGGCGCTGGCTGACCCCGGCCAGCGGCACGCTGCAGGGCATCACCCGGCGGTCGGTGATCGAGATCGCCGACGAGGCCGGCGACCCGGTCGAGCAGGGCGTGCTGACCGCCGATGACCTGCGCGGCGCCGGCGAGGTGCTGATCACGTCCACCGCGGGCGGGATCATGCCGGTCACGAAGCTGGACGGCAAGCCCGTCGGCGACGGCCAGCCCGGCCCGCTGACCGCGAAGCTGCAGGACCAGTACTGGCGCCGCCACGAGGACCCCCGGTTCTCGACGCCGGTGCGGTACGACGAGCGCGACTGAGAGCACCGTGGAGCGCAGTTATGCGGCCGATCCGCGGGTCGACGCCTACATCGACGCCCTGCCCGGCTGGCAGCAGGCCATCTGCCGCGAGGTGCGTGACCCGGTGCACGCGGCCGACCCCGGGGTGACCGAGACGATCAAGCGCACCAGGCAGCCCTACTTCGTGCTGGACGGCAACGTGTGCGCGCTGCTGGCGGCGAAGGATCACGTCAACGTGTTCCTCTACGACGGCGCGATGGTCCCGGACCCGGACGGCATCATCACCGGCGGGCACGGCAACAAGACCGCCCGCACCGTGGCCGTCCGCGAGGGCGAGCCCATCAACGCCGCCGCGCTCACCGCGATGTTCCGCCAGATCATCGCCAACAACCGGGCGGGCGGCTGGCGCAAGCTGAAGCGCGACGGGGCGGGCGCCTAGCGGTCAGCCCTTGGTGGCGTAGACCACGCAGCCCCGCATCGTCAGCGTCAGGTCCAGCGTGGCAGCGGCGCTGGCGGCCGCCTCCTCGCTCATCCCGTGGCAGCGCAGGAAGCTGGCGGCGTGCCCAGCCGTAGGTGGACAGGAACCGGTCCGGGTCCGCGTCGTAGTCTCTCGGTACCGTGACCGTCGTGCCTCCAGCCTCGGCTGCGCAGGCCCGGCGCCTTCGGCGGAAGGCTACCTATCAGCGATCGTGAGGACCACGGAAATATGGACCGGACCGTACTGCTGGTGATGGATGTCCAGCGAGGCATCGTCGAGCGCTTCGCCGACGACGCCGACTACCTGCCACGGCTGGCCGGCGCGGTCGGCGCCGCCCGCGCGGCCGGCATCCCGGTGATCTACGTAGTCGTCGGATTCCGTCCCGGCTACCCCGAGGTCAGCGCCAGGAACAAGGGCTTTTCCGCGGTCGCGTCGGCCGGCCGGTTCGCGCCCGGCGACCCGGCCACCGAGATCGATCCGGCGGTCGCGCCCGGCGACGGGGACCTGATCGTGACCAAGCGCCGGGTGTCCGCGTTCACCGGAAGCGACCTCGACGTGCTGCTGCGCGGTCTCGGCGCCGGCACGCTGGTGCTGACCGGCATCGCCACCAGCGGTGTGGTGCTTTCGACGCTGCGGCAGGCCGCCGACCTGGACTACGGGCTGGTCGTGCTCGCCGACGGCTGCCTGGACGCCGACCCTGAGGTGCATCAGGTGCTGACCGGGAAGGTCTTCCCGCGCCAGGCCGACGTGCTCACGGTGGCCGAGTGGACGGCTCAGCTGACGCCGGCGGGGGCGGTGTAGGCCGGGCAACGCCGACCGCAGCCCGACGTTCACCGACTGGGGCGCGGCGGCCCGGGATCAGCTCGCCGCCATCGACCAGCGGATCGCCGACCTGGATCAGCTCAGCGCCACGATTGAGGAGTGCCTGGGCTGCGGGTGCCAGCACGCCAGGCGCTGCAAGCTGCTCACGGCTGCGGTGCCGCGGCGGGTGCCGGCCCGCCCTCGGCGTCCGTGATCGCCGGCGGTCCTGCTGTTACCGTGAATCTAGCGGGAGGCAAGGACGACGGGTCGATGCAGCTGATTGTCATGTACGAGTCGCAGACGTGGCACGTCAGCCCGGAGCAGGAGGAGCCTTTCTCCTTCGGCCGGGCGCCGACGTGCACTGCCGTGCTTCCCGCGGCAGACCGGGGCGTGTCCCGCAGCGCCGGCAGCCTGCGGTTCCACGACCGGTCCTGGTGGCTGCACAACGACAGCAGCTCCTCGGTGCTGACCCTGCTCGGCGACCGTGGCTTCCGGGTCGACCTGCCGCCCGGCCTTGCGGTGCCGCTGCAGCAGTGGCACGCCAAGGTGACCGTGAACGGCGCGCTCGGCCGTTACACCATCCGGCTGCGGCTGCCCGATCTGGACGACGTGCCGGAACCGGACCCGAAGCCGGTGACGCAGGTGACCCAGGAGCGCGCGGTGACCATCACCCGCTACCGGGTCTCGCTGACCGACACCGACCGGATGGTCCTCGCGGCGCGGTTCGAGCAGTACCTGACGTGGCGGCACGCCGGCGATCCGGCTCCGCGCAGCGCCAGGGAGACGGCGGAGCGGATCGGCTGGGAGCCGCACACGGTCACCAAGCGGTGCGAGAACATCAGGGACCGCTACCTGAAGCTCGGCGCTCCCGGGCTGCGCGGGCCGCGGGCGCTAGAGGAACTCGCCCTGCTGCTGATCTCGACCGGTGAGCTGACAGCGGCGGATCTGCGGCGGCTGCCGGCTGAGACGTCGCCGAGCGGGGCGCCGCCGGGCGTCCGATAACCTGCCTGGCGTGACAGGCAGCGCAAACGGTGCAGGCTGGGCGCCGTGACCAGGGCCGCGCCGCTGGACGGCCTGACCATCCTGGAGATCTCCAGTTTTGTTGCCGCGCCCCTCGGCGGCATGACCCTGGCGCAGCTCGGCGCCGAGGTGATCAGGATCGACCCGATCGGCGGCGCGGCCGACCAGACCAGGTGGCCGCTGGCGGCGTCTGGCACCAGCCTCTACTGGACCGGCCTGAACAAGTCCAAGAAGTCGGTCACGCTGAACTTCCGGGATCCGCAGGCGCAGCGCATCGTCGCCGACCTGGTCGCCGCGTCGGGGCCGGGCGGCGGGATCGTGCTGACCAACGCCGCCGGGCGGCCGTGGCTGGGCTACGAGCGGCTGTCCAGCGTCCGGCCTGACGTGATCCACCTGCAGATACTTGGCCGCCACGACGGGAGCGCCGCGGTCGATTACACGGTCAACGCCGGCATCGGCTTCCCGCTGATCACCGGGCCGGAGGAGCTCCAGGGGCCGGTGAACCACGTGCTGCCGGCCTGGGACATCGCCTGCGGGCTCTACGCGGCGGTCGGCCTGCTGTCCGCCGAGCGGCACCGGCAGCGCACCGGCGAGGGCAGCGAGATCACGCTGGCACTCGAAGACGTCGCGCTCGCGCTGGCCGGGCATCTCGGTTTCCTCGCCGAGGCACAGTTCGGCGGCGAGCGGCCGCGGATCGGCAACGACCTGTTCGGCGGCTTCGCCCGCGACTTCGCCACGGCCGGCGGCGAGCGGGTCATGGTCGCGACGGTCAGCGCCAGGCACTTCGCCGATCTCGCCGGTGCGACCGGGCTGGCCGGCCCGTTCGGCGAACTGGAGCGGCTGCTCGGTGCCGACTTCGCCGACGACGGCGACCGGTACGCACACCGTGAGGTCATCGCGGCGCTGCTGGCTCCGTGGTTTGCCGCCCGGACCGTGGCCGAGATCGGGCAGGTGCTCGACCGGACCTCCGTGCTCTGGTCGCGCTACCGGCGGTTCACCGACCTGGTCGCCGACGGTGTGCTGGCCGGCAATCCGCTGTTCGCCGAGATCGACCAGCCCGGGGTCGGCTCGCTGTTCGCCCCGGCCTCGCCGCTCGCGCAGGAAGGCCGAGCGGGCCCGGCGCCGGCGCCGCCGCTTGGTGCCGACACCGCGGCCGTGCTCACCGGCCTGCTGGGGCTGTCGGCGCGGGAGGCGGCCGGCCTCGCCGAGCAGGGCGTGGTGGGTGGTGCGGGTGCAGTGGGTGGTGCGGGTGCAGTGGGCGGTGCGGGTGCAGTGGGTGGTGCGGGTGCAGTGGGTGGTGCGGGTGCAGTGGGTGGTGCGGGTGCAGTGGGTGGTGCGGGCTTGACCGGGGGTGATCGCGGGTGACCGGGCTGTCCGAGATCATCGCCGGATGGGCCCCCGAGCCGGCCGAGGTGACCGAGACCATCACCGCCGGGCCGGCGGTCGCCCTGTCCGGGCTGCTCGACCGCGAGCCCGCGGTGACCGGTCCCGGCGACCCGATCCCGCCGCTGTGGCACTGGCTCTACTTCCTGGACCGCCCGGCCACCAGCGATCTTGGGCCCGACGGGCACCCGGCGGCCGGCCACTTCATGCCGCCGATACCGGAGCGCCGGCGGTTGTACGCGGGCGGCCGGGCGAGCTACGCCGGCGCGATCCGCTGCGGTGACGAGATCACCCGCCGCAGCGAGCTTGCTGACGCGACGGTGAAGCAGGGGCGCACCGGGGAGCTGCTGTTCGTGACCGTCCGGTCGGCGTTCACGAGGGCTGGCGCGGTGCTCGCGACCGAGGAGCAGGACCTGGTGTACCGCAGCGGCCCGCCGGTGGCCGACGCCACCGCGCCACGGCGGACCGTTCCTGAGGAGGACCGGGGTCCGTGGCGGATCGAGATCGTCCCCGACCCGGTCCTGCTGTTCCGGTTCAGCGCGCTGACCTATAACGCGCACCGGATCCACTACGACGCGGACTACGCGACCGCGGTGGAGGGGCACCCAGGCCTGGTCGTGCACGGCCCGCTGCTCGCGCTGCTCTGCCTCGAGCTGCCGCGCCGCCACGCGCCGCGGCAGCGGGTCACTCAGCTTTCGTTCCGGGCCCGGTCCCCGGTGTACGTGGGCCAGCGGTGCACGGTCACCGGCGGCCCCGGCGGCCCCGGCGGCGACGGGGGCGACGGGGGCGACAGGTGCACGATGGCTGTCACCGGGCCGGATGGGGCCGTCGCGGTCACGGCCGAGGGGCGCCTGTCCGCATGAGCCGAAGGAGGCGACAGTGGCCCGGCTTACCGAGACCGACGGCCTGACGGACGTCCAGCAGGACATCATCGGCGCGGTGCGCGAGTTCGTCGACACCGAGATCCTGCCCGTCGCGACCGAACTCGACCACGCCGACCAGTACCCGGATCAGATCGTCGCGGGGCTGAAGCGGCTCGGGGTCTTCGGGCTCTGCATAGCCGAGGAGTACGGCGGGCTCGGCGAGTCCCTGCTCACCTACGCGCTGGTCGCTGAGGAGATCGCCCGGGGCTGGATGAGCATCTCCGGCATCATCAACACCCACTTCATCGTCGCCTACCTGATCAGCAGGCACGGCACCGAGGAGCAGAGAGCCCGCTTCCTGCCGAGCATGGCGGCCGGTGAGACCAGGGCCGCGCTGTCGATGTCTGAGCCCGGGCTCGGTTCCGACGTGGCCGCGATCCGCACCTCAGCACGCCGGGATGGCACGGACTACGTGCTGACCGGCCAGAAGATGTGGCTGACCAACGGCGCGTCGGCCAACCTTGTGGCGCTGCTCGCCCGGACCGACGAGGGCGCCGACAGGCCGCACCGCAACCTGACCGTGTTCCTCATCGAGAAGGACGCGGGGTTCGGCGAGACCCGTCCGGGGCTCACCGTGCCCGGCAAGATCGACAAGATGGGCTACAAGGGCGTCGACACGACCGAGCTCATCCTGGACGGCTGCCGGGTGCCGGCGGCGCGGGTACTTGGCGAGCAGCCCGGCCGTGGCTTCTACCAGATGATGGACGGGATCGAGGTGGGCCGGGTCAACGTGGCCGCGCGGGGCTGCGGCGTGGCGCAGCGGGCGTTCGAGCTGGCCATCGGGTACGCCCAGCAGCGGCACACGTTCGGCAAGCCGATCGCGCAGCACCAGGCGATCCTGTTCAAGCTCGCCGACATGGGAACCAAGACGGCGGCGGCGCACCAGATGATGGTGCTGGCCGCGCGGCACAAGGACGCGGGGCAGCAGAGCGACCTCGAGGCGGGGATGGCCAAGTACCTCGCCAGCGAGTCCTGCAAGGAGGTCGTCGAGGACGCGCTGCGGATCCACGGCGGCTTCGGGTATTCCAAGGACGCGGAGATCGAGCGGCTCTACCGCGACGCGCCGATGCTGCTGATCGGCGAGGGCACCGCCGAGATCCAGAAGATGATCATCGGCAACCGCCTGCTCGAGCAGTACCGCCTTCGGTAACGAAGTCAGCTGGAAAACCGGCTCTCTAG
>Ga0335074_10017575_pt1 | contig 10087 bp, 10 predicted proteins | sample Lox_Sample_23_FD_206715 | JGI IMG/M metagenome (GOLD analysis project Ga0335074, IMG submission 206715) | Soil microbial communities from Loxahatchee National Wildlife Refuge, Florida, United States - Lox_Sample_2.3 | ecosystem: Environmental > Terrestrial > Soil > Wetlands | place: USA...
AGACATTTCTGACATATCTTCGCTGGCAGCGGGCTTGCGGACCGGGGCGATTTTCCAGCGAGAGAACGCCGACCGGCGCCGCCGGATGCGGTACATTGGGCGTCAGTCATCGGCGGGCTTTCGAGATCGCATTTTCAATCTCAGATTCAAGTAAGTCGCGACACTCTTGGGCGTCGTCTTCATTGAAGAGGGAGAAATTGGCGATCGGCTCCTAAGTTTCGTACGATGGCGGCCATCATGGCTGATCCGCGTGAAGTGCGCGGGTCTCAGGCTCTTCCAGAAGGACAGACAGCAGAAATGGCTCAGGGGACCGTAAAGTGGTTCAACGCGGACAAGGGCTATGGCTTCATCGCCCCCGACGACGGTAGCGGTGACGTCTTCGTTCACTTCTCCGCGATCGAGGCGAACGGCTACCGCAGCCTCGAAGAAAACCAGAAGGTCGAGTACAGCGTGACCCAGGGGCCGAAGGGGCCGCAGGCCGCGCAGGTGCGGACCCTCTAACGACCTAGTCGCGCTGGCGGCGGGTCCTTGCGTCCACGCCGGGGCTCGCCGCCAACGTTGTTTTCACGGATCCGGTTTCCCGCATCGTCCGGAATTGCCTCTGTTCGCTAGCTCGCATGCTTTCCGCATGGGATGGTTAAGCAACGGTGAATTTCTGGCTTAGCGACGGCCTGCGCTCTTGGCACCCGCGAGGCTAAGCCGGGTCTGTGCTGTGCCTATCGGTCAGTGCCCCCGAGCGGTGAGCGTGACGACCGACCAGCCGTAGGCCTGGGCGGCCACTCTCAGCTCAAGCAGCGTTGGCCGCAGCCCGTCGGCGGTCGTAATGCCCAGCTGGCGCGCGGCCTTCTGCCAGCCCAGGTCGCGGATTACCGAGTCGTACGCCACCGCGACGGCTGCCGGGTCCTCGTCAAGCAGCGCGTGCATGGGCCGACGGCGCCCGTGCCAGGTCACCTCGACGTCGGCGCCGCCCCGGAGGTTAACCCGCCACCGGGCGACGGTGACGAGGATGAGCCGGTCCTCCACGCTGGCATAGCCGATCGGGATGTCGTAGCGCCGTCCGGTCTTGCGGCCGGTCACGTGCAGCAAGAGAACCGCCGGATCGAGCAGGCCGTGCAAGGGCGAGCGGAGCAGCAGCCGCGCCAGCGGGTTGATCGCCCGGACCAGGGCGGCCGGCGGGACGTTCTTCCTGATACTTGTCATGGCGGAAAACACCTCCGATATCAGCCTCCCGCCGCCGTGCCCGGACGTCAGGGGGAGTTGGTCACCACTTCGGTCCTGCTAACGTCCGACGGCCGCTGGACCGGTCAGTTCGTCAGCTGATCGGGCGGGCGGCGGGCGGTGGACGCTGCCGTCGTGGCGCGGCCGAGCTGAAGGAGCATCTGCGGGTGTCCCGGAAGGCCGAGCTGGCCGGGGATGAGGAGACGTGTGACGGGGTCCTCGAGCGGCTGGGTGTAGAGGCTGGCGAACACCCACTCGGTCGCGGCGTGCAGCAGGAGCCGGTACAGGGCCTGGCCTGCGCGGAGCCAGTCGGCGCGGCGGTCGCCCCTGGTCAGCATGACCGCGGTCGCCGCCGGCGGCGCACCCGCGGCAGGTAGCAGGCCGAGGTTCCTGCCGAGGTCGAAGTCGCGCTGCGGCAGCCGCCCTGGCAGCCCTGGCGCCGCACTCGCGGCCAGCGCCGTCGCCGGGATCCCGTCACGTGCTTGACGGCCGGCCGCCCGGGTCCACCGGCGGATCGTCGCCCTGGCCCGCGGGTCGAGATCACCGCGGTGGGCCGCGGACGCGGCGAGCCGTGCCAGCCGGTCGAAGCCCAGCCCAGGCGGGACGAACGCGAGCTCAGCACCCTCCATGAACGCGTCGCTCTGCAGCCCGGGCAGCAGGCCTGGCGGCAGCGGTCCCGGGTCGAACGGGCCGCGGTGGGTGTGCCGGTGCGGCACAGCGGCCACCATCCGGGCCTCAAGCGCGGTCATGGGAAGGGCCCGGCCTGGCCGTACCCGGGCGAGCAGCCGCAGCCGGGACCGATCGGGCAGCAGGTCGACGGCCGGCTCGAAGCCGAGCGACCGGACGGCGAGCCGCAGCCCGTACAGCGCCGCGCCGCAGCTGATCAGCATCTCCCGGCCGCTCGCGTCCGACCAGGTGCGGCGGCGCGGATCGCACAGCAGCTCGATAGCCTCAGGCCCGATCTGGAACCGCCACGGCTGGCTGTTGTGCACCGACGGCGCCCGGGCCGCGGCCGCGATCAGGTAATGGGCATGCCCGGCGAACTCCTGCGCCCGCTCGCCTGCGCTCTCGGTGATACCCGGTGCCATGCCTGCCAGGGTCGCGCGCGGCGGACCGGGCGGCGAGGGTCCTTGGCCGGCGGCCTGGCGGACTAATGTCCCGGCCGGCCGGCAGCGGGGATGGCCTGGCCCGTTGTCAGGCCTCTGGGCCGTCTGGCTCGAGGATAAAGATGTGATGGTCCCCGATCCGCAGCGACCACCCGAGTGGCAGCGGTGCGCCTTCCATGCCGACCCGGGTCCAGTCCGCGTCACCGGGCCCGCCGATGAACGTGCCTGAGGCCGACGAAGCGTCACGGACCACCACGGTTCCGCCGATGACCGAGATGTAGGCGTGCACCCGGGAGACCACGTTATCCGGGTCGTGCAGCCGGAACCCCTCCGCGTCGCCGTTGCGTACCGCGGGGTCATTGATAGGTTCCCGGCCGAGGACGTAGGGGCGGTCAAGGACAATGACCGTACTGCCGTCCTGCGATCGCAGTATGCCCGCGGAGGGCGCCACCACCGTCGGGTCCATGGCCCGCTTGCGATGGCTGCCCGTCCATTCGCCATCTTCTTCTGGCATGGCCCCGGTCGCCATAGTGGGGGCCCGTCCCGCGCGTGCCGACGACAAGACCGGCTCGTCGGCGGGCGCTGCCCACTCGTCCGGCTCATCCGGGGCAGCCTGGGACAGCGGTTCCGGCTCCTGCTCGGCCTCGGGCTCGACCGGTTCGGCCGGCCCGGCCTGGGGCGCACCCGCGCCGGCCGCGACCTCGGCGGAGGAAGCGGGCGCGGCTGCCATCGGGCCCGATGCCGCCATGTGGGTGAGCACGAAGCCCCGCCCGGGGACCACGCCCACCCGCAGGTCGGACACCGGGTCCGGCTGGACCGCGTTGCCTTCGGCCCCGCCGATCGCCAGCCAGTCGAACGTGCCGGGAAGGATCTGGTCGACCCAGGTCAGCGCCTGCTCGCCAGACAGCTGGCGGACCCCGTCGCCGAGGCCGACCGCGCACCGGATCGGGCCGCGCAGGAAGACGACGACGCCCTCAGGCACCGGCGTGACGATCCCGAACGCGGCGACGCCGCCGGACAGGTTGCCGAGCACCCAGCTCGCCAGCCGCGCCGCCACCGCGGTGGCCGGGGCTGAGGGATCGGCAGCGAGCTCGGCCACCAGGCCGACAAGCTCGCTGGCATTCGCACCGGCCGGGCCGCTACGGGAGATCAGCACAACCGTGTCGCCAAATCGTCCGACCAGGTCATTGCCCGGCTCAATGCTCGCTCGCATGGTCACGATGAATTCTAACTAGCCAGGCAGTTCCCGGGGAAGCCGCACTGTCGCACGTGCATCAGCACCGTGCCCCTGGCACGCCCGCGCGCCGGAGGGGGAGCCATCGAACGTCCCGTGCGAAAAGTGGTCAGCTATGCGATAGCATGTTCGTATGAGCGTCACGGTGCAGGAGTCACTGCTCGACTTCGGCGACGAGGCATCGCCCGGGCCGTTGCGTCCCGAGCGGGTGCCGTTGAGCCGTGGCGCCTGGATCGACGTACAGCGCGGCTGGCTCGCCGGGTCCGCACCGCTGTTCGCGCGGCTCGCGGAGACGGTGCCGTGGCGGGCGGAACGGCGCCGCATGTACGACAGGACCGTCGACGTGCCCCGGCTGCTGTGCTTCTACGGTGAGGACGCGGCGCTGCCTGACCCCGCGCTCGACGCCTGCCGCGAGGCGCTGAACCGCTATTACGCCGCCGAGCTTGGCGAGCGTTTCATGACCGCGGGGCTGTGCTTCTACCGGGACGGGCAGGACAGCGTCGCCTGGCACGGCGACACCATCGGGCGTGGCTCAACCGAGGACACGATGGTCGCGATCGTGTCCCTTGGCGAGGCCCGGCCGCTGCTGCTGCGTCCGCGAGGCGGCGGCGGCCAGGGCAGCACGCTCCGGTACAACCTCGGGCACGGCGACCTGATCGTCATGGGCGGCAGCTGCCAGCGCACCTGGGAGCACGCCGTGCCCAAGTCGGCACGGCCCACGGGACCGCGAATCAGCGTTCAGTTCCGTCCCCACGGCGTGCGGTGACCGTCGGCTAGTCTTAATGGTGATGACTAGTCCTGTATCGCGCGGCGCTGATCGCTCCGCGCCGCCATACGGTCTGGTCGCGACCGATCTTGACGGGACGATCATCCGTGGCGACGGGACGATTTCGGAACGGACCGTGGCGGCGTTCGAGCGGGTCGAGACGGCCGGGGCACGGTTCGTGCTGGTCACCGGGCGGCCGCCGCGGGTGATGCGGCCGATCGCGGCTGCCTTCGGGCACCGGGGGACGGCCATCTGCGCCAACGGGGCACTCAGCTACGACCTGCGGACCGAGACCATCGAGACACGGCACCTCATACCCCCGCCGGTGCTCGCCGCCGCGGCCGCCGCGCTGCGGGCCGCGGTGCCCGGCATCGGTATCGCGGTCGAGTACCCGGACGGGCACGCGGCGGACGCGATCTACCAGGCGGTCAGCTGGGACGTGAACTCGTCCATACCGCGGGTTGGTGACGGGGCGCTGTTCGCGCGGCCCGCGTCGAAGCTGCTCGGCAGGCACTTCGGCTACACCTGCGACGACCTGCTTGCCCTTGCCTCGCCGGCGCTCGACGGCCTGGTCAGCGTCACGCACTCCAACGCCAAGGGCCTCGTGGAGGCGTCCGCGCTCGGCGTATCCAAGGCCAGCGTGGTCGCCGAGATCGCGGCCGCGCACGGGATCGGGCGCCAGTCGGTGCTCGCGTTCGGCGACATGCCGAACGACCTGCCGCTGCTCACCTGGGCGGGCACCTCCTGCGCCGTCGCCAACGCCCACCCCGAGGTCCTCGCCGCCGCGACGCACGTCATCGGCAGCAACGACGACGACGGCGTGGCCAAGTACCTGGAGAGGCTGTACCCCTAGCGGTCGTTTCTCAGGTCGGGCCGAAGCGTTCGGTCTTGATCGTGAACGGCGGATGGCCGGCCGCTACCAGCAGGGCCGATGCGGCCTCCACGAATCCGGACGGGCCGCAGACGAAGATGATCGGATTCCATTCCGGAGGGAAGGCGGTCGCGGCGAGGACCGCGGCGTTCACCCTGCCCGCGTAAGCCGTCTGCGCCGGAACCTGCTGGGCCCCGGACTCGCCTTCCCCGCGCAGCACGGCGGGCACCGGGGGGACCGCCCGCGGCCTCGCGCGCGTGTACAGGTAGGTGACGGACAGGGGTGTAACACGAACCCGTTCGTCGAGCTCCTCGGCGTAAATGACGTCGGCGGGAGTCCGGGCGCTGTAGATCAGCCGGACGGGGACCTGGCTCTTGACCTTGGCGTGAGTGCGGATCATGGACATCAGGGGTACGACACCCGAGCCGCCCGCGAGCAGCAGCAGGGGGCGGGGGTCGTCCGGCTGCCAGGCGAACCAGCCGCCGATCGGGCCGCGCACCTCGACCTGGTCGCCTGGCTCGGCGACGGTAGTCAGGTACGGGGAGACCTCGCCGTCTTCGAGGCGCTGGACGGTGAGCTCAAGGCGGCCGGGGTCCGGCGCGCTGGCAATCGAGTAGTCACGCTGCGCCGAGTACCCGTCCGCGGCGGTAAGCCGGACGGCGACATGCTGGCCGGCGATGTGCCCCGGCCAGCCTGGGACCTCGAAGACGACCGTGCGGGCGGTCGCGGTCTCATCCCTGGTCTCCTTGACCGCCGCGACCTGCCACGTCAGTCGCCCTGGTACCGCTGCTCGCGCCACGGGTCACCGTAATCGTGGTAGCCGAGTGCCTCCCAGAAGCCGTGCTTATCGTGGAGCATCAGGTCGAGGCCGGTGACCCACTTGGCGGACTTCCAGAAGTAAAGGTGCGGCACCAGCAGCCGGGCCGGGCCGCCGTGCTCGGGCACCAGGGGCTTGCCGTCGTACTCGTACGCGACCCAGGCCTTGCCGTCGCGCAGGTCCGGCAGCGGCACGTTCGTGGTGTAACCGCCGTAACTCCTGGCCATGACGTAGCCGGCGTTCGTCTCGATGCCGTCAAGGAGGGTGTCGAGAGAGACGCCGCGCCAGCGGGTGCCGAGCTTGGACCACTGGGTGACGCAGTGGATGTCGGTGGCGATGTCCTCGGCGGGCAGCGCGGTGAACTGCTTCCAGTCCCACCGGGTGGTCTGGCCCGTCTCGGTGGTAACGGTGAACGTCCAGGTCGCGGTCTTGACTGGCGGGGTCGGGCCGGCCTGAAGGATCGGGAAGCCGCGCTCAAGGTACTGCCCGGGTGGCAGCTTGGGGTCATCGCGCCTGCGGCCGCCGAAGCCGCGCGTTACGACATTCACGAGTGCAGCTTGCTGCGCCAGTTGTGCGGAACACGTCCGGCCGGGCCCGGCACGGGCTGGTCGACCGGGTGATGCTGCGGTTCGGCGAGAACGGGCCCGGACTCGTAGAAGTCCTCGCTCGGATATGACCAGAACCAGCCTTCGCCCGGCTCGAAGCTGGTGATCACCGGATGGCCGGTTTCCTTCGCGTGCGCGGTGGCGTGCTGCGACGGCGAGGTGTCGCAGCAGCCGATGTGCCCGCACTGGGTGCACCGGCGCAGGTGCAGCCACCAGCCGTTCGTTGCCTCGCACTCGACGCAGCCGGTGCCGCTCGGCGGGACGGCCGGGTCGACGCCGACGATCTGTTCTGTCATGAGTTCTCCGAGTTCTCCGAGTTCTCCGAGTTCGGCGGTTGGACCGGCTCCGTCTGGATCGGCAGCCGGACCTGGAAGCGGGTGTTACCGGGAACCGACTCGAAGCGCAGGTCGCCGTGGTGCTTCTTGACCACGATCCGCCACGCGATGTCCAGCCCGAGGCCCGTTCCCTCGCCGACAGGCTTGGTGGTGAAGAACGGCTCGAAGATGCGGTCCTGAACGTCGGCCGGTATGCCGGGTCCGGTGTCGCCGATCTCGACGAGAATGCAGTCGCCGTCGCGCGCGGTGCGGATGGTGAGCGTGCCCTGGCCGTCCATCGCCTGTTCGGCGTTGTCGATCAGGTTGGTCCAGACCTGGTTGAGCTCGGCGGCGTAAGCCGGGATCTTCGGCAGGGTCTTGTCGTACTGCTTGTTCACGGTGATGCCCTTGAGCTTCGCCGACATCATGAGCAGCGTGCTGGAGAGCAGGTCGTGGACGTCCACGACCTGGAACGGTGCGCGGTCGAGCTGGGAGTACTGCTTGGCCGCGCCGACCAGCGTGGAGACCCTGGTGGTCGAGTCCTCGATCTCGTTCATTAGCAGCTCGGTCTCGACCGTGTAGTTCAGCCAGCGCAGGGCGGGCTCGAGCATGTCATCGCCCACGGTGGCTTGCACCTGGTCGAGCCAGTCGGTGTACAGGCCGCCCTGGACGAAGACCGGGGCGAGCTGCCAGGCTTCCGAGCAGCCGTGATCCTCCAGCCAGTCCGAGACTTCGTCCTCCTTGTCCGACGCCTCGATCGGGTCGAGCTGCGGCGCCTTGGCGACCCGCTCGGCCGCTCGCTGCTGGAGGTCGACAAGCGCCTCCAAGGTCGCCCGGTCGTACTTGCCGGCCGCGAGCATGCGGAGCTTGCTGCGCATGCCGGCAACCCGCTCCCGCAGGCTCGACGTGGCCCGGACCGCGGCGGCGGCGGGGTTGTTGAGCTCGTGGGTCAGCCCGGCGGTGAGCGAGCCGAGCGCTAGCAGCCGCTCCCGCTGCCCGACCACCTCACGGGTTTTCTGGCTGCCGGTGAACATGCCCTCGAGCAAGTGCACGGCCATCGGGAACCACTCGTTCATGATCTGGGCGAAGCAGTCCGCACCCAGGACGAAGAACCGGGACGGAACGGTGACCCGCACCGAGTTCATGTAGACCTGCGGCAGCCGGTCCCCTACGTAGGCCATGTAGGCGCCGGCGTAAACGCCCGGCTGGCTGGTCCTGCTGACCTCGATGTCGTCGCCCGAGACCCGCCGCGAAGTGATGACGGTTCCCTCGATCAGCACATACAGGCACCGCGCGGGGTCGCCCTCGGCGAATACCGGGCCGGGCTCGATGAGCTCGACGTGACCCTCGTGGCACAGTCGCCGGAGCTGCTCGTCGGACAGCTTCTCGAACAGGAACAGCGTGCGGAGTTCGTCCGGATCGCAGGCGAAGCTCACGTTCTCAGTCGTCGTCATCGCGTCTCCAGGTAGCGGTGCACGAACATGACGGCCATCGCGCCCTCTCCTACCGCCGAGGCGACCCGCTTGGCCGACTCGGCTCTCACGTCCCCGGCCACGAACACGCCGGGAACACTGGTCTCCAGGTGGTACGGCGGGCGGTCGAGCGGCCAGCCCGTGTCGTCCTGGCTGAAGTCGGGGCCGGCCAGCACGAAACCGCGCATGTCGCGGGCCACCACGCCGTCCAGCCAGGCGGTCCGCGGTGCCGCCCCGATGAAGATAAACAGCTGCCCGGCATCGACTATTTCTGTGGTTCCGGTGGCCAGGTCCCGGAGCGTGAGCTGCTCGAGGTGCCCGTCACCGCCCGCTTCCGCGACCTCGGTGCAGGTGCGGACGCTGATGTTCGGGATGCCGCTGATCTGCTGGATCAGGTAGTACGACATCGAATCCTCAAGGGTGCGGGCTCGCACCAGCATGGTTACCGACCGGGCGAACCGGGCCAGGTAGACGGCGGCCTGGCCGGCCGAGTTAGCCCCGCCCACCACGTACACGTCCTGGTCCTTGCACCCCTCGGCCTCGGTGAGCGCCGCGCCGTAGTACACGCCAGCGCCGGTCATCTCCATGCAGCCGGGGGCCTGGAGCTGCCGGTAGGAGACTCCCATGGCGAGGATGACCGCGTTGGCGTCGATCGCGCTGCCGTCACTGAACCGGACCGTCCTGGCCGGGCCGCTGACCTCAAGGCCCGTGACCTCGCAGGTGGTCAGCAGCTCGGCGCCGAACTTGACGGCCTGCCTGCGCGCCCGGTCGGTGAGCTGGCCGCCGGACAGCCCGTCGGGAAAGCCCAGGTAGTTCTCGATCCGTGAGGACTGGCCCGCCTGGCCGCCGGTGGCGAACTTCTCCACAAGCACGGTGCGCAGCCCCTCGGACGCACCGTAAACCGCCGCGCCGAGCCCGGCCGGGCCGCCGCCCACCACGACGAGATCGTAGAACTCCCGTCCCGGCATGGTCGCCAGGCCCACCTTGGCCGCGACCTCGGCCCGCGACGGCGTGATCAGCGGCTCGCCGTCGGCGGTGATGAGCACGGGCAGGTCCCTGCCGTCCGTGCCCGCGGCGTCGAGCAGCCGCCGTCCTTCGTCGCTGTCGGATGCGTACCAGCGGTAGGGCACCTGGTTACGGGCGAGGAAGTCCCTCAGTTCCGCTGACGGCGCGGACCAGCGGTGCCCGACAAGCTTGGCCTCATGGACCGGCTTGCGCTCGTCCCGCCGCCAGGCCTTGAGCAGGTCGTCGACGACCGGGTAGAGCTTCTCCTCCGGGGGGTCCCAGGGCTTGAGCAGGTAGTGGTCGAGGTCCACCAGGTTGATCGCGTCGATCGCGGCACCGGTGTCCGCGTACGCGGTCAGCAGCACACGCCGGGCGTACGGGTAGACGTCCATCGCCCGCTCGAGGAACTCGATGCCGGTAAGACCGGGCATCCGGTAGTCCGCGAGGATCACGGCTACTTCTTCGCCGCGCAGCTTCATCTGGCGAAGCGCGTCCAGGGCCTGCTCGCCGGACTCGGCCCGGACGATCCGGTTGCGCTCGCCGTACCGTCGCCGCAGGTCGCGGGCGACAGCACGGGATACACCGGGGTCGTCATCGACCGTTACGATCACCGGGCGGAGTTCAGCCTCACCGGGAGGTTGCGTCATGCCCCCATGGTAAGCAGGTGCTGACCACCGGG
>Ga0335074_10017576_pt1 | contig 10087 bp, 10 predicted proteins | sample Lox_Sample_23_FD_206715 | JGI IMG/M metagenome (GOLD analysis project Ga0335074, IMG submission 206715) | Soil microbial communities from Loxahatchee National Wildlife Refuge, Florida, United States - Lox_Sample_2.3 | ecosystem: Environmental > Terrestrial > Soil > Wetlands | place: USA...
GCGATCAGCAACCGCGGTGAGCGGACGAAGCCCGGTCGGCTTCTGTGGTGCGCGGGCCGGTGGGCCGCAATTGCGCGAGCATTCGTGCGCCGCGTCCTCAACGGTGTTCACATTGCCAGGCCGTGCGACCTTCATTCACCAGGAAGAGCACGACCAGTATCGCCGCAACACCGTCGACCCGCCGGCCGCCAAGGATGCGTTATGCCAGCTGCCGCGGATCAGGTCCGAGGCTGTTGACCGATGCGGGCCGCCCAGCTTGCCGAATAGCGATCCCCGTGCACTTCGATGCCGGCGAACACGGCCTCGATGTCCCTGAGTTCCTGTGCGCTGAAGCTGATCTCGACCGACCCAAGATTCTCCTTCACCCGCTCCAGCCTGGTCGTTCCGGGAATCGGGACGACCCAGGGCTTCTGCGCCAGGAGCCAGGCCAGGGCGATCTGCGCCGGAGTCGCGCCCTTGCGTCTGGCGATGCCCTCGATCGCTGCCACCACCGGCTGATTGGCCTTCCGGTTCTCGGCAGTGAGCCGCGGGATGTTGATGCGATTGTCGTTGCTGCCGAAGCTCGTCGCGTCGGTCATCGTGCCGGTCAGGAAACCGCGGCCGAGAGGGCTGTAGGGCACAAAGCCGATGCCCAGCTCCTCAACCGTCGGAAGCACGTTCGATTCCGGCGCGCGCCACCACAGCGAATACTCGCTTTGCAGAGCCGCGAGCGGTTGCACCGCGTGGGCGCGACGGAGCGAGTCGGCGCTTGCTTCCGACAGGCCGAAGTGTCGCACCTTGCCCTGGATGATGAGATCCTTGACCGCGCCGGCGACATCTTCGATCGGGACGTCCGGATCGACACGGTGCTGGTAGAAGATGTCTATGCGGTCGGTGCGCAATCGCCCGAGCGCTTCGTCGGCGACGTGCCGAATGCGCTCGGGCCGGCTGTCGAGCCCGGCCTCGGGGCGACCGTCCCGGAATCCGAACTTGGTCGCGATCACCACTTGATCGCGTATGGGCTGCAGGGCCTCGCCGACGATCTCTTCATTGGTGAACGGGCCATACGCTTCGGCCGTATCGAACAACGTCACGCCGAGTGCTGCCACGTCTCGTAGCAGTGCGACTGCCTCCGCTCTGCCCATCGCGGGCCCGCGGTGGTGATTCAGCCCCATACAGCCGAAGCCGAGAGCCGAGACTTCCAGGCCGGAGGTTCCAAGCATTCGCTTCTGCATTCGCGGATCTCCTCGATAAGCGTTGTCGTTCGGGGCTGGCGCGCCGCCCCGTCCACGCGCCCGGCGCGGGAATCCGCGCGGGCCCGGGCCGCCAAGGGCCAACCCGGACGAACTGGTCGAGCCGGACCGACAGGCCGCTGTCACGGCGTGCCGCGAATTCGCGCGATCTGCCGCCCTCGCGCCGGACAGCAACCGATGCGGCGGCCGCGGGCGGGACTGGAACGGCAATCGATGACGGCATGACGCGCTCCCGATGGATGCGGTCCCAATTTGATCTTGCGTTCGCCCTGAAAAACCAGCAAATGCTTAAATCACTTGTTAGAAAGCCTAATGAATGCGGGACCCCGGCCAGGCGCTCCGCGCCTTCCGCCTCGTTGCCGAGCACGCGAGCTTCACGCGTGCGGCGGCGGCGTTGGCGGTGACGCCGTCGGCGTTGAGCCAGACCCTGTCCCAGCTGGAGGAACAGCTTGGCGTCCGCCTGCTTCAGCGCACCACGCGACGCGTCGGCGTCACGGAAGCGGGGCGCCGATTGCTCGAGCGTATCGCGGCACCGCTGAACGAGATCGATGCCGCGCTCGAACAGATGCGCCAGCAAAGCGGCCGCCCCGCAGGGCGTCTTACCGTGACCGCGCCGCGTATCGCCGCCCGGGTTCTCATCGAGCCGATCCTGGCGGAGTTTCTCCGGCTCTATCCGGACATCAGCCTCGACCTGCGCATCGAGAACAGGTTGGTCGACGTCGTTGCCGAGGGGATCGACGCTGGAATCCGGTTCGGCGAAAAACTCGAGCGCGACATGATCTGCGTGTCGCTCACCGGCCCCGTCCGCTCGGTCGTGGTCGCCGCGCCCGACTATTTCCGCCGGCACGGCCGGCCGGCAGATCCGCGCGATCTCGCCACCCACGACTGTATCCGGGTGCGATCGGCGGCGGCGCGACAGCCGCTACCGTGGGATTTTTGCAAGGATGGTCACTGGTTCGACGTTGAGGTCGCGGGCAGCCTGATCACGAACGACAGCGCGCTCGCCTTGCGGGCCGCTTTGAATGGCGTCGGCCTGCGGCACGCCATATTGCTCGACGTGCGGGAGCACCTCGAAGCCGGCCGGCTGGAAAGCGTACTCGAAGCCTGGCTGCCACCCTACGACGGCTTCTTCCTGTATCATTCGAGCCGCGCGCAGATGCCGCCGAAACTGCGCGTGTTCATCGACATCATTGTGCGGCAGGCTCGCAGGATCCGGCGCGCCCGATGAGCCCCGTCCGTCTGGAAAGAATGGCACGGCAACCAGGCGGTTACCGTGCCATGGATCTGCGGCGAGAAGACGGCGGATTTCGGCCACCCGACGATACGGATCGCAGCCAAGGTAAGGACAAGGCCGGGTGTCGCATCACTCAGCCGACCCAGGCGTGCGGCTGGAACATCGCTTCCAGTGGCGTCTGGGTGACGCTTCCCGTGTAGTTGGTGATCGTTGATGCGGCAACGATGGCGATGACTTCGAGAGCATGTTCCTTGCCGAATCCGGCGCCGAGAAACCGTTCAAGGTCCGCATCGTCAAGACGCCCGCGCTTTTCAATCAACGTTCTTGCCAGCGCCGACAGCGCGGCGAGTTTGCGGTCCTTCGGCAGGCGCCCCTCACGCATCGCCTCGACATCCGCCGGATCGAGGCCTTCCTTCAGGGCCAGAGCGGTATGGAAGGCGACGGCCCATCTGCACGCGTTGGTGACTGCGTCTGTGAGCAGGACGGCCTGCACCTGCGCTTCCGTGAAACTGCCGCCATGGACGTTTCCGAACAGACCAACGAGGCTGTTGATCAGCACCGGAGACGTCGCCATCGCGCCCGCAATGTTCGGGATCATGCCGAATGCCGATTGCAATTGCCGCAGCGCCGGCTTCGCGCGCTCGGGAGCGGATTCGATCGTGTGAACGGGAAAGGACGTCATCGGAGTCACCCTTCATTGAGGACGGTGGGGGAGCGGCAACGGGGTTGACAAACCCGTTGCTTGACCCCCGCTTGTCGGCTTGGAATTCCCAAACCCTAGGTAGGCCGCCCGACCACGTCGGAGCTGCCAATAACCCCTCGTTTGTCGCCAAACGGCGCTGCCGGTGTGACGTTCACTGCCGCGCAGCGGCCGGGATCGCGATACCGAGCTTGGCGGCGATGCGCCGCGCGGTCCGTTCCCGCTGCGCGGTGATGTCGCGAACGGACTGCCGCGTCTGGGCCAATACCGCCGCGGGCGCGGTTTCGGGCGTGCCGGCGTCGAACGGCGGCTCCGGCGCATAGACCATGTGAAGCTGGATCGCCTGCGCCGCCGCGTCGCCGCGCAACTCTGCCGCGAGCCGCAAGGCGCCGTCGATTCCGGCCGTGACGCCGGCGGCAAAGACCCAGGCTCCGTCGACCACAACCCGTTCGTTGACGGGGATCGCGCCGAACAGCGGCAGCAGGTGAAACGACGCCCAATGCGTCGTCGCCCGGCGGCCCTTGAGGAGGCCCGCGGCGCCGCACAGCAAGGCGCCGGTGCAGACGGAAAAGATGCTGCTCGCGCCGGCTGCCTGCTGCCGAATCCAGCCGAGGACCTCTGCGTCTTCCATCAACGCCTCCTGACCGGGACCGCCGGGCACGTGAAGCACGTCCAGCGGCGGCGCATCGGCCAGAGTCCCGTCGGGCGTCAGCAGCAATCGCTTCAGGTCGCGAACGGGAGTGGTGCTCTTGCCGTAGATGCGATAGGTCGAGTTCGGGATGCGCGACAACACCTCGAACGGTCCTGTCAGGTCGATCTGGTCCACACCCTCGAACAGCAGAGAGCCAATGTGCAAGTGGGTGTCATGCGGGATCATCGCTCTCTCCGGGCCTGAACGCCGCGATGGATAGGTCGAATCTACCCGGGCATGGGGTCGCGGAAATGCCAAACCCCCCTCGTTCCTTGCCAAACGCGGTCCGTGTCATCGACGTGCTCACCTATCCGGCGGTGCAGTTGCTGGATGTGACGGGGCCGGTTCAGGTGTTCGCCTCCGCCAACGATATCGTCGCCGGCGCAGGAGGGGCGCGGCCTTACCAGCTGAGGGTGGTATCGCAAGGCGGCCAGGACGTCACCGCCACGGCCGGATTGGCCCTCGCCGCAGGCGCGCTCACGCCGGTCGGTCAGGCCCTGGATACGCTTCTGGTTGCCGGCGGCGAGGGGGCCGAGGCGGCATCCGAGAACCCGGTACTGGTCGATTGGGTACGGCAGCGCGCCGCCGAGTCCCGTCGCGTCGCCTCCGTCTGCACCGGCGCCTTCCTGCTCGCGGCCGCCGGCGTGCTCGACGGACGGCGCGCGGCGACCCACTGGATGTACTGCAACCGGCTCGCTCAGCGCTTTCCCGCGGTGCGCGTCGAGCCCGATCCGATCTTCGTGTGTGACGGTCCGGTGTGGACGTCGGCGGGAGTGACCGCCGGGATCGACCTGGCGCTGGCGCTCGTGGAGGAAGATCTTGGCCGGGCGGTGGCGCTCGCGGTCGCGCGCTATCTTGTCGTCTTCCTCAAACGGCCGGGCGGACAGGCGCAGTTCAGCGCCGCCCTGGCGCTGCAAGCGGCGGAGGACAAGTTCGGGGCGCTGCACGCCTGGATCAGCGAGCATCTGGCCGATGATCTCTCGCTGTCGGTCCTTGCCGGCCAGGCGGGCATGAGCGAGCGCAGTTTCAGCCGTCACTATGCGGAGGCAACCGGCCAGACGCCGGCGCGAGCGATCGAACGGCTGCGCGTGGAGGCGGCGCGGCGGCTGCTGCTGGAGACGCGCTTGCCGGTCAAGCGGATCGCGCAGCGTTGCGGCTTCGGCTCGGAGGAGACGATGCGCCGCAGCTTCCTGCGGTTGCTCGCCGTCGCACCGCACGATTATCGCGACCGGTTCAGATTCTGAGTTTCGCCGTTCGAATCCGGCGCCGACGAACCGTCCGGTGGGACAGACCGGCCGACAGTCGGCTCGATCCGCGGGTTTCACGAGGGCTGCGCCGCTCGTACAGAATGACGGTCGTTTCTTACGACGGCAGCAGCGCCGCGCTCGTCGGGAATTGTCGCGGATCGCCCGATCGATACCGGCGGTCGCCGAAACCGATCTTTCGCATCCCGCCATCCGAACGCGCGTCTTCGAAGAATCGGCCGCCATGTGCCGTGAGTGGATGCCCGCACCGCTGAATCAACATTTTGCGAGCCTGGGAATGATCGACGCGGAACAGTCGGCGGGAAGGCCACGCCGGACGGACACGTCTGAAAGCCTCCGAAGACTTTCCCCGATCCGCTGGGCATGGTGCAGTGCAACAAGGGCGCCCCGGCAGATACGCCTCTCGGGCCGTCCGGGGTGGATGGCCCGTGATCGATCACATCGATTGAAATCACCGGAATTATCCATTGGCGTCGCTGATCGATGGGTTTCACACTTCGCGATGGGTCCGGGCATGCAGCCCCTGCGGCGCCATAGGGTGGAAAGGTGAGGCATGGCCGATCGGCCGACGTGAACGATCCCGGCCCGCGTTCCGGGCGTCCGCAAACCAGAACCGCCTGACCGGCGGTCACGGCGGTCCGCTGCTGGCAGCGCGTTGGACACACTGCACGCGGCTCGCATCGCGACCAAGAGCACCGCATCACGCACGATGTAAGACAGTTGTGCGACGCACCGGCGACCGGGAAGCCCGGTCAATTTTCAACGCATGCCGACCGCTGTAGACTGATCAGCGGAAAAGCAGAACCCAAGCGGAGGGAAGCATGGACACGATAGCAGAGGAAAAGAGCGCGGGTGGCTGCCCGGTCATGCATGCGGGCATGACCCGGACCAATCGCGACTGGTGGCCCGAGCAGCTCAAAGTCGAGAACCTTCGCCAGCACTCGGCGCTGTCCAACCCGATGGGCACGGCCTTCGACTACGCCGCGGAGTTCAAGACCCTCGACCTCGACGCCGTCATCGCGGATCTGCGCGCCTTGATGACCGATTCGCAGGATTGGTGGCCGGCGGATTTCGGTCACTACGGGCCGCTGTTCATCCGCATGGCCTGGCACAGCGCGGGGACGTACCGCATCGCCGATGGCCGCGGCGGTGCCGGCGGCGGCCAGCAGCGCTTCGCGCCGCTCAACAGCTGGCCGGACAACGTGAACCTCGACAAGGCGCGCCGGCTGCTCTGGCCGATCAAGCAGAAATACGGCCGCAAGATCTCCTGGGCCGATCTCTACATCCTCACCGGCAACGTCGCGCTCGAGACCATGGGCTTCAAGACGTTCGGTTTCGGCGGCGGCCGCGTCGATACCTGGGAACCCGAGGAGCTGTACTGGGGTCCCGAGGGGACGTGGCTTGGGGATGAACGCTACAGCGGCGAACGCGAACTGCAGAATCCGCTCGGCGCGGTGCAGATGGGATTGATCTACGTCAATCCGGAAGGGCCGAACGGCAAGCCCGACGCGGTTGCGGCTGCGCGCGACATTCGGGAAACCTTTGCGCGGATGGCGATGGACGACGAGGAAACCGTTGCGCTCATCGCCGGCGGTCATACGTTCGGCAAGACCCATGGCGCCGGCGACCCGTCCTTCCTCGGCCCGGTGCCGGAGGGCGCGGACATCGAGGATCAGGGGCTTGGCTGGAAGGGCAAGCTCGGCACCGGGTTCGGGCCGGACACGATCGGCGGCGGGCCGGAGGTCATCTGGTCGCAGACGCCGATCAAGTGGAGCAGCTACTTCTTCGACAACCTGTTCAAATACGAATGGGAGCTGACCAAGAGTCCGGCCGGGGCGTATCAGTGGCAGGCGAAGAATGCCGAAGCCGACATTCCGGACGCGCACGACGCGTCGAAGAAGCGCGTGCCGACCATGCTGACCACCGACCTCTCGATGCGGTTCGATCCCATCTACGAGAAGATCTCGCGCCGCTTCTACGAGCATCCGGACCAGTTCGCGGACGCCTTCGCCCGCGCCTGGTTCAAGCTCACGCATCGCGACATGGGACCGATCATCCGCTATCTCGGCCCGCTCGTGCCGAAGGAAACGCTGATCTGGCAGGATCCCCTTCCTGTCGTGGACCATCCGCTGATCGGAGAGCAGGACATCGCGGCACTGAAGCAGAAGATCCTCGACTCCGGCCTGCCGATCGCACAGCTGGTCTCGACCGCCTGGGCCTCGGCCGCGACGTTCCGCGGTTCGGACAAGCGCGGCGGCGCCAACGGCGCACGTATCCGCCTGGCCCCGCAGAAGGACTGGGAGGTCAATCAGCCGCAGCAGCTCGCCACCGTGCTGCAGAAACTTGAGGCGATCCAGAAGGAGTTCAACGCCTCCGCACCCGGCGGCAAGAAAGTGTCGCTCGCCGACCTCATCGTGCTCGCCGGCAGCGCTGCGGTCGAAAAGGCTGCCAAGGCGGCCGGGATCGACGTCAAGGTGCCTTTCGCTCCTGGGCGCACCGATGCGTCGCAGGAGCAGACCGACGCACACTCCTTCGCGCCGCTCGAGCCGGTGGTCGATGGGTTCCGCAACTACCATCGCGGCCAGCAGCTCATGATGCACGAGGAGGCCTTGATCGATCGGGCGCAGCTGCTCTGCCTCACGGCGCCGGAAATGACAGTGCTCGTCGGCGGGCTGCGCGTCCTCGGCGCCAATGCCGGCGGCACCAAGCATGGCGTCTTCACCGACCGGCCCGAGACGCTGAGCAACGACTTCTTCGTCAACCTCCTCGACATGCGGACGCAATGGAATCCGGCGGCCGGCGCCGACGCGGTCTACGAGGGGCGCGACCGGAAGACGAACGAGCTGCGATGGACCGGCACGCGGGTCGATCTGATCTTCGGCTCGAACTCGCAGCTTCGTGCACTCGCGGAAGTCTATGCCAGCGCGGACGCGCGCGAGAAGTTCGCCCGGGACTTCGTGGCGGCCTGGGTCAAGGTGATGAATGCCGACCGCTTCGACCTGGTATCGGATCGCAAGGCGGCGTGATTCGCGCAGTGGGCGGGACCGGGATCGAGCGGCAGGGTCAGAACGATCCCGGTCGGCTTCCGACTTCCCGTGCAGGCTGGCACGCCCCTGATCCCGGCGCGCAATTCCTCGCCGGTTTTGCGGGCACCACCGTGATCCGCTCCGGCTGATCGGGTCGCGATCGCGGCGGCGCCCGACCCGCGCAGCCGGCGCGGGGCCGGGACGCTCGCCGGACGCTACGGGTGCGACAGCAGGCGGCGGTTCAAGGCGACTTGAACCGCCGTTCTGACGTCGGGTGTCACAAGTCGCTGCTCTCGAATTGCGACTCCAAAGTCGGCGCGAGTTTCCCGAGCCGACGCCGGCGATCGACATCGTGCGCGTATCCGGCCCGGGCGGGCGCTCGCGCGAGCCCGCAACCGCTCCGCCGTCCCGGATCTGGCGGCTCCGCCGTGACCCGCAAACGGATGCGGCGCCGCCGGCACGCTGCGCGCGCGACCGGTGACCGAGGCCGGGCACGGGCACCGTCAATTCCAATGTCGGATCGCGCTTGCAAAGGCAACCGGAAGGTTGCATATTGCGCCCATGGGCATGGACGCGGTGTTCCGGGCGCTGGCCGATCCGGTCAGGCGGCAGTTGCTGGACCGTCTGCATGCCCGCAACGGCCAGACCTTGAGCGACCTGTGCGAGGGACACGACATGACGCGGCAGGCGGTCACGAAACATCTCGCCGTGCTCGCGGAGGCAAACCTCGTCGTGACGCAATGGCACGGACGCGAGAAGCGGCACTTCCTCAACCCCGTGCCGATCCACGAGATCGCCGAGCGCTGGATCGGCAAGTTCGAACGCACGCGTCTCGACGCGCTGGCCGATCTCAAACGCAAGCTGGAGGGAAACACACCATGAGTGATCGGTTCGTCTACGTCACCTATATCCGCACCACGCCGGCCGCGCTGTGGTCGGCGCTGACCGAGCCCGAGTTCACCCGGCGGTATTGGTTCGGCTTCACGCTCGACAGCGACTGGGAGACAGGCTCTGCCTGGACCATGCGCTTCGCCGACGGGCGCCTCAACACCGCCGGCGAGGTGCTCGAGAGCGATCCGCCGCGCCGCCTCGTACTGTCCTGGCGCAAGGAGTGCGACGACGCGCTACTGGCTGAGGGCACCGCACGGGCCACGTTCGAGATCGAACCGGTGCACGAATCGACGCGCCTGACCGTGACGCACGAGATCGATCGGGACGACTCGCGGCTGATCCGGTCCGTCGCCGGAGGGTGGCCGATGATTCTCGCCAGCCTCAAGAGCATGCTGGAGACCGGCGAACCGCTGGCCGATCCGCGAACGCACGTGCAGACGCTCGAACCGGCCTGCGGCGGCTGAAGGCATCGCCGCGACGCGCGCCCCGAGCCGCGCGCGACGCATCAGGACGGGCGCCGTCCGGCCGAGCCGGCGGCGCCGATATCGGCGGCGCCTCCTGCTGCGTCGAAATTCGCCTGCGATCAAGGCCGTCCGGCGCCGCCGCGCCCGCGCTGTCGCACGACCGGGCGGCGCTGGCCGCCTCGGTCACGACGTCAACGCAACCTGTCCCGTCTCGAGCAGCGATTTGAGATTGGAGAGGATGCGCGGCCAGCCGTTGGACACGGCGCCGATGAACCGGGAGTCGTCGCGGTCGATCGTGTGCGAGACCGTCAGCTTGACGGCCGCGTCCGCCGGTTCGATCTCGATGACGCAGCGAGCAGTGCCCTCCGCCTTGAGTTCGGGCCGGAACTCGTTGCGCCATTTCAGGACCAGACGCTTCGGCCGCTCGGCCTCGAGGATTTCGCCGGCATCGGCGACGCGCCCGTCAGGGAACACCAGCCGCCATGCCGATCCGACCTGCCAGTCGCTCTCCTGATGCATGCCGAACCAGTACTGGCGATTCAGCTCGGGACTGGTCAGCGCGGACCAGAGTTCCTCGGCCGAGG
>Ga0335074_10017577_pt1 | contig 10086 bp, 4 predicted proteins | sample Lox_Sample_23_FD_206715 | JGI IMG/M metagenome (GOLD analysis project Ga0335074, IMG submission 206715) | Soil microbial communities from Loxahatchee National Wildlife Refuge, Florida, United States - Lox_Sample_2.3 | ecosystem: Environmental > Terrestrial > Soil > Wetlands | place: USA: Florida...
TCTGCGTGAAGGAGGGATGGATGCGGCCACGATCGAAGTTGAGGTGATTGACCACGGTCTGGCCATACTCCGTGGCGTATTGCCGAGGGGTCAAATCCGGCTGAAACGGCAGGCCGCTGTCGTAATCGCTACCCACGGCGAACCACAGGCGCTTGGCGGCCTGAAAGCGGATGCGGTCCCGCACTGTGTTCCGCTGGTCCTGGGAATCGGGGAAATGCCCGCTTGCAGGGTTGATCGCGTTATTTCCCAGGAATAGTCCGCCGGTCACCGGGAACCAGGCATTTCCCACGATATACGAGTAACTGGCGAATCCTGAGAACCGCCGCCATTGCTGAACCTCCAGCTTACCCTCCGCGCCGTAAAGGACGGCTTTGTGGAATGCGATGGGAAAACTGATTCCCGTGCTCAAGACCTGAGAGTCGTCGGCGTAATTGTTCAGGTCACGGCGGAACATATTCGCGTCCAGGCGCAGTTTCCCGAACAACGCCCTGGTGGCTCCCAGCTCGTAGTAGCTTCCGTGCGAAGGCTGGACCGGCAATTGCAACGCGGGAACGCTGGTATCGAGAGATTCCGCAGCCGGGGAACTCGACAAGAGGATGTTCTCGAACGACGGCGTCTGGAAAACCCTGTCATAGGAGCCGTGGACATTCACGCCGAGCGAGGGGAAGTAGCGCGAGATGGCGACGCGCGGACTGATTGCGTTCTCGTTGACCAGGAGTTGGTAGTGGTCCCAGCGAAGCCCCAGGTTGGCCGACCAATCGCCCAGCCGGATGGCATCCTGCACGTAAGCGGATTGTTCCAGGTCAGGACGGCTGCCGGTGAAGGCAAACGTGGTTGCGCCGGCATCAAGGATTCCCAAGGCGATTGGGCATTGCGGATCGGAAGGATCGGCGCAATCCGGCATGGCGTAGCTGAAATCTTCATTCAAGAAGATGTTGTCGGACTCAAAACCGGTCTTCCATTCCTGTGTGCCGCGATGAATCGACACGCTGCCATTCGAATACGCCTCCTTGAAGTCGTTGTGCTGCGTGGCAATCAGAGGCCAGGAGGCGGGATTGGAATAGAAGTCGATGGAGTTGTCGCGGGCCATTCCTCGCAGGTCGCCGATGGCATTCGAGGAAAAAATGTGCTGGTAAGCGACGCTCCCCATGGTTTCAAAATCGTCTCCGGTCTGCAGCTGCCCTCCGGGCACAAAGACGCAATCGCCGGGCTCCGGGCCGGATGCGGGGCAGCCGGTATGGTTGTTTGCGTTGGGCAACCAGGCTCCGTTCTGCTGCACCAGCTCGTTGGGGATCTCGTAGCGCGCCAATTCGTGGCGGGCGATCAGCGTGAGATGGTCGTTGGGAGTGAACTGGCGCTCATAGCTCAGCGAGAAGTCGCCGGTGGTGCCATGGTTGGTGTAATTCTGCGGAACCACGGGGTTGAGATAGTGCCCGGTCATGTTCCCGGAGGCGCTGAGGCCGATGGTGTTTCCTTTCCAGGTGTATTCGTCCTGGGTGTCGATCGCGCCGGAGGCGTAGGCGCCGCCAAATAGCGTGAGCCGGCCGTGAAATCCGGGAACTTCGTTCCTGAGAGTATTCACCTCGACCACGCCGCCCATTTTTCTGCCAAACTCAGCGGGAATGCCCGCGGTATAAATCGCCAACGATTCCACGTCATCGGCTTCGGCAGGCTCCGGACCAAAGCTGGGGGAACGATTGTCCGTCAGGGGAATGCCATCCACCACAAACTGCGTCTGATACTCCGAACCGCGCGGGTGAAGCACCGCATCGCCCTCGTAGAGCCAGCCCGGCTCTGTATTCACCAAGTCCTGCATGGAGCGGCCGGGAAGAGCGGTCAACTGATTCTGGATGGTCTGCCGACCCATTTCGTTTACGGAGCCGGTACGATAGGGATCCATCAAAGTTCCCGAAGCGTGGACCGTTACCGACAGGGACACCGGAGCGACCCGGAGCTGGATGGCGCGGTCCACGGGGAGCGCGGAACGAATGGTTACCGTTTCGGAGATTGCGGAAAAGTTCGGGGCCTGAACCTGGACCTGGTAGATGCCATACGGCAGCCGTCTGGCATCTGCGTTGCCGTGATCGTCGGTCGTAAATGTGTAACGGTACTGGCTGGCCTCGCTGACGAGCTGAACCTGGGCATGCACGGCGCGACCGGAGGGATCGGTGATGGCGAGGCGCAATTCTCCACTGTTCGCCTGGGCGAGGACGCAGGCCGGCGATAACAGCGTGACGAGAAAGGCGCGGGCAAAGGATTGCAGCATGCGGCTGAAGAAGACGGGCGATCTGTGAGGCCCCAAGTGAGTTGGATGATAAAAGATGTAATGGGGAAGACGCGACAGAGCAAGGGCCGCTCCCACGCATGGCGATCGGCGAGGAGTGGGGCGCGGATCACCGGATGCAGCTCTACTGGGCGACAATGCCGCGGGATAGGGCGTAACGCGTGAGTTCGGCTGTGGTTCGCACGCCGAGGCTCGTCCATGAGGCTGTTGCGGTGAAACTCCACGGTCTTGGTGGAGATCCTAAGGAGCGCCGAGATCTCCTTGGTGGACTTGCCCTCCGCGACGAGCTGAAGAACTTCCCGCTGACGAGGGGTCAGCTCGCCGCCGAACATCTGGGCCGGATTGGAGCGCGGGCCGGAGCGCTTGAACTTGTCGCCGTTGGCGAGGGGAGTGACGTAATAGCGGCCTTTGAGCGCCATGCGGATGGCGCGGACCAATTCGACGGCGGCCGACTGTTTGGAGACGTAGCCCATGGCGCCGGCGCTGAACGCGGCATGCAGGTAGGCGGGATCGAGCTGCTGAGTAATGAAGACGACTTTGATCTCGGGGTTCGACTTGGATAGACGCCGCGCGGCTTCAATGCCGTTCATGCCGGGCATGCCCACGTCGAGGAGAACCACGTCGGGATTGAGGCGATCGGCCTCCGCCAGGAGGGCGCGGCCATCGGAAGCCGTGCCCACGATCTCAAACTCATTGGCCAGCAGGCGCACGAGCCCCTCCAGCACGAGGGCGTGATCGTCGCCGATGAGGATACGTTTTGCCATGAGGCCCCTGACTTTCATTCGGACGCCAGACGCCATATCGAAGGCTTCGCCGAGGTCCCCGGCAGTTTCGCCAGCCGCCGGGCGGATACACCCCTACTATACCCCTGGCCACTTTTCCGTGCGGAAGAAGACCTGAAGCCGGCTGGGGCGTGAAGCAGGCGCTCAGCAGGCCGCCAGATTCATGCGAAAACCCCGGGGCTGAAGAGCGTACGTGAAAATTCGCCTTGTGTGCGAAAAGCATCCCTCGGGGGCTGAAAGCCCTCGTCATTTTATGTGGCTTATTCGGCACGACTGAAGTCGTGCCCCTTCAAAACGTGGCTCAAACCGAGTTCTCACGCAGGGGCTGAATCCCGGTTTTTTGTGGTCGGGCTCTTACGGCACGACCAAGGTCGTGCCCTGTTACAAAACATGCGACCCATTGAGTTTTTCAGCAAGCTGTGAAGTCGTGCGCTGACGCTTTTCCCATCGCCTAGAGGTCAGATTCCGGGAGTTTGCGGCAATCTGCGAATTCGCGGCCGGTTATGAAATATCAACACCGTGAGTTTTTCGCGGTCTGTCATACCGCGGCCGGAGCGCGGCGGCTGCGTTTTTCGCGCCAGGCGAGCACGGGGCGAGACAGAAGCAGGATGGCGATCACGATGGTGAACGGCAGCGGCAGCAGGACGCCGGTTTTCACCTGCCACCAGTAATGGATGATGCCGCAGATGGCAGCGAGATAAATGAGGCTGTGCAGGCGGTTCCACCGCTTGCCGCCGAGCTTGCGGATGGCCCAGGTGGTGGAGGTGATGGCGAGCGGAATCAGAAGCAGGTAGGCGGCGACGCCCATGGTGATGAAGCGGCGCTTGGCGATGTCGTCGAGCATGGCCTGAATGCTGAAGCCGGAGTAGAGCGCCACGTAGGTGAGCATGTGCACGGTGCCGTAGAAGAAGGCGAAGAGGCCGAGCAGGCGGCGAAAACGGATGAGCCAACTGAGGCGGGGAATGATGCGGCGCACGGGCGAGATGGCCAGCGTGATGGTGAGCAGCATCAGCGTGGTGTAGCCGGTGGTGAGCGCGATGTGGGATGTGGGATCGGGGCCGAGGCCGTTGGGCACGAGCGCGCCGCGAACCAGGATTGCCATGGGCCAGAGGCAGGCGATCCAGACGGCAATCTTGAGGATGATCAGAGTGGTGCGATTCATGGGCAGCGAATTAGCGAGTCAGCGAGTTAGCAAGTTGGCGAGTGAAAGAGCTCGATTTTGAGAATGGTGGAGGGGCGGAAAGCGCAGCCCCGTCCAACGCGCCGGCAACGCTTATGCTTCAGAATTCGCTCATCAGGTTCATTCCCTTATACAGCGAGGCCACCTGGTCGCCGTAACCGTTGAACATGAGCGTGGTGCGGCGCTGCTCGTAGAACGGGAGACCGATGCGCCGCTCGGTCTTTTGGCTCCAGCGGGGATGGTCGCGGTTGGGGTTCACGTTGGAGTAGAAGCCGTACTCGTTGGGAGCCTGGTCGTTCCAGGTGGTGTGGGGCTCTTTGTCCACGAAGCGGACGGTGACGATGGACTTGGCGGACTTGAAGCCGTACTTCCAGGGAACCACGATGCGAATGGGCGCGCCATCCTGGTTGGGAAGAACCTGACCGTAGAGGCCGAAGGTGAGCAGAGTGAGCGGGTGCATGGCTTCGTCCATGCGCAGGCCTTCGGAGTAAGGCCAGAAGATGGTGGTCTCATCTGCCCATTTCCCCTCGACGTGCCGGTCATAGTAGGAGAGGAATTGCACGTATTTGGCGCTGCTGAGGGGTTCGCACTGGTTGATGAACTCGGAGAGCGAGTAGCCCACCCAGGGGATGACCATGCTCCAGGCCTCCACGCAGCGATGGCGGTAGACGCGGTCTTCCAGCGGGCGCAGCTTGAGCAGCGCGTCGATGTCGAAGGTTTTCTCCTTTTTCACCTTGCCTTCGACCTTGACGGTCCAGGGGCGCGTGGGCAGTGCGCCCGCGTTACGCGCAGGATCGTCCTTGTTCACGCCGAACTCGTAGTAGTTGTTGTAGTGGGTAATGTCCTGGAAGCTGGTGAGCTGCTCGCCAGTGGTGGTGAGCGGGCTCTTCACGGTTTGCAGCTTGGTGTCGTCGGCAAGGACGCTTGTGCCGGGATCGATGAGCTCCGCGAGGCGGTTGACGCCGAGGGCCGCACCGCCGGCGATGAGGCTGCCGGCCGCGGCTCCGCGAAGGAAGCGGCGGCGATTCAGATATTTGTCCTTGCTCGTGATCAGGGAAGATGGGATGTCAGACGGTTTGCGAATCAGCATTGCGACCTCAGGGAAAAGCCCAGCAACCATTAGACACGAGGGGGGCGAAGGACGTTACAGGATTTCGCTTTTATCGGATGGAAACGCGAGCGGTGGGCGTGTGAACGGCCACTGTCCCTGCTTCTTTGCGCGCAAGCCGTAGATGAGCGTGCCGGAGACGCCGATGGCCGCGGCCACGGCGAGGCCTTCGACAGCATTCACGCGGTTGATGAGGATGAAGAAGAAACCGGCCATGGCGGCGAGCGGGGGCAGCGGATAGAGCGGCATGCGGAAGGGACGCTCGAGATCGGGACGCTGGACGCGCAGGACCATGACGCCGATCTGCTGAAAGAAGAATTGCAGCAGGATGCGGGTGATGACCAGCATGGTGATGACGGCAGAGAGGGAGAAGAAGCAAAAGACAGCAGCGACGAGGCCGAGAGCGACGAGCGAGCGGTGGGGGATGTGGTGGCGGGGATGGACGGCGGCGAGGAAGCGGAAGTAGTTGCCGTCGCGCGCGGCGGCGTAGGGGACGCGGGAGTAGCCGAGCAAAAGGGAAAAGACGGAGGCGAAGGCGGTCCACATCACCAGCGCGGCGATGACGCGGCCGGCCCATGCGCCGAAGGCGGATTGGCCGATTTCAGCCACGAGTTGCAGATGAATCGATGCTGTCGCGGATTGGGCGGCGCGGGCGGCGATGGCACTGGCTGCGGGAAGCGCGGCCATGTTCATGGCGACGTACATGGCGGACACGAAGAGAACGGAGAGCAGGATGGCGCGGGGGATGGTTTTTTCGGGGTGGCGCACTTCGCTGCCGAGGAAGGTGATGTTGTAGTAGCCCCAGTAATCGTAGGTGGTGATGAGCGTGGCCTGCGCCAGTCCGGCTGCGGCCAGAGCGGCGGAGTGCGCGGGCGAAGCGGGCACGTGCCAGGCACCGCGGGCAAAGCCGGAGACGATGACGCCGGCAATGGCGGTGATGACACCGGCAAAGAGGATCCAGGCAAGGCGCGTGACCGCGCTGAGATTGCGATAGAGGAGGGCCGTAACCAGCAGGCATGCGGCGGCGGCGGCGAAGTTCGCATAATGCAGCGCGGGAAGCGCGGCGATGGGCGCGGCGTTGAGGCCGGGCCAGAACCAGCCGAGAAAGCTGGCGAGGCCGATGCAGCCGGACGCGATGGAGAGCGGAGCGGAAAAGCTGAGTTGCCAGACGTAGAGGAAGCTGAGCCAGTTGCCGGCGCGGTCGGGGCCGTAGATCTCGCGCAGGAAGGCATAGGAGCCGCCGGCGCGCGGGAAGGCTGCGCCCAGTTCCGCCCACACCAGGCCGTCGGCGACGGCGATGGCCGCGCCCAGCAGCCATGCCCAGACGGAGAGACGAACGCCCGCCGCGGCGATGACCAGGGGCAGGGTGATGAACGGCCCCACGCCGATCATCTCCAGCATGTTGAACAGGACCGCGGAGCGCAGACCTAGACGGCGCTCTAAGTGCGCGGTGCTGACGTTTGCGGTGGGTGAAGTCATCGGAGAGGCGAGTTCGTTGCGGAGAGCACTCTGGCGGATTGTACACTGACGGCAACCATGTTCACGGGCGCTAAGACCTCATCCCTGTCCTCGGCTCTTCCCTCTTTTGCCACCCTCGCCGCACTTGTTGCCGCCGGTGTGACGCCGCTCTGCGTGCGCGCGCAGGCTCCCGACCCGTCCATTGTCTCTCCGGGCGAGCCTACGTCGATCGCGCTGGGGCTGGCGGAGGACTGCGGCAACAACGCGCTGGAGCAGTCGCTCAAAAAGCTGCACACCATCGCCAGCGTGATGATGATCGTGGCACACCCGGACGACGAGGACGGGCCGCTGCTGACGTATCTGAGCCGCGGCCTGGGCGCGCGGGCCACGCTGTACACGCTCACTCGCGGCGAGGGCGGCCAGAACGTGATGTCCGCCGACACGTACGATGCGCTGGGGATTATCCGCACCAACGAGCTGCTCAAGTCCGACCAGTACTCCGGGGCGCAGCAGCTCTGGGGCACGCAGGCCGACTTCGGATTTTCCAAGACGCAGGAGGAGTCGTTCTCCAAGTGGGGACACGAGCGCGTCCTGTATGACGCCGTGCTTGCGGTGCGGCGGGCGCGTCCGCAGGTCATCGTGGCCACGTTTGTGGGCGCGGTGAGCGACGGGCATGGGCAGCACCAGGTCTCCGGCGAGATTGCGCAGGAGGTATTCAAGGCCGCGGGCGATCCCAAGGTCTTTCCCGATCAGTTCAAGGACGGAGTGACTCCGTGGCAACCGCTAGCGGTTTACGGCATGATTCCGTTTGCTCCCATCTCGGGTGGGCGCATGTTCGACTACGCCACGGGGAAATCGGCGCCGGCCGAGTTCCGCAATTACATAACCGGCGAGGTCATTCATGGAGAGCTTTCCACGGACGCCATCATGCCCACCGGCGATCGCGATCCGCTGCTCGGACTGAGCTACACACAAATCTCGCGGGAAGGCTGGGGCCAGCAGAAGTCGCAGAACGGCGGAGCGAACCCGGTGCTCAGCGGTCCCTCCACGGCTGACTATCACCTATGGGCGGTGGTGGAAAGCGTAAGACAGAGGCCGAATCAGGGCGAGGCTTCGGGAGGCCTGTTCGACAACGGCAAAGTCGATATCGACACCTCGCTTGTTGCCCTTGCGCGGCTTGCCGGCGACAACCCTCCCGGCTGGCTCAGGGATCATCTCAGGCAGATCGCGCAAGGTCTGAGTAATTTCGACGCCGGCCGCCGCGGTGAAACTGCGCTTCAGTCGGCGCATGCGCTGGCCGCCGTCTACCGCACAACGATGGATCTGCGCAAGCAGGTGGATGCAGACTCGAGTCTTTCTGCAAACGCGAAGTCCAGCATCCTGTTCGAGCTCGATGCCAAGCTGGCCGAATTCCAGTCCGCGTTGCGCGAACTGCTCGGACTGGATCTGATCGCATTCCGCACCAATGAGTCGGGCATTTCCGGGGGAGGGTTCCGGGGCAACTCAGCCGACGAAACGCCCGCCAGCGTATCTCCCGGAGAGCAGTTCAAAGTTCGGATTCATGCTTCGGGAATCAGCTCCGAGGTTCGCCTTACCCGGGCGTGGTTCGAAAGCCCATTCGGCGGGAGCTGGCTGCAGGGCGAGGCCGTCAGCAACGGCGGAAAGCCGCCTGTCTCGGACGCCATCTTCAACCTCAAAGTTCCGGACGATGCGGAGCCGACGCGTCCTTACTTCACTCGCCCGAACATCGAGCAGCCGTATTACGACGTTTCGAATCCCGCGTGGCGGGGGCGGTCGTTTGCGCCGTGGCCTCTGAGCGCGTGGGCCGAGTTTGCTTTCGACGGCGTGCCGATCCGGCTCGGCGAAGTGGTTCAGACGCTGCAGCGGGTGACCGGCCCTGGCGGCGTTTACGAGCCGCTCGTGGTTACTCCCGCCATTGGCGTCAGCGTCTCGCCGGAAGCACGCATACTTCCCCTCGACGGCGGCCCGCTTCCCGTCCGGGTCATGGTGCACACGCTGGGAGCGGCCGATGGCACGGTCACGCTGAAGCTGCCGGAAGGCTGGCGCTCCGATCCCGCCGAAGCCCACTTTCATCGGACAGCGGGTGGTGAAACCGAACCCATGCTCTTCTCCGTCACTCCGGCTGACCACAAGAGCGGCGAATTCAGCATTGAGGCAGTGGCCCAATCCGGCGGCAAGACCTATTCGAGCGGCTGGCGGAGCGTGGGCTATGCCGGGCTGCGCCCCTACAACATGTACAAGGATGCAGAGCTGAAGACGCGCCGCGTCGACGTAAAACTGGCGCCCGGACTGCGCGTCGGGTATGTGATGGGCCCCGGCGACCTGGTTCCCGAAGCCATCGAAGCGATGGGCATCACGCCGCACCTGCTTTCCGCGGACGAGCTGACCTCCGGCGATCTTTCCGCCTGGAACGTTCTCGTGATCGGCATCCGCGCCTATTCCACGCGGCCTGAACTTTCCGCGGCCGAGCCGCGCCTTGAAGAGTTCGTCCGGAACGGCGGCACGCTCATCGTGCAGTACCAGAGCTCGAACTTCCCTGCTCCCTTGCCCTTGAGCCTATCCCGATTCCCCGAGCGCGTGGTGGACGAGCAGGCGCCGGTCAAGGTGCTCGACGCGTCCAATCGTCTGCTTACGTTTCCCAACACAATCACGTCAGCGGACTTCGAGGGCTGGGTTGAGGAGCGCGGCCACTCCTTCATGTCCACCTGGGATCCCGGCTACGCGGCTCTGACGGAGACGGGCGATCCGGGGCAGGATCCGCAGCGTGGCGGGCTGTTGGTGGCGCATCCGGGCAAGGGCACCTATATTTATGTCGCCTACGCGCTCTACCGGCAGCTTCCGGAGTTGGTGCCGGGAGCGTACCGCATTCTTGCGAATCTGCTGAGCGAGGGGGCTCCTGCTGCCGATTCCCACTGAGCGAGACAAAATCGGCGCGGCTGTGGGGTACTTTCGGAGTGTTCCACAGCCGCGCTTGTTAAAGTGCGGTAAATTCCCTTGCTCAATCCGTTTACTGTGAACTAAGTTATTTAATTTGTTGTTTATAGACATTCTTTAAAACTCTGTAAATTCGTCAAATATTCATCGAGTTCTGCGAATCTTGCACTCGGAACCAAGCCAAGGAATGCCCCCGCGTCTGAGGCGTCGAAACCGGATTTCCATTGTGTCGATGTATCCGGGCAGGGTGCAGACTCTGTGTGCCGTTCGCCCGGCGTCCACCCCATGCCTGCTCCAGAGTCAGGGGAAGCTAACAAAC
>Ga0335074_10017578_pt1 | contig 10086 bp, 10 predicted proteins | sample Lox_Sample_23_FD_206715 | JGI IMG/M metagenome (GOLD analysis project Ga0335074, IMG submission 206715) | Soil microbial communities from Loxahatchee National Wildlife Refuge, Florida, United States - Lox_Sample_2.3 | ecosystem: Environmental > Terrestrial > Soil > Wetlands | place: USA...
GGAAGATGTAGGCCCGATTGTCTCCGGGATTGAGTTGCTTGCGGACTTACAGCCGCGACAGATTGAGCCGGGCGTCTGGCAAGCGCGAATTCTCAGCGTGGACCGGTTCGGCAACGTGATTACAAATCTCGAGGCGAGCGCATTTCCACAGGTCGCGGCCGCCCGGTTTGCGATTCAGGCAGGGACGCGTAGCGTGAATACTTTTTCGAAGACGTTCGGCGATGCAGCGCGGGGCGTGTGTTTCGCTTTCTTCGGCAGCTCCGGGTATGTCGAGTTAGGAATGAATCAGCAGAGCGCCGGAGACCTACTGGGCGTGTCGGCCGGGGATTCGATCACGCTGCGGTTTGAGCAGAGTTAGAGTGCAAGCGGCCGACTGCAGAAGCAGATTAGGCGGCTTTTTGGACCTCCTGCGAGTGGGTTACGACGCTATGGGCGCGCTCATTGATGTTTTCGAGGTTGAGATTTAGCAGCACCTGGTGGTCAACCTTGGCTTCCGCGAGCATGACGGCCAGTTTATGAAGGTCCATCTTTCGGTCTTCGGCTCGCTGAGAACGCGCGGCCTCATCCTCTTTCCGATTTTCGGCGGATTCGCGGCGGGTTTCGGCGGCTTGTTTCTGCCTTTGCGATTCGAAGCCAATTTCTTGTTTCCGTCTTTCGGCTCTCAGTTTTAGGAGACCGTTGAGGGCGCGATGGAAGGTGCGGTCGTGGGTAGTTTGGTAGCGGATGAAGAGAGCAAGTTGCTTTTGCTGCTGTTCCAGCGTAAGATCTTCATCGGTGGCGCACTGGTCTTGTAGATAGAGAGCGCGTTTGCGGAGCCAGTAAGACTGCGCCATTTGCTCCACGAGAATGGATTCGGTCATTGTGGAGGGTTGGTGTTCAGCGCGCAGCCCGCAGAGAAGATGATCGAATTCGTCCTGGTCCTCAAAATCGAGGACGGTGAAGGAACTGCCGGTGAGGCCGTAGCGGAAGTTGTTTTGACACGAGGCGGCTTTACCGGATTCGGTCTTAGGGCCGGTGCTGCGCTGCGCGTTCTGTTGATTAGCGGAAATTTGGGCTTCAGTGGCCACGTGGTTACTCCTTTGGTGATTAACCGCTCGCTCACGCTCGCGGCTCGGACGAAAAGAAAAACGCCGGAGCACCACGGCGGGCGTCCGGCGTTTTCGAGAGGTTGGAGGCCGAGTTAGCTTCCTAAGGAGCAGTATAACATGTGCCCACCAAATGGTTTCTTGTAAATGATTGAAAGCAAGCCAAATAGAGGCCGTGACTGGTTTGGAGGAGTAAGAGAGTCTATGGAATCGGTCGAGACATTTCATATTCGATCACGGCGGGATCGTTTGGAAATGGCTCGGTTCGTCCGGTTCTGGTAAAGCCTAACCGCTCGTAGAAGCGAATAGCGGGTTCGTTATTGCTGGTGACCATCAAGAGAAGCCTGCGGGCTTGGCGCAGATGGGCCCAGTTGAGAACCTCCTTGACCAGCAGGCGGCCTATGCCTTGCTGGCGGTGTGTTGGCGCTGTCCACATGGAAATAAGTTGCGCTTGGGTTGCATCGTTCTGGTCGAGAAACGACCCAGCAATTCCGCAGGCGGTATCGCCATCCATCGCCAAAAACCCGGCCCCGCTCTCACCGTTCATCCTTTCTACGCGCGCAAGCCACTCCGCGTCGGTTAGTCGCAGCTCGCGCTCGTAAGTGGAGCTGAATGCATAGGGTGCGTCTTCCAGCGCCCGGAGGCGGACAGTCTTGAAGAGGACAGCGCTCACAGATGTGATTGGCTTGATGGCGATCAAGGGATTGACAGCGACGCACCCTTGCTATGGAATGTGTTCAATTTCGACGTCGCCCCATTTTTCCTTCAGATACTCGGCGACGAGACGGCGGTGGCAATGGTACGGCTTTTCCTCGCTGCATAGCAAACAGCCGCCGTCCAGTACCTCACGGGAGACGGTTTCCTCGATGCGTCGCCTGGACATCAGGTCAAGGAAACGGCTTTCGTATAGCTTCCAGTCGCTGTTTTTCTGCTTTCTGTAAGCATCGAGGATTTCTGCAGTCGGCGCGAGGGCGGGCACGTGTACGTAATCGATGTGGCAAATTTCCTTCGTGAAATAGCGCAGATCGTCCTTCTTAGTAAAACCCGCGAGCTGCGATACGTTATTCAGCCGCACGTCCACCAACCGCTTTACCCCAGTGTTCTTAAGTCGCGTGAAGAATGTCTCTGCCGATTTCTTGGTGAAACCGATCGTGAAAATTTTCATCTGACCGCGCCACTGACAGCCGGAGCCAGCTCCGTCGCGGTTTTCGGATCATATGCGATCCGCTCCTCTTGCCGTCGATACACATCGGCAAAGGCTTCATCGGTTTGATTGAACATGTCGCCCTGAGGCAGATTCAGCATGTATGCCAGTCTCTTCAGCGCGTCGCCATGGCTTTCGAGCTTTCCGTCCGGATGGATGTGCCTAATATCTAGGCCAAGGTTGGCGAGATGCCGGGACACCAGAATCGTGCGGTGGCACTCTAGCGGCTCTTTTTCTGCGCACATCAGCGCAATCCTGAAGCCCTTTTCGATGCCATCCTGTATCCGCGCAAGGCCCTCGCGGAAAAGCGCGGTGCGAGCCAGCCGGTCGTACTGCACCTTCCCGTCTTTGTAACAGCTCGGATCACCGGTCCGTGCGCCCAGCTCTTTGCCAAGAAAAATATATGTGATGCCGCGACCCGGCAGGGTTTTCTTCAGCTCGTCAAGGTTGAATTGGGGATTGACGCGACTAAAGGGCCTGGACCGCACATCGCAAAGCGCCGTGACTCCATGCTTCAGAAGCAATTCGATAAAACGCTCCTGCTGGTGAGTGGAATGGCCAATGGTGAAAATGGTCTCCATGGTTCTACTTCAATGGTCGCTCCGTGATGATTGCGGCTACAAGCTTGTAGCAAAATGTATTGCCGTAGCTATCGGTGTGCGCCTCTCCAAGGCTCACACAAAAATAGGCATTCTGCTCGATACGAAAGTCGCCATTTGGCCGCGCTAAGAACCAAGGCTCGGCAACAAGATCAGTCACCATAAAATCGTACTGGGTTCCGTTGTGTTCAAATCTTGCCCTAACTTTCCTCTTAGAGTTTCCAAATGCTGCGCCAGGTGTCAAAACGCGAATGGTTACGTCTCGGGGTCTAATCAGCCACAAAGAATTGGTTAACTTCGCAGCCGTGGCTGGCGTTACACGATCAAACAATCCTACATTGGTTGAAGACTCAATTCCCCACAAGTTCGACGGGTTATCAACTAGTTCATGCAGATCGTCCCAAGCTGCGGTTCCTGTCTTGCGCCAGTATTCGTCCGAATCGATCATGTGATTTTCCGACTGATGACTTCGCGGAACCGGCGCCATCATAGGAATATCTATTATGTCAAGCAGTTGAGGCTCCTGACCGTCTTCATAGCGGCGTTCGTCCAGTGAAATCTCGGCTGTGGTACGGACGCTGACGGGGCGTATCCATTGCCCGCGTTCACCAGGCGACATCGACTTCCCCGCAACGCACCTGCCCCCTTCCTTCTTTGAACTCGCCAGACACATGATTGTCTTGACGTAATTGCTCATCTAGTTCCACATTCTTCGCTGCAATTCAGCAATGTTGCCGGGCGCATGTATGCTTCGCTTGCGGTAAAGGCTCATCGGTTGATACATCTGTTCCACGAGCCGCAAGATCACGCAGCTTACGTATCGTCTTGCTATGCCACCCGCGCTGCCAAGGGTTCGAAGACCTTCGCGGTGAACACGTGGAACATGGCTCGAATCTCCTCGGAGGTCGGGTCCGGTTTGCCTGTCTTGCGCTCGGCGATCGCCTGATCGCGCAGCATGCTCTCGAGCATGCCGATGAGCGCGCTCGTGACTACCTGCGGCCGCAATTTCTGGCCCAGCGCCGTGTCCTTCAATATCGTTTGCAACATGCGAGTCACTTCGTCGAACAGCCGGTAATAGCCGGACGTAAGCAAGATCTCCGAATTCTTGCCGCGGATGCGCCGGCCCTCAAAGAGCATCAGGTCCCGCAGCTCGCGGTCTTGCGACAGCATTTTGACCAGCAGCTCAAAGATTACCCGCAAGCTCTCCACCGGTGAATTGGACACGGACGCCGCCGTGTATACGAAGTTCAGCTTCATCCAGCCGTCCTCGAAAATTTTCTGGAGCAGACCCTCCTTGCTCCCGAAATACTTCACCAACTGAGACTCGCTGGTCCCGGCCTCCCGCGCGATCCCGGAAGTGGTTGCATTCTCAAAGCCTTGGCTCGCGAACAGCTTCTTGCCCGCGTGCAAAAGGCGCTGCTCCACGGACGTGGCTACCGCTGTGTTGCCCATTTGAAATCGCCTCTATCAATATTAGTAGCAAAAAAACTAGGTGCAGGTATAGCACTACTTGCATCTATACGTTCGAATGTAGTAGCAATACGACTGATTCAGCAGTATCGACTACTATCATCAGTAGCACACTTCATCAGGAGATCCCATGAGAAACGTAGTTCAGCTTGCAATTACCGTTGCCGCTTCGCTGGTCTCTGTCGCTTCCGCCCAAACCTGGGTGTCCACCGCGACGAAGGCTCTTCCGCTGGCGAATGCCACCGAACTTGGCGCGCTCAGCTCCGCCACGCCCTTGCATGTCGTGGTCGGTCTGAGGATGCAAAATGCCGCCCTGGTTCAGCCGACGCTCAAACGGATGCTCACGCCGGGCGATCCATTGTATGGAACGTCGTTGACGGTCGCTCAGTTCGTCGACCAATTCGGTCCCACGACGGCCCAAGTCGAGGCCGTGGAAAATTACCTCTCGAGTTATGGTTTCAAAAATCTGGCGGTCTCCGATAACCGGCTTTTGGTCGAAGCCGATGGAACGGCGGCTGAGGTGGAGACGGCTTTCAACACGTCGCTGGCCAGCTTCACGCAAAAGGGTAAGACGATATTCGCCAATATCAGGGACGCGCAGGTTCCCGCTTCGCTCTCGAATACCGTGGTTGCGGTGCTTGGGTTGAATAACATTTCGGCCCTGCATCCGGATATTTTCAAATACACGGATCCGTGCACAGCGCCCGACTGTCCGACACCCGACCCGTCGAATGAAGTCTACGGCGCGCAGCAATACCAGATTGCCTACGACGCTGCCTATCCCGGCGCGACGCCAACCGCAACTAACCTGAAGCAGAAAGTGTCGGATGGCTGCGGAACGGCGATTGGAATCATCACCGAGGGCGACCTGGGTACGGTTTCGCCCAAGAGTCCCAATGGCCCCGGCAATCCCTCCGCTTCCTCAACCGGCGTTATCCACGATCTTTATTTGTATGAACAGCTCTACAAATTGCCCGCTTCTCCGGTTACCATCGTGAACGCCGGAATTTCCAGTCCCGATACCAGCGGCGCCGATGAGTGGAGTCTGGATACGCAAACCTCCACCGGCATCGCGCAAATGGTAAAGGCACTGTATCTTTATGTTGCCACCTCGCTCACCGATTCCGATATCGGGCTAGCTATCAACAAGGCCGTATCTCAAAACAAAGTGAAGGCTTTCAATATGTCGTTCGGCGAGTGCGAATTCTTTCCCTACATCGATGGCGCCATGCTTCTGGACGATGAAATGTTCGGCGAGGCGGCATTGCAGGGCATGACGGCGTTCGCATCTGCAGACGATAATGGCTCTGCGTGCCCCGTGCTGCCGACCAACGGCGTGCCGCTTTCCGGACCGCCGAGTGTCTCTTACCCGGCGTCTTCGCCGTATGTCATCGCTGTCGGCGGGACTAATTTATTAACAAACACCAATTTCACTTACGACTACGAGATTGCCTGGGAAGGCGGCGGTGGCGGTGTTAGCGGCTTCGAAACTTCGCCATTCTGGCAGGCCTATACCGGGTCGGGCACCCTGCCCATCGTGCCTAGCGCCGAAGCCGGTTACCGCGGCGTTCCGGATGTAGCCATGTGCGCCGGGGGAACGGGACTGGCGATCTGCTCAGCCAACATCTACGTGGGCGGCACAACGGAGCTCGTCGGCGGGACCAGCTTGTCGTCTCCGCTATCGGTGGGCTCCTGGGCGCGTATCGAAAGCTCGCATAACAACAAGCTCGGCTTTGCCGGCCCGTTGATCTATCAACTTGCGAATGGCGGCGGCACGTCGCCGAGCGTTCCGAGCAGTCCCTACTTCAATGATGTGACGCTGGGCGCGAATGGATACGGAGTCGCGCTTCCGGGGTACGATTACACGACCGGAATCGGATCCTGGGACATATATGTGGTAAACAAGCAAATTCCTTCCAGCTATCCGCACTGAGTTGTCTTATCGATTCGGCGCGCTCACGACTCTCCTCCTGATGAGCGCGCCGAATTTTTTCAATTCGCCGGTTCTTTTCCTCTTCGTGCTCCATCCTAGAAGGACGTGCCTATCGTCCATGCGCAGCGCCTCACTGCCCGCGTAGTGCTTGCGTTCTTCATCATTTATTTCGTTTGGGGCTCCACGTATCTCGCCATCCGAATCGCGGTCGCCTCTGTGCCGCCATTATTCGCGGCAGGCGTTCGCTTCTCGATCGCAGGCGCGGTACTGCTCCTCTGGGCGAAGTTTCGTGGCACTCCGAATCCCTCGCGGGTGGAATGGCGCAACCTCGCGGTGCAAGCCGCGCTCATGTTCCTGTGCGGCTATAGCGCGCTCTTCTGGGCCGAGACGAAAATTCCATCCGGCGTCGCGTCCGTTCTGGTCGCCACTATTCCGGTCTGGATGGCGTTCATGGAAATCGTGGTGTTCAAGCGCGAGCGCCTGCCGCCGAAGTTGATATTGGCAATCTGCCTCGGGATTGCGGGAGTCGCGATCCTGGCCCTACATCGCGGCGCCGGCCGCATCCCGCTGCTGCCGTGTCTCGCCATTCTCGGAGCCGAAATCGCGTGGTCGCTCGGGACGGTCCTTTCGCAAACTCAGCGCGCTCCCGCGTCCAAAGTGATGACCGCCGGAACCCAAATGACCCTTGGCGGCCTCATGCTGCTCTTCTGTTCGTGGCTCGCGGGCGAGACGACCCCTTGGCCTCACATCTCGCCGGATGCTGGCGCCGCCCTGCTCTATCTCATCGTGGCCGGCTCCATCATCGCCTTCACTGCTTACATCTGGCTGCTTGGGCGCATGCCGGCGACGGTCGTCTCGAGTTATGCCTACGTCAACCCGGTGGTCGCGCTTGCCATCGGCTATTGGCTCGGCAACGAAGCTATCAATCGAAACATCCTTGCAGGTACTGCGCTGGTGTTAGTAAGTGTGCTGCTAATTCTGCGAACCCGCACAATTTCGCATTGATGGCGATTCTTGTTATGAAGCCATAAAGACTAGTACTGGTACTTTCGCGGCTCAGTAACTATAAATCCAAGCCTGAATCTATTCCGGTCAGAGGTTCCCGCCATGAAGTTCCTGCTTGCTTCTGCCTTATTAGTTTCCGCCGCCGCTTATCTGCCCGCCGATCCGGTCGAGGTATCGATTGCAAGCCTCAGTCCTATTGATATTCGGGTCCTTGACCTCATGGGCACATTCAGTTGCCAACAATCCGGTATCACTTCTGCCGCTTGCCAAACCAACTTCGGGCAAGGATCGTACCAGGGCGGCGGCATCGTTACGGCAAATGCAAGTTTCGGTTCGGCTTCGGCCACTGCGACAGGCAGCGGAAGTGGCCTCACACCCGGACCTATGTATTACAACACTTCCTTCAACGTCAATGCCATGGTGACCGGAGGCACGGGCACCGGCACTCTCATTGCGCAATACCAGCTCACCGCCAGCAGCATCGCCTACGTAAATCCAGCTCAGCCGCCCGTGTCTCTAGCCAGCCCCGAGTTCTCTTTCGTTCAAGGCCCCACCAGAGAAAACTTTTATACTAACCTGAACACCTCGGCGGATACCGTCAACCAGTCTTTCGAGGTAAGTTCGCCTTTCCTGTTCGGCACGCCATTTGCCTTCGGAGCGGAGACGCAGGCCTTTGTCGGTGATTACATACCTTCCTACCCATTCTCTGACATAGTAGGGGCTCAAACTGAATCCAGCCTTCAACTCACTGGTTTCACGGTGCTAGACGCCTCAGGACATGTAATTGCGGGTGCGCAACTTACTCCGCGGAATGTCGCCGGCCTCGATTTTTTCACACCCGAGCCAGTCTCCGGTTCGCTCGCTCTGCTCGGCTTGGCGCTGCTCGCCTGGCCCGCGGCGCGCCGCCGCCGAGGCCCTTAAGAGGAGATTATTCGCCGTGAAGATATTTTTCGCTTCTGCATTGTTGCTTTCCGCCGCCGCGTACCTGGCGGCCGATCCCGTCGAGGTATGGATTGAGCCCGTTTACCAGGGTATTCCGCCTGCCAGCCTGATCGGCACCATAAATTGTTCTCAGTTCGCCGTCACTTCCGCTGCCTGTGAGACAGGATTCAGCAATTTCACCGGAACTATTGAAGCTAGCGCTAATGTTACCGCCAAGGCCGGTTTCGGATCGGCATCCGGTTCGGCGAACGGCGGGGGTGACATCAGTCCTGGCGTGATGTATTACCTGGCATCTTTTGCCAACGATGTCGTGGTGACCGGCGGTACCGGGAAAGGCACTCTCATAGTGCAATACCAGATCACGGCGGGAAGCGGCGTGTTCGTAGATCCCTCAACCCACCCCGATGCGCCCCTGGCCAGTCCGCAGTTCACTTTCGTGCAAGGCTCGAACAGGGAGAACATCGACACGAACCTGATCGCCTCAGTCGCTTACATCAATGAATCTGTTAATGTAACCTCATCTTTCCACTTTGGAGCACCATTCGCTTTTGGTGCTGAGACGCAGGCCGTGGTTGACGATTATTATTCCGCTTTGGGAACCGGGGTCGACGCTTCAGGAGGTTCGAGCTTGCAACTTACCGGTTTCACTGTGCTGGACTCGTCGGGGCACGTAGTAGCCGGCGCTCAGATCATCCCCGGGCAGGCCCTTGGTACCGGTATTTTCACACCCGAGCCATTGTCCGGTTCGTTAGCACTGCTCGGCTTGGCGCTGCTCGCTTGGCCCGCGGCCCGCGCACGCGTAAGAGAGTAGGCTCTACGCCGGCTTCCCTGCCCCGTCGGTGCTCGGAGCCGGCTCCGGCGGCTTCTCCTTCGGGCGGTTCAATTCACGCTCGACGTCCGCCATCACCTCGCCCGCACGCCGCGAGTGCAGCTCCTCATCTAATCGCCGCAGCGCCGCGCCCACCACATCGCGATGGTGCAGTCGCCCTCCAATCCCGGGCCGGCCCGACAGCTCCTGCCACAACCGATGCAGTAAATCGATATCGCTCGGCCACAATTGCGGCGGATGAGGACCCAGCGCATACATGAGCGGATCGCCGCCGCCAGGCGGCACGATCTCGAGCGTCAGCGCCGGACGTGGCGCCGGCAGCTTCTCCCATGCCATCCCCACCTCGCGCGCCTGCTCATCCGGCGACAGTTTAGACGATGGGCTCATCACGAAACGGCTGGAATTGAGTTGTTGTGCAGTGCGAACCATCACCTCGCACTCATCTCTGCCAGGCACGACCAGCAACTCCACATGTTTGCCCGCCTTCTCCGCCACAGTCACTGCTTTGGTGAACAGCTCCACTTCGCGATCCGTGCAGATCTGTTCCACGGTCGGCCGGAATTCGCTCGAAGCCATGGGGCCAAGGCGATGCACTGCCACTACCACCACATCCTGCTGTTCCGGTTTCAATTCTTCCAGCACCCGCTGTAAATGCTCTAAGTGGTCTGGACGGCTCACTTCCACTAAAATATTGCCGGGCCGTACATGGACGCCTTCGGTTGAAAGGTCGGAGCTCTCGTCGATCCGAAACTTCTCCTGTTCGTTTTCGGCGCGCTTCCGCTTATGGTGGTTATGCCACTCCGATAACGTGAAGGCGGTGAAGAACACCACCGTGAAAATCGACCCCGCAATAGTAGCGGTCTTCTTGGTCATCACGTTGATCAATGCGAGGAGGAACAAGGTCAGCGTGATGAGTATCAATCCCACCGGAATCTCCGTGCCGCCAATGCGGAAATTCAGCGGCACCTTCCACTCGCGCGCCTGCGGCCGTTTGTAGCGCAGCATCAGCACCGCCAGCG
>Ga0335074_10017579_pt1 | contig 10086 bp, 11 predicted proteins | sample Lox_Sample_23_FD_206715 | JGI IMG/M metagenome (GOLD analysis project Ga0335074, IMG submission 206715) | Soil microbial communities from Loxahatchee National Wildlife Refuge, Florida, United States - Lox_Sample_2.3 | ecosystem: Environmental > Terrestrial > Soil > Wetlands | place: USA...
GATCCAGGCTGGCCGGTTTGCCTGGCAGCGCCGGCTCCGGCGGGCCGACCGCCGGGGCCGGCCACCCGCTTCTGGTTCCGGTTTCCCGGCTCCTTCCGCGTCCCCGGAGTTTCCCCTGGGGAGGTGCCCGTTTCCGACGTGAGAGTATTTCTACTCCCCCGTCCTCGACCGGCGCAAGCGTCCGAGGGAACCAATGGAGATTTTTTTCGTTATCCACAGAATGACGGTCGTTATCCACCCATGAGCGGGGTTATCCACGGCCCCGTACACAGCATGTCCACAGGTCATCGCCTTCCGGAGCAGAGCCGGCGAGTACGCCGGGCCGAGCGGCGTCGATGCCGTGCGCCGGGCTGCTGTTGATGGCGGGACTTTCACGTCGCTGGCCTGCGCCGCGGTTATCTCCGTGATGCTGATCGCGAGCTAGCACATATCTGCTCTGCTGTGCGATCATCCATCGTGGAGGCGTGGGGATTATGCGTTTCTTCAGCCAGGCAGACCGCCAGGGTGAGTCCCGGTTGGTGACGATGGTCGTGGCGGCTGCCGCCGTCGCAGTCGTCGTGCTGGCGGGTGACTCGGCGCTCCCCCGCTTGTCGGGAATTCCCATCCCCGCCGCCGTCGAAGACGCGCTGACACATCCCGGCTCGGCTGGCGTGGTCGCCTCGGGGAAGATCGGGAACGCATCGTGGCAGCTCGTCTTCAGGCCGAGTGCGCAAATCGGCGGACAGCCGGGCCTGATGTGCGTTTACGGGCTTGGCCAGGCGTTCTCGCCCTCCACGTCAATCGGATGTCTGCCGTTTCCCCGGACGCCGCTGAAGTCCGGCGTGCGCTCGGACCCCGTGTGGTTTTATCCCTTCGCGGAGGACCAGCTGCAGGGTGCTGTCGGCGTGGTCGGAGCCGACGTCACGTCGATCGTGCTTGGCCTGGATGACGGGCAGCGGGTGAAGCTGGTTCCCATCGTGCGGTACGGGTACCGGCTGGTGGCGTTCGTCGTCCCAGGCCGGGCCGGGATCTCGACCGCCACCGCGTACCTGAGCAACGGTCAGTACGCCGCGACAATCCCGTCCGACAACGACGGGCTTGTGTTCATCTCGTCGTGGCTGTGGCACGGCTCCCCCGGGCACTGACGCACCCCGGGACGAACCCCGACAAAACTGGCGCGCATGGCAGGCATCACAGCAGGCCCTTGGTCGGGTTGGCATCCCCGAAGCCGGTGGCCTCCTCGACGTAACCGGCGAACGAGCGGGAACCGTCGGACCAGCGGCCGTGCCGGCTGACGTGCAGCGGCTGCGCGCCGGCCGCGAGCATGGATGTGGCTCCGCCGCGGCGGAGGCTGTGGCCGCTGTAGCGGCGGGTTGCGGGGGCCGGTATTGCCGCGTTGGTCGGGCTGTCGACTCCGTTCGCGTCCGTTGCGTCTGCCGTGTCCGTCCGGGAGCTGGTCGCCGCGGGCCGTCCGGAGAGGCCGACCGACTCGCACAGGACCGTGACGATGGCGCCGACGGTCTGCGGACGGAGCCGTCCGTCGCGACTGCTTCCGCTTGAGACGGCTGGCGCGGTCGCCGGGTCCCACGCCGTCGAGTCGGAGTACCGGCCGCCAGCGGCTGGGCCGACGTTGCCCCAGCGGTCGATGCGGGTGAACAGCGGGCCGGTTGTGATGTCCCGTGTGGCCAGGAAGGTCGTCCACGCCAGGAGCGCGCGGACCGGACAGATCCGCTCGTTGGATGCGTAGTGGATCCGGCGGACCAGTCCCCGAGCGGACTGGTCGGTCTTGGACGCGCGGATCGTCACCGCGATGCCCTCGTCGGGCACGAGCTCAACGTCGCTGAGGTTGAGCGCCGCCAATTCGGAGCGGCGGGCGAGGAGGGCGAAGCCGAGCAGCACGACGGCGCGGTCACGGAGTCCGGCCGCCGTCTGGTCGTCACAGGCCGCCACGATGGCCGGAAGGTCCGCAGCCATGACCGGGACCGCCTTGCGCGGACCGTAGCGGCCATCGCGCGCCGCCTCCCGGCGCCGCGCGGCCATGACGACCTTCCGCGCGGTCAGCGCGTCGGGCGTGGTCGCCCCGGCGCCGCGGTGCACCGCCCTGATCGCCGTGAGGTGCGCGTCGACGGTGGTGGCCTTCAGCCCGCGCTCGGTCGCCAGGTGGGTCAGGTAGGCCGCCACCGTCTGGGCGGTGGCCGGCAGCGCGACCCGGCCCGCCCGAGTGCACCACGCGTCGAAGGAACGCCAGCGCGACCGGTAGGCGAGCGCCGTGTTCGCTGGCACCGCCTCCGCGATCAGCGTGGCGGTCGCAGGCGGGACCTCGAAGTCGGCCGGGGCGTAGCCAGCACCAATCACAGCCGCTCCCGCCTGTTGCGCGACCGGATTTCTTGCTGTTATCAATGGCTACGCCTCATCGCTCCATGCCCTGCAGGATCTCGGCCAGGGCCGCGTCGACCTCGCGCGGAGCGTAGCCTCGCATCTGCTTGCTGAAGCGGGCGTCGCGCACCTCGGATGCCGTCACCTGCTTAGCGGTGACGCGTGCGAGCAGTTCATCGACTTCCCGGCGCGAATAGCCGCGCACGGCCATGGTGAATGCCCAGGCCACGTGTCCGCCTCCCAGCGCTCGCGGCGGCTGTTTCCGCCGCCCGCCACGCTACCATTCCGCCCCCGGCCGGATAGCAGTGGTATTGCGGTCGTATGGGTTTAATCGTGTCGGACGTTACGGAGGGTCGTCGCGTAACGGCGTAGCAATCCGCGCAGCGGCCTGTCGGTGTCCGGTCTGATCGGCAGCCCGGCGCTGCGGGCGATCGCGTCAGCGATCTGAGGCACCGTCCGCTGATCAGTGTGGATGTGCTGGGCGAATTCGGGCTCGCGCAGTCGCGCGAGGCAGTCGTCGAGCCGGTTGACCGCCCAGCGCTCGTGCCTGAGCCCGAAGCCGAATCCACGCCGGTTGAGCCGACGCAGCACGGTGGCGCGGTCGGCCAGCAGCGCGAAGTGGCGCACGTCGTGCCCGTCGTCGCGGAGCCCGCCGATGATCTCGGCGAAGTAGCCAGGGTCGACCAGGGTCATGGGGACGATGACCGGACCCGGGTGGTGGCGCGCGGCCAGGTCCAGGACCTCACGAACGCCGGATCGCCAGGCCTGGAAGCTCTGAAAGTCCGTGCGCAGCGCGGGCGGAAGCATGCGGCGCAGGCCGAAGCCGAGATGCTCGGGGTCGCAGACGACGCCGCCGGGAAGCCGTCGTTCCAGTTCGTAGGCGGTCGCGGTCTTCCCGCCTCCGAACGGCCCGTTGATCCACACCAGCACGACGATGACCGTACCGGAAGGTCGCTGTCACGGCCACGCCCGACGACGACGCCGTCAGGACGGCTTCCGACCGGCCGCTGATCGCCCGTCGGCCCTCGCACTGGCCCGAGTGCTGGCCCTGGCAGTTCTCGGTCTCGGGACTCGGCTGACGTCGGCCTGCCCGGAGACCGCCTCGGCGGCGGCCAGGACCATGCCGTCGGTCACCTTCGAGGCGCCCGCGACGATCGTGCCGAGGCCTAGTCCCGGCCTCGTCCCGGATAGACAAGGGCGTTGTTAGCCTGGCCGAAGTGGTAGCGCACGCCGTCGTAGTCGGTCGGCCCGATCGGTCACTGTATGAGGTGGCCGTTCGGGGGGCCGCCGCAGGCTGCCGATCCCTGCTCAACCGCTCAACCGGGCAGCTGTGCGTTGAGCCGGGCCGCCTGCCGGGTCAGGTGGTCGCGTTCGGGCCGGTTGGACGCCGATCGGGCCGCCTCAGCGTAGAGGCGGGCCGCGGTGGCCGCGTCGCCATTGCGTTCGTGCATGTAGGCGGCTGCGGCGACGTACCTGGGCAGCGCCGGGTCGAGGTCGCCGAGCGCGGCCAGGCCGGCCGGCGGGCCGTCCGCCTCGCCGACCGCGACGGCCCGGTTAAGGCGGGCGACCGGGCTGCCGGTGAGCCGGACCAGCTCGTCGTACCACTCGACGATCTGCACCCAGTCGGTCTCCTCGACCGTCGCGGCGTCGGCGTGCAGCGCGGCGATGGCGGCCTGCGCCTGGAACTCGCCCAGCCGGTCGCTGGCGAGGGCGGCCTGGAGGACGTCCACGCCCTCGGCGATCAGGCCGGTGTCCCAGCGGCCGCGGTCCTGCTCGGCCAGCGGCACCAGCCGGCCGTCGGGGCCGGTCCGTGACGGACGCCGCGCGTGGTGCAGCAGCATGAGCGCGAGCAGGCCCGCGACCTCCTCATGACTGGTGGTGGCGGCCAGCTGGCGGGTCAGCCTGATCGCCTCGGCGGCCAGGTCGACGTCGCCGGAGTAGCCCTCGTTGAAGACGAGGTAGAGCACGCGCAGCACGGTGGCGACGTCGCCCGGCTGGTCGAAGCGGACGCCGGAGACGGTCCGCTTGGCCCGGCTGATCCGCTGGGCCATGGTCGCCTCCGGCACCAGGTACGCCTGCGCGATCTGACGGGTGGTGAGGCCGCCGACCGCGCGCAGCGTGAGGGCGACGGCCGAGGTCGGCGTCAGGGACGGGTGCGCGCACAGGAAGTACAGCTGGAGGGTGTCGTCGGCTCCTTCGCCCGGGCCGGGCCCGGGCTCGCCCTCGACGAGGACCTCCCGGTGCCGTCGGGAGGTATCGGCCCGGGCGCCGTCGAGGAACTTGCGCCAGGCCACCGTGACCAGCCAGCCCTTCGCGTCCCTGGGCGGGTCGTCGGGCCACACCCGCACGGCCTCGACCAGGGCATCCTGCACGGCATCCTCGGCCGCCGCGAAGTCAGCCCCGCGGCGGACGAGGATGCCGATCAGGGTGGGGGTGAGGGTCCTCAGCAGGGCCTCGTCCACCAGGTGTCACTCCGTGATGGTCGGCGGCGCGGAAAGGAGCGGGCGTACCTCAAGCCACTCGTAGATCGGCTTGCCGCCCCGACCCGGAGCCGCCGACAACTCGCCGGCGAGCTCCACCGCCCGCTCGTAGCTGTCCACGTCGATGATCATCCAGCCGGCGATCAGGTCCTTGGTCTCCGCGAACGGCCCGTCCGTCACCGGCGGCCGCCCGTCGCCGTCGTAACGGACCCACGTGCCGTCCGGCGAGAGGGCGTTCTCGCCGACGAACTCGCCCGTGCCCTCCAGCCGCTTGGCGAAGTCCACCATGTACTGGATGTGCGCGGAGACCTCTTCCGGCGTCCACTGGTCCATCGGCTCGCAGGCGATCGGAGCGGGCTGGCTCGCGGACCGGTAGTGCTTGAGCAGCAGGTACTTGGCCATCGGGTCCTCCTTGGTGAGGTACTGCCATTGTGGCGGTGTTCGCTGCCGGGACGGAGCCGGGCCCGGGTTCCTCGACATTGCGCCACGACATTTTTGCGGAGCAGGCTGACGCTACGCATTGGCTCGGCGGACGCGCTCGGCTGCCAGCTCGCGGAGCGCATCGGCCCGCGGACGAGAACGAGCGCCCCGAACGCCTTGATAAGCCGCTGTGGGTTTGGCGCCGGTTCGGGCCGTCTGCCCGGGTCATGCCGCGGGTGACCGCGAAGGGGCCGATCGCGGTGGACGGCGTCAGCCTCGCCGTGGCCGAGGTGGCCAGGGACAGGTTCTCCGTGGCGCTGATCCCGGCGACCCTGGAGCAGACGACACTCGCTACCGTGGCGGTGGGAGACCGGGTGAACCTGGAGTCCGACCTGCTCGCGCGGCTCGCGGCCGGGCGCCCGGGGACGGCCGGCCCGGACGTGGCGCGAGCAGTGAGCTCTCTGGGGTGGGCGGGGCACGTCTCCGGGAGGGCCGGCACGCAAAAAGCCCTCGCGCAACTCTCCTCGGGCGGCGGGGTGATGGTCTGGGACCCGGACCGGGAAGTAGAGGGCGATGTGATCTTCGCCGGCGCTGTCATCCGCCCGGAGGCGTTCACCTTCCTGCTCACCCACTGCTGCGGGCACACCACGGTCCCGTGCGCCCCCGAGGTGCTGGAGCGGCTGGAAATCCCCCGGATGCCGGGAGACGGCGACCGCCACGGCACCCGCCCGCACGTTCCCGTCGACCTGGCCGCGGCCACCGGGACCGGGGTCTCGGCGGCCGAGCGGGCCGCCACGGTTCGCCGGCTCGCGGATCCGGCTGCCCGTCCGGCTGATTTCCTGCGCCCCGGTCACGTGTTTCCGCTCGCGGCCCGGCCTGGCCTGCTCGCCGAGCGGGGCGGCCACACCGAGTCCACGGTGGCGATGTGCCTGGCGGCCGGCCTGCCTCCGGTCGGGGTGTGCTGCGAGGTCATGAACCCGGACGGCACCATGGCGGGGGCAGCCGATCTCGAGGCCGCGGCGCTGCGCTGGGGCCTGCCGCTGGTCGACGTCAACGACCTGCGCCGGTGGCTATGACCGGCGCGGAGGACGTTCTGTACGACGATCCGGCGTTCTTCGAGCGTCACCACGAGATGCGCCAGCGCGGTGCGGGGCTTAACGAGGACCTGGAGCGGCCGGCTCTCCTTCGCCTGCTTCCCGATGTGGCAGGCGCCGACGTCCTCGATATCGGCTCCGGCGCCGAGAGTCTCGCACTCGCGCCGGAGTGCCTGGACCTCGTCGTGAGCAGCCTCGCCCTGCACTACGTGGCCGACTACGACACGCTGATCCGGCGCATCGCGGGCTGGCTGCGGCCCGGAGGGCAACTGACCTACTCGGTCGAGCACCCGATCTGCACCGCCCGGGACCCGATGACCGGCTGGCTAGCAGTCGGCGAGGGCACCGTCTGGCCCGTCGATGACTACGCGCGAGAGACACCACGGGCCCAGCAATGGCTTGGAACCGCGGTGACCAAGCACCATCGAAGGCTGGCCACGCTGATCGGCGGCGTCCTCGCGGCCGGGCTGATCCTCACCGGCATCGACGAGCCCTACCCCGATGAGCAGGCACTCGGCCGACGCCCAGACCTTGCCGACCACCGCCGCAGGCCGCCGCTGCTCATCATCAGCGCGAGGAAACCGTATCGGGCGCTAACCAAGGTCGCGTGCGCCTTTGGTCGATCGGCACGTCGCCGACGATACCGCCGGGACGGCCAGCGAGCGCGGGTCGAGGAGGATCCGCAGGCGTCGGGCTTGTCGGAGCGGGGTGTCCGGCGGGTTTCTGTCGTCGTCGGGAGCGACCAGGGCGAGCGATAGGAGCCAGAGCAGCGCGAGCAGGCGGCGGCATTCGGTCAGCCGCGCGAGCTGGCCGGCGTCCAGCGGGAAGTGAGCCAGGAACAGGTCGGCCTCGAAGTCGGTGTCCACCCAGCTCCCGACGTGTTCGACGAGCTCCGCGAGCTCGAATGGGATGTCGCTGCGACCCGATTCCTCGAAGTCGACGATGGCGATCCGCGATCCGTCCCAGAGGAAGTTGGCCAGGTTGCCGTCGGCCTGGCCGAGCACCGGCGGCAGGTCAGGGTCGCGGCTCCAGCGCCGCGCGGTGGCGTTGAGCCAGCTCATGCCGTCGGCCGCCGCCAAGGTGATCTCGGGGTCGAGGGCGCGGGTCGCGAGCTCGGGATACCGGCGGCTGATGTACTCGACGCACCGGCGCTGTCTCCAGGTGCGGGGCGGCAACGCCGCCGCCACCTCGGCCGGGACGCTCTGGTGCAACTCGGTCAGCGCGGCGGCGAGGGCGGAGATCTGGGCCGGCTCGACGACGCCGCCCCGCAGTACCGTACCCGGCAATCGGCTCATGACGAGGGTGGGGGTCGGGGGCCCCGGGTCGAGGTCGAGGGGGGCGGGCGACAGGCCCGGCGCGTGGGCCTGCAGGAGGGTCAGCGCCCGCCACTCGCGTTCGTGCTCCTGCTCGGACCACTGGCGGTATCGCTTGACCACCCGGTCGGGGAGCAGTTCGACCGTGTGGGTGGACCACCCATCCGCCATCGCTGTGTCGCCTTCCGTTCGTCAGTCACGATATCTCGGACGTATCGCGACCGAGTTCTTCTGCGGTTGCTTTTCATCTTTTCTTTCCCTCTATTTATCTCTCCATTGGACGATGTTGGACTGATAGATTTGGGCGCGTGAGCGACACGGCGCGACAGGGCGTCCCGGCCGAGCAGCGGTGCGTCTGGCCCGGCTGCACCCGCCCCCGAGCGGGTGCGCGGGCGGCCGGGTCCGGACGCCAGAAGGAGTACTGCCTCCAGGCCGATCCGCCCGAGACGGGCGGCGGACCGGTGCACAACGCGCGGAACCGGTGGGCCTCGCTCCGCAGCGCCGCCAGCCGCGCCGCGCGGAGCCCGGCCGACGGTGCCGGGGACGCCCCCGGCGCGAGCGCCGGGACGGACCGGGCGGGTCCGGCAGGCGGTTCCGGCGGCCACGGGGCAGCGGGAACGGTGGGCGGGGAGTCAGCCCGGACCGTTCGGGATGACCTGGTTTTCTCATCCGCCAAGAAACGGGCCAGCGACCTGCTTGAGCAGGCGCGCCGACAGCACGCGGCCGCCGTCGAGAGCCTGCGGGCCGAGCGGGAGCTGTACCAGCGGCTGGGTGAGCAGCTGACGGCGCTGGCCGACCCGGCCTCGCTCGACCTCGAGATCGCGGCCATCGCCAGCCGGGCCGGCGCCTCCGTCGCGCAGGCGGAAGAGGACGCCGCCCGCGCCCGCCGGGCGCAGCTCGCCGCCGAGCGCGAGCGCGACGACGCCGCCCGGCTGTGCGCGCACGCCGACGCGGCCGCCGAGCAGCTGGCCGCCGACGCCGAGGCGGCCGAGCTCGCGCTGGCGGAGCGGACCGCCGAGTTCGATCTGGACCGGGCGACGTTCGTCGCCCGCGCCCGCGAGGCGGAGGAGCTCGCGGACCGGTTCCGCGCCGTCGCCGCCGAGGCCCGGGCGGCGGCAGAGGCAGCAGGCGAGCGTGCGGCGGCGGACGTTGCCGAGGCGCAGGATCGGGCATCGGCCGAGATCGCCGGCGCGCAGTCCCGCGCGGACGAGGCGATCGCGGATGCCCGGCGGGAGGCCGCCGAGCAGATCGCCGCGGCCCGGGCCCGCGCCGACGCCGCCGCCGACCTGGCCCGGCGAGACGCCGACGCGGCGCGCCGGGAGAGCGCGGCGGCGGTCACGAACGCCAACGCGGCCGCCGACCGAGCTCGGGCGGAGGCCGCCGCGGCCCGGGACGCCGCCGCCTCGGCGCAAGCGACTGCGGCCACCGCCGGCGCCCGCGCCGACGCCGTGGCGGCCGAGGCCGCGCGGGCGCGCGACGAGATCGGCCGGCTCCGCGCTGAGCTGGGCCGACTCGAGGCCGCGCGGGAGGCCGAGGTCACCCGGCTGACGGCCGCGCATCAGGCCGCGCTCGAGGCCGAGCGCGGTCGCGTCCTGCGGGCCGAGACCGAACTTGACGCGCTGCGGAATTCGGTCCGCTAAGCCCGGTCGGGCCGCCCGCCCGCGCCCCGGTGCGATGATTTTCCCGGCGGCGGTCGGTCGTAGCGTTCATGACGATGACGACGAGAGTCCAGAGCGTGTCGATTCCGGTGGCCGACCAGGACCGGGCGCTGGCTTTTTACACCGAGGTACTCGGCTGCGAGCTGCGCACCGACATCGAGGTGTGGCCCGGGGCCAGGCTGGTGGAGGTGGTGCCCCCCGGGTCGAGCGTCGGCCTGGTGCTACTGCCCCCGGACAGCGAAATCCCGATGGCCGTCCGGTTGGGCACGACCAACGCCGAGACCGCCCACGCTCGGCTCCGCCAGGCGGGCGCGCGGCTGCACAACGACGAGATCGTGCACCTCGACGGCAACCCGCCAATGTTCTTTTTCGCCGACCCGGACGGGAACGGGCTCGTCTACCTCGAGGAAGATGCCGACGGGGCAAGCGGCAACTGATGCCCGCGGCCGCGGCCCGCTACGCTTACGGTTTATGGCAGCCGAACGCGGGGCGCACGCCTTGTATCAGAAGGTCGCCGAGGACATTAAGGCCGCCATCGCGTCCGGCGAGTACCCGGCGGCGGCGAAGCTGCCATCGGAGAGCGAGCTCGCGCAGCGGTACGGCGTCTCGCGGGGCACGATCAGGCAGGCGTTCGCCGCCCTGCGCGCCGACGGGGTGATCGCGTCCAGGCGCGGCGCCCGCCGGGTGGTGTTCGGCGGGCCGCGGGTCCAGTCGTTCGGCGAGCTGCTGTCGTTCTCCCGCTGGGCCCGGGCGGCGGGCGAGGTCC
>Ga0335074_10017580_pt1 | contig 10086 bp, 9 predicted proteins | sample Lox_Sample_23_FD_206715 | JGI IMG/M metagenome (GOLD analysis project Ga0335074, IMG submission 206715) | Soil microbial communities from Loxahatchee National Wildlife Refuge, Florida, United States - Lox_Sample_2.3 | ecosystem: Environmental > Terrestrial > Soil > Wetlands | place: USA: Florida...
GATCGATCCGCTCGCGCGCGGTCAGGCGACCGGAGTCGTGGATCCTGGCGATCCGGTCAGGCCCACCCGCCGCGCGCGCCTCCTCACGGCGGCGCTCCAGGTCGGCGACCAGATCAGCGGTGGTCTGCGCGGCAGCGTCTGATGTCTCTGATGCCATGCTTCAGCGCCCCTGGAATCGCGGCGCTCGACGCTCCTCGAAGGCAGCGATGCCCTCACTGAAATCCTCCGTGCACTGCAGGAAGGAGACGCCGTCGATGGCGTGCTCCCACGCCCCGACCGCATGGTCGCCGAGCAGCTCCTTGCCGACCTGGAGCGCGAGCGGGGCGCGCTGGGCAATCCGCTCAGCCAGCCGCTCGGCGGTGACGAGATGCTCGCCCTCGGGCGTAACGACGTTGACCAGGCCGGCCAGCCGGGCTTCCTCGGCGTCCAGCGTCTCTCCCGTGAAGATCATGTATTTCATCCAGTGCAGGTTGACGTGGGCCAGCCCGCGGGCCACGCCCGGGCCGGGTACGAGTCCGACCATCGCCTCGGGGGTCCCGAACCGGGCCGTGGTGTCGGCGACGACGATGTCCGACACCAGCGTCAGCTCACAGCCGCCGCCCAGCGCGTGCCCGTGAACGGCGGCGATCGTCGGCTTGCCGAAGCGCTCGACGGCCTCCATCGCGCCGATCGCCTCCCTCAGATATGCGCGCCGGTCCCCGGCGTCTGTCAGCTCACCGAAGCCCGCGATGTCGCCACCCACCGAGAAGCACCGCCCGGCCCCGTGGAGCACGAGCACGCGGATCTCGGGATCGGCCTCGAGCCGGTCCAGCAGCGCCACCAGCTCTCCCCAGAAGCCGCGAGTCAGGGCGTTCAGCTTCTCCGGCCGATCCAGGGTGGCCCACCCGACCGGCCCCTCGCTGCGAAACGCGATCATCGGCGCCGATCCTAACACGGCAACAGCGGTTAATTCTACCGGCCGCTTGTTTGATTTTTCCCCTCCCGGTCAGACCGAAACGAGCTGTAGCTCCTCGATCAGCCGCTGGCGGAGCGGCTCCTTCTGCACCTTGGTGGCCGACATCGGCCACTCGGTCACGAACCGCACGTACCGGGGCTCCTTGAAGCTGGCTATCTGGCCCCGGCAGTGGGCGATCAGGTCCTCCTCGGTAGCCCTCGCGCCGGGGCGCAGCTCGACGAACGCGGCGACGACCTCGACCAACCGGTCGTCCGGCACACCGACCACCTGGGCCAGCTTGACCGCCGGGTGCAACGCCAGCTGCGCCTCGACCTCAGCCGGGGCCACGTTCTCGCCCCCCACCTTCAGCATGTCCTTGAGCCGCCCGATGAATTGCATGCGGCCTGCGACATCGAGCGAGCCCCGGTCACCCGTGTAGTACCAGCGCCGCTCGTCGAACTGGGCCGCGGTCTTCTCCGGGTCTCGGTAGTAGCCCTCGCACACGCTGACACCGCGGATCGCGATCTCTCCCTCCACCCCGGGCGCCACATCGATCCGCGTCTCCGGGTCGACGATCCGGACCTCAGCCCCTGGCACCGGCTCCCCGACCGTCTCGACCCGGACATCGAGGTCGTCCTCCATCCGGTTGTTGGTGATCGGCCCGCCGCCCTCCGTCAAACCGTAGAGCGACAGCTGCGTGACCTGCGGGAGCGCGGTCTGCATCTGGCGCAGCGTGTCGGGCGGCGCGACGTTGAGCATCGCCCGTGCCGCCGGCAGGTCGGACGCGGCGAAATCCGGATGGGTGAGGATCGCCTGAGTGATCGGCGGGTAGGCGGGATAGAGGATGGTCGCCCGCTCGCGCTTGAGCAGCTGGAGCGCGCGATCGGCGCCGAAGAAGGTGTCCGACAGATTTGCGCCACCGGTCGCCGCGCACATCAGCATCGGTCCGACGCCAGCGAGATGGAACAGCGGGCAGGGTGCCCACAGCCGATCCTCGGACGTCATCGAGTAGATCCGGGCGATCTCCGTCCAGCACCGCACCAGGGCCTCGTGGGTCAGCAGGCATCCCCGCGGCTTAGAGGTCGTGCCCGAGGTGTAGAGGATCAGGGCGGTCCCGCGCACCCGCACGCCCGACCGCCGCCGGACCAGCACGTCCTCCCCCACCGTCGCGGCCATTTCCAGGAATCGCTCCTCGGGCACGGTGCCGGGGCTGCGGCGCTGCCCCAGGACCACGACCGACCGCAGTCGCGGGGTCGCTGCGAGCTCGAGGCGGTGCGGGTCCGGCGCCGCCGCCAGGCCGGGGAGCGACTCCTCCAGCAGTCCCAGCAGATCGACGTAATCGTCGATCCGGTCACTGGTCAGGATCGCGGCCAGATCCGCGTTGGCAACGACGTACGGGAGCTCCGAGGCCCGATAACGGGTGTTGATCGGGACCAGCACGGCACCGGCCAGCGCAATCGCGTAGATCGTGGCGATGCAGTCCGGGCTGTTGGCCATCAGCACCCCGACGTGCTCGCCCGGCTCGACCCCCATCCCGATCAGCCCCCGAGCCAGGTGCGAGGCCCGCCCGGCCAGCTCCGTCCAGTTGAGCCGCTCGTCCGGATAGACGATCGCATCGCGCTCGGGGAAGCGCTCCATGGCCCGCAACATCAGGTCGCCCATCGTGATCGCCTCGGCCCATCCGCGGCTGTCTGTGCTCATCCTCGCTCCTGTCTCGCTCTCGGAAGCGCTCTCCCCATGGCCGTGCCAACCCAGTCTGTCGCGTCCGCGCTCCGAGGTCTAGAGTAGTTCTGACGAACATGCTCATATTGGGGGGCGGGCGACGTCATGGGAAAGGAGCCCTGGTCGGCGATGAACACCTCGCTATCGAATGAAGTAAGAGATCTCGACTTTCTTGGCCCGGAGCTGACCCAGGACCCCTATCCGTATGTGGCCGAGCTGCGGGAGAAGGATCCGGTCCACTGGAGCGAGATCCACCGGGCCTGGCTGCTGACCAAGTACGACGATGTCGTCGCCGCGTTCGCCGACCCACGAATGTCGTCGGACCGGGTCAAGCCGCTGCTGGAAGCGATGGACGAGGAGCGCCGCCAGAAGGCGGGCAACGTGCTGGAGGTGATCCAGGATTGGATGGTCGTCACTGATCCGCCCGCGCACACGCGCCTGCGCAAGCTCGTCGCCCAGGCCTTCAGCCCGAAGCGGATCGCCGCCAGCGAAGCCCGCATCCGGGAGCTGGTCGACGAACTGATCGACGAGTTCGTCGACCAGGGTCACACGGAGTTCATCGCCAATTTCTCCTACCCGCTACCGGCCACGGTGATCGCTCAGCTGATCGGCGCGCCGGCGGAGGACCAGGATCGCTTCCGCATCTGGTCCCAGGCGCTTGCCATGGTCGCCTTCGGAGGCGGCGGCGAGGAGCGCGGCGAGCGCCATACGGTGGCCATGCAGGCCCTCGAGGAGATGATCGCCTACTTCGGCGAGCGGATCGACTATGCGACCGCGCACCCCGGCGAGGACATGATCAGCGGCCTGCTCGAGGGCGACGGGCAGGGCAACGTCCTCACCCGCGACGAGATGGAGGGGATGTGCGCGCTGATGCTGTTCGCAGGCCACGAGACGACCATGAACCTGCTCAACCACATGGTGCTCCACGTCACCCGCCACCCGGACCAGCTCCAGATCATCCAGGACGACCCGGCGGATGTGGGCGGCGCGGTTGAGGAGATCCTGCGCTACGACGGACCGATCAAGATCCTCCACCGCTGGGTGATCGATGACGTCGAGCTGCGCGACAAGACGATCAAGGCCGGCGATCGGGTGTTCATCGTCCTGGCCGGTGCCAACCGGGACGGCGATCGCTTCCCGCATCCGGACACGCTTGACATCACCCGCAGCCCGAACCGGCACGTCGGCTTCGGCCGCGGTGTGCACACGTGTATCGGCGCACAGCTGTCGCGGATCGAGGGTCGCGTCGCCTTCGGCCGGCTGCTCGAACGCCTCCCCGGCCTGTCGGTCCCCGAGCAGCCGCTCGAGTACATCCCGACGCTGGCCGGACGAGCGCTCAAGGAGCTCCACGTCGAGCACGACGCGAGCTGACTTCTATTCGGCCGGCTTGCGGGCCGGCCGACTCGATCAATCCGCCGCGGGGCCCGACCCGTCTCCCGGGGCGAAGAAGGCCCAGTCGCGCAGGCCCCAGCCGCCGTCGACGACCAGCGTTGCACCGGTCAGGTAGGAGGCCTGCCGGCTGACCAGGAATGCGGTCGTGGCGACGACCTCCTCCTGGGTCCCGAAGCGCTGCATCGGGATCGCGGCCTCCACGCGGCGGCGGATCACGGGGTCGCTCCACATCCCCTCGTCGGCGCCCTCGGTGGACACCGCCCCGGGGGCGACGACGTTGACCCGAAGTCCGAAGCGGCCCCATTCCACGGCCAGCGACCGGATCAGCGCCTCGAGACCCGCCTTGGCCGCGCTCGAGTGCGCCGCCCCGGGCACCTCGCGCGAGCCGAGCGCGCTGCCGACGCTCACCGCCACTCCCGGCTGGCCGGCGTCGATCAGCGCCGTCGCCCAGCGCCGAAGGGTCAGGAACGCGCCACTGAGGCCGACGTCGACGACGGCACGGAAGCCTCCTGCGGAGATGCGCTCGGCCCGGGACAGGAACGCCCCGGCAGCCGCGTGCACGAGCATCGGCACCGGGCCCCCACGTGCCTCACAGGCGCTGAAGACGCGGTCGACATCCTCCTCCTCGCGCACGCTTCCCGGGGCGGCGTGCATCGCGCCGGGCAACGACGCGGCTAGGCGCACGGTCTCCTCCAGCGGCTCCTGGCGCCGCCCCATGACCGTGACCTCGACGCCGGCCTCAGCCAGCGAGAGCGCCACCGCCCGTCCGAGGCCGCTGCCCCCTCCCGTCACCAGGGCTCTGTCGAAAGCCGGCTCCAACCGCCAGCTGGAAAGCGCGTCGTTCAAGGCTGCCTCGATTCTCGGATGGGACGTCTGGCACACGCGCTGCGCGGGGCCGGCAGGTCCGGCAGCAGGATCTCCGAGTATGATCATATTCGTGAGCTTTCCCCGGGGCCTGGTGCGGGGCGGCTGAAGGCCCTCATGGTCGTACCCAGACCACGGGCGAGCCTGACCGCCCTCAACCCGATGCGAGTTTATGAACGGTGGGAGGCTGCCACGGTTCTAATTTCGCTGGCCGCTGGGCTCCCGGACAACCCGTGGCTGACCGTGCAGCGACTCCCGTCGATCTGGCGGTGGCGCTCGAATCCGGCCGGGATCGTCGTTCTGGGCGCCGCCCGGAACCCCGATCGTACGGCGATCATCGATGACGGCTCCAAGACCTCGTTTGGGGAGCTCGACCGGCGCACCAATGCGATCACCGCCGCCTGGCGATCCGCTGGCCTCGGCGAGCAGACCACCGTAGGCATCCTGGCCGACAACGGTCGACCGTTCCTCGAGGCCAGTCTGGCCGCCCAGAAGCTCGGCGCGGATGTCGTCTACCTCAACGGTGCGTTCCAGGGTCCGCAGGTGGCACAGGTGGTGCGTGACGAGACGATCGACGTGCTCTTCTACGACGCTGCGCACCGGACCGTCGCGAGCGAGGCGCAGCCTCGCCTGGCGATCGACGATCAGGAACTGGAGCGTCTGGCCCGTGCCGACGGACCGTCAGAGCTGTCTCCCCCCGGCGCTGCCGGACGCATCATCGTGCTGACCTCGGGAACCACCGGCCGGCCCAAGGGAGCCGCCCGCAGTGGCCGCGTAGGCAATCCCTTGGACGGGGCGGGGATCCTCACTTGCATTCCCTTCACTCGGCGCGAGGTCTCCGTCGTCGCCGCGCCGACATTCCACGGCCTCGGCCTGTTCAGCGCCAACCTCGCGCTCGCGCTCGGTGGAACCGTGGTGCTGCGCGACAAGTTCGATCCCGAGCTCGCCCTGCAAGATGTCGCCGACTGCCGCGCGACGGTGCTGGTCCTGGTACCGCTGATGCTCCAGCGGATCATGGAGCTTCCTCTCCGGCGTTCCCGCCAGTTCGACACTTCGAGCCTGCGGATCGTCGTCTGCGGAGGCGCCCAGTTGCCGGGTGAGCTCGCCCGCCGTTTCATGGACCGCTTCGGCGACGTCCTCTACAACGTCTACGGGTCAACCGAGACCGCACTGGCCACGGTGGCCTCGCCGCGCGATCTTCGAGCCGCCCCGGGAACCGCCGGACGCGCGGTGCCCGGTACCACCGTCGCCATCCTCGACGAAGGCAATCGAGCGGTGCCGGTGGGCACGAGCGGCCGGGTCTTCGTCGGCAGTTCGCTCGGCTTCGACGGCTACACCACGGGCGGATCCAAGGACCGGCTCGGGAACCTGATCGCAACCGGCGACCTGGGACATTTCGACCGCTGGGGGCGGCTGTTCATCGATGGCCGCGAAGACGACATGATCATCTCGGGTGGAGAGAACGTGTTCCCCGGGGAAGTGGAGGACCTCCTGAGCGAACACCCAGCCGTGTTCGAGGTTGCCGTGGTGGGTGTCGAGGATCCCGAGTTCGGCCAGCGACTGCGGGCCTACGTGGTGCGCCGGAAAGGCCAGACGGCCAGCGACGAGGAGCTCAAGAGCTACGTGCACGACCATTTAGCCCGGTTCAAGACCCCGCGTGAGATCGTGTTCGTGGACAGGCTGCCGCGGACGGCGACCGGAAAAGTCATCAAGCGCGAGCTACGGGCAGCCTAGGACGCACTACGAGTCGCTCGGAGAGGAGACGGACACATGGCCAAGCCCGAACCGCCCGCCTGGAGATCGGCCGTCGATCGAGTCGACCGCGCGGTCAGCCCACGGGCCGACGCGTTCGTTCGCACGAATGGCTTCGCCGACGCCGTCGCGGCGATGATCCGCCTCGAGTCCCAGCTCCGTCGCCGCATCGAACGCCAGACCAGCCGCGTCTGGCATCTGTACAACCTTCCTACGGCGAGCGACGTCCGCAGGCTCCGCTCCCAGCTGTCGGCCGTTGAGGCGCGGCTGCGCGACCTCTCGGAGCGCCTCGAGGAAGCCGAGGAGGCGCGCCGGAGCAACGGCTCGACCGCCGCCCCGGCGCGGCGCGCCGGCCGCCCGGCAAGCTCGGCCGGCGGGGCGAAGTCGCGAGGCGGCGCTGCCAAAGACTGACCCGGCCGGGCACGCCAAGAGGTCACTTCCGATTCCAGGCCCGAGTCTGATCGAGTCCGTCCGCCGGGACGCCGAGCGCTCGCTGTTCCGCGCCCGCAACGGGATCCGCTACGTCGCCGGCATCGGCCGCCCGGAGGTCGGCCAGTCGCCGAGGACGGTGGTCTGGGGCCGTGGCAAGGCGGAGCTGTGGCGCTACGAATCCGAGCAGCGAACGCGCTCGCCGGCCCTGGTGATCGTGTTCAGCATCTTCGGACGCACCTACGTGCTCGACCTGCGCCCGGACAACAGCTTCGTGCAGAGGATGCTGGCCACCGGCACCGATCTATTCCTCGTCGATTTCGGAGTGCCCGACGAAGTTGACGCGGCCAACACGCTTGAGACCTATGTCGACAACTACCTACCTCGCGCACTGCGGGCCGCGGCTGCCGAGAGCGGCGGCCCGGTCGACGTCCTCGGCTACTGCTTCGGCGGGGTGCTGACCACGCTGTGCCTGGCCGCCCATCCCGACCTGCCCGTCCGCAAGGCGGCGGTGATGGCGGCGCCGATCGACTTCTCACAGTCCGTGGGCGTCCTCGGTCTGTTCGCGCGCCGTCGCCTCGAGGTCTCGGAGATCCTGGACGACACGGGGAACGTCCCGCCCGAGGCGATCTATCGGATGTTTCAGGGTCTCAAGCCGACGTCGGGGATCAACACCTACGCGATGCTGTGGGAACAACTGTGGAACGACGACTTCCTCGACGGCTTCCAGGCGATGAATCAGTGGATCCGAGACCAGGTTCCCTGCCCGGGCGCCTGCGCCGCGCAGTGCGTGGATCTGCTGCTGCGGCGCAACGCGCTGGTGGAGGACAAAGTGAAGCTCGGGGGCCGGCCGGTTTCGCTTCGCAACATCCACCACCCGCTGCTGGTGATCACCGCGGAGCACGACCACATCGTCCCGCCGGTGCAGTCAAAGCCGATCGTGCACCTGACGGGGAGCGAGGTCGTCGACGAGCTGTCGGTCCCGGCCGGGCACATCGGTCTCGTGACCAGCCGGCAGTCAGTGAAGTACACGCTACCCGGAATTGTGGAATGGCTGGATCGGTCGATCCCCTGACCGCGCTGCGCCCGCTCGCCGCGGACGATGCGCCCGCTCTCTCTCGGTTCCTGGCGGCGCTGCCGGAGGGCGATCGCACGTTCTTCAAGGAGGGCGATGACCCGGCGACCGTCGAGTATTGGTGCCGGCACGACCGCGCCACGCGCTGGGTCGTCGAGGGCGACAGCGGCCAGTTCCGCGCCTACCTCGCGATCATTCCGGGCGTCGGCTGGAGCAGCCACGTCGGCGAGCTGCGCCTGGTCGTCGCTGCCGACTCGCGACGGCTCGGGCTCGGCGGCGCGCTGGCACGTCGCGGCCTGCTCGAAGCCGTCCGCCAGGGTCTGGCCAAGATCGTGGTCGAGGTCGTCTCAGACAAGCAAGGGGATCTCGAGATGTTCACCAGTATCGGGTTCGAAGCCGAGGCGCTGCTCAAGAATCACATTCGCGACCGTCGGGGCGGGACCCGAGATCTGGTGATCCTGTCCCACGATGTCGACGAGGTGCGCGCCTCGCTACACGCCCTCGGCATCGATGAGGCCACCGGCGTCGACCTGGGGCAGGCGGGATGACCGCCACCGATCACCGCGCCGGCCGCGCGGAGGACGCCCCCGTCTGGCACGCCCACGGCCACGGGAGCCCGCTCGTCCTGATCAACGGCTTTGCCGCGTCAGGACGGATGTGGCCACGCCAGTGGTTGCGTGAACTCGAGCGGCAATTCCGGGTGATCACCCTCGACAACCGCGGCAGCGGCTTCTCGCGCTACGCGGAGGCGCCGTTCTCGATCGCCGACATGGCCAATGACGTTGTCGCCGTGCTCGACGAGGCCGAGGTGCCACAGGCATGCGTGTTCGGCATCTCGATGGGTGGCATGGTGGCCCAGGAACTCGCTCTGCGCCATCCCGATCGCGTGGTCAGCCTGATCATCGCCGCTTCACGGCCGCCTAACCCGGCGTTTCACCCTCCCTCGCTGCGGACACGTTGGATCATGGTGCAGCCGGCCGGTCCATCGCTCAGTCGCTACTTCGACAAGCTGTGGTCCTACTCAGCCGCGCCTGGCTTCGCCGAGGCTCATCCCGAAGTGATCGCCGAGATGACTCAGCAGAGCCTCGAGCGCCCGGCGCCGAGGGCCACGCTGCTCAACCAGAGCCGTGCGATGGCCGCATGGGGCCATGCCGATCGGCTGCGCGCCATCACCGCCCCGACCCTGATCGTCCACGGCACGCTCGACCCGCTCTCCCCCGTGGAGAACGGCCGCAGCCTGGCCGCGGAGATCCCCGGCTCGCGCTACGTCGAGTGGGACGACGTCGGTCATCTGCTCCCGCAGGAAGCCCCCGACCGGCTGATCGAGCTGATTACCGAGCACTGCTCCGCTGCGCTGAGCTGACTCGCGCCTGGGCGAGCTCACGCGCCAACTCCTCCTGCAAGCGGTACTTCTGGATCTTGGTGGCTGACATCGGCCACTCGGTCACGAACCGGACGTGACGAGGAACCTTGAAAGAGGCCAGGCCGGCACGACAGAACTCGATCACCTCATCCTCGGTCAGCTCGTGGCCAGGGCGCAGCTCCAGGAACGCAGCCGCCACCTCGACATACTTGGGGTCGGGAACGCCGACGACCGCCGCGATGCTCACGGCGGGGTGGGTCCCGAGGTAGGACTCGATCTCGACCGCGGCGACGTTCTCGCCACCCACCTTCAGCATGTCCTTGAGCCGCCCCAGGTAGGTGACCCGCCCTTCGGGCGACAGCGCTCCGATGTCGCCCGTGTGGAACCACCCGTCCGCGTCCAGCGCAGTCGCGGTGAGCTGGGGATCCTTGTAGTAGCCCTCGAACAGGTTGTAGCCGCGCACGACGATCTCGCCCCGCGCTCCCGGTGCAGCCGGCTCACCGATCTCGATGTCCCGGATCTCCAGCTCGATCCCGTCGAACGGTCGACCGCTGG
>Ga0335074_10017581_pt1 | contig 10086 bp, 7 predicted proteins | sample Lox_Sample_23_FD_206715 | JGI IMG/M metagenome (GOLD analysis project Ga0335074, IMG submission 206715) | Soil microbial communities from Loxahatchee National Wildlife Refuge, Florida, United States - Lox_Sample_2.3 | ecosystem: Environmental > Terrestrial > Soil > Wetlands | place: USA: Florida...
TCTGGTCTCGTTCACGCTCTACGGCGCGCATCGCAACGGTTCGGAGCTCGACCCCGACGAGCTGGAACTGCTGGACGAACTCGCGCGCGAAGCCTCGCGTGCCTACGATCACATCGAAGCGGTGCGCTTGCGCCGACGCTACGGCGAAGCCGTGTGAGCGCTGCAATCGCGCGCATCCTCGATCAGCGTTCGCTCGCAGTCTTTGCCGGGCCGTCGCTGCCATTCGAGGATCGTACGGCGGGCGAGGACGTAGCATATCTTCCCCCGGCCGCGCGAGGGGACGTCGAACGCGCGGCACATGAGTACGACGCGGTCTTATTGATCGACGGCGTGTTTCATCATGATCTGGCGCCCTCGCCGAAAGAGTGTTACGCGGCGCTGGAGCACGCCCGTATGTTCGGCGCGTCGAGTATGGGTGCGTTGCGGGCGGCGGAATGCGCGCCGTATGGGTTCACGCCGCTCGGTGCGATCGCGGGCTGGTACGCGCGCGACGTCATCGACGGCGAAGACGAGGTCGCCGTGCTCGCACATCCGCAGACACACGAAGCGCTCACCGTGCCTCTGGTCAACGTCCGCTATGCGGCGTGGGTCGCGTACCGTCGCGGCGTGCTGACGTCCGCCGAGCGTACGGCGCTGATCGCCCGGGCGCGCGACGTCTTTTACATGGATCGCACGTGGGACGACGTCGTCGATCTCGTGCCGGCGTCGGTCCGCGAAAGCTTCACAAAGATCGCGCGCGCGTACGGCGATCTCAAACGATGGGACGCGCGCTTTGCGTTGCGTACGGTTCTGCGCCGGCGCGAGCGCGCTCGCCGGCCGATCGTCCTCCCCTCGTCGTTGCCCAAGGCACCGGGTATGTACGACCGCTCGGTGCCGTTCGCGCAAACGAATGCGTTGATTCCCGAACTTCGTCGCCGTTACGGCATCACGCGCCTTGCGGATACGACGTATCTCGATCGCGCCGGCGTTCCCACCTACTCCGCATTGGTCCCGAACTCGCCCGATCTCCTAGGCGTGTACAACGGGAAGGGGATCACGCGCGAAGCTGCGATCGCAAGCGCGGTGATGGAGGCGGCCGAACGTCAAATCGGCGCGGCCCCCAAGTTGCCCGTCTTCAAGGAGTCGCTGCATATCGTCGGCGAGCGAATCGACCTGCGCGCGTGCGGGCTGCGCGACGACGTCGACGTCGAGACCGTCGATTGCGTTGCGGGCACCGAACTGTTCTCCGGCGACGTGATAGCGGTGCCGCTCGCGATGGTGCAGTGCCCGTGGTTCGGCGACAAACTCTTCGACGTGACCTCGACCAACGGGCTCGCGTCCGGCAACAACCTCACCGAAGCGATTTATCATGCGCTGTGTGAGCTCGTCGAACGTCACGCGTGGACGATGTATCACCTGCGATCCTCGTTCGTACCGAGGTTCTATCTCGGTCCGCAGACCGGCGACATCGCCGACGCCCCCGAGATCGAGCTGCCGGCCGGCGAAGAGAACGTCGATCGTCTGGTGCGCGATATTCGCGCTGCGGGTCTGGTCGTTCGTGCGCTCGCGCTCGGGGAGGGAGAGTTGCCGCTCACGATGATCGCTTCGCTCACCGAACCTAACGCGACGCCGCCGATGGCGCACATGGGCCTGGGCTGTGCGCTTTCACCGGCACATGCGCTCACGCGCGCACTCACCGAGGCGGTGCAGAGCCGCGTCGTCGACATCCAAGCTGCGCGGGAAGACATCTTACGAGCCGACGAACCCGCCGGCATGATGGGCGAGCACGCACGCCGCCTGAAGGCGATGCCCAGCCGTCAGTGGTTCTACGACGTTCCGGCCGCTCGCATCAAACTAAGCGCATTGCCCGATCGGACGAGCGGCGACTTGGCTGCCGACCTGCGTGTCACGCTCGAAGCGTTGCGCGCGTACGGCATCACCGCGGCCGTCGCCGTCGATCTCTCTCCGCCCGACGTGCCGGTCAGCGTGGTTCGCGCGGTCGTGCCGGGTCTGGAGACCTTCGCGTTTAGCGGGCGTCTCGGTCCGCGCGGGTACGCGGAGCTGAATCCGTTCATCGTACGTTCGTAGGTCGAAAGTCCTGGAAGGGGGCGCGGCGCGGGCGTGCAACCGAGCACTCGTGACGCGGTACCTCGATCGCATGATCGCCGGCGACGCGCCGACCGCCGACGAGTGGAACGATCATCTCGTCGCGTTTCATCGCACGTACGGGGGCGTGACGGCGAAGCTCATGGCGTTTATGCGCAACGCGAAGGGTGAAACGTCCTACGACGTACTCGCCCGGCGCATTCGGGACTTGGCGCCACATGCGCGGGCGGTGATCGACATCGGCTGCGGCGATGGAGCGTTCCTCGGCATGCTCGACGGTGCGTTCGGTGGAAAGCTCGAGCTGCACGGTATCGATCTTTGCGACACCGAGATCGCGCGCGCGCGCCGGCGCCTTCCCGAGGCCACGTTCGTCTGCGCCGATGCGTCGCGCACCGATATCGGCGAGCACGCGTACGACGTTGCCTCGGCGCACCTGAGCCTCATGTCGTTCGCGGAAACGGCCGCGCTGTCGCGGCGACTGCACCGCGCTCTGCACCCGAGCGGCCTCCTCGCCGTTGTGGCCGAAGACCCGCTCGCGGGCGACGCGATCATCGGTCTGATGGGCAGCGTGGTTACGAGATTGCGCGAGGACGCTCCCAACTTCGCGCCGCGCGTGCCGGGGCGCGAACGGATCGAGCATGACGACGTCTTACGTGCCGTGCTGGCCGGCGCGGGCTTCACCGGCGTATCGATCGAGCGCTTTCGCGTTCATGCCAAGCTTAGCACCGAACAGCTATGGAGTTTTGTGGAACGCACGTATCCATTGGGCCTGCTCGACGAACATCTGCGCGCCGATTTGCGCAAAGCGGTCGACGCGGAGGTGAACGCGGTCGCGCGCTCCGATGCAGCACTTGCACTGCGTCTGGTCACTGCTCGCGCATGACCACAAAAGCAAGAACCTCCTCTCTTCAACGGGGTATGATCGAATAATGACGGACGTACAGCGGCATGCAACGGCAGCCGGATTTCTTCACGTGTTGCATACGTCGCACGCAGTTTTCAACGAATGGAATGCGGCGAAGAAGGACGACTATGCGACGCTGGGCAAGCTCATTCAAAAGAGCGTCGGCCTCGCCGAGACGCCGAGCACTGCCGACATTCACGCTATGGCGTCCTACGTCGACAAAAGCCTAAAAACCGAAGCCGACGCTTTCGCAAAGGCGCATCCCGAGGCCGAGCATCATGTCGGCGAAATCGCGCTCATGCAACAGAGCTAGTCGTTCGCATAAACCAGGTCGCGAGTTGCGTTCGGGAGTTGACGTTCACCTTTGCGAAGAGGTTGGCGATGTGACCTTCGATGGTTCGCTCGCTGAGCACCAGGCGCTCCGCGATTTCGCGGTTCGTCAATCCTTGCGAGACGAGCCCGGCGATTTCGAACTCGCGGCGCGTCGTACTGTTCGGCCGGGTGCGGCCGACCGAAACGGACGCAGTGCTCTTCTCGGCTGCGCGCGCCGCGAGATCGGCGAAGAACGGGGCGCCCATGGCGATGAACCGTTCGCGGGCATCGGCGAGCAGGTCGCGATGCCCGGCGCTCCCGATTGCTGCGGCCGCGATACCCCTGGCCAGAAAGTGATGCGCGCGGTTCAGGGGCTGGTTGTCCGCCCAAAGCGCACCGGAAGCGATCGCTTCGAGCGCGTCCTTTGCGCCGAGCGTTCTCGCGGCGTTCACCAGCAATTCGGGATAGACGATCGCCGTCAGATCGAACGGCCCGGCTGCAACGGCAAGGGTTTGCTCGACGAGCGCCGTCGCTCGCTTCGGTGACCGGCGAGCCAATGGGGTCAAAGCAGCCACGACGATCGGCAGTAGCGTCGGTCGTCGCTCGCCGGTCTCGAATGCCGCGATCTCGGGATAAGCCGGCTGCCATATCGGTGAGTCGGGGTCCAGCTCGCGAAACGCGGCCGCCGCGCAGCGGGCGCCCATCAGAATGCGCCGGGTCGACGAATCTCCGCAAAGCGAGAGTTTATCGGCAAGCAGCTCCTCGACGTCGTTCAGCTCGCCGCGCGCAATCATGAGGTGGCCTTCGATCAGCGCGACCGGGGGAAGCCGTCTTCCTTGGGCGAGTTGCCCGATGAATCGCTCGGTCGGCTCGATGCCACGGTAACCGAACGTGCAAAAGATTTTCGCCGCAATCCCCATCATGCCGAAGAGTGCGGGAGCTCGCGCGATCGCACTCTCCGCGTCGGTAATCGACTCCAGGGCACGTTGCTCGTCTCCGCGGCGCATCGCGAGGAACGCGTTGCTGACGTGGTGGCGGATCGCCGCCAACGGCGTGGCATCGGCGGCGCAGCGCTCGTAGCGAGCCCGAAAATCATCCGCGCTCTCGAAATCGGCGGTGTGAAAGGCGGCGAACTCTCCGACCGAGTAGAGCAGCGCGCGCTCGGCGCTGCTTACGACGTCCTCGTAGCGCGCGATCGTCGCGCGCGCTTCCTGCGCCAGTCCGGAGTTGCATTGCGCCATCGCGATCGACGCGGCGAGGGCGCCGATGCCGTCGGTGACGCCCGCGGCTTGGGCTTCGGCAAGACCGCGGCGACAAGCGCGAATGGCATCCGTTTGACGCCCGGTGACGTTGTAAAGCTGCGCCAGGCGTTCGTATGCCGGCGTGATTTCCGCTCCTTGCGGAGGCGCAAGGGTGACGGCGCGTTCGAGCGCGTCCGCGGCCAGCGCGAGCATCGATTCCGCTGCGGCCGCGTCGGAGAGTTTCAGCAAGGCTTCGCGCTCGGCCGCACGATCGCCGCATGCGGCGCACTGTTTGGCAAGACGCTCGTAATCTTCGAGCCGCGGGGACGGGAGCTTTTTGAGTGCGTCGATGATGCGATAGCGTAAGGGAATCTCGATGGGGATCGTTTCGCGCACGCTCTCGATCACCGTGGCATGGACGAAGTATAGCGCGTCGCCCTCCGAGACGAGATATCGCCCCGAGACCTGCTCGATCATCGGTAGCAATTCGTCCTGAGACCAAAATTGCTGCAGCAACAGCGGCTCGATCGGTTCTTCGATGAGGGCGCAAAGCTGCAAGAACGTGCGACTGTTCCCGTCGAGCAACGCTAGATCGCGTGCGATCAGACGGCGCGTGCTTGCAACGACGTCGCGCAGGGTCGCCGCGTTGTTTTCGCGGGCTGCAGTGGCGACCGCAACGACGTCGACGGCTCGTCCGCGCGTCTGCTCCGCGATGCCGGCAGCCACTTCGTCGCTCACGTCCGGGTAGATCGCGCGCACGAGCTGGACCGCCGTTTGGGGCGAGAGCTCGCCGAGTGCAATCGCTTCGTCGGCAAGCACGAATGCCGGCGCCGAGAGTTCGTCGCTGCGTTCGGTGGAAAGCAGCACGATCGCGCGATCCGCGAGAGCGGCGGCGGTGCGCTCGATCAAGGCCCGGCTCTGCGGGTCGGCCCATTGCGCGTCGTCGAGGATCAACAGCAGCCGGTGGTCGAGCGCCACGCCCTCGACGATTCGAAGAAACGCTTCTTCGAAATCTTCGGGGCGGTCACGCTCGAGCGTCAGCCCCGAGCGGTAGCGATCCGCGGAGTCTCCCAGCGCCTCGAGGAGCGCCCCCACGACCCGCCGCGCGGCGAAGAGCGGCAGACCGGCATGGATGCGGAAGCTCGGCGCGTACACGACGAGCCAGCCGTCCGCCGTCGCCTCGCGCCCGAGTTCGAGCGCGAGCGCGGTCTTGCCGACGCCCGAAGACCCGACGATGCGAAGTGCGCGCACGATCTGCCCATGCGCGGCCGATTCCAAAACCGCCCGGGCTCGGATGAGCTCGGGGTCTCGCCCCAGCAGGCTGCCCACCCCGGTGCCTTAGCCGAAATCCAGGTATTTCCCCGGACGAATCGTGGACGCGATCCCTGCTACGGTTCGCTGTGGAGGACGCAACGATGTACGCGCAACCGCTGACGGTCAAAGAGAGCATCCCGGTCGTGCCCGAAAGCCCGATTCCCTACTGCTTCATTCTGGACGACACGTACCGGGTGGTGATGGCCGGACCGTCGGGCGGTGAGGATCCGCTGGCGCCGCTGTACGCGGCCGACTCCCGGATCGACGAGCTTCCCGGCCCGATCGACCGCGTGGTACGCGCCTTGACCGCGACCTGGCGAACGTCGCGCGCCCCGAGCAACGTGAGTGCCATCGTTTCGAATTTGCAGGTCACGGCCGCGCCGCTTCACGGCTACGACGGACGCCGCATTGCGGTCTTCATCCGGCGCCACGAACAAGCTACGCGTTAGTCTCCAACCACTGTGCATAACGCGCGCGACTCGCGCGCGCTACGTCGTGACGTCCTGCGCTCTCTTGCGCCGAGATCAGGCGCCCGGCGAGCGCTCCGATACCCGGGACGCCGCGATGCTGGGCTTCGCTCAACGCATGCGCGGCGACCGCTTCGGCGTCCGCGTAGGCTTTGTTTTCCATCAACTCATCGAAGAACGCATCGTAAAAGTCGATGAAACGTTCGTCGGGCGGCTCACCGAGTGCAAGATGCCGCTCCGCGGCCCACACCGTGGCTCGCGTGAGTTTCTCGTGCGCAGCCGCGAAGGCAAGATGCAGCAGCGTGGCTCGCGCGTGCTCGGCGTCACCGCTCGCCAGGACCTGTTCGGCAAATGCCATTTGCTCGCGAATACCGTGGACGCCGTGACGCTCCATCGCGGCAACGATCCTGCGCCGCAGCGGAATCTTCATCGCAATGGTCTCCGAGATCGCGAGCGCCGTCAGCGAATGCGCAGGGACGCCGGGTAAGGGCGGCGCGGGCGGCAACGCGTCCGACGGCTCTGAAAGAAGCGATGCGATCTGCAAAGCGGTGCGATGTTCGGGCGCGAGCGCTGCGAGTTCGCGAGCGACCGCGGAACGCGACGAAGAATCGACCGCTTCGGCGCCCCGCGCGTTCCGCCGGGCGGCAACGCCGGCGAGCACGAGGATCTCGTAAGGATTGCCGCCCGCATTTGCTACGATCGCATCGAGCACGGCAGCGGGCGCGTCGGGATAGCACTCGGCGGCCAAGGCACGAGCGTCGAGCGGGCCGAGCGCCTGCAACGCGAGATCGCCGCCGGTCTCCGTTTGCGTGAACACGATCAGCAGCGGGCGGTCCGCCATGCTCTCGCGCAGCTGCGCGAGCTGCCGTAAACTCTCTTCGTCCGCGTTGGCCGCATCGTCCGCGATGACGACGACGGGACGCTCGCGCAACGCGCGCTCGACGGTCGCGTTCAGATCGCGATCGAGCCGGTGCACGAGCGAGAACGGCAGCAGGCGGTCGAGCGGGTAGGCTTCGGCCCGGATGACGAGTGCTTCGGGCGAAACGGCGCGTTCGAGCGCGAGCGTCAACGTGGTCTTACCGCTTCCCTCGTCGCCGCTGACGATCAGCGAGCGCGCCGCGCGCGAATCGCTGGATGCAGCATACGCTTCACGCAACTCGCGCAGCTGGCGCTCCCGCCCGATGAGTTGCGGCATAGCGCATCCGTGCTTGATCGCTCGGCCGTTTCCTGCCGCGCGGCAAGACTCCGAGCGCGCACGTACAATCGAAGGCGAGGTGGAGCAGACACTTGATCGTGCGCGGCCTTCGCGCGTCGAACTCACCCTGCGCGGGGTCGCGATCGGCGCGGCGATCACCTTGATATTCACCGCCGCCAACGTCTATCTGGGGCTCAAGGTCGGTCTGACCTTCGCGACCTCGATTCCGGCCGCGGTCATCTCGATGGCGGTGCTTCGTGCATTTCGCAACTCGACGATCTGGGAGAACAATATCGTGCAGACGGTCGCCTCGGCGGCCGGCACGCTTTCCTCCATCATCTTCGTGCTGCCGGGACTCGTCATGGTGGGGTGGTGGACGGGATTTCCGTTCTGGGAGTCCTTTGCGATCTGCGCGGTCGGCGGCATCCTCGGCGTCATGTATAGCGTGCCGTTGCGCCGCGCATTGGTGACCTATTCGGACCTGCCCTATCCCGAAGGCGTTGCCGCCGCCGAGGTGCTGCGGGTCGGAACCGGCGCGCAAGCGGAGGAAGGCGCACGCGAAAACGAACTCGGTCTGCTCGCGCTCGTGGTGAGCTCCGTCGTCTCGGCGCTCTTTCAAATCGTCGAAGCGATGGGCTTGTTTGCGAGTACGGTGTCGCGCTACGTACGCGTCGGTGCGCCGGCGACCGGCATCGGGTTTGCGATGTCCCTCGCGCTGGTCGGCGCCGGACACCTCATCGGCTTGACGGTGGGCATGGCGATCTTCACCGGATTGCTGATTGCGTGGGCGGTCTCGGTGCCGGTGCTGACCGCGTTGCATCCCGTCGCCGGCGACGCCGCGACGGTAGCGGCGGCGGCATGGTCGCACGGCGTGCGCTTCATCGGCACGGGCGCGATCGGCTTTGCCGCGATATGGACGCTCGCCAAACTCGTGGCACCGGTCTGGAAAGGCATCGCCTCGGCAGTTGCGGCGTCGCGTGCGCGCAAGGCGGGCGCCGGCGCCGATTTGCCGATCGAAGAACAGGATCTGCCGATCGGGGTGATGCTCGGGATCTCGCTCGTGTGCCTGGTGCCGATCGCGATCATCTTGTGGGCGTTCATCGCCGGTACCGTCGTCGCGTCGATGGCCGTGCCGCTCATCATCGCGGCGATCATCTACATCGTCGTGGCCGGGTTTTTCGTCTCGACGGCGACCGGTTACATGGCCGGCCTCATCGGCTCTTCGAGCAGCCCGGTCTCCGGCATGGCGATTCTCTCGGTGATCGGTGCGGCGTTGCTCTTACTGGTCATCGTCCACGGTGCTGCTCCATCGGTGCAGCCCGCGCTCGTCGCCTATGCGTTGTGCATCACGGCGATTCTGCTCAACGTCGCGACGATCGCGAACAACAATCTGCAGGATCTCAAAACGGGTCAGCTCGTCGGCGCGACCCCTTGGAGGCAGCAGGTTGCGCTGATCATCGGCGTTGTCTTCGGTGCGATCGTCATTCCGCCGGTGCTCAACGTGCTCGGCGCAAGCGATCACTTCGGATCGCAGACGTTGCCTGCGCCGCAGGCTACCCTCATCTCCACGCTCGCGAAAGGCGTCATCGGCGGAGCGATCGACTGGAGCATGATCGGCGTCGGGGTCGGTGTCGGCGTACTGGTCGTGATTGCGGACGAACTCGGGCGCATCACCAAACGCTTCCGGTTGCCGCCGCTGGCCGTCGGCTTGGGCATCTATCTTCCCACCTCGGCAACGGCGCCGCTGATTCTCGGCGCCGTCGCCGGTACGTTCTACAACCGTTGGGCGAGAACCAAACGCAACGGCGAGGCCGCGCGGCGCTTGGGCGTGCTGATCGCCTCCGGGTTGATCGTCGGCGAGAGCTTATGGGGCGTTGCGAACTCGGGCATCGTCTTCGCGGCGCAGCGCGGCATCTTCCACGTCGCGGACGCGACGGCTCCGCTCGCGGTCGTCGGTTCGTGGTTTGCGGCGCCGTCGCAGGTGCTGGCAGCCATCGCGTTTGTGGCCGTGCCGCTGTTGCTCTACCGCTGGATCGGTCTGCGGGCCCGCAAGCTCTAGCGTCGCCTAGTTCGGAGGCATCGAGCGCATCCACGCGTCGTCGCCGCGTTGCTGCGCGACGCGCGCGCGGACGAGCGCGATCAGCGGCGCTCCGGTAAGCGCGTCGCGCTTGCTTCGCAGCCGTTGCGCGGCGGCTTCGTCCTCGTGTTCGTAGGCGTCGCGCGCAAGCTTTGGCCACAAACAGACGCTTGCGGAGATGCAGCCCGCGGCGCCGTAGCGTTTGGCATCGAGGAGGTTGGCTTCTGAGCCCGGGAAGACGCGCAGCCCGGGGTGGCGTGTGAGGATCTCACGCTGCAACGCCTCGTCGTTCGAGCTATCCTTGATACCGCCGATTGCACCCGGCAAAGCCGCAATCAAGCGATCGACCAGATCGGGGTGGAACGTGATTCCGCTCATCCTCGGAAAGTTATAGAGCACGATCGGCAGGCGCAGCGTAGCGGTGCCGGCGATCAATGCATCGTAGAAGCGAAGAATGCCGTCGTCACTCGCATCGCGGAAGAAATGCGGCG
>Ga0335074_10017582_pt1 | contig 10086 bp, 9 predicted proteins | sample Lox_Sample_23_FD_206715 | JGI IMG/M metagenome (GOLD analysis project Ga0335074, IMG submission 206715) | Soil microbial communities from Loxahatchee National Wildlife Refuge, Florida, United States - Lox_Sample_2.3 | ecosystem: Environmental > Terrestrial > Soil > Wetlands | place: USA: Florida...
CCTCGTCAGAGCGATCAGAGCTGCATCTCCCTCGGCTTCGAAAGGAAGATAAGCGCGGCTGCCGGGGCAATAGTAATCATGACGATGGCTACCGCGACGCTGTGAGGCCAGTTTCGAAATAATGCAACGAAAAGGAGAACCGCTGGCATGAGAATCGGCAGAGCCCAGGCCCGGTCTAGCCCAATCCCGCCAAGCCGCCGTAACAGCGCTAGAGGCCAGACAACGACCCAGGCCAGCAGGAGCCCTGCCCACATCAAGAATTCCCAGGTGCCACGGTGGGCCCACTCTTCGCAGAAGCGGATGAGGAGGATTGGAAAAAACAAAGCCATCAGCAGAAACCCGCTGGCGCCACTCCCCTTTTGAGGCCACCCAAAGATAATATTCGATTTCATTTCACGGCTCCTGTGCGGCGGTTACGATGCGTATGCTCCGGCACGGAAACGGTCGACAGCGGCATGTGTTACTCCGCCCGTTCGCTTGAGTCGTTAGATTGTGCCGGCGTGCCGTTCGCGTCGGGCGTAAGAAACACAAGAAGCCACTGGGCGAGTACTCCTACCACGAGTGTCAGCCACCCGGTGATGCCCAAGCCGATCCATAGCGCGTAGATCGACACCGCAAATGGCGCTACGAGCGCAGCGAGCCAAAACTTGCTGAGCTGCAGCGCATTCAACCGTCCAGGAGTTGTTGCAAGCCATGCGCTACCGGAGAGCAGCCCCATAACGACCGCCAAAGTCAGGTCAATTGAATTCGGGTGCAGACGAATGCGATCCAGCCTGTAAATGCAGTAAGAGAACCAATACGCCATAGATGCCGGAAAAATGATATTTCCGCGTCCTTCCTTCGGCGGCTTCCCGAACCTAAGCATCCGCGTCCCTCGAACTGCCCTTATGCTGCATAGCTTTAGAATGGAACCATCCGACCGCGACGTGCCGGCCACTCACAGGATCACCTCGATCCCTCTGCGGCGGATGACGTTGAGCAGTGCGAGCGATGGCCCCTTCGGCTGTTTGACTCCGCGCTCGAGTTGCGATAAGTAACCCACGGTCAGGTTCATCATGCTGGCCAGAGCCGCCTGACTCAGATTGGCGCGCTGGCGGATGGCACGAATCTCTTTGGGGCTGATGGGAGCGGCGGAGATGGACTGAGCCTTCTTGCCAAGATGACGCACCGTGATTTTGCGATACGTCGCGCCGTCCATGATGCCGATCCGATGCTGATCGGCGGCCATTTCAAGCAGGGCCTCAACGAGCGGGGTAGGTTTTTTCCGGTTGGTCATGCCATCACCTCTTCGAGACTCGTCGCGGTCAACAGCTTCGGCGATGACCTCGAACGATGCATTCAGCCAATTCGAACCGATGATTCGTAACGCGGTCAGCTCATCCTGCCGGATGTTGCCGCGCTCACTTTTGGCGAAGCCGTAGAGAAAGACGGCCCGCCCTGACCGCCGATACGCGATGATGGTTCGATAGCCGCCAGACCGCCCCTTTCCTGGACGAGCGACTCTCTGCTCAATGAGACCGCCGCCGAGATCGGCGTCGATCAAGCCGCGCTCGGCACGCGTAATTGCTTCGCGAAGAGCAGCGTGAGCAATTTGCTGGCGACGGGCGAAACGCACCATGGGCTTCGTCAGGTAGACTTGCACAGGTCCCTACAAACACTCAGAACTATAGCACAGTGAACTACAGATTCTCAATTCAGGCTCCGGTTCACCTGGGCGCGTATCCGTTGGCGCGGAACCAGTCAATGGCGGCGCGCATGGCCTGGTAGACGGGCACAATGCGGAAGCCGAGCTCAGCTTCAGCATGGGCGCTGGAAGCAAACATCTTCTTGCGGCCCATGCGGACCTCTTCGAGGGTGGCGCGCGGCTCCTTACCGCGGATGCGGCCGGTGATCCACTCCTCGAAAAACGCATAGGTGGCAGCCATGGCGAACGAAATCCTGACTGTGGGCGACGGAATGCCGGTGATGGCCGACATCTTGTCGAGGATCTGCTTGAGCGTGAGGTTTTCTCCGCCCAGAATGTAGCGTCTGCCCGGCGTGCCTTTAGTGAGAGCCAGCACGTGCGCGCGGGCGACCTCAGAGACATCGACGAGGTTCAGGCCCGTGTCAACGTAGGCGGGGAACTTGCGGTTGAGGAAATCGACGAAGATTCGGCCAGTGGGCGTGGGCTTGCGGTCGTTGGGGCCGATGGGCGTGGTGGGATTGAGGATGATGACCCGCTGCCCCGCCTGGCTGGCGGAGATGGCTTCGCGTTCCGCCATGAATTTCGAGCGCTTGTAATGGCCGACCATGTCGGCGAGGGAGACCGGCGTGTCTTCGTTGACGATGATGCCGTCAGTGCGGAAGTGCATGGTGGCGACGCTCGACGTGTAGACGAAGCGGGTGATGCCGGCCTCGCGGGCGAGCCTGAGGAGTTCGCGCGTGCCTTCGACGTTGGCGCGATACATGGAAGGGGGATCGGGGATCCAGAGCCGGTAGTCTGCGGCAACGTGGACGACGGCGTGGCAATCGGCGAGAGCGGATTTGAGTGCTTCCGGCTGGAGCAGGTCGCCGACCACCGTTTCGCCGGGAATGCCTTCAAGATTGGCGAGATTGCTGGATTTGCGGACGAGGAGGCGGAGATCAGCGCCTTCGGCTGCGAGCGCCTTCGCCACGTGGTGGCCCACAAAACCGGTTGCGCCGGTGAGAAAAACTTGCATATACGCGTTCGATCCGCAAAGGCTATTTTAGCTGCAAGTGGACGCGCGCATCAGCGGCATGGTGGCGAACAGGCGCAGAGTGAACAGGAAAACCTGATCTGGCGTGCGGGCGCGGACGGCGCTACCGTACGGCCCTGATTGTAAGTTGTATACCCTGCCCTTGATGCGAGATCGCGGGAAGAGTTTATTATTCCGGGTGGAGCGTGGAAGGCCTTTTGGGCGCTCTATCCCCGAAACGTAAGACCGGGAAGGAATCGCCGAAGCTCGTTCGATCCAGGCCATCTCATTTCGAGTGCACGTGAGCCTATCGCGAGGTTCGCTGAGGTCGTCTCAATGAGGAAATATGGTTTGGCCGCTGTGCTGGTAGCGGCGGCCGCCTGTATCAGCTTCTTTCTCAGGCCGATGCTGGGGAGCTTCCCGGCGCTCGCCCCCCTCCTGTTTCTGGGCGCAATCGCGCTGGTGGCTCGATACGTGGATTTTGCGGCCAGCATCGCGGCGCTGCTGGCTTCGGCGCTGCTTCTGGCGATTTACTTTTTCCCATTGCCTCACGGGCGCGCGCTGCAGGGCGTGGCGCTGGTAAAGACACTTGCCTTCGCCGGCGTGAGCGCAGCGATTTGCGCCTTGATCAGGAAGCTACGCAACGCGCGGGCCGGCCGGGCGAGACTGGCGGCGATCGTGGACTCTTCAAACGATGCGATCATCAGCGAGGACCAGGATGGAATTGTGACGAGCTGGAATGCGGCGGCGGCGCGGATGTTCGGCTATACGGCCGAGGAGATGATCGGGCAGCCGATTCTGTGGATTGTGCCCGATGATCTGCACGAAGATGTGGAGACTGCTCTGCACAATGTGCGGAAGGGGAAGGGACTGAATGCCTTCGAGACGGAGAGAATCCGCAAGGATGGCTCGCGGATCAAGGTTTCGCTGACGATTTCGCCGCTGGTAGACGCAGAGGGGCGGGTGCAGGGCGCATCGAAGATCTTCCGCGACATTACGGAGCGCGTGAGGATGCAGGAGGCGTTCATCGAATCAGAAAAGCTGGCGGCAACGGGACGCATGGCCGCTGCCATCGCGCACGAGATCAACAATCCGCTGGAGGCGGTGACGAACCTGGCTTTTCTGCTGAACATGAATGAGAGCCTGGACAGCGCAGCGAGAGAGTCGGCCAAGATGCTGATGGATGAGATCAGCCGCATCAGCAATGTAGCCAAGCGGAGCCTGACGTTCTTTCGCGACACGGGAAAACCGGCGGACTTTGATCTGGCTGCCACCCTGGATGGAGTGCTGGACCTGAACCGCCCGGTGTTCGCGCAGAAGAATATCGCGGTGCGGCGGGAGTATGCCGGACCTTTTATGGTGTTTGGCTCCTCGGCAGAGATGCGGCAGGTGTTTTCCAACCTGATCCGCAACGCGCTCGACGCGATTGCAACGGGTGGGCAGATCGAGGTGCGGGTTCGCGCCGAGGAGGGCGGCTTTTGGCGGATTTCGTTCGCAGATAATGGGCACGGGATTCAGCCGGAAGCAAGGGAACGCCTGTTTGAGCCGTTTGTGACGACCAAAGGAAACAATGGCAATGGATTGGGGCTTTGGATCAGCCACGGAATTGTGGAGAACCATGGAGGACGGATTCGGGCCAGGAGCGCGGTGATTGGGGGAAAGCACTGGACGGTGTTTTCCGTGGTGCTGCCGGCAAGCAAGACTGTGGCGAGGGAAAAGGCGGGGGCGGCGAATTAGCCTGTCCTACTCCAGCGCGTCGGGGTGCAGGCCGATGTTCTTTTCGCCGGCGGCTTTCTTTTCGTTCCAGGACTTCACCCAGTCTTCCCAATGCTTTCCGGCGGCGCGGTCTTTGCCGAATTCGAGGCGGGCGATGTCGGCGTAGCTGAGCTTGCGCTTGTCGGGCGCATTGGGAGTGAAGTACTGCACCCAGGACTCGGCTAGCGTGGGGCCGGTTTGGCGGTTGAAGATGTAGGCTTCGATTTTTTCGCCGGACCTGAGCGTGATGGTGACGTCGCCGCGGAAGTCGAAGGCCTTTTCGAGCGCCGCTTTAAGGTCATCTTCTGTTGCCAGTTCGGGAACCGAGCCTTCGAGCTGTTCGTGCGCGAAGCCGGGCGCTAGTTCGAGGGCTTCGATCTGTTCGCGGGTGTAGCGCTGCACTTCAGCCGTCATGCGCGAGTCTCCTCGAGCGCGCGTTCGGGCTGCGTGATCTGCACGAGCGATTTGCCCGTGGGCATGGGCTCGTTGAGCAGGTTGAGCGCGTGTTGATCGGGATAGAGCGAGAAACTGCCCTTGACCATGGCAATGAAGCCTTTGAGCGAGCCGAAGCCGTCAAGCACGGCGCTGGGCTCGTAGCCGCAACTGACCATGCAGTTGGCGCACTTGGGATTGCCGGAGCCGACGCCGTACTCTTCCCACTTCGTTGTCTCCATCAGCTCCTTGAAGCTGTCCGCGTAGCCATCCTGGAGCAGATAACAGGGCCGCTGCCAGCCGAAGATGTTGTAGGCGGGCGAGCCCCACGGCGTGCAGTCGTAGTTGCGGTCGCCCATCAGAAACTCGAGAAACAGCGGCGACATGTTGAACTTCCACGACTTTTTGCGGTTTGAAAGAATGGCGCGGAAGAGGCGGCGCACGCGGGCGCGGCCCAGGAAGCGATTCTGGTCGGGCGCCTTGTCGTAGCTGTAGCCGGGCGAGAGCACGACGCCCTCGACGCCGATGGCCATGACTTCATCGAAGAAAGCGCGGACGTGGTTGGGGTCGGTGCCGTCAAAGAATGTTGCGTTCGGAGTGACGCGGAAGCCGCGCCTGACGGCTTCCTTGATGCCTTCAATCGCGAGATCCCAGCCGCCTTCGCGGCAGACGGAGAAGTCGTGCTCTTCGCGCTGGCCGTCGAGGTGAACCGAGAAGGTGAGGTACTTGGAAGGCGTGAATTCCGGCAGGCGCCGCTTGAGTTCGAGTGCGTTGGTGCAGAGGTAAATGTACTTTTTGCGCGCGATGAGGCCGTTGACGATTTCGACGATCTGCGGATGAAGCAGCGGTTCGCCGCCGGGGATGGAGACCATGGGCGCGCCGCATTCCTCGACCGCGGCGAAGGCTTCCTCGGGCGTGAGCTGCTTTTTGAGGATGTGGGGCGGATACTGCACCTTGCCGCAGCCGGCGCAGGCTAGGTTGCAGCGGAAGAGCGGCTCGAGCATGAGCACGAGCGGATAGCGCTTGTTGCCCTTGAGCCGGTTCTTGAGGACGTAGGTCGCCACCGTCCACATTTGCGAGATTGGAACTGCCATCAGCGCTTTCCTCAGGGGCGGTTGCCCGGTGATCCTCTAGCCCGTAGCCGTTAGCTTGCAGCCCATAGCCTGAAATCCGAATGCGTTCTACGGTTCAGCTAAGGCTACCTGCTGCCCGCTACAAGCTGTGATTCCTTTCCATGGCGCGCTTGTAAGTCGTCAAAGCGAGCAGGGGAAAATAATCGCGATAAATTGTGTACGCCAGATAGAAAACTCTTGGGAAGCCGGTGCCCGTGTACAGGGCCTGCCGCGTGGCGCCTTCTCCGGTGCTTTCGTCCCAACTACCGTCGCGGCGCTGGCGCGTGAGCAGCCATCGGACGCCTTTGGCGATGGAGTCGGAGCGGTCGTCGCCCGCAGCGAGCAAGCCCAGCAGCGCCCATGCGGTTTGCGAAGGCGTGCTGGGACCGATGCCGCGGGTATTGGGGTCGTCGTAGCTGCCGCAGGTCTCGCCCCAACCGCCGTCGGGGTTCTGGACCATGCGAATCCACTCCGCCGCCTGCTGGATTTGCGGCTCGTGATGGTCGACGCCGATGGCATCGAGGCCGCGCAGCACCAGGTAGCTGCCGTAGAGGTAGTTCACTCCCCAGCGGCCAAACCAGCTTCCATCCGCCTCCTGCTCATCGAAGACGAAGCGAACCGCCTTTTCAACACGCTTGTCGGCGCGGGTATAACCGTAGCTGGCCAGCATCTCGAGGATTCTGCCGGTAATGTCGGCGGTCGGCGGATCGAGCATGGCGTTGTGATCTGCAAAGGGGATGTACTCGAAGATCATCTTCGTATTGTCTTTGTCGAAGCTGCCCCATCCGCCGTTCCGGCATTGCATGGCGAAGACCCATTCAATGGCACGCTCGGCGACGCGCAACTGGTAGCGCTCCCGGGGGTTGTCTACCCTGCTCAAAGCGAGCAGAACCTGCGCCGTATCATCGGTATCAGGGTAAAACTCATTGTTAAACTCGAAGTACCAGCCACCGGGATCGCACTTGCGCGTTTTGACGGCCCAGTCGCCTTTGTGACGAACCTCTTTGGAAAGGATCCAGTCGGCGGCTTTGACGAGGCGCGCGTCGTCGCGCGGCATGCCGGCCTCGCCGAGGATAAAGACAGCCTGCGCCGTGTCCCACACGGGACTCATACAAGGCTGCATGCGGAAGGTAGGCTCGGGCAGATCGGGAGTAGATGGCTGCTCGATGCCCAGCTTCTCAAATTCATCGCGCGCGCGGATCACCTGAGGATCGTCTTCGGAGTAGCCCAGGCAGCGCAGCGCGATGATCGCATTCAGCATGGCCGGGTAAATGGCACCGAGCCCATCGCTCATCTCGAGCCGTTCGAGCATCCATTTTTCCGCGCGCTTCAAGGCCAACTTGCGCAGCGGGCGAAGGTGCACGGCTTCAGACCAGTGCATCAGGCGGTCGAGGATGATGAAAAAATTGCGCCAGCTGAGAAGCTGCTTGCGATTGATGCGCAGGCGAAGATCCGCATTGGCGCGGCCGCCCACGAAGAGCTCGTCGATTCCCTGCTCCGGCTGGATCTTCTTGAATGGCTTTTTGGCGTACACGATGGCCAGCGGGACCAGAATCGACCGCGACCACGAGGAGATTTCGTAGATATTGAAGTAGAACCACTTGGGAAAGAGAACGATCTCAGGCGGAATGGCAGGCACGGCGTCGTACTCATACTGGCCCAGGCCGCAAAGGTACATCTTGGTGAAGGTGTTGCAGGCGGTGACGCCGCCATGCGCGAGCACCCACTCGCGGCATTTGACCAGGCGGGGATCGCCCGGTCCGAGTCCCATGAGCTTGGCGGCAAAATAGCACTTGACGGAGAGAGAAATGTTGCCCGGCCCGCCCGGATAGAGGCTCCAACTGCCGTCTTCTTTCTGGAAGCGCATCATCTCGGTGAAGGCGCGCCTGAGCCGGCCCGGATCGCCGCTTTCGAGTAACGTGTGCAGGAAGATGTAGTCGGCCTCGAGCATCGAATCCGCCTCGAGCTCGCCGCACCAGTAGCCTTCGGGGTGCTGCAATGTGAAGAGAAAGTCGCGGGCGCCGGCGATGGCTGAATCGACCTCGGCCATGTCGGCATCAAGCCGGCCGAATCGTGGCGCCGCGGTTTGCGTCTTCTGCTGCTCAGGGGTCATGCGGTCTGCCAGTTCTCAACTTTTCTCCGGAACGCTGCGAATTCCCCGGCTGTTCCGGCTTTTGGCGCAATTGCGTGCCGTCGTTCTCTTATTGAGATGCATCTTCCGTCAGCGACTGGAAACAGGCGCGGCGCCGCTTGCGCTGCCAATTGCCTGCACAATCTCAGGGGGCAAGCCGAAGCGCACATTTTCCGGCATCACCTCCACCTCTTCGACATCATCAAATCCGTTTTGGCGCAGATAGTTGACCACGTCTTCGACGAGAACCTCGGGGGCCGAAGCGCCGGCGGTGACTGCGACATTCTCAACTCCCACGAGCCATTCAGGACGGATAGCCTGGGAGTCGTCAATGAGATAACCAATGGTGCCGAGGTTGCGCGAAACCTCAACGAGGCGGTTGGAGTTGGAGCTGTTGGTGGAACCCACGACAAGTAGTAACCCGGCCTGGTGAGCAACGTTGCGCACGGCCACCTGGCGGTTCTCTGTGGCGTAGCAAATGTCCTGCGAGTGCGGACCGACGATGTTGGGAAACTTCTGCTTGAGGGCGTGGATGATGTCGCGTGCCTCGTCGAGCGAGAGCGTGGTCTGCGTGAGATAGGCGACTCGGTTGGGGTCAGGAAGTTCGAGCGCCTCGACCTCGGCAACGTTGGAAACGACGTGGGTGACCTCGGGCGCTTCGCCGAGTGTTCCCTCGATCTCATCGTGGTCGCGATGGCCGATGAGCACCAGGGAGTAGCCCTGCCGAGCGAACTTGACCGCCTCAAAATGGACCTTGGTCACGAGCGGGCAGGTGGCGTCAATCACTTTCAGGTTGCGGGCCTTGCTGTGTTCGCGCACGGCGGGGGAAACGCCATGGGCGCTGTAGATGACGCGCTGGCCGTCGGGAACATCGTCGATCTCGTGGACAAAGATCGCGCCCTTGGCGGCCAACTCATTCACAACATGACGGTTATGAACGATCTCGCGCCGCACGTAGATGGGCGCTCCGAAGGTTTCAATGGCGATGTTGACAATGTCGATAGCGCGCACGACGCCCGCGCAAAAACCGCGCGGTTTCAGCAGCAAGACCTTTTTCCTGGCTGAGGAAGTGGTGGCCGGCCCGGATCGGGGAATGGAATCGAGGACAGTGGTCGTCACACTTCCAAGTATACCAATTAGCAAGATGAAACGACAGGTTCAGGAGGCGAAGGTACCGGCCTGCGTAACTCTCCTGCCGAAGGGTCAGCAGGCCGACCGTCGCGGACGTCAGCTTTCCAGAAGCCCTGACGGCGGCCGGTCCGCCCTGGCCGCAGCCCATTCTTTATTGGGATTGGCGGCCATGCGGAAGCGCAGTTCGCCGCCGGCGACGATCTGCGCGTGGGTGATCCAGGACTTCGTCCAATCCTTGCCGTTCAGTTCGGCGCTCTGGATATAAACATTCTCCGGCGAGTTGTTTTCGGCGACGATGGTGAACGTTGCGCCGGTTTGCGGATTGCGGATGGCGGCGCGGCTGACGATGGGACTGCCGATGACATAGACGCCTGTGGCGGCGTTGACGGGATAAAAGCCGAGTGCGGCGAAGACGAACCAACTTGCCAACTGGCCGCAATCGTCGTTGCCGGGAATTCCCGCAGGCGTGTTGTTGTAAAGCCCGGCGACCTTGCGCACCCAGTACTGCGTCTTCCACGCCGCGCCCGCAAACGGATAGAGATAGGGATTGTGGTTGCTCGGCTCGTTGCCCTGGGCATCCTGGCCAACCATACCACTGATATCGGGCTGCGGCCACGGCGGGCCGGAGACGTAGGAAGGGGCGGTAAACAGTCCATCGAGCTTGGCGATGAATGCTTCGTCGCCGCCGTGCAGGTCGATGAGTCCCTGCACATCATGCGGAACGCTGAAGCTCGCCTGCCAGGCATCGGTTTCGACGTAATCGGGGTATTCAATATCGGGCTCAAAGGGATCGCGCCACTTGCCGTCAGAGGTTTTGGGGCGCATGAAA
>Ga0335074_10017583_pt1 | contig 10086 bp, 7 predicted proteins | sample Lox_Sample_23_FD_206715 | JGI IMG/M metagenome (GOLD analysis project Ga0335074, IMG submission 206715) | Soil microbial communities from Loxahatchee National Wildlife Refuge, Florida, United States - Lox_Sample_2.3 | ecosystem: Environmental > Terrestrial > Soil > Wetlands | place: USA: Florida...
GCGTCTTCCCGGCCGCCACGTCGATCGCTACCGAAAAGGGTCTTGCGCCGGCTCCAGCCACCGCATCCGGCGATGACGCCACCCGCCGTTTCGACAACGAAGTATGTCTCATCGCGGATAAGCTGCCGGTCCACACCGAACACGGTGCCCAGTGCAGCTTCGCGTTGCTCAGCCGAATAATCCGGCGCCTGGAGTACGCGCACGGAATCGGCAATGAGAGCTTCGAGAGCCGGAACGTCGTCCAGGGTCGCCAGCCGAACCGTGAATTGAGATTCCTCGCGCGGCGCGGGCATACAACACGTTAAACCGTGAGTACGACCTTTCCAAACATCGAGCTCTTTGCCAGGTATTCATGCGCGGCGCGGGTCTCGCTCAGCGGGAAGGTGCGATCGACTACTGGCTTCAGCTTTCCGGTAAAGACGTGCTTCAGCACTTCGTGCAGCTCGCCCATTTCTCCCATGTAGGAGCCCAGCAGGGAAAGCTGCTTGGCGAACAGCACACGCAGGTCGAGCTGGCCGTCGGGACCGGTGGTCGCGCCGCAGGTGACCAGCGTTCCGCCCGGCTTGAGCGAGCGCACGCTGTCGGGCCAGGTCGCCTGCCCGACATGCTCAAAGACGACATCAACGCCGGCCTTGCGGGTGATGCGACGCACCTCGTCGGATATCTTCTGCTTATAGTGATCGATGGTGTGATCGGCGCCGAGTTCACGCGCCTTGGCCAGCTTGCGTTCATCGCCGGCGGTGGTGATGACCTCTGCGCCCAGCATCTTCGAGATCTGGATTGCGGCCGAGCCCACGCCTGAGCCCGCGCCGAGGACAAGCACCGTCTGTCCTGCACGCAGCTTGGCGCGGCCGACGAGCATGTGCCATGCCGTGAGGAACACGAGCGGAACGCTGGCGGCGTCGACGAAGTCGAGCGAGTCGGGGATGGGAATGATGTTCACGCGAGGCACAGCCATCAGCTCGCAATTACCGCCGTCGACGGTGTTGCCCAGCACGGCAAATTGCGGGCAGAGGTTCTGGCGTCCGCTGGTGCATTGCTCGCAGTGATTGCAGAAGACCATCGGCGCCAGCAGCACGCGCGTGCCCGGCTTGACGTCGGTGATGTATTCGCCCGCCTCGACCACCTCGCCGGCGACGTCGCTGCCGAGAATGTGCGGCAGGTTCACGCCACGCAATCCCCCGCGCACCCACAGATCGAGATGATTCAGCGCGCAGGCGCGAACCCGCACCAGCACTTGATCTTTGCGCAGCACCGGATCGGGCGCGTCTTCGTATTTGAGAACTTCCGGACCACCGAATTCATGAATGCGGACAGCTTTCATCGGAGCAATCCTCTACGCGCCAGGAATTTTCGACGGCGAGCCTATTTAAGTTGCGCCCAGCCACTTTACAGGGAGGTATGCGGCAACCGCATTTGCCAGCTTCTCGTCAGCGGTGATGAGTACCGCATGGGCTTCAACGGCCAAAGCAACATAGATGCTGTCATAAACCGAGCGGTTGAAGTCGACGGCAATCTGAACGGCGCGCTCGATCAGTGCGGTTGACGGGACTGTAGGCAAATACAACCTCTTCAGTGCTGTCATGCTGGATTCGATGTCTTCCCGCGTGCATCTGCGCTTCAGCAAGGCTTTCCATAAAATATTGGCAATTTCACCCCAAAAGAGATCAGGAACTGTCACCCGCACCTCGCTGCGACCGTAGCGGTCGAGCAAGGCGGCGGCTTCCACGACGAGGTTTTCGTCCTGGAGTGACCATTTGGCGGCGACACTAGCGTCGATCACCAACAAGCTCACCTCTCACGGTCCTCGCGTAACATCTCTTCCGCCGATGGAAATGGTCCCGGAGAAGGCGAAGCGTGCGAGCGAAGTTCGGCCAGCCGGCGTATTGCATCCCGGCGTGCCTTGAGTTCGCGCTCCGTGGGAATGTTTTGTTGCAGCAATTCCAGCACCTCGGACGCAATCGACTTTCCGTTCTGGCGAGCTCTCTTGCGCAGCGCTTCATATCGATCATCAGGAACGTTTTCGACGTATAGGGTAGCCATAGGAATTTCCTAGACAAGTCTAGCACGATGGCCAGCAGATGAGACGACTCGCCTATTGCGTCCGGTGCGCTTCGGCCGCGACACAACCATCTTCGTGCTACCCTCTTCAGTTGCCTTTCGTCTACTTCACTTGCTGCTTAAGCCTACATCTTTCCGGAGCCTAGCATGACCTTCCTACCTCATTCTGTAAGCCTGCGGTCCGCCTTGCGAGCTGCTGCCATCTTTTCATTGGGATTGACGCTGCTGCCCGCAGTCGCGCAGGACGCGGCCACATCGGAGAGCCACGGCATCAATGTGGCGAATATGGACCGCTCGCAAACTCCCGGCGATAACTGGTTTTTGTACTGCAACGGCGACTGGATCAAGCGCACCGAGCTGCCTGCCGATCGCGCGCGCATCGGCGTGTTCTCCCAACTCGACGACCTCAGCAACAAACGCACGGCAGCGCTGATCGAAGAAGTTGCCAAGAGCAACGCGCCGGCCGGATCCTCGCAGCGCAAGATTGCCGACCTGTACAACTCGTTCATGGATGAGGCCGCCATCGAGAAGACAGGGCTCGCGCCGCTGGAGCCGCATCTGAAGGCGATTGCGGCGATCAAGGACAAGAAGGAGCTCGCATTCGCGCTGGGACAGACGCTGCGCTCCGATGTCGATGCCCTCAACAATACGAACTTTCACACGGCGAATCTGTTCGGATTGTGGGTCGCTTCCGGATTCAATGACTCCGAGCACTACACACCGTATCTGCTGCAGGGCGGGTTGCAGCTGCCGACCCGCGATTACTACCTCGGCGATAGCGAGCACATGAAGGAGGTGCGCGCGAAATATCAGACGCACGTCTCGGCGATGCTGAAGCTGGCGGGCTTCGATGACACCCACGCACGCGCCGAGCGCATCATCGCGCTGGAACACGCGATCGCCGAGAAGCAGCTCAGCCTCGCCGATAACGAGGACATTCACAAGGCCAATAATCCCTGGCAGCAGGTCGACTTCGCCAAGAAAGCTCCCGGCCTGGACTGGAACGAGTATTTCCGCGGCGCTGGTCTCTCGAAGGTGTCAACCTTCATCGTTTGGCAGCCGACGGCGTTCGCCGGCGAATCGGCGCTGGTGGAGTCAACTCCGCTGGAGACGTGGAAAGACTGGATGGCGTACCACCTGGTCGAAGAGTACGCGCCCTATATGACGAAGGCGCTGGCTGACGAGAACTTCGCCTTCTTCGGCGGCGTCTTGCAGGGCACGACCGAGCAGCGCCCGCGTTGGCAGCGCGGAGTCGTGGTCGTCAATCGCTATCTCGGCGACGATGTTGGCGAACTCTATGCCAAGCGCTATTTCCCGGCAGAGTCGAAGGCGCAGGTGCAGGCGATGGTCGCCAACATCATCGCGGCCTACCGCAAGCGCATCGACGCGTTGTCGTGGATGGCGGCTTCCACCAAGGCTGAAGCACAGGCGAAGCTCACGACTCTGTACGTCGGCATCGGCTATCCCGAGACGTGGATCGACTACTCCGCTTATGAAGTCAAGCCGGACGACATCTTTGGCGATATCTGGCGCGGCAAACTGTTCGAATATCATCGCAACGTGAATCGGCTGGGCAAGCAGGTGGACCGGCACGAGTGGTCGATGGATCCGCAGACGGTGAATGCGGTGAACCTGCCGCTGCAGAACGCGCTGAATTTCCCGGCCGCGATTTTGCAGCCGCCGTTCTTCGATCCGCAGGCGCCCGCTGCGCATAACTACGGAGCGATCGGGGCGATCATCGGCCACGAGATCAGCCACACTTTCGATACCGAAGGCAGCACGTTCGATTCCAAGGGTCGCCTGCGGAATTGGTGGACACCTTCCGACTTCGCCCACTTTGAAGCGGCGACCAACAAACTCGCCGAGCAGTACGATAAATACGAACCGTTCCCCGGCGTGCACGTCAACGGCAAACAGACGATCGCGGAGAACATCGCCGATCTCGGTGGCATAGCCGCATCGCACGATGCCTTCATCACGTCGCTGAAGGGCAAGACAGCACCTATGCAGGACGGCTTCACCGGTGAGCAGCAGTTCTTTATCGCCTTCGGACAGAACTACGCGTCGAAGGGACGCGAAGCGGCGCTGCGGCAGCAGGTGTTGGTTGATCCGCATTCGCCGGCACAGTATCGCGCCGACACGGTGCGCAACAACGATGCGTGGTATTCGGCGTTCGATGTGAAACCGGGGCAGACGTTGTATCTGGCGCCGGATGAGCGAGTGCGAATCTGGTAGGGATTGTGTGAGTTGGCGATCGGCTTTGATTCAAACTGAGCCGGAACGGGCGACAGTTGAGTTAGCCGTGGGTGCAAGCCCGCGGTGCGAGTCAGTTCATTGAAGATGAGCCGCGGAGCGGCGCCACGTGTCGCCGCTAGCGGCTCGGTCAGGATCGCAAAGCGAAAGAAGTCCCTCGCGACAGGCCTAAAGGCGTGCTCCACCCGAGTCTCATCCCCAGCGCTTGAGCTCCGGCCAAATCGTCCGCAGGCGCCACTTCAATCCGCGGCAGTAGTAGATCGGCAGCCACTCATCGGGCCGCGACAGGGGATCCTTCGCTGTGCCGATGACCGAGTAGCTCATGCAGTCCCTTTGCATATTGCTCTCGTCATCCTCGCCCAGCACGATGAGACTTTCGCCAGTGTATACGCGCGGTCCCCACAGCCAGTAATTCTGGTGGCCGCCGATAGCCTTCGGCAGTCCGTACTTCGGCCCGAAAAAGTCGATGGCGCCGGCCTCGCCGTAGTTGTTGGCGAAGATCGCGGTTTTGCGCTGCACGTCCGGCGGAAGCGTGTGGTAAAACGCCGCTACGCGCTGCACCATTTCTTCCCAGCCAAACATGTCGGCGTAGAGCTGCGGCAGCACGCCCTGCCGGGAGTGCTCGAACTTCTGTTGCGAGATGCCCAGCTTGTGTTCGTAGGCGAGAAACTGCGGCACGCTCAGGACCGGCAGGATGGTCGGCAGATAAATTCCGGAGACAACGATGATGCCCGCAGCGAGTGCGGGCTTCGCCCACATCCAGCGCCTGCCGTCGGTCGCGGCTTCCATCCACACCGCACCTGCGGCAAACATCATCGGATACACCGGAGCGAGATAGTACATCTTGCCGTGCAGCAGCATCATCTCGGCGAGGGACACCAGATACGCCCATCCCAGCAGGCGAACGCTGCGCCCGCGCTTCGAGAAGAAGAACAGGAGCGCGAACAACACCAGAATGGCGGCCACGAAGCCGAGCATCTGCGCCTGCGCTGCGAGGTACGGCAGCGGCGGCAGCGCAATATCGCGGCCGCTCTCGCGCACGTTGTGCATCAGCTCAAGAAAGGGGAAGTGATTCTTCCATTCCCACAGGAAGTTGGGCAGGGCGATCACCGCGGCGAGGACGAGGCCGAGCCACAGCCAGGGCTGGCGGAGGCTGCGGCGCATCGGTGTCACACATAAGCCGAGCAACACTCCCAACAGCCAGAAGATGACCCCGTATTTGTTAAGGATGGTGACTCCAACAAGCGCCCCAACCGCCAGCCAAAGAAGCTCGCTTCCCCCCTTGGCGATGCGCACGATCAGGAATGCGATCGCTGTCCACAAGAGCGGATCGAAGGCGTTCATCGTGAACAGGTGCGAGAGCGCCAGGAAGATCGGCGCCATCAGGGTCGCGACGGCGGCGAGAAACATCGCCCAGCGACGGCCTCCCAGCTCCTGTGTCAGGCGGCCGGCGAGAACGATCGCACCCACATCGGCAAGGGCCGGCAGCAGACGCAGCGCCCACAACGACGTGCCGATGGTGTGCTCGAGCAGCCACGCCACCCAGCCGATCAGCGGCGGCTGGTCGACATAGCCCCAGGCCGGATGTTGGCCGCAGGCCAGGTAATACAGCTCATCGCGGAAGTAGCCGTAGTGCGGCGCGGCAACGAGGTACAACAGAATTCGCACCAGCGCGACGTAGAGGACAATCGCGATTCCGGAGGTAAAGGCAGAGCGCTTCGGCGATGTGCGGACGTCAATCGCTGCGGGAGAGGACGCCATGGAACTGCATACGGATTATAGGAGGAATTGTTCCGCAGGGGCTGTCGCCGCACCCGGTCCCGCGTTTCCTTCCGCGCGCAAACCGGGGCTTGCGCCCGGGCTTACGCCGAAACCACCGCTTCGCGGCTCGACAGGGACCAAAGTCGCTGACATCTCCCGTGATACATGCTCTAATTCCAATAGGCCGCAGCGCGGACCTGGCTGACAAGGCAACCCGAACGGCGGCCGGAATTTGTGTCGTGATGGAGCGCCCCTGCATCCAAATGAACAACACGTGTTGTTACGAGCGTGCCAACTCAAGAAGGTGTTTCGCTCGGGCGACTCCGATCTGGTGCTCTTTGAGAATTTGTCGTTGCAAGTGCAAACCGGCGAAATGCTCGCCATTGTTGGCGAGTCAGGTACCGGCAAAAGTACCTTACTTCACATCCTCGGAGCGCTTGATAGCGCTTCCGAAGGTGACGTATACTTCGCCCAATTGCATTTAGGCAGTCTTTCGGAGGAAAGTGCAGCCGAGTTTCGCAACCGCGAGCTGGGTTTTGTCTGGCAGTTTCACTATTTGCTGCCGGAGTTCACTGCGGCCGAGAATGTCGCCATGCCCTTGCTGATGCGGGGCGCAAAGCGACGGGAAGCGGAGCAGGCGGCTCTGCACTGGCTTCAGGAAGTGGGTTTGCAGGACCGTGCCACTCATAGGTCCGGGGAGTTGTCTGGTGGCGAGCAGCAACGGGTAGCGCTGGCCCGTGCGCTGATCACCAGACCGAAGATCCTGATGGCCGACGAGCCCACAGGTGATCTGGACAACCGGACAGCGGAAGCGGTTTTTAATTTGATCGCCAGGTTACATTGCGACTATCGCCTGACCTCGCTCCTTGTCACTCACAATCTTGGGTTTGCGCGTCAGTGCGACCGTGTTCTGCGGTTGGAGCACGGCCGGGTCGCCGAGGTGTCGCCGCAGTCGTTGTCGGCGTAGCGGAACGACTTTGCCCATTTCGGGTTTCTACCTGAAGCGGGCAGGAAAGTTCTCTTAGATAGACCGGTTCCAGCCTGAATACGGAGCCGGAGGTGATAAAGCAAAGGGTTGCAATGGAGCGCGGCGGGAAAAACAAGCTCCGCCGGGTTCTTGGAGAGGTTCAATGTTTGAACGGTACACGGAAAAGGCCCGGCGCGTAATCTTCTTCGCGCGCTACGAAGCCAGTCAGTTCGGCTCTCCGTACATCGAGACGGAGCACCTGCTGTTAGGGCTTCTGCGCGAGGACAAAGCGCTTACCAATCGGTTCCTTCGGTCCCACGCTTCGGTCGAGTCCATCCGGAAACAGATTGAGGGACACACCACGATCAGGGAAAAGGTTTCGACCTCCGTCGACCTGCCCCTGAGCAATGAGTGCAAGCGAGTGCTCGCTTACGCTGCCGAGGAGGCCGAGCGCCTTTCTCATAAACACATCGGCACCGAGCACCTGTTGCTGGGCCTATTGCGCGAAGAGAAGTGCTTCGCCGCCGAAATTCTGCACGAGCGCGGTTTGCGGCTTTCGACCATCCGCGAAGAGCTGGCGCGAACTTCGCAGGAGAAAGCGCAGCCGTCGCAGCGCTCGCGCGAGTCATCTTTATTGTCCGAGTTTTCCCGCGACCTCACGCAGGCCGCCATCGACAATCAGCTCGACCCGCTCGTCGGACGCGATGGCGAACTGGAGCGCGTCATTCAGATTCTGTGCCGCCGCACTAAGAACAATCCTGTCCTGATCGGCGAGCCCGGCGTTGGCAAAACGGCCATCGTCGAAGGCCTGGCGCAGCGCATCGCCGACGGCGAAGTGCCGTCGTTCCTGGCCGACAAGCGCATCCTGGCGCTCGATCTGTCGTTGATCGTCGCCGGCACCAAGTATCGCGGCCAGTTTGAAGAGCGACTGAAGACCATCATGAAGGAACTGATGGAGTCGCAGAACGCCATCATCTTTATCGACGAGCTGCACACGCTGGTCGGTGCGGGATCGGCCGAGGGTTCGCTCGATGCCGCCAACATCCTGAAGCCGGCGCTGTCGCGCGGCGAGATTCAATGCATCGGCGCGACCACGCCGGGAGAATATCGCAAGTCGATCGAGAAAGACCGCTCGCTCGAGCGTCGCTTCCAGGCCGTGAAAGTTCCGCCGCCGACCGAAGCCGACGCGGTCAAGATTCTGTTCGGCATCAAGGAGCGTTACGAGAAGTTTCACGCCGTCAGCTATACCGACGAGGCGATCACCTTCTCAGTGTCGCACTCCAATCGCTATCTGCCCGATCGCTTCCTGCCCGACAAGGCCATTGACCTTGTGGACGAAGCCGGCGCGCGCGTAAAGCTTCGCCAGACGTCCCTGCCTGAGGACATCACCGAGGTGCAGAAGCGGATCAAGTTCATCGTGCATCGCATGGAAAACGCTATCGCGAACCACGAGTTCGAAAAGGCCCGCTTCTACTCCGACGAGGAGCGCAAAGAGCGCGAGAACCTGCGCGCCCTGCGCGAAAAGTATCATCTCGATGAGTCCTCGACTGGCGTCGTCGGCCGCGAGGACATCGAAGATGTCGTCTCCCGCTGGACTGGCGTGCCCATCGCATCGATCAAGGAAGAAGAAAGCCAGAAGCTGCTGCGCATCGAAGAGGAGCTGCACAAGCGCGTGATCTCGCAGGACCGCGCCATCTCGGCGCTGGCCCGTGCGATCCGCCGCTCGCGTGCCGGCCTGAAGAGCCCGAACCGTCCGATCGGTTCGTTTCTCTTCCTCGGTCCCACTGGCGTCGGCAAGACCGAAGTCGCCCGGACCCTGGCGCAGTTCATGTTCGGCAGCGAGAAGTCGCTCGTCCGCTTCGACATGTCGGAATTCATGGAGAAGCACTCGGTCTCGAAGCTGATCGGCTCGCCTCCGGGATACGTCGGTTACGAGGAGGGCGGTCAGCTTACCGAACGCGTGAAGCGCGCGCCATACTCGGTCGTGCTGCTCGACGAAGTCGAGAAAGCGCACCCTGATCTGTTCAACATCCTGTTGCAGGTATTCGAGGACGGCCAGCTCACCGACGGGTTGGGCAACACCGTCGACTTCAAGAACACCATCATCATCATGACCTCGAACATCGGCGCGCGGCACCTGCAGAAGCGCACCGGGTTGGGCTTCCAGTCCGAGCATGAGGAGACGATCTCGACCAAAGTCGAGGACATGGTACGCAACGAGGTGAAGCGCACTTTCAATCCCGAGTTCCTTAACCGTCTGGATGAAGTGATCATCTTCAACGCATTGACGGAGCAGGACCTGATCCAGATCGTCGAGCTGATGGTGCAGCAGTTGAATGCCAACCTGGCGCAGCGCTCGATCACTGTGACCGTGACCGAGGAGGCGCGCAAATGGATTCTCGACAAGACCTTGACCGATCGCTCCTATGGCGCTCGCCCGCTGCGGCGCGCCTTGCAGAAGTACATTGAAGACCCGCTGTCGGAGGCGCTGATCCAGGGCACCTTCCAGCAGCGGCCGGCGTTCATCGAGGTCTACCTCGAGAACGACCAGCTCTTCTACCGCCCCGTCGGCGAAGAGAAAACCGAAGGCGTGCTGCTGTACAGCAACTAGGTAGAGCGGATAGAGCGAACCTTCAGGTTTGCGTGGCCGGGCATTCAAAATAAACGGGGCTTCAGCCCCGGAAGACTTAAGAGGGAGCGGAAACGCTCCCTCTTTTTTCCTCAAGTTTCACCCGGTGTCATCCTGAGCGAGCAAGCGCTGGCGCGCTTGCGAGTCGAAGGCCCAATACGTTATATGGCCGCCTCTAACTGAAACCGCCTCGCGCTGGACTGAATGATCCGCTTCCTGCCATGACCTGGATTGGTCTCATAACGGCTTTGCAAAAGCCCGAACTGTTCCAGCATATCGACGTCCCGGCTGACGGCTCGCGTGTCACGTTTCAATCCGCTGGCCAACTCCGAGACGGCCATGGGCTTCTCTTTGGCCAGTCGCAACAGACGAAGGCGTTGGGCTGAAAGAACCCGCAACATGTCACCGGGATCTT
>Ga0335074_10017586_pt1 | contig 10084 bp, 8 predicted proteins | sample Lox_Sample_23_FD_206715 | JGI IMG/M metagenome (GOLD analysis project Ga0335074, IMG submission 206715) | Soil microbial communities from Loxahatchee National Wildlife Refuge, Florida, United States - Lox_Sample_2.3 | ecosystem: Environmental > Terrestrial > Soil > Wetlands | place: USA: Florida...
GATCAAAAATATTTGTTCGGGGCTTTAACTATTAACTGATTGTTTATTATGTGGTCGGAGCGCCGAGATTTGAACTCGGGACCCCTTGCACCCCATGCAAGTGCGCTACCAGACTGCGCCACGCTCCGGAACCTGATCGAAGCTCTCGAATTCCACCCGGGGAAGAGGCGGAACGGTTGAGGCGGACCGGACGATCATAACCGTTTTCCTGCGGCTGGGCGTAGCCCGGGCGTGGCCGGCCCGGGCGTGGCCGGTTCGAGCGCGACAGGCGAGCCGCGTCAGCGCCGCCGGCACCGTGCTCGCCACCGGGCGGGCATCGCGCCCCGCCCCTGCACCGGCCCGTGGAATTGCGTGACAATTGCGAGGGGCGCAGCCAGGCGCTCGCGCCGGTCCAGGGTGACCGCGGAGGCAGCATTCGATGGGATTACTGATCGACGGTCGCTGGCAGCAGCGCGGCTACGAGAACACCCCTCAGGGCGCGTTCGTGCGCTCGGAGAGCCAGTTCCGCAACTGGATCACGCCCGAGGGTGTCCCCGGGCCAAGCGGCCGCGGCGGCTTCAGGGCCGAGCCGGGCCGTTATCATCTGTATGTCTCGCTCGCCTGCCCGTGGGCACACCGCACACTCATCTTCCGGGCGCTGAAGGGACTGGCGGAGGCGATCACCCTCTCGGTGACGCACTGGCGGATGGGCGCGGAGGGCTGGACATTCGAGCCGGCCGAAGGGGTGGTGCCCGATACGGTCACCGGCGCGCGGCGCCTGTACGAGGTCTATACCGCCGCAGCGCCCGACTATTCGGGCAGGGTCACCGTGCCGGTGCTGTGGGACAGGAAGACCCACACCATCGTATCGAATGAATCCGCCGAGATCATCCGCATGTTCAACAGCGCCTTCGACGGCGTCGGCGCCCGCAGCGGCGACTTCTACCCCGCCGCGCTGCGCGCCGAGATCGATGCGCTCAACGCGGTGATCTACGACCGTGTCAACAACGGTGTCTACAAGGCGGGATTCGCGAGCACGCAAGCGGCCTACGAGGCGGCGGTCGGGCCGTTGTTCGAGACGTTGGATACCCTGGAGTCACGGCTTGCGCAGCGGCGCTATCTGTGCGGTGAGCAGCTCACGGAGGCGGACTGGCGGCTGTTCACGACGCTGCTGCGCTTCGATGCAGTCTACGTCGGCCACTTCAAGTGCAATCTGCGGCGGCTGGTCGACTATCCGCACCTGTGGGCCTATGCGCGCGAGCTCTACCAGTGGCCGGGCGTACGCGACACCGTCAACTTCCCGCACATCAAGCGCCATTACTATCTGAGTCACGAAAATCTGGATCCGACGGGCATCGTGCCCATCGGACCGCTGCTCGATTTCGCGGCGCCGCACGACCGCGGCCCCGGGGCGCTGGCGGCGGCTACAGGCGCGCCGACAGCGACACCATGACGGCCCGCCCCGGTACGGTGAAGTACAGGTTCTGCCCGCCGCCGGTCGTCCCGGCCAGAAAGTAGATCGACTCGTTGTTGAAGATGTTCGACAGCGTGAGTGTCAGCTTGGCGTCCTGCAGCGCCCCGAAGTTCCGCACGAAGTCGTAGTTGACGGCGGCGTCGGTCGTCGCATACCCGCCCAGGGGGTTCTGGTCACCCGGGTTGCCGAAGCGCAGTCCGATGTAGTGATCCATGAGCGAGGCCTGTACCGGACCGTAATGGTACTGCACGCCTACCGCGCCGGTATTCTTGGGCGTATCGGGCACCCAGCCCCCGTCCAGCTTGACCTGCGCGGAATTGATCGAGCCACCCGTGTACAGGCTGAAGCCCTCACCCAGCAGGTAGGTACCCTCGAATTCCACACCCTAGATCGTACCGCCCAGGTTGTAGAACAGCTTGATGCCGTTGATCGAGGTGCTGGCGATCTCATTGCCGAAGTTGATGTAGTACACGTCGCCCGCCAGGCTCAGATGTGAGCTGGCCCATGCGGTGCCCGCCTGCCAGTTGGTCGTGCTCTGCGGCTGCACGGTGCTCTCGGCCGGATTCTTCGTGTACAGGACGTTCAGGTTCGGCGCCAGGAACCCCTGGCCCCACTGCGCGTACGCGCTCCAGTTGCTCGACAGCTGGTAGTGCGCATCGATCGACGGCAGATTGCGCGTCCAGCTCGTATCGTAGACCAGTGGCAACTCCGTGCCCTGGTTCACCGGAGCGACGATGGCGCGCTCGAAGTTCACCAGCCTGTCCCCGGCGTTGATGCTCAGCGCGCTGGTGGCGTTCCAGACGTACGCCACGAATCCCTGACGCGTGAACAGCTGGTTGTGCTGGATCCGATCGGCCGACTCGATCTCGTTGGGAATCGTATTGCCGAGCGCCGCCGGGTTGTAGGCGAAGTCGTCCGTGAAGTCCTCTTCGATCAGCTGACGGAGGTTGCTCTGATGGTCCCACCAGCCGCCGAACTGCACGACGCCCGGGCCCAGCGGATGCTCGACGCGCAGGATATCGCCGATCGAGCGATAGTTGTTCGTGAGCACATTGCCGGGAACGTCCGTGGGACTGTACAGGGTGCCGTTGGGGGTCTCGCCGGCGGGATAGGTGCCGTTCGGCAGCTGTCCGTTGGGGTCTTCGCCGGCCAGCTCCGTGTGGAAATAGGCATAGGTATACAGCTTGTTGTTCACCGTCCAACCGGCGAGCTTGGAGTTGACGGCCAGGTACTCGTAATCCGTATTGATGCGGTCGGTGTTGAAGTCGACGTACGCCTGGCTGGCCGGGTTGTTGTTGTAGGCGTAGTTGGGACCGTAGGCCGCGATATCGGCCGCGGTCTCGCCGATCGGCGGATGCTGCTGCAGCCGGTTCAGATTGCTGGCGAACGTGATGGTGGTCGAGTCCCCGACCGGCTGCAGGACCTTGAAGAACGCGTTGCTGCGCTCGAGGCTCGCGTCGCTCAGGTAGCCGTTGGTCTTGAAGGACTGCAGGTCGAGATATGCGCTGGTACCGCCCCACTGGCTGATCTGGCCGGTGTCGAAGCGCGCCCCGCCCAGCAGCGTGTTGAAGCTGCCATCGGCGGCGTCGATGGACACCGTCGGATCCTTGTACGGATCGGCCGACTCGACCGCCACCGTGCCGCCGAAGGTGGCATCGCCCATGGTCGAGGCGGTGCCGGGACCGCGGTCCACGACCACGCTGCCGATGTTCTGCGGCATGAAATAGGAGGTCGAATGGTGCGTGAAGTCGTTCGAGTCACCCCACAGGGATGCCGTCGAACGTCACGTTGAAGAAGCCGTCCTGGAAGCCACGGATCGAGGTGTCCAGGTTCTCCATCATGCCCGGACCGTTCGGATCCACGGTCCACACGCTCGGGGTGGCCTTGATGATGTCGGTGTAGTTGGCCAGCGGCGACTCGTTGTTCTGAATGTACTGGCCGCTGATGATCGACTGCGGCTCGGTCGCCAGCAGCGAGCCCTGCGAGGGCGCGGCCTGCGGCCCCTGAATGGCCTGGGCGCTGACCACGATCTCATCGAGGTTGGGATTGGAGCCGCTGGCGCCGCCGCCAGCCTGCGCCTGATCGGAGGGCGTCTGCGACGGATCGCTGCCTGTGGCGGATTGGGCGCTGGCACTGCCTGCCCAAAATGCCATCGCCAAACTGATGCAGAAAACAGACAGACAAAAGCACGCGCAGCGCCCGGCGGACGTTGTCATAGGTAACCCGATTGTTTTAGCGCACGAAGATGCGGCGCCGGCGTCATGCAGTGCTTACGTTGCTCTTTTGTTACTGCCAGCCCGGGTTAGCCGCTCTTCGCGGATTCGAGGGGCTGTGAAAGGCTAACACGTTGAATTTCCGAGGTACGACCCCCGAAGGTCGGCACTACACCGGGGTGGCGGGGACGAGCTGCGCGGCGGTGATTTTCGGCGGCGCCTGCGGCGGTAGAGAGAGCTTTAGGCGATCGAGCAGCAGCCGCAGCTCTGCCTCCGGCTGCGTGTAGCGCGTGAGCCCAAGCTCGCGGCCGTCCGTGGTCGGGATGTGCACGTCGATCATCTGCACGGCGCAGAATTTCTCCAGCACGCTGCGCGTGGTGAGCCCCGGCGCCAGGTGCTTGAGTCGGTGACCGAGGGTCACGTGCAGGCAGTAGGCGAGGAAGGCGACGAAGATATGCGCCTCGATGCGCTGCTCGCGCTGATGGAAGATCGGCCGGATCGCAAGATCTCCTTTGAGCGTCTTGAAGGCCTCCTCGACCTTGACCAATTGCAGGTAGTACTCCCAGAGCTTGCTTGGGTCGGTCTCGGTGAGGTTCGTGCGCAGCAGATAACGGCCTTCGCGACGGCGCGCCTCGCGCAGCTTCTTGCGACTGAGCCAAAAGCCGAATGAGGTGCCGCTGAAGGCGAGCTCCACTGTGACCAGCCGCCAGGCCGACGGCGCCTTGCTCTGCGCGGCGCCGAGCTTCATCAGCAATGCATCGCGCGTGAGCTTCATCGTCGAGAGTTGCTTCAGGCGTGCCCACAGCCAGCGCAGCTGTCGGCGGCGCATGGAGCGCTCCTTGGCGATGCGATCACGGCTCTCGGCAAACACGTAGAGCTCTCGATCCTGTGCGAGCAGCTTCACGCGCACCTCGGGGCGCGCCTGCTTCCAGGGCTTCTCCGCCAGCGCACGCTCCAGCGCCGTCAGTCGCCCCTTGGGAGTACCCACCAGGTACTGCACCGGCGGGTCGCTGGTGCGCATCTGCTCGAGTACCTCCTCGGTTGGAATACCCCGGTCCATCAGCCAGGTCCGCCGCGCCTTGCCGTACTGACGCTCGATGCGTGCCAGAAAATCCTTCAGCGTGGTGTTATCGGCCGTATTACCGGCCAGCACCTCATAGGCGAGCGGGAAGCCCTCCGGCGTGACGATCAGAGCGATCACCACCTGCACGCAGTCGGGCCGGTGATCGCGACTATAACCGTGCTGGCGCTTGCTCTGTTCGTCCAGCGGCGGATCGATCTCAAAATACGTGCTCGTGAGGTCGTAGAGCAGCACGTCGAAGCTCACATTGAAAAGGTCGCGCCAGCGGCCGATCAGATGATCAAACAACGCCGCCTTGTGCTTGAGCAGCAAGTCATGGCAGCGATAGAGCAGGTGCTCATCGATGACGCTGTCGCTGTCAAGCAAGTCGGGCAGCGCACTGGCCCCGTACCACTGCCGATGCAATCGCCACTCGCTGCCGGGCGAGAGCAGCCGATAGATCACCAGGATCAGCAGCACCTGATCCCAGCGCGTGCCCTTGCGCGAGTGAGCGAGCCGTTCGGCCCAGAACTCATCGAGCTGCAGCTCGCGCCATAGCTGCACTGCCAGCCAGCATCCGCCCCACTGCCGCGGCCGCTCCAGCCGCATCTGCGCAAGCTTCAACCGTACGACGGTCCCATCGTCAACCACGGCCTCATAGCGATCGGCGGGAAACAGCGCCAGCGTGCGCGTGCGCGGCTGCTGCTGCGTCTCATCCAGTACCTCGATCGAGCGGCGCCAGGCCAACTCCTGCGAGGAGTTGATCTCCCCGAGGTACAGCACGTGTCGTTGCACGACGCGTCCGTCACCGACGCGCTTGCTTTCCACGACGCTAAAGTACGTGTGCTCTTTGCCGTCCTTCTTGCGGGTCTTGGCGCGCAGGTACATGACCGGTACCCATTATGCGCACCGCCGCCGCGCTCGCCAGCACCAAGGTCGGCACTACAGCCCTTTGCGCCTCCATATCATCCGCAAGTGCTTGAACGGCCATCATCCGGCACCATCGGCCCGCTCAGAATCGGCGTCGAATCCGCGAAGAGCGGTTAAAGTGTGAACGGGCGCCGCGTCCATCTGCACTCGTGCGCGCGTATTCGATTGCGAGTGCTCATGCTTGCGAGAGAATCACGGATCCGGACATCCGGGCGGACGCTGGCATGAGGTATCGGAGACGTTCGCCTTCAGCTGGGGACCGAAGAGGTGCGGCTCCAGGCTTATAACGAAGATCGGACCAAGTCCGCGACGTCAGTGAATGTGGTGCTGCTTCTGGTGAGCATTGTTGTCCATCCGCCTATCTCACGCGCGCTTGCCGGGCGCGCTGGAGGAGTGAAGCGGCGATCTCTTCCCTTTCGGTTGCAGGTTGGCGCATCTGCCGGAGGAAGCGGCGAACCTGTGCGGCAAGGTCGCGCTGGCCCTCGGCCACGAGGATGTCGGTGGCGGCTCGCCACCCGTGTTCGATTTCTTTGCGAGTCTCGACCAGCTTTGACTTTCCGGGTTCGACCCGGAGATCACCTTTCAGCAGTTCGGCGGCAACAGACTCAGCACGGGCGCGGGTGTGAGTAGAGGCGCTCCTTTGCGAGGCGCGGAATATTCCGTCTTTCTTGTGCGTCTGGTTTTGGCCCCGAACGGCACGTTCGGTGGCATTCGCAGCGATGCCTTGATCGCGCAGGCGGCTGGCGAATTCGCGCCGCCACTCCCGCAGCGTCGCTTTCCGAATGTTCAGCCGCACACCTTGTTCGCTCACCGCCTTGACGACCAGGTGCACGTGAGGATGCGGCTCGTCGGTATGCAGGACGAGGGCGTAGCGGTGCTTGAGTGCGAATTCCTCCCGTGCAAAGTTTCGCGCAGCCTCGAGGACCCCCTTCGCCGGTGTTCCGGGAGGCATGGAAAGCATAATCTTGTGCACGAGTTTCGGCGCCCGACCCCTCCCAGCCGATAGCTTCGAGTCCCGCCGATCCTGATCGAGGTCGAGATCCCAGTCATCGACTAGCTGCTGACCGGCGTGCTTTCCTTGAACGCGCTCGCCATCGTCGGTCTCCAGTTCTAGCTCGCCACGACGGCCGATGTAGTTGAGGTGCCGGGCGACGGAGCGCAGGTTGTTGCTGTCCTTCGATAGCACCTTGACCATGACTTCAGGTGTGCGCCGGACGGTGCGGCCGATGTGAGCAAGCTCCTCTGGCGACAACCGATCCCGTCGTCCAGGACCGCGTCGCGCGTAGCTCGCGATGTCGAGGAGGGCCCGGCCTTCCAGCGAGCTAATCCGAAGGTTCGGCACGGCCGGTACTCCAGCTGGCACCGTTCGCTATGATCAGACCCTTCGTGTGGTCGCGCAGCGCCTCGCAGATCTTGAGGATGGCCCTAAACTCGTCATGACCGACGCCCCCCACGCGTGCACTTTGGTTGGCTGCCCGAGCGATCTGGTTCAAGTTGCGCCCGACCGCCCCCAGCTCGCTGACGGCACGTTTAAGCGCTACGAGCTCCTCCTTCGGCAAGGGGGCCAGGGATCGCAGGTGGGACCGCACGAGCACGGACACGTACGTCGCCGATGCCATCCCGCGCGCGGCAGCTCGCTCGTGGAGCAGCAGGCGGTCCTCTGGCCGGAGCCTGATGTACAGACTAGGACCGGGCGCGCGTTTATCAGAGCAGCGTCCGCGGGCATCGGCAGCAGGCTCTTGACCGCGATGCCGCGCCGCGCCCTCGGACCCGATGACCCGCAGCTCTCTTAAGACGAGGCGCCGAAGCCAGATCGACTCCGTCAGAAAGTCGTCCCGAACAACTCCCGTGACCTGCTCCTTGATCTCAGGTGTGATTCGAGTCGTCAGAATTTCTGTTGCACCCACAGCTCACAATGTTAGACAAAACTCGCTGCGCAGCTATCCTGCGTTTCTGGTTTTTTTTCACAGAAACTCAACAGACCCCTCGTTGTCAAGAGGCGCAGAAGCCCGTCGGCCACTATTCGGTTTTTCCTAAGGCTGCCTTGGAAGGGATGGCATGGGCCACCGCAAGACTCCCATTGCCGGAAGGTCCGCTGCCCGACGGATCGCAGCTACCGGAGCGCCGCTTTCCCTCGGACCGTGAATAGAACTCGGTCGAGGGCATGCCCCTGCGAGTCTTCCAGCGTCAGGTAGTAGGCCCCCGGGCGGGGTGTCCAGAGCTGCTCGGCCGTCGGCGCTCCCAGGAGGCGATCATTCAATGTGAGGCGCAAATGCGCGGTGGCGCCCTCCACCGAGATCAGCACGCGCTCGTGGCTGGGAGGGATGTCCGGATCGAGCGCGATGATCATGCCGTTTGCCGGACTCTGGATACGAGGACGAGCGCTGTCCGGCACTGCCGCCACCGCCTGCCCAAGAGGCTCGGTGCCGGCCAGATACCACTCACGACGTGCCGGCTCGACGGCCGGGGAAAACCGGGTGAGCCCTGCGACGACGTTGGGGGGCGGCGTCGGCTCGGTGGAGGTAAGGCCAGCATGCAACGCGGCCATCAGGTCGTGCCAGATCGGGGCGGCGCCGGAGACACCGCTGACGTTATGCATCGAGTCGCCTTCGAAGTTGCCGACCCACACCGCCACCGTGTAGTGGCGCGAAAAGCCGACGCACCAGTTGTCGCGCATGTCCTCACTGGTACCGGTCTTCACCGCGGTCCAGAAGGCAGTATCCAGGTGATTGTCGAGCCCAAAGGTGACGGCGCGCGCTGCCGGATCGCCGAGGATGTCACCAACGATGAAGCTCGCCCCGGCAGGCAGGAACCTCGTAGAGGTGGGAACTGCAAGTCGTGGCAGAAGCGTGATCGGCGACCACTGTCCGTCGCGCGCCAGAGCGCGGTAAGCCTGTGCCTGCTGCCAGAGCGTGACCTCCGCAGATCCCAGGGCCAGCGAATAGCCGTAATACTCGCCGTCCCGGTTAATGTTCGTGTAGCCCAAAGCATGCAGGCGATTACGAAAGGCCTCCACGCCCACCAGGACCAGCGTGCGCACCGCCGGAACGTTCAGCGAGCCGGCCAGCGCGGTGCGGACGCTGACGAGGCCCTTGAAGTCGTGATCGTAATCCTGGGGAATATACACACCGCTCGCGGTCTCGAGACTGAGAGAGGAATCCTCCAGCAGGGAGGCGGCAGTCAGGTAGCGCCGCTCGAGCGCCATCTCATAAAGAAAGGGCTTCAAGGTCGAGCCCGCCTGCCGCGGAGCCTGTACGCCATCGACATCCGGAGAACGCGAGTAAGGACCACCCGAGGCGATATAGGCGAGCACCTCTCCCGTGGCGTTGTCGACAACGATTGCTGCGCCGTCGCGCACATTTCGATCGGCCAGCGCCGTGAGGTGTCTCTGCACAGTGTCGCGCGCCAATCGCTGCACACGCGCGTCGAGCGTGGTGCGCAGGCGCTCCCCGGGAGACTTGAGCAGCTCCGCAGCCAGCTGTGGGGCGAGCGAGTCGCTCGCGACGGTCGCACTGCGCGCCATCATGGCCACCGCAGTGGTGTGGATCGTCGGGCAATCGACCGCCGGGCGCTGGCTTCGGGCGCGCGCGCAGGCACGCGCGATTACTTGCTGTGCGCTCGCGCCGGGCTCCGGCAGCAATGCCGCCAGCACCAGGCTTTCCGGCGTGGACAGACCTGATGGTGCCTTCCCGGCGAGTTGTGCCGCGGCAGCGCCGACGCCCTGCAGCTCACCCTGGTATCCGAGGAGATTCAGGTAGGCCTCAAGAATCTGCGGCTTGGTCCAATGCCGCTCGAGCGAGAGCGCCATGCGCACCTGAGCGAGCTTCTCGATCCAGGCACCAATTCCTCGGGGCTTGTGTTCGTGGCGCAGCAGCGTCGCCAGCTGCATCGTGATGGTGCTCGCACCGCGCCGCTCGTGATGGAGCAAGTGGTCGCGCACTGCCCCCAGTGCGCTGGCCCAATCGACGCCCCGGTGTTGCCAGAAGCGCCGATCCTCACCCTCAACGATCGACGTCACCAGGGCCGGGGAAACATCCGCCAGCGGTACCCAGGCCAGACGCCGCACGTCGAAGCGCACGCGGCGGCTCGCGAGCACCACGCCATAGCGATCAAGCAGCCAGGCGTCCGAGGGGATATACGCCGCCCGCACGGCGCTGAAGCTCGGCACGGTAACGGGCCACTCCAGAAAGAGTGCCAGCGCGCCGGCGGTCAGGATCGTCGCAACTGCCGCGGCGATGATTGCCCGAGACCCCCTCACCCTCACGGCGGGCCCCCCGAAGGTTGCACCGTCAGCGTGTCGTCTGGCAGCTCGCCGAGCATCTCAGGGGCGTACATCGCCTCCACGCGTGTGCCCGGCAGCTGGAACGTGCCGGCATTGTTGAGACGCACCGTATAGTCGATACTCCAGTGACCCTTGGGGACAAAGCG
>Ga0335074_10017587_pt1 | contig 10084 bp, 12 predicted proteins | sample Lox_Sample_23_FD_206715 | JGI IMG/M metagenome (GOLD analysis project Ga0335074, IMG submission 206715) | Soil microbial communities from Loxahatchee National Wildlife Refuge, Florida, United States - Lox_Sample_2.3 | ecosystem: Environmental > Terrestrial > Soil > Wetlands | place: USA...
AACATCGGGAGTCGGACGGTTGTCGATCGCGCCTTCGTAGATCAGCTTGCCGCCAGGATCAATCACGTACATCTCCGGCGTGGTCTTGGCGCCGTAAAGGTGGCCGATCTTGCCGTCAGCGTCCATCAGCACCGCCGTCGGATCGGCGTGCATCTTCGCGAGATACGCGTTCTCCTCGCCGTCCGTCACGTAACCCTGCTCGCCGCGCGCCGACGAGATCACGGTGAACCAGACCACGCCCTTCGCAGTCCACTCCTTTTGCAGCGATTGCATGTTGCCGCTCTCGTAGTGCTTCCTGGTGTATGGGCAGCCCTGGTTGTGCCACTCCAGAACAACATACTTGCCGCGGTACTGGGCCAGCGTGTGGCTTGCCCCATGGGAATCGGTCGCGGTGAACGCTGGCGCGGGAGAGCCAACGACGGCCTGAGCATAAGCTCCGGGAACAAGCGCAATGACCAGAGCTGCGAGACTTGGCAGTGAAGGAAGTACTTTCAAGAGAGTCAACCTCCTGGGTGCGGTGTCTGGGACTTGCGAGCAATTTGACTTGCGGCTTGCTGCTAGTTGGACGAATTGGCTGCGGACTGAGTAGCCGGCTTGGGCAATTTTGACAATGCGTCAACGACAATGCCCGGGGTAAGCACCTGCGGCAACAGCTGCGGATCGGTCTGCCCCGGTGTGTAGAGCGCGTAAACGGGGACGCCGCTCCGGCCGAGCGCGGCAAGCGCCTCTGTGATGGTTGGATCTTCGCGGGTCCAGTCGGCGCGAAAGAGCGCAACACCGTGGCCGGCAAAGGCCTGCATAACTTCTGGTTGGTCCAGGGCCACGCGCTCGTTGACCTGGCAGCTCAGGCACCAGCTCGCCGTGAAATCGACAAAGACGGGCTGGCCGGCGGCGAGCGCGTGCTCGACGGCGTCGGCGGACCAAGTTTCCCAATACGACCCTGGAGCAAGGCGCATAATCAGGACTCTGTCGGGGCTAAACTTTGCAGTCACCAGGGTGCGTGACGCAATGACGCCCGCGCCGACTACTGCAACTAGAACCACCGCCGCCACCACGGTTGACCATCGCTTTGCCGGCCAGCGGCCCAGGAACCATCCGGCAATGGCCAACAGCAGGAAAAGCGCCAGCAAGGCCGCCAGCAGCGCGGCTCCGTATGCCTGCGCTACGACCCATGCCAGCCAGATGACGGTGGCGAAGATGGGCACGGAGATCGCCTGCTTGAGCACGTCCATCCACGCGCCGGGCTTGGGCAGCATGCGCGTCCATGCCGGCTGCAATGTGAGGGCCACGTAGGGCGCCGCCAGTCCGAGGGCAAGCGCAGTGAAAATCGCGAAAGTCACAGCCGCGGGCTGCGCAAGGGCGTAGCCAATGGCCGCTCCCATGAAGGGCGCAGTGCACGGCGTGGCGACGACGACAGCGAGCACTCCAGTAAAGAAGCTTCCCGCGTAGCCTTGCTTCGCCGCCAGAGATCCGCCGGCGCTGGTGAGCGTAAGGCCAATATCAAATTCTCCGGCAAGCGAGAGCCCGAGGAAGAAGAGAAAGCCGGCCATGAGCACAAGGAAGACAGGCGATTGGAATTGGAATCCCCAGCCGAGCCTTGCGCCCGCTGCACGCAGGCCGAGAAGCAGCGCGACAAGCGCCCAGAACGAAACCAGAATTCCTGCGGCGTAGACAAAGCCGTGCGCGCGCAACTTGTGCCGCTCTTCTGCTCCTGAATTCACGAGCGCGAGACCTTTGAGGAACAGCACAGGAAAAACGCATGGCATCAGGTTCAGGAGCAGCCCGCCAAGAAACGCGAACAACGAGATGCGGGCGAGCGCACTAAAGGAAAACTGCGCCGGAGCCGGTGGCGCGGCCACGGTGCCTGGAGTTGCCGCGATCTCATAGTTCCGGCCATCGCTGAGCTCAAGGACGCCCTTCAACTGTGCTGGATTCGCCGTCAGGTTCGGATCTTTCTTCAGGTCGAGAACCAGGCCGGTTGCCGTGGGTGAGACGGTTTGCGGTGCAGGATTGTTGAGAATGTCCTGGTCTTCAGGGAAGAAGACAGCTTGTGTTTCGCGCCGGCCGGTGGTGATGCCGAGGCGAAAACCGGTCGGAGTTGGCTGAAAAACGGCGGCGTCACTCGACGGCAACGGATTGGGTAATGGCGGCAATGACGGGTCTCGCCTGTCGAGGAATCTCTCGGCCAGCGTCGGTCCCTTCGTGTTGACAAGCGTCGCAAGGCCGTTCCAAACCTTGGTGTCGACTTCCAATTCCGCCTTTCCCGGAATGCAGACCTCGCGGCAGACAAGCCAATCGACCTTCGCCGGCAGCGTAACCGGTCCGGGCTTAGCACTTTTTGCAACATCCAGCGTGAACGGGAATAGAACTTCGTTCTCGTAGCCAAAGTCCATCAACGGACCGAGCGGCAACCGCTTCGGAGCGGGAAACTGAAGCGCTCCAGCCGTGATTCCCGCCGGCAGCGTCCATTGAATGTGCGGCGGTTCGCCCGAGTCGCCCGCGTTCAGCCAGTAGACATGCCAACCCGGCTCGAGCTTGAAGTAAAGACCTGCATTCGAACTTTGGCCGGTTAAGAGTTGCGCCTCCGGCACAATCAACTGCACGTGCAGGTGCGCCGCGTCAGCGGAAGCGGAGTTCGCCATCGCCGGCAATGCCGCGCCAAGGGTGGCAACGAACACGAAGATCAATCGGAAGCAGCGCATGAACGGCTGGAAAGAAGGCTCCATCTGATTGGACTCAGTTTACCGGTCCGGGGTCGCAACTTGCCCCCGACCCCGCACGAAAGAGCTGACGGCTGAGAGCTGATAGCTAGAAGCTGCTTCGCTCACTCGCTAACTCGCCGACTTGCTCGCTCGCTTCGCGTGCTCGCGGAAAATGCAGTCATTCTGCACGCATTTGACGCCGGCGGCGCGGGCGCGTGCCACTGCCTCATCGTGAATGACCTCATCCTGCAGCCAGAGATACGGAATCTTCAGCCGGATCACGTCGTCAACAATCGCCGGCACGTTTTCTGAAGCGCGAAAGACGTCAACCAGATCGATGCCCACGCCAGTGTGCTGTTGCGCCGCGGCCTGCGCTGCATCGAGATCGGGATAACACTTCATGCCAAGCACTTCGCTGAACGCGGGATTAACCGGAAAAACGCTATAGGCGTGATCCGCCAGATAGCGCCCGATGTTGTAGCTGGCGCGCCAGGTCTTGTCGCTCATGCCCACCACCGCGATGGTCCTGGCGGCGCCGAGCATTTCATCGATCATTTCCGGATCATTCATCCTATGTACTCCCAATCCGTCCAAGTCAACCCGCCAAACATCCGATCATTTTGAAGGCCAGAAACATCATTATGAGGAAAATGGCTGTCACGATAACCATCGCAAGGCGCGCAGATTTCGGGTCAATCGCTGTCGTTTGCTTGTACCTGGCATATTGATGCGAGATCTTTATGAACCGGTCGTTCGCATCGAATAGGAGAGACATATGGCAGCCGGTCGCCTGCCACTGTAGCAGCTGTCGCCCCCCGGCAATTTGGCTAATCGAACAGGGATTTCCGACTTTCTCAATAATCTCTGCCGTCGTTTTTCCTGTCATGTCTCCTAAGGCCAGAAAGCGCTGATGAAGCGCTCTTCCTGGCGCTGTAATATCGCGGGTCCTCACGTGCTCCCCCTTGCTTGCCTAAACGTTCATGTCCTCGTCGTCCGCGCCCGTCGCCACCGCCGTGCCGCGGCGCTTGGCCAGCAGATAGCCTTTCAAAAACGGCTCAAGGTAGCCGTCGAGCACTTTGTCCGCATCGCCCACTTCGATCTTGGTGCGGTGATCCTTCACCATGCGATAGGGCTGTAACACATAGCTGCGGATCTGCGAACCGAAGTTGATGTCGAGCTTCGAGTCTTCGAGCTTCTTGGCGTCCGCGCGCTTTTTCTCAAGCTCGAACTCGTAAAGCCTCGAGCGCATCATCTTCATGGCCTTGTCGCGATTCTTGTGCTGCGAGCGTTCGTTCTGGCATTGCACGACGATCCCAGTTGGGAGATGCGTGATGCGAACCGCAGAGTCCGTCGTATTCACGTGTTGCCCGCCTTTGCCGCCGGAACGGTACGTGTCGACGCGCAGGTCTTCCTGCTTGATGTCGACGTGGATCGACTCGTCGATTTCCGGCGAGACAAAGACCGAAGCGAAGGAAGTGTGGCGGCGCTTGGCTGAGTCGAACGGCGAGATACGCACCAGCCGATGCACGCCGCTCTCGCCCGCCAGCATGCCGAACGCGTTTTCGCCGATGATGGTGAAGGTGGCCGACTTGATGCCCGCCTCTTCGCCATCCTGGTAATCATTCATTTCAGTTTTGAAGCCCTGCTGCTCGGCCCACCGCAGATACATGCGCAAGAGCATCTCGGCCCAGTCCTGGCTTTCCGTCCCGCCGGCGCCGGGATGTACCGTAACGATCGCGTTGAGCGGGTCGGCTTCGCCGCTTAGCATGGTGCGCGCTTCGAGCTCTTCGGAAAAGGTACCGAGCGCCTTGATCTCGCGCTCCAGATCGGCCTCGACGTTTTCCCCCTCCCGTGCCAGCTCGAAGTAGGCCTCGATGTCGCCGGTGCGGCGAAGCAGCTCGTCGTCGTCGCGGATGAGCACTTCGAGCCGCTTGCGATCTCGCATCAACGGCTTCGATGCCTCGGGATCGGACCAGAGTTTGGGATCCGCCAGTTTGCTTTCAAGGTCTGCCAGTTCCCTGCGGATGCGTGCAGGGTCAAAGATACTCCCGCAGGTCGCGCACCTGGTTGCGCACCGGGGAGTAGGCAAATTCCAAATCATTCAACGACATGAGAAGATCATACCAAGCGTGGCGTTGGCTGTTCATCGCATCAAGATGCAATGGGAAGGAGCTGTTATGAGATTGCGCATTCTATTTGCTTTGGCGTCCTTGTCGATGGTGCTCTGCGTTCCAGCCGGCGCGGCAAAACCGGCCTATCCTCTCACGGTGCACGTGGCCTCAAGCGATTTCACCTCCACCTGCAATCCGAACTTGATGTGCTACGGCCTGCAGAAACTGACGGTGTTGATCGAAGGCAAGAGATACATCCTGGCGAGCGAAGACGTGGCAGTGATCACCGGAATCGGCCAATATCTGGCAAACGTCCTGAAGAACGGAGACTACCCCGGCCGCATCGTCAAGGATGAAGCCGTCGACGCAGCGGAGTATCACCGGGTGATCGAGTTGCAGGTCGCCGACGGCGTGGCCAGGCGATACACCGTCGTTGGCGAATTGGGCGATTGACGTTCCGTCGCCGCCGTCCGGCGAGAGCGCGCCTTAAGGCTCCTGAATACAGCGTCGAATCGATGCGGCTATACATCATCATGCTTTGGGCTGTTGCCTGGGAATAAATAACGCCCAGGCAATCACCACAAAAGCCAGCGCGGCGCACACCCACGCAAACACGTCGCCGTGTGCCGTATAGAACGTGATGTCGTCGCGGAAGCCGTATTCGGCGGCCAGCGCGCCCACCACGTGCCGCGCAATGCTCTGCCGCACCCGGCCGTAAGGGTCGATCGCCGCCGTCACGCCGTTATTCGTGCCGCGCAAAATCCAGCGGCGGTTTTCAATCGCCCGCATCCGGGCCATGTTCAGATGCTGCCACGGGGCGCTCGTATCCCCGTACCATCCATCGTCGCTGCCTGTCACGAAAACTTCGGCGCCGTTCCTGGCAAACTGACGAATCTCGTCGGCGAACACCGCTTCATAGCAGATGAAAATACCGTAGCGATGCACGCTGCCGTCGGCCGTCTGCAGCCGGAATACGCTGCGCACGGTTCCCGGCGTAAAATGCGCCACTTTCCCGGTCAGTTTCTTCGCAAAAAAGAACACTTTCGGAAATGGAACATACTCGCCCCAGGGTACGAGGTGAATCTTGTCATAGCGGCCCACTTCGTTGCCTTCGGCATCAAAAACCATCGTCGAAACGTGATCCTGCCATTCATTCTCCTCCGTTGAAAAACTCGCGCCGACACCATTTACCACCAGCGGAGCCTGCACCGCGCGAGCCACTTCCCCCATTGCCTGCTGAAAGCGTGGCTCCTGCTCGAAGAACGGCGCGGGCGCCTCGGGCCAGAGGATCAGATCGGGATGCGTGGGATAGGGCGGGCAGATGATTTCACCAACCGGCGCGCCGGTCTGCGGAACCCCGGCAATGTATCTTCCACAGTTCTCGCCGGCCAGCTGGGTCATCTCGGCAATGTGCTGTTCCCACTCGCCGGGACCGCGCCAATAGCCCGTGTTCTCGACGTCAAGGTTGGGCTGGATGAGAACGGCCGTGGCGGAGGTGGGGGCTTGCGGCTCTCTCCCCGCAATCCCAACTCCGCCTTTCGTAATCAAAACGGCGCCAATCGCCACGAGGGACCACCGCCAGCGATTCCACTTCTTCGGTTGCCCATTCATGATGACTCCGCTCGTGAGGAGGGCGTTTGCGGCGACAAGCAGAAATGTAATTCCATAGACGCCGGCCCATGGAGCGATCAGGTTAGAGACACCCTTGTCTACCTGGGAGTAACCAAGCTGGTCCCACGGCACACTCGTAATCCGCGCCCCGGCCAGCTCCAGCGCCGTCCACAAAAACGGCGCAAACACAAGAGCCCATTTCACTGACCCCGTCGCGCGGCGCACCAGCGCGAGTCCCAGACCGAACAATCCGAAATACAGCCCAAGCACCAGGCTGAAAAGCAAAAGAACCAGCGCCGAGACCAGCGGCGGCAGCCCGCCGTGGATCAGCATCGTGTCGTAGATCCAATAGCAGTTGCCCACATACCAAAGCACGCCGCAAACATAGGCGGGCAGAAACGCGCAGCGCAGGGGATGGCGTTCGCGTGCAGCGTCACTCGAAAGGAGAGCCCAAAGCAGCGGCACCAGCCCGAACCAGGCGAAAATGCTCCGCCAGGGCGGCAGCGGGCCGGCGAGCGGAAACGGCAGCTCGAGCAGTCCGGCGGAAAGCCCCACAGCTGCCCACGTCTTCCAGTTGGAGAGCATACTGGGGCGAGTGTAAAACATCGGCGTGAGGTAGAATCGACAGCATGATCCTCGGCGTCTTCGTCATCCGGCTTATGGAGCTGCTGTTTTTTATCGGCCTCGTGGGTTCTGCCGTGGTGGTCCTCATCAGCTTCATTGAGGACGGAAAAGAGCTCTTTGGCAAGGATTAGCGCTTGGCCGCCGCACGGACCGGATCGCCGGGCTTAGCCCGCAGACAGGCCACTCCTCAAGTTCTTCCTCGTTCCTCCCGCGCCAACACCGGAATTTGGTCCATCCGCCTGTAAATCCCGATCACACGATTCTCTTGCCGTTCTGCTGCGATAGTGGTGCATCTTTAGGTGCTGGGTCAGTTCGAAATTGTGGGCGTAGAATAGACGGCAAGTCCCTCATTGGAGATCGTCTATGTCCTACAATTTGGTCCGTCAGGCGATCCTTGAAAAGAAAGGAATCGCTGCCTATTATCACGGCTATTACCGGGAAATGTGCCCACACGTTTTGGGCACAAAAAGAGGGCGACAACAATGCCTCTTCTACCAATTTGGGGGAGAGAGCAGCAGTCGTTCCATACAGCCGGATGGGTCAGCAGTAAACTGGCGCTGTGTATTTATCGATGAGCTTACAAATGTACAGATCATAGATATAGACACTTGGCACACTGCGCCAGACCACTCCCGTCCCCAGACCTGTGTGGACTATGCGGATGTCGTGGTGGCCTATTAGCTGGCCTTCGCCAGCTCCCTCTGGCCGGCGTTTTTCCAATCGGCATACTCAGAGGCGCGGGCTTGAGCGTCTGGCCCGGTGAATATCGCTATGTACACTTCGCCATCATTCCTCATATCGATAGCTTCAACGCGGTAGTCGCCGGGATTCCTATTGTCTTCGATGGTTTCGTATTGAAGAAAATTGTTGAACACAGGCACACTTCTCCTTTAGCCTTGGATTGCGGACCAAAGGGAAAGGGCTGCCCCGACTGGCATCGGGGCTTCGCCGTCTTTGGGGCCATTTTAACCCAAGCCAAATCATCTTTCAGTGTGATGTGAGTCACCGAACATCGTTCGGCAATGCCTTCACTCGCTTTTTGTATGATCCACGTTTCTTTGGCTGTTCCTTCGGGAGTGAGAGAAACAACGAGCCGGGCAATCCCGCGAAGAATGCACCCGGCCCGTTAGTTCATGGAGGATCGGAAGATGTTATAGAACTCGCCCCTGAGAAGGGCGCGGGGTCCGCGAAAGCGACCCCTGATACCATCCGCCTCGCTGTTTTCATTATAGAAGCAGCGAGGCATTTTCGAAAGGAGAAAATGCATGAGCGACGGTACTGAAGTTGATGCTATCGGCGCGGCGATCGCTGCAGTGGAAGCACAGATCGCCAAGCTGCAGGCTGGTCTTGAAACCCTCAAGGCCATCGGCCCTTTGATGGGTCAAACGGCCACTACCGGCACGCAGCGCAACGGTGGGGATGTGGCTTTCGGCCATGATGCGTTCTTTCAAATGAAGGCTGCGGACGCTGCCAAGAAATACCTGAGCGCAATAAAAAAGACGGCTTCTCCGAAGGTCATCGCCGATGCGCTCGTGGCTGGAGGGTGGAAGAGCGCTTCGAAAAACATTCCAGAGAATATCCGCGCAATCCTCAACCGAAATGACAGCTTCGTGGTTATCAACGGCGAATTTGGATTGGCAGAGTGGTACCCAGGTCGGAAATCTGGAAGGCGCAGTGCGAGTGCAGCGTCAAGTTCGGAAGATTCATCCGACTCGGAAACTTCTAGCAGCGAAGAAGAAAGTTCCAGCGACTAGCGAAAGAGCCACTAATGACCAAACACACTCGCCGAGAGGTGCAATGGCTCACGCCTTTGGTTCTAGGCCGATTCCATGCGCTTATTATGGAGAACAATCTTCCGGAGTTCGAGAAGCTTCTAGATGGCTACCCGGACATTCCCAAAGAATTGAGGCAAGAACTAATCGAGGATTTTAAGCGGATCGCCGTCGAGCAGATGCGGCGTCACTGGCGTTCTTCAAAATAACGTCAGCTTTACGATCAGCTTCTTCTCTATCTTTATCACTCATCTTGCTGCGAGCGACATCTATCGCATTGCCCACTTTGCGGATAAATCTATCGATTTCGATATCGTGTTCGTCTCGTCCGAAGTCTTGGGTCTTGTCGGTTTTCTGGCCAGCCGTCATGCGCGGACCTTTCTTTGGTGGATGTTGAACCATGAGATTAAGACCCTTTCTTTTTCCTCACTCTAAGAAAAGTGGAAAAATAGAACAAAGTCAATAAAATAAGCGCTGAGTTGCACCACTATTGTTACTTGACAGCGTAGCAGCTTAGGCCTGTTACTTCTTCTTCCATCGCGTTTTCGCTGCCCTTATAGCGATCTCTTTGCGGCGTTCTGCCGTGAGCGCTGCCGCCCGTTTTAACCCCCGCTGGGCAGTCGCTCTCTGTGGCTTTGGCACATCTAATGGCCTGCCGTCCATGTGCTCACCGATTGCCTGCTCGACCACCCTGAACGCATTCACCGCGAAATCATGCTCTCTACGTTTTGGCATTCTTAAAGTGTGCCTGAGTCAAAAGAGCACTGCAACCCTACTGAAATTCGTATTGACCCAGCACCCAAATACGATTCGGCTGTGAATCTGATGCGCTTACAGGATAACGCGCCTGTCAAGCATTACCCGCATTACCACCGCGCGTTACTTTTGTTTTGCGCTGTCTGTACGAATTGTGTTGACACGCGGCGCAACGCGTTGCTATTCTGAGCACCGGTTTGCACCTTTGGAGAGTGGTGATGAAAACCTACACCGACGCCGATGTGCGTAAGGCGCTGGCTGCTCTCTGCGATTGCGCCAGCTACCGCAAGGTGGCCGCGCTCATCGGCATCGAGCACAGCCACCTGAACCGCATGGTGCGTGGCGAGCGGGAAGTGACGGCACAGGCGGCGCGCTTTGTGGGCTTTCATCCGGTGGACAACGAACGCAAGTGGGTCAAGGCCCCGCGTGCGGCGGAGGGGTGAGATAGTGCGAATCTTTGAAATACCGCCGCATCAGGGACCAATCTGCTGGGTCTGCATCGGCTGCG
>Ga0335074_10017588_pt1 | contig 10084 bp, 11 predicted proteins | sample Lox_Sample_23_FD_206715 | JGI IMG/M metagenome (GOLD analysis project Ga0335074, IMG submission 206715) | Soil microbial communities from Loxahatchee National Wildlife Refuge, Florida, United States - Lox_Sample_2.3 | ecosystem: Environmental > Terrestrial > Soil > Wetlands | place: USA...
CCTGGACATCGTGCTGTGCGAGCGCGGCATCCGCACGTTCGAGAAGGCCACGCGGAACACGCTCGACATCTCGGCCGTCCCGGTCGCGCAGCGGCTGTCCCACCTGCCGGTGATCGTGGACCCGTCGCACTCAGGCGGCCGCCGCGACCTCGTGCTGCCGCTGTCGCGGGCCGCGATCGCCGTCGGCGCGGACGGCATCATCGTCGACGTGCACCCGTCGCCGGAGACGGCGCTCTGCGATGGGCCGCAGGCGCTCATCGACACCGACCTGCGGGAACTGGCCAGCGTCGCGCTGCACCTGTCACCCCTGGTCGGGCGGACGCTCACGCCCGCTCCGGCGCCCGGCACCGCCGCGCGGCCCGGCGCGGAACCCGCGCTGGCGTAGGCGGGTCAGCCGCCGTCACTCCGGGCGGTACTCCTGGGCCGTGGCGGCGAGCTGTTCGGCGATCTCCTCGGCGTCCAGCCGGCCCTCGATGCGGCGCAGGTCGTCGATCCGCGCCCGGGTCTCCACCCGGCGCGGCGTGAGCAGCGTGCAGCAGTCCTGGTCAGGCAGCTCGGAGATCGACAGCGTGCCGAGCCGGCGCGCCTCGGCCATGATCTCGGTCTTGTCCCAGCCGAGCAGTGGCCGCAGGATCGGCAGCCGTACCGCGTCGTCCAAGGCGGTGATGTTCGGCAGCGTCTGGCTGGACACCTGGCCGAGGGAGTCGCCGGTGACCAGCGCCGCGGCGTTCAGCCGCTTCGCTAGCGCCGCGGCGGTCTTGAGCATCAGCCGCCGCTGCGCCATCACCTGCAGCCGGTCGGCGCCCGAGCTGGCCAGCGCCTGCTGCGTCTTCCCGAACGGCACCACGAACAGCCGCGAGCCGCCCTGGAACCTGTCGAGGCCGCGGACCAGCGCGTAGGCCTTGTATATCGACTCGGGGCCGGTCAGCGGCATCCCGGAGAAGTGCAGGAAGTGGCAGCGCAGCCCGCGCCGCATCATCCGGTACGCGGCGACCGGCGAATCGATCCCGCCGGACATCAGGGCGACCGCCCGGCCGCTCATCCCGACCGGCAGCCCGCCCTGACCCGGCTCCCCGCCGGTGAACACGAACACCTCGCGCTGGTCGACCTCGACGAAGATCTCGGTGTCCGGTTTCTTCAAGTTGACCGGCAGCCCGTGCGCCTTCTGCACCTCCCGGCCGATGATCACCGCGAGCTCGGAGGAAGTGAGGGGGAACCTCTTGTCCCGCCGCCGTGGCCGCACCGCGAACGCGCCGCTCGCCGGGCTCGTCAGCTCGATGGCCGCGGCGACGGCCGCCTCAGGCGTCTTCGGTACCCGCACCGCCCGGCACACCCGGACGATCCCCGGCACGTCGCTGACCCGCTCGGCCACCTGGTCCACCGCGGCGGCGTGCTCGGCCGCCGTGCGCCCCTGGCGGGCCACCAGGAGCACCACGACTCCCTCCCGTGGCAGGAGTTCGACGGGCAGCCCGGTATCCCTGGCCGCGGCCCGGATGTTCGTCTGCAGCATCCGTTCGAACTGGTGCCGGTTACGGCCCTTGAGGACGACTTCGCCAAGCTTGAGGAGCACGCACGGCTCCCCGGCCTGCTCCGCCGTCCCGGCCACCGCGACGGGATCGGTCATGGACATCCCTCCAGTGTGCCAGCTCTGACCGCCAGCCATGACTGCCTGCGAGGGAGGGAAAATCAGATTATCCCGAACGTACGCGGCTTCCTCCCGTTCGTCCTTGCTCCCGGGGAGCCGGGCGACTAGCGTGCGGGTGTGAACGCCGACGAGCGTGAGGAGATCGCCGCCTCCGTGGCGGCCCATGCCGAGCTCGGCCCGCGCTACGACGCGGCGCTCGCCGAAGGTCTTATCGAGCGCATCGGCGAGGAGATCGACCGGCGGGTGGACGCGCGGCTGCGCGGCATGGGCGCGGGCGGCGCGGGGCACCAGCAGGCGGCGCCGCGGCCGGGCTACCTGTCCCCCGGCCACCAGATCGTGCCGCCCGGCTACCCGGGCGCCGCGAACGGGATGCCCGCAGGCACGGCGCCGGCGGGCGCCGCCTCGCCTCAGGTGGCGCCCCGCCGTAACAACGGGGTCACCGGGATGATCCTGGGCCTCGGGTCGATGGGGATCGGCATCGGGGCGACGGCCGCGGTGGTCAGCCACCACGTCGACGGCGTCGCCCAGGTGCTCATCGTGCTGGTGGTCTGGCTGGCCATCGTCGTCATCAACATCGCGCACTCGCAGCGGCGCTGACCGGGCTCTGAAGGGGCGACGATGTTCGAGCGGTTCACCGACCGGGCCAGGCGCGTCGTCGTGCTCGCCCAGGAAGAGTCCCGGCAGCTCAGCCACAACTACATCGGCACCGAGCACCTGCTGCTCGGCCTGCTCGCCGAGCAGGACGGCGTCGCGGCGCGGGCGCTCGACTCGCTGAACGTCACCCTCACCGCGGCACGCGAGCAGGTCGAGGAGATCATCGGGCTCGGCCAGCAGGCGCCGCACGGGCACATCCCGTTCACCCCGCGGGCGAAGAAGATCCTCGAGCTGTCGCTGCGCGAGGCGCTGACCATGGGCAGCCAGGTCATCGACACGCAGCACCTGCTGCTCGGGCTGGTCGACGAGGGCGACGGCGTGGGCGCCCAGATCCTCCAGCGGCTCGGCGCGACGGCGCAGGCCGTGCGGGAGACGGTCGTCCGGCTGATCAATGCCGAGCCCGAGGCCGCCGAGGTGACCGGGCCGGGATCCGAGCCAACGGCCGTCCCCGTGACCCGGCAGGTGCGGATTCGTGCCGATGCGCTGACCGAGGTGAAGGACCTGCTGTTCCTCATCGACCGGCGGCTGTCCGCGATCGAGCGCCACCTCGGCATCGACGCCGGCCGGGAAGAACCGCCGGCCGGTGCCGGCGAGGCGGAGGCGGAGTAGCGCCGGAGGCGCCTATCGCCAGTGGTCGAGCGGCAGCGGGCCGCGGCTGAGCACCGTGCGGATGGCGAAGGTGGACCGCGCCGTGGCGACCCCGGGGATGGCCAGGATCTGGTCGAGCAGCACCTTCTCATAGCTGGCGAGGTCGGGAATGGCCGCCTCGATCAGGAAGTCGTCGCTCCCGGAGACCAGGTAGCAGGCCACCACCGCGGGGATGGCGAGCAGCGCCTGCTCGATCTCCTGCGAGGTCTGACGGGAGTGCCCCTCGACCGTCAGGCCGATGAAGACGGTCAGGCCCAGCCCGGCGCGGGCACGGCTGACCTCGGCGCGGTACCCGGCGATGATTCCGCTGGCTTCGAGCGCCTTGACCCGGCGCAGGCACGCGGACGGGGAGAGCGAGACGGCGTCCGCGAGGTCGACGTTCGCGATCCGGCCGTCCTGCTGCAGCCGGGTCACGATGGCACGATCAACTCTGTCTGGTAGATGTTCCGACATGAAACTCAGCTTATCGGCGATTACACGCAATCCTGTGTCGTCTAGCAGCCTCGGCGCGGCGAAATTTGCCATCGCGTGCGAGCCCTTTTAGGCGATTCTGGGGCCATGAGCGAAACGACAGTCATCTCGGTCCCCCGGCCCCGTACCGCCGTTGCCGCCGCTCCCCAGCGGCTGACGACCGCCCGCGGTGCCGCGCTCTACATCGGCGCCCTGCTCGGCCCCGGCCTCCTGCTCCTGCCCGGCCTCGCCGCCGCGGAGGCGGGACCGGCGTCGCTGCTGGCCTGGGCCGGGCTGCTCGGCCTGTCCGCCCTCTTCGCCGTGGTGTTCACCGCCCTCGGCCGCGCCTTCCCCTCGGCCGGCGGCGTGATCGGCTACGTGGCCGCCGGGCTCGGCGCCCGGCCGGGCCTGGCGGCCGGCTGGTCCTTCCTGGCCGGGGTCATCGCGGGCGCGCCGGTGGTCTGCCTGATCGGCGCGGGCTACCTCACCGAGCTGACCGGCGGCGGCCGCACCGGCCAGGCCGTCATCGCGGCGGCGCTGCTGCTGACCGTGCTCGCCCTCGCCGCCGGCGGGATGCGGACCAGCGCCACCGCCCAGCTGCTGATGGTGAGCCTGCTGATCGTCGTGGTCGTCGTGGCGGTCGCCGGGTCGGCCCCCTCCGCGCACGCGGCCAGCTGGACGCCGTTCGCACCGCACGGCTGGCTGGCCGTCGGCCACGCCGCCACCACGCTGATGCTGTCGTTCGTGGGCTGGGAGGCGGTCGCGCCGCTGACCGCCCAGTTCGCCGACCCGGCACGGCAGCTGCCTCGCGTCGTGGGCATCACCCTCGCGGTCACGAGCGTGCTCTACCTCGGCCTCGCCGTCGTCACGATCGCCGTGCTCGGCACTCACGGCGGGTCGATGGCGCCACTGGCCGACCTGCTGCGGCGGGCCATCGGGCCGGCCGGCCCGGCGGCCGGAGCGGTCGCGGCGGTCGTGCTGACGCTGGGCGCCGTCAACGCCTACGTCAACGGCGCCGCCGCCATGACGGGCCGGCTGCTGGGCGGACCCCGCCGCCGGGCGGGGACCGCCGCCGGACGGCCGGCGGCCGAGGAGGCGAACGGCCGCCGCCCGGACCGCCTGCTGCTGCTGGCGGCGATCGCGGGCACCGGCCTGCCGCTGATCGCGCTGTACGGCGTCGGCCTGGTCAGCCCGGTGTCGCTGGTGGCCATCCCGACCACGCTGTTCCTGACGGTGTACCTGGGCAGCATGCTGGCGGCGGCCCGGGTGCTGCGCGGCCTGGCCCGGCTGGCCGCCATCCCCGCGACGGCCGCCACCGCGATCATGCTGGCCTACTGCGGCTGGGCGCTGGCGGTTCCCGCCGCGATCATCGCGGTCGTCACAGTGACTGGATCCATTCGTCGGTCTCGGTGACCACGGCCTGCCGGGGGAAGACCTTCTCCAGCAGGACACGGTGCACCTCGGGGTCGCGGTCGGCGCAGGCGTCGGACAGCACGATGAGCCGGTAGTCCAGATCGGCGGCCTGACGCAGGGTGGACAGCACGACCCCGCTGGTGGCGATGCCCGCGAGCACGAGCGGGCCGGCGTCCGCGGCGCGAAGCAGCACGTCGAGGTCGCTGCCGCTGAACGCGCTGACCCGCCGCTTGACGACGACGGGCTCGTCGGGCCGCGGCTCCAGCGCGGCGTGTACCTGAGTGGCGGGGTGATCCTGGGTCATCGCGTCGCCCCGCTCAGCCATGGCGCCGAAGGCCGCGTTGCTCGCGGCGGCTTCCGGGTAGCCGGGGCGGAAGGCCACCCGCACGAACATGACCGGGATTCCGCTCACCCGGGCGGCCTTGACCGCGCGGCTGGCGGCGTCGACGACCGACGGGGCGGCGATGCTCTCCACGATGCCGTGCTGGAAGTCCATGACGAGCAAAACGGGACGTGAACCGGGCATGACAGTCCTCTCGGCGCGCGGAAATCTTCAGTCTGTCCTGAATAGTTTGCCGTGATCACCCTATCGTGATCGCGGCGCCGCTCGGCGGGCTGGAATGTCAGACCCCCGGCGTAACGTGACGGCCATGAACCTTCCGAAGCGTCATTCCGGCCGGACCGCGCGGCACGATCCCGGGTGCCCCGGCTGCGCGAAGGAGGCCGCGGGCGCCGAGCCCGACCAGCTGGCCTACATGAACTGGATCACCGGCACGATCGGCGAGCACGGCTGGGCCGTGCCGGGCGTCGAGGGTGACGGCGCGGTGCCGCCCTGGGCTTACAGCGTCGGGATGTGGCTCACCTGCCAGACCCCGGAACTCGTCGTCTGCGGCGCCCCGGTACGGAACGCGGCCGGCATCGTCAACGCGATCGGCGCCCGGATCGCCGACGGCGCGGAATTCGGCCCCGACGACGTGCTCGAGGACATCTGCCCGGCCCGGCTCATCCTCCGCCCCGTCGACCTGAGCTGGCGCACGACCGGCATGTTCATGATCTCCGACCAGTTCTACGGTTTCGTCAGGCCCCCGTACCTGCAGGTCGTGTGGGCCGACAGGAACAACCGCTTCCCGTGGGAACCAGGCTTCCAGGCCCGCTTCGACGGCCTCCAGCCGCTGCTCTGGCTCCCCCGCGACGACAACCCGCCCACCTCCTGGACCCGCCTCGACTAGGCACGCTGACCATGCCCGTGAACAGCTCGCGGAAGACATCTCGCGCTCCGTCGAGATCGTGCGCGGCACAGCATCAAGTGTGAGTCACCCGCTCCCGCGCATAACCGGATCGCCCGATTTATCCCTACGGAACTGATGGGGAGCTGACCCGGCCCATCGGTTCCCCCGGCGGGGAGCCCGTCTCCGCCCAGCCGCGGCATTGGGAGTGGGCGCGGCAATTCCACACGCCGCGGCTATGCGGCGGGAACGTACATAACGAGGCGGGGGCCGAGGTCGTGCAGGCCCGCGTGGATCTCGGCTTGCCAGTGGCGCCGAAGCTCCGGTCCCCACGCGGACCCGGGCAGCTCGGCGAATCCGTGCCGCGCGTACCAGGGGCCGTTCCATGGCACGTCCCGGAACGTGAGCAGCGTCAGTCCTGGGCCGTACTCGCGGACGACGCTGGCGAGCAGCAGGCTTCCGATGCCGCTGCGGGTCTGGTCGGCTCGCACGGAGATCTGCTCCAGGTGCGGATGCCCGTCAAGGGTGATCACCGCGGCGAAGGCGACCGGCGGGTCTCCCGCCACTGTGATGCTCGCACCGTGGGCGATCGCCGTCTCGACGGCCGCGGGACCGGGCGGGAAAACGATCCCGAGTTCCGCGAACATCGCGTCGCCTGACAGCTCGATAGCCGGAAGCGCCGCCAGATCCGCAGGCACCGCGGCCCGCACGGTGAGGGTCACCCTGGCAAGCCTATGGGTGCGGGCGGCGCCGCCCGCACCGGACCGGTCAGACGTTCTTCGCGTAGGAGCGGAAGGTGGTGGCCGAGATCGCTATCGCGATCAGGGCCAGGGCCAGGATGCCGCCGCAGCGGATCGCCACGGCTGCCCAGTCGGGGTTCGCCGAGAGGACCGAGCGGCCTACCTGGACCTCCCAGTTCAGCGGGTTGCGGGACGCGATGGCCTGCATCCAGCCGGGCATGAGGCTCGTCTGGATGAACGCGCTGGACAGGAACATCAGCGGCAGCATGAAGAACGTGTAGACGCCGATGATCGCCTCGCGAGAGCGGAGCAGCATGCCCGTCATGTTGGACAGCGCGCCCCAGAACACGCCGATGCCGATCGCGGCGATGACGAGCACGACAATGCCGGTCATGCCGCCCGGGTAGCGGGCGCCGCCGGCATAGGCGAGGACGACGATGATCAGCGTTTGCACCGTGGTGGCGACGGCTTGCTCGACGACGCTGGCGTTCATGATCGCGAGACGGCTGGCCGGGGTGACCAGGAAGCGGTTCAGCGTGCCGCGCTCGATCTCCTCGATCATCGACATGCCCGCCCACATGTTTCCTGACATCGCGTTCATCGCGACGACGCCCGGCACCAGGTAGGCGAGGTACGAGCCCTGGTAGCCGAAGCCGGGGATGTCGATGACCTTGTGGAACAGCTCGCCGAACAGGAACAGCCAGATCGCGGGCTGGATCACGCTGAACGCCAGCACCCAGGGCTGCCTGACCAGGGCGTGCAGTTTCCTGCCGGTGAGGTACCGGGTGTCGGTGAGAAGAGTGGTCGGTACCGGAGCCGGCACCGTACGTTCTGGATAATCGATCGCCGTCATTTGATGACCTCCGTCAGCCGCTGCGCATCGCTGTACCGGCGACCCGCGTAGTGCAGGTACACCTCGTCGAGAGACGGGGCGCCGAGCTCCGCCTTGAGCTGCCCGGGTTCGCCTTCGGCGACGACCCGGCCGTGGTCGACGATGGCCAGCCGCTCCGCGAGCCGGTCGGCCTCGTCCAGGTAATGGGTGGTGAGCAGGACCGTGACCTTGTCGTCGGCCGCGAGCCTGGTGATCTCCTGCCACATCGCCGTCCGTGACTCGGGGTCAAGGCCGGTGGTCGGCTCGTCGAGGAACAGCACCGCGGGGCGGTGCATCAGGCCGAGCGCCACGTCCAGGCGGCGCTGCATGCCGCCGGAATAGGTGCGGACAAAGCGGCCGGCCGCGTCCGTGAGCCGGAAGTGTTCCAGCAGTTCGTCGGCTCGCTTCCTCGCGGACGTCGTGTCCTGGCCGTAGAGGTGGCCTTGCAGGACCAGGTTCTCCCGGCCGGTGGCCGTCGGGTCGGCGCCGGACCGCTGCGCGACCACGCCGATCACCGACCTGACCCGGGCCGGGCTGGCGAGGACGTCGATGCCCTCGATGACCGCGGTGCCCTCGTCGGGGACGGCCAGCGTGGTCAGGATCTTGACGGTGGTGGTCTTGCCGGCGCCGTTCGGGCCGACGAGGGCGAAGATGGTGCCCCTGGGGACCTGGAGATCCAGGCCGTCGAGCGCCCTGACGCGGCTCTTGCTGCCGGGCGCCGGATACGTCTTGACGAGGCCGCGGGCCTCGATGGAGTGCATGCGATGAGCTCCTGTCGGGTTGCTGGTCGTTTCGTGACCAGCCCCGCGAGAGGAGTCCGGCTATCATCAAAGGTGGGCCTTGCCTGCCGGGCTCCGCGGTTCAGCCGCGGGACTGGTGGTGAGGTTGCGACCCCGGTTCCAGGTGTTGCCGCACCCGTTGCCGGGGTCGTTCTACGTGACGTCGTCTGGCTCCTCGGGCCACCCCCTCTTCGCCAGCTCGTCGAGTTCCTTGAACTCCGGCGGTATCTCTCCTGTCTCGTGGATCTGCCGCCAGGTCTCAATGCCGTCGATCGTGCCCTCGACCAGCTCCCTGAGCAGGCCGCGCACCCACTTCGCCTGGGCCAGCCGCATGGCGAGCTGGTATTCGGTCTCGAGCAGCAGGATGCGGGGCAGCCGTTCGGCCCACAGCTTCAGGTCCGCCTGGTGGTCTGCGTTGTCCTTGTCCAGGGTCGCCAGCCGGATTGTGAGCAGCTTGATCACCTGGTCCGGCGGCAGGATGCCGCCCTCGGACAGCGCCGTGACGAACGCGCTGTTCTCGTCCTCCGGCACGCTGAGGAGTTCCGACAGCCAGTCCCTGAGCTCGGCCAGGCCCTGCGCGGTGATCTGGTACGTGGTCCGCTCGGGCTGCCTGCCCTCGCGCACGGTGCCGACTTCCTCGATGAGCCCGTACTTCTCCAGGTTGTTGACGACGGTGTAGAGCGAGCCCCAGTTGATCTTGAAGTTCTTGTCCTTGCCCCGGGCCCGCAGGGTCTGCGCCATCTCGTACGGGTACATCGGCTGCTGCGCGAGCAGCGACAGCAGCGACAGCGCGAGCAGGTTGCCCACCTTCCGCCGCTTTGCCACCGGTCACTCGCCTTTCGTTTTGCCCGCTCGCTTCTGGCTCGTGAGCGAGTACTCGTAGACGAGTATACGCCGCCGAGTCGTCGCCGCAAGAGGGTAGCGGGACCTATTCCCGTGACCGGGGTCACGGGCGGGCTCGCTGCCGCCGGGATCGGGCGCGTGGCAGGTCACACCAGTCACTTGCGTTGACCTTGTAGACGCGGTGACCACTTTCCTGATTGAGTGACCGGTCACATGTGGTCACGACGTCTACAAAGTGGCGGCACGGCCGCAAAGTGCCGGGCAGTGCACAAGGACGGGGTCTGGCTCGGTTAGCCGAAGAAGACTTCGGCTTCGGCGTAGCGGTCGACCGGGACCAGCTTGAGCTCGCGGGTCGCCTCGACGATCGGGACCCGGATGATGTCGGTGCCGCGCAGCGCCACCATCGTGCCGAACGCCTCGTCGTGCACCGCCGCGACGGCGTGCAGGCCGAACCGGGTCGCCAGCACCCGGTCGAACGCGGTCGGCGTACCACCGCGCTGGATGTGGCCGAGCACGGTGCAGCGGGCTTCCTTCCCGGTGCGCTTCTCGATCTCCTCGGCGAGCAGCTGCCCGACGCCGCCGAGCCTGACGTGGCCAAAGGCGTCCAAGTCGGTTGAGGTGAGCGCCAGCTCATCATTGAAGGGATGCGCGCCTTCGGCGACGACGACGATCGGGGCGTACCGGGTCTGGAACCTGTGCTCCACCCAGGCGACCACCTTGTCGATGTCGAACGGGCGCTCAGGGATCAGGATCACGTTGGCGCCGCCGGCCAGCCCGGCGTGCAGCGCGATCCAGCCCGCGTGGCGGCCCATCAC
>Ga0335074_10017589_pt1 | contig 10084 bp, 10 predicted proteins | sample Lox_Sample_23_FD_206715 | JGI IMG/M metagenome (GOLD analysis project Ga0335074, IMG submission 206715) | Soil microbial communities from Loxahatchee National Wildlife Refuge, Florida, United States - Lox_Sample_2.3 | ecosystem: Environmental > Terrestrial > Soil > Wetlands | place: USA...
GGCCGGTTTCGTTCTCGCGTTGTGCCTGTTCAAGCCCACGCTGGTCGCGCTTCCGGTCCTGATGCTGGCGCTCGGCCGCCGCTGGCGCGTGATCGGCGGATTTTTGTCCGGCGCAATCGCCATGGCGCTGCTTTCGCTCGCCACGGTAGGGACCGCCGGCTGCCGGGCCTGGATCGCCACGTTAGCCTTGAATGGTCAGACGACTGCCAAGGCCGGCGAAGCCTGGCATCTGGCGAAATATGTCGACATCCTCGCTTTCAGCCATTTGCTATTGCCACATTGGCCGGCGGCAGCGGACATTTTCGCAGCGGCTGGCGGCCTGATCGCGGCTCTATGGCTCGGCACGGCGTGGTGGAGATCGGATTCTTCCATGACCGATCGGCCGCTCTGGGCAGCCACCATCTGCTTCACGCTGGTGGTGAATCCCTACGTCCCGATCTACGATTCCATTCTCCTGGTTTGCGCGGTGGCGCTGGCGGCATCGGTGAACCAGATGCCGGCCGGCTGGCTGGTGGCGCTCTACTTGATTCCCTGGGTCACGCAATCGTTCGCCGAGTTCCTGCATCTGCAATGCATGACTATCGCGCTCGCAGGGTTCGGAATACTGGCGCTTGAAAAGGCGGGAACTCTTAGCTTGGATCAATTTAAACCAGGGCGGGAAGAAAGTACTATGACACAGTCTGTAGTCCTGCGAGCGACCGGGCGATTTCAGTTCCGTTCTAGGGGCTTACCCTGATTTAACGTACCGGCTTTGGGTGATAGTTTACCAATAGCGACGGACGAATCCATCGCGAGGGAGAGGAGAGATAATGACACGGATCACAAACTTGGTTTTGAAGTTGAAGGTGTGGAAGGATACTCGGGGCCAGGACCTGATCGAGTATGCGTTGATGGCTGGTTTCGTAGCGGTTGCCGCGGGCGCGATCATGCCGGGCGTTTCTTCCAGCATCAGCACCATCTTCAGCAAAGTTTCCAGCGTGATGTCCAACGCTGCCAGCTAGAACTCAATCTTTCGGCGGATAGGCGGGGAGAGCCTCCTCTGCCTCGTCTATCCTCCTAAAGTAACCGCAACTCAACCGCGTTTTGCGCATTCATGCGCGAGCGCGCCGGCCGGATTCTCCACGGTTGCGAATCCGGTGAAATTACCTGCCTCATCCGCCGCAATTTCCTCCGCGGGCCCCAAGATTTCGAGCGCCGGGTTTTCGGCGATCTTGTCCCTCAAATTCTCGCTCAATCTGAGAAACCCAAGCTCCATCGAATTCTTGATCCAGCCGTAAGTCACTTCGCTGGGATCCACGCGTCCCACCACAGTAGAAATTCGCTCCAGGCATTCGCGGTCGCTCGGGAAATGTATGGGAGTCCGAACCTCGGTGGGCGTATTCGCGGTGAGCGAGTTAATCAGCGTCGTCTCCCAATCCACCTTGTCCAGCACCCGATCGTGCACCACGTCCGCCATTCCCAGTCCCATGGCGTTTCCGTACGTGAGTGGACTGAGATCGCGAATGAAAATGCGCTCCATGCGCGGCGCATCCGGCCAGGGGTTGGACTCGCCGTGAACGCTGCGGTTCACAACCTTGGTGTCCATGCCGGAGCCGCTGATATTCTTGCCGATTTCATCGACGATCAAAACATCCAGCGGCAAGGGAATGCGGCCCATCCAGCCGCGCACTTGGGCCAGCAGTTCCTCATCGCTCTGCTCCATCTCCTCGGCCGGCGTTGCTTTGACCAACCCTGTGTTGTGATTGGCGTCTTCAAGTAGCGCCAACCCACCCAGAATCTTCCCGGATTTCAGCAACTGCCGCCCCACCGTGCGGATGACGTGCTCCAGGCCGAGCTTATAAGCGTAGGTGTGATAACGCTGCGCGCCGGCAAACTTGCCCAGGCCGATGGCGGTCATCTTGAAGAGCCCGCTTTCGAGCTTGCCCGAAAAATCCGTGTGCCATTTGACGCGGTTGATCAGCATAACCCCGTCGCTCTCAAAGGCGCTGCGATCCATGAAGGTTTCGATCCCGTCGGGTGTGCGGCCGGTAGAGACCACATCGAGCGAGCTGACCACCGGACATTCCATGGTGGCTTCATGGATGCCATAGTGCGCGAGCACATCGGCTTGTCCTTCGGCTGTCGCGCCGCCGTGGCTGCCCATAGCGGGAAAAATGAATGGCCGCGCGCCTTGCGATTTCCAGTAGTCCACCGCCGCGCGGGTGATGGTGGCGATATTGGAAATGCCGCGGCTTCCGACGCCGATCGCGATGCGAGCGCCAGGGTTAGCGGCCGAACCAAAATCGCGCGCCGCAAGCTGCCGCAACACTTGGCCGCGAACGTCGCGAATGGAGCGGTCGGGAAAATGCTGTCGGACGGGAAGCATCCGGGGAAGTGGCATACTTCAGGATACCTTCTTGGTTTTTTGGCGGGCGGCGAAATCGTGCTGGTGCTTTTCCATCCACACACGGCCTCCATGAAATACCACCCCTTCGGCCTCCAGCCGGAAGCGTTGTTCCAGGCCGTTTTCTCCAGGCAGCGAGATCTTGCCGCCCGCGCCCACTACACGATGCCAGGGCAGCCCGCGTGACGCGCCGCGTAGCGCCCATACCACTTGACGCGCACGTCCCGGAAATCCAGCCGCTCGCGCGACCTCGCCGTAGGTGGACACCTTGCCCTTGGGGATTTTTCGAATCGTGTCGCGCAGAATCTCGAGCACCTTATTGCGTCTTGTACCAAGCTAACGTCCTGCGCAGGCCTTCTTCAAGCGTATATTGCGGATCGTGGCCCAAATCACGGCGGGCGGCCGTGGTGTCGGCCTGCGAATCGCGGACGTCCCCCGAGCGCGGCGGGCCGTAGTTGGCGGGTAATTGAACGCCTTCGATCTTCTGCAGAAGCTGCCAGACATCGTTGAGAGAATACCGGTTGCCGTTGCCGGCGTTGTAGACCTTGCCGGCCACCCCGGACGCCGCCGCCGCCTTCAGACACAATGCCGCGACATCCTCGACATACGTGAAGTCCCGGGTCTGCTCACCGTCGCCGAAAATCGTCGGCCGGCAGCGCTCGATCAAGGCTTTCATAAACAACGACAGTACACCCGAGTAGGGACTCGATGGATCCTGGCGCTCGCCGTACACGTTAAAAAATCGCAGTGCGACGGTTTCCAGTCCAAAGCAGGAATAAAACACGCTCGCGTAGTATTCGCCCATGAGCTTTTGCACCGCATAGGGCGACTTGGGACGCGGCGGCATGCTCTCCACCTTCGGAAGGACTTCGGTATCGCCGTACGCCGACGAGGATGCCGCATACACTAGACGCCCGACCTTGGCTTCGGCGCAGGCGCGGAGGACGGTGAACGTTCCGTCGATATTCACTTCGTGCGATGGCGCCGGATCCCGGATGGAGCGCGGAACCGAAGGAATGGCGGCCAGGTGGAAGACGACGGACGCGCCGCGCACAGCTTCGGCCATGGCGACAGCATCGCGGATGTCGGATCGATGCCAGGTGATTCGATCCCGAACGGCCGCGAGATTCTCTTCCCGCCCGGTCAGCAGGTTGTCGACCACGTGAATCTCAGCGAAAGAGGGGAGGGCCCTCACCAGCGCAGATCCGATAAAGCCCGCGCCGCCCGTTACGACGTATCTTGTCAAACCCCAGTATAAACAGCAAAAAGGCCGCCCCTCGTACTTTTAAGGGTACGAAAGGCGGCTCTTCTATCCACTGCTTCCGATAACGCCTAGCGCTTTACGGTTTCCCGGGCGGCCTGATCAGCCGCTACATCCGACTGCAGACGGGCCCAATCGTCAGCCTGCTTCTGCGCTTCATCTCGGGAGATGCCGTAGCGTTCTTGGATGCGGCCGACCAACTGGTCTTTCTTTCCGGCAACCTGTTCCCAATCGCTGTCAGTGAGTTTGCCCCACTGCTCGCGGGCCTTGCCCTTCATCTGTTTCCAGTTGCCTTCCACTCTGTCCCAATTCATAAGGTCAAAAGTCTCCTTTGCAGCTTGTTCAAAGCATGCTGTTGGCCAGTTGGCGATTGGCCTAACTGGTACATTCCGCTCAGAGTCACGAACGCATAACAGGCGAAAAACTTACCGGCGCGCCTCACCGTCAGATCCCGAGATAGAAAAATTACTTGGGGCGTGATACCAGTAGAGATTGGATCCCATATTCGAAACCAAGCTCCCGGGCGTGGAGCGCTACGCGCGCGGGAAGGTGCGCGATGTATATTCAGCGGGCGAATACCTGGTGATTGTTGCTACCGATCGTCTCTCGGCCTTCGATTGCGTATTGCCCACCCCCGTCCCCGATAAAGGCCGCGTGCTCACCGCGACGACGCTGTTCTGGCTGGAACAACTGCGCGATGTGGTTCCCAACCACCTGGTGTCGGCGAACGTCGACGATTATCCGCGTGAGTTTCACCCTTATCGCGACCAATTGGAAGGCCGGTCGATGCTGGTTCACCGCGCCAAAATGGTGGAGGTGGAATGCGTGGCGCGCGGCTACGTCTCGGGATCCGGGTGGAAGGATTACCGGCGTGAAGGACGGATCTGCGGCATCGATTTGCCCCCGGGTCTCAAGGAGAGCGACCGTCTTCCGCACCCCATCTTCACCCCGGCATCGAAAGCGCAGTCCGGGCACGACGAGAACATTTCCTTCGATACTGTGGCGCGCCAGATCGGCGAGACGCTGGCCGGACGTCTGCGCGATCTGACCGTGGAGATCTACCAACGCGCCGCCCAGTATGCCGAAACGCGCGGCATAATCATCGCCGACACGAAATTCGAATTCGGTTTTGTGGGCGACGGCTCTCATGCTGAAAGACTGGTGCTGGCGGACGAAGTGCTGACGCCGGATTCTTCCCGTTTCTGGCCGCGCGCAACGTACCATCCGGGCGGGCCGCAGCCCTCCTACGACAAGCAATACGTGCGCGACTATTTGGAATCCATTCATTGGGACAAGCGTCCTCCAGCGCCGCCCTTGCCGCCCGAGGTGATTGAACGGACCAGTGAGAAATATCGCGAGGCTTACCGCGTCCTGACGGGAAAGTCGCTTTGAAACCGGGGAAGCTCTTTTTGAAACCGGAGATTCTGATTTGAAGCCGGGGAATCTAACTTGAATTGGATTGATTTGGTATTGGTGCTGGTGATCGGTAGTTCGCTCATCGCGGGTTTCTCGGCGGGCTTCGCGCGCGTGGCGGTGGGCTTCGCCGCCATGCTTCTGGGCATCTTCTGCGGCTTCTGGTTTTACGGCATCGTGGCGGCGTACGTGATCGATTACGTCACCTCGCGCGCCATCGCGAACCTGATTGGATTTTTCGCCATTTTGGCGGTGGTGCTGGTTCTCGGCGCGGTGGCCGGCCGCATCCTCGGGAAATGTTTCAAATGGGCCGGCTTGTCGTGGCTGGACCGGCTGCTGGGAGGCGCCTCTGGTTTGCTGCGCGGATTTCTGATCGCCGCCGCCATGGCCACCATGCTGATCGCGTTCTCACCCACGCCGCCTCCGCCGTCGGTAGTGGATTCCAAACTCCTGCCGTACGTGATCGGATCGTCGAATGTGCTGGCGGCGCTCACTCCCCGCGAGATCAAGGACTCTTTTTACGCCACCAAGGACAAAGTAAAAGAGGATTGGTCCGCGCATCCCACCCATAAGCTGGAAGGCGTGCGGCACGAATGAACCTGCTGATTTTCGATCTGGATGGAACTTTGATCGATTCCAAACTGGACCTGGTGCATTCGGTCAACGCCTCCCGCGCGCTGATGAATCTGGGTCCGCTGTCGGAGGAACTGGTATCGTCCTACGTCGGCAACGGCGCACCGGTCTTAATGCGGCGCGCTTTAGGGCCGGATGCCAGCGAAGCCGATGTCGCGCGCGGGCTCGAATATTTTCTGAAGTATTATCGCGCGCACATGCTCGACAATACGCGGCTGTATCCGGGGGTGCGCGAAGCCCTGGACCGATTGCTCTCCCAGGGCCAGAAGATGGCGGTGCTTACCAATAAGCCGGTAAAATTCAGCCGGTCGCTGGTCGAGGGGTTGGGCCTGGGGAAGCATTTTTTCCAGGTGTACGGAGGAAACAGCTTCGAGCAGAAGAAGCCCGATCCGATCGGGATCGAGAGGCTTCTGGACGAGACCGGCGCGTCGCGCGAGCGCACTATCATGGTGGGCGATAGCGGCGTGGACGTGCGGACCGCGCGCAACGCGAAAGTGATAGCCTGCGGCGTCTCGTATGGCTTTCAGCCTGAGACGTTCGTCCAGGATCCGCCGGACGTATTGATCGACAACATGCTGGAGCTGCCCGGATACGTGATCAGCCGCGGGTAAATTCGGCGAGCTTTTCAAGCTTGTTCCAGGCCGCGCCGGAATCGATGGATTCGGCGGCGCGTTTTATGGCATCGAGCGGACTGGGTGCAAGCCCCGCTACCAGCAACGCCGCCGCACTATTCACCAGCACGATATCGCGATGCGGACCGCACTCGCCTTTTAGAACCGCCCTCGCGATTTCCGCATTGCGGGCGCGATCGCCGCCGCGTAGCGAGCCGATATCTGTACGTTCAACGCCGAAATCCTCCGGAGTCCATTCGAGCGAACGCACTTCGGAACCGGCAATTTCGAAAACCAGCGTGGGCCCGGTAGTAGTGATTTCGTCCAGCCCATCGCCGTGGACGACGAACGCCCGTTCGGGCCCGAGCCCGGCCAGCGCATTCGCCATCAGCCCGGCCGCGTGCGCGCTCGGTGCGCCGATCAATTGCCGTGTGGCGCCCGCGGGATTGGTGAGCGGCCCAAGCAGATTGAAAACCGTGCGCATTTTGAGCTCGGCGCGCGCCGGCTGCGCGTGTTTCATGGCAGGGTGCAGCAAGGGGGCGAAGAGAAATCCGATACCGATGTCGCGGATGGCCTGGGCCACGCGCGCCGGCGCTTGCGACACCACAACGCCGAGCTCCTCCAGGATATCCGCGCTGCCGCATTGCGAGGAGAACGAACGATTGCCGTGCTTGGCGACGCGCGCGCCGGCCCCGGCCACAACGAACGCCGCAACGGTGGAAATGTTGAACGTAGAACCCGCGCCTCCGCCTGAGCCGCAGGTATCGAGCAACGGTTCCGGATCGACACAGGCATCTATTCGGATCGTTTTCTCGCGCATGGCGCGGGCGAAGCCCACCAGTTCCTCGGGCGTCTCGCCTTTCATCCGCAATCCCATCAGAAAGGCGGATATCTGCGGCGTGCTGGCCTGCCCGTTCAGAATTGCGAGCATCGCGGAATAGGCTTCGGCCGCCGACAGATCTTCCCCGGCGGCGATCTTGTGAACGAAAGGCAAAAGCATGAGGCGGCTTTGGATTCACGTTACCATGAACTTGAGAACTATGAGGCTTGCCGCGATCGCCAGCTTTTTGATGATTTCTGCGTTGTTCGCACAGGAGCAACCGCATCCTGGGAACCATGAGACGGCCGGGGAGAACAAAACCCCGCCCCCGCAGACCGCACCTCCCGTGGAGAAGAAATCGGTTACCAAGCACTCCATCCAGATCAACGGGAAGACGCTCGCCTATACCGCCACCGCGGGCACGTTGATCCTGAAGAAAGACGAAAAGCCCTGGGCCAGCATGTTTTATATCGCCTATACGCGCGATGACGCGGGCGACCCCGCCAAGCGGCCCATCACATTCGCCTTCAACGGCGGACCGGGATCGTCGTCGGTCTGGTTGCATCTGGGCGCATTGGGGCCCAGGCGCGTGGAGATGGCGCCCGGCGGAGAGCAGCCCAAGCCGCCCTATCGCTTGATCGACAACGACGACACCGCGCTCGAGTTTACCGATCTGGTTTTCATCGATCCCGTGACTACGGGTTTCAGCCGCGCCGCGCCCGGCGAAAAAGCGTCACAATTTCACGGCTTCGATGGCGATCTGGAATCGGTGTCCGAATTCATCCGGCTCTATCTCACGGTGGCCCAGCGCTGGAGCTCGCCGAAATTCCTGGCGGGTGAAAGCTACGGCACTACACGAGCGGCGGCCCTTTCCGATCGTTTGCTCGAAGACGAAGGAATTTATCTGAACGGGATTACCCTGATTTCGTCCGTGCTCAACTTCGAAACGATTTCGTTCGCCACCGGCAACGATTTGCCTTATGCGTTGTTCCTGCCGAGCTATACGGCGGCGGCGTGGTATCACAAAAAGCTGCCCAAGGATCTGCAGACGGATCTCGAAAAAGCTCTGGGCGAATCGCGCAAATTTGCGGGCGGCGAGTATAGCGCCGCGCTGATGAAGGGCGATAAGCTGACGGCCGCCGAGCGGACCAACATCGCGCATGAGCTGGCGCGTCTGACCGGGCTTCCCGAATCCTACGTGGAACAATCCAATCTTCGGATTTCCGAATCGCGTTTCACCAAGGAATTGCTGCGCGACGAACGCAAGACCATCGGGCGCTACGACAGCCGCCTGGAAGGCGACGATCTGGACGCGGCGGGCGACCGGCCGGAGTACGACCCCAGCTACGCCTCCGTGCAAGGCGTGTACACGGCGATGTTCAACAATTACATCCGCACGGACTTGAAATACGACAGCGATGAGCCGTATCAGATCCTAACCGACAAAGTGCAGCCCTGGAGCTACGATCATTTCCAAAATCGCTACGTGAACGTGGCTGAGATGCTGCGCGAAGCGATGACGCAGAATCCCAGCCTGAAGGTGATGATCGCGAATGGATATTACGACCTGGCGACGCCCTTTTTCGCCACCGAATACACGGTGAACCATATCGGGCTGGAACCGGCGTTGAGCAGTCACATCAGCTTAACGTACTGCGACGCCGGCCACATGCTTTATACGAGGAAAACCTGCCTGGACAGTTTGCACGGCGCCATGGCGGACTTCTATCAGAAGGCGCTTCCGACGCCGTAGCGTGGTTACTTAAGCGGACATTGAATTAAGCGATAGAGCTCTTGTACAACACCAGGAGCTTGGCCCAGGCTTTCTCGGCCTCGGGCTTATCGTAGGTCGGCGTGCCGTCGGCTTGCTTGGGCATATCCGGCACGCACCATCCGTGGAAACAGGTTTCGTAAACTTCGATTTCGGCCGGATTGTTGGCCGCGATGAACGCTTCTTTCAATTTGTCCTTGGCGTCGGGCTGCCGCGCGTCGTCGCTGTGCGCGATGCCGAAATACATCTTGGCCTTAATTTTCGGCGCGAGCAGGTGCGGGCTGTCCGGCTTGTCGGTTACCAGGCCGCCGCCATGGAACGATCCGCCGGCTCCCACGCGATCGGGAACGGTGGCGCAGGTTCTCATTACCAGCGGACCACCCATGCAATAACCTTGCGTGCCGATCTTCTTGGACTTGTTGACTTGCTTTTGCGAATCCAGGAAAGCGATATACGCGGTGGCATCCATTTCGGCATGTCCTGGCGCGCTCACCGACGCCATCAGCGGCATGATCTTCCCTCGTTCCTTGCCGAAATCGATCGTGGAGGCGTCTTCCCAGAAAGGCGCTTTGCCCATGCGGTAAAACGGATTGGGCACCAGGACCGAATATCCTTGCTCGGCCAGGCGCTTGCCCATGGCGCGCATGGAAGGCCGCAGGCCGAAGGCATCGGTCCAGAGCAGAACTCCAGGGTGCGAGCCGCGGGCGGGATGAATGAAGGCGGCGTCGCAGGTACCGTCGGGCGTTTTGATTTCGACGTCGGTCTCGGTAACGGACATAGCGCCGGAAGCCGCGCCAGCTACGGCGAAGCCGGCCACTACGGATGCTACGAAGTCGCGGCGCGATTCGTCGTTCTTCTTGGGGTCTTTGCTTTCGTCAGACATGAGGTCTCCTCAGTTAGAAAGTATATCTTTTTCCAGCTCGCCCTCAGATGCGTTCAGATACCTGCGATCTTGCGTGTGGTCTTGCCGCGGCGGCGAAAGCGACCAATCCGATGATCTCGCCGGCCAGAAACAGCGGCCAGTTGAACGGATTGGGCATGCCACCAGCCATGATGTTGCGGAAGTCCCAGACGAACGCGACAATGATGACCAACGCGCCCGCGAAAATTCCTACCCAATGCGTGAGCCGGCCGCGAATTCCGCCCGCTCGCAAAGAAATCAGGCCGCAGACAATCATCGAAAAAGCCACCA